>Ga0307433_1000127_pt1 | contig 67182 bp, 87 predicted proteins | sample SalMarWE160210MG_FD_202166 | JGI IMG/M metagenome (GOLD analysis project Ga0307433, IMG submission 202166) | Salt marsh sediment microbial communities from the Plum Island Ecosystem LTER, Massachusetts, United States - WE1603-210 | ecosystem: Environmental > Aquatic > Marine > Intertidal zone >...
CGGGCTTAAATATAAGCCCATATTTACATTTATTTACGCCTTTTTACATCTTTACGGACAAAATATTGAAAACTGGAAAAATCAAGGCTCTGCAATACTTGCAATGTAAGGCTTTGAATATAGGGGAATAAGAGGTATATTGATTAAATGTTAAGTCATTGTATTGTAAGTACTTGCAGTAACAAAGTAAGGGTATGTTTATATACCCCCCTGTTTTTGGGCTTTACCGTGTGGCTATATATGAGGCTATCGGGCTATAAACGCAAAATTAAGCCACATATTCGATTTTTGCGTTTTAATATAGTTAATATAGTTCATTCAAAATAAACGTAAATGCGAGATTATTTCACCCACACAAGACGCGTAAATAATTATCAAAATTGATAATGTTACTCTGGAATTTCTTCTATAATGATTTTAATCTTTTTATCCCCTTTCAATTCTATTTCCTTTCTCCTTGTCGTCTTTTGGGGATTCCTAATATTACCGATGTTTCCTATTCCTTTGCGCCTTGGATTTTTGCCAAATCGATATGCGAATAAAGGACAATTGTTTGTTTCGCAATGTCTGACTTGCTTTTGGTTGCCCGCGCACTGGATGCAAAATTTATGAATCGCCTTGCAAGGGGTTAAATATGTTTCTTTTTTTATTTCAAACCTCTCGATGACTGTTTTTCTTACCGTCCTATATCCCGTGAAATGATAAAATCCTGTCCGCTTCCTTACCTCAAATACTGTGTTTTCTTGGAACTTTCCTTTAAGGCTTTTATAGTATTTGAAATATTCGACTTCCTTCGTCTTAAGCGAACCCGACAATGCGAGGCAAGTGGTGTTGATGAGCATGATTAAGGGGATGAGATATTTAATCATTATTATATATCTTGGATAACTTATTCTCCAAATATTTTTTAGTTTTGGGATAGAATATCATTTTATCTTTATTTTTCTTATACCATTCTATTGTATTATCGCCATACCCTTGAGCACGACCTGCTCCACGCCAATCACATATCATTTCCTTTATAGCTATTTTAGTCATTGGCATTGCCCTAAAACCACCGTCATCTTTAGGTAATATCCACCATTGCCAATGATGGTCATTTCTTTTTTGATGCAATAACCAAGCAAAATCAAATTTGTTATCACCTGTATAATAGGGTTTGTAATAACCTGTGTTGTCCCTAATTTTCTTCTTTTTCTTTCCATAAAAATAATTCGCATACGGGAACCATTCACTTGGCAAAAACTTACTTAAATCATGAACTAATCCTCTCCAAAACAATCCCCATTTAAAACAATAATAAGCCACCCAAAATTTATGTCTAAGAACATATTTTAAATATCTAAAATGGTTTATCATTTATCTACCTTATTTTCTTCAGCTTCCGGATACACCCTACAAAATCCTGCGCCGATATATACAATTGTCTTGATCCCACCACCATATTCTTGAAATTCTCTTATTGATTCAGCTAGATTGTTGGTCAAAACCATCAAATATCCTTCATCACAAGGACTATCTTTGTGTAGACCGCAAGAAACTGTTTTTCCATTTTTATCTTTCTTCGCCACTTTATCCTGCAAACTATTAGTATGTTCGTTGAAAGTAATTTTATAGATTCTCTTAAAGACATTGAAACATTCCGAATGACGAACACAATCATTATCTTTATTTTTCATCTTTATTCTCTTTCTTTTCTTTATCTTTTACCTTACTCAATCCCAAATTCTTCCTTATTTTTTCCTCTATTTCTATGGCAATTTTAGGATTCTCTTTTAAAAACTCTTTAGAATTTTCTCTCCCCTGTCCTAATGATTCTTTGCCATAATAATACCAGGCGCCTGTCTTCACGACAATCCCCTCTTGTTCCCCAAGATCCAGTAGTTCACCTTCCCGGGAAATACCTTGCCCATACATTATATCAAATTCTGCTTCTTTAAATGGGGTGGCAACTTTGTTCTTTACTATCTTAACCTTTGCTCTTAGACCAATATTTTCATCTTTCTGTTTCAAAGAACTTATTCTTCGGATCTCCATCCGGAGAGAAGAATGAAACTTTAATGCCATTCCACCGGGGGTGGTATAAGGATTTCCAAAACTAATTCCTATCTTAAATCTTACCTGATTTATAAAAATAACTGAGGTTGAAGTTTTACTCATTACACTTGTTAACTTCCTTAGAGCTTGTGACATCAAACGGGCTCTAAGTGCTATATGAGAGTCTCCCATTTCACCCTCTATTTCTGCTCGGGTGACCAAGGCAGCCACCGAATCAATTACCACTAAATCTATGGCACTACTCCTAACAAACTTCTCAGCTATTTCCAATGCCTCTTCTCCCGCATCTGGTTGGGAGATCAAAAGTTCATTAGTTTTTACTCCTATCGTTTTTGCATATTTAGGGTCAAGAGCATGTTCCACATCTATAAAAGCCACTGATCCTCCCAACTTTTGACTTTCAGCTACTATATGAAGGGCTAATGTCGTTTTTCCGGAAGCCTCTTGGCCATAGATTTCTATCGCTCTTCCTCTCGGGATCCCTCCTATACCAATGGCATTGTCCAATGAAATAGATCCTGTGGGGATACAAGAAACATCTACTATCTCATCAGTTCCTAATATCATTACCGAGCCCTCACCATATTCCTTGTTTATATCTTTAACCACCTGGCTCAAAACTTTTTCTTTATCTTTATCCATTCCATCTCCTTAGATTTTTAATGGTGCAGGGTGGGAATCGAACCCACTGACACTTACCAACTATCCGAAGAAAGGTTATCAGGCGGTCTTAGACCTGATCTTTCCACGGGGATATATTCTCGCTTACCATTTGCATACCTGCACCATATCTCTAAACCATTACTTCACATTATTAAGATTTATAATTATCTCTTTTACCACAATAGGTTCACTAGATATATGTATAATTTGTCCACCGGAAACATAATGCTGATGGTAGATGTTCCTTGTATCCCACCAATAAAGATATTCGGCAGAATGACCAAAAGTTCCGTCATCTTGTATAACTTCATTTGTAGAATATGCTTCACCTCGAATATATATCAGTGTCCCTTCACGATTATTATATTTATCTCCGATATAAGGATTTAATCTTTTTCCGCTACTCGTAACTTTCCCATCAACAGTACTATATAAAATTACTTGACCACTGTAAGCAGAAATAACATAAAGATGTTTAATTGTTCCTATTTTATTATCTTCTTCTACCCTATTCTTTATATTTTCTTGCTCTATTGTTAACCCTTCAGCATTAACAACTACATCTGCATCAACTTTCTTTACATTTCCAGGTGTTGTTTCTTCACAAGAAACAAGAAACACCAACAACAAAACTATAACCAACCATAAACTTTTCCTCATCTTAACCTCCTAATAGGTTTATTTGTTCAAATTTCACATCTTGATACAACGCTATTCAATTTCTCTATATTTTCTTGTAAAGAGAGATTTAAACATCTCAATCTTTCAGCAAGAGATACTAATTCCCCCTCCTTATCAGGTCCCGTATTTATACTTTCTTCTTTAATCGAAGCAGGGCGAACAATAGGTAGCAATCTATTTTCCACCTCATTTACTATTTTAGTTAGATCGGAAATCCTATTAGAAAGAACAGCAATTTGGTCCTGAACCTGTCCAACTTTACCCTCAACACTTTGACCATCCATCTTAACCTCCTATATATGATTTAAACTCTCTAGGCAATGGTTCGGTCGCCCCAGCAGGTAGTTGCCCTATATCCATAAATCTCCAATTAATCTTTGAGTGAGCAGAATTGTACTCGGCGGCCAGACTATTATAACTTGCTTTAACTCCACTTATCTCGCTCAACCATATATTATATTGATCCGCATCCGCTCTATTCCATTCTCTCCGGGGAACCCCCTCATATATCTCTTCAAGAAACTTTATCCTGCTTTGATAAACTCCTATATCCGCTAATTTCTTATCCAGGGTGGCAGACACATCTTTAAACCATTCATACTTTCGTAACAATTCTCTTGCATTAAATTCTTCATAGACAACAGAAGTAGTAGAATTAATATACTTGAAAACATACCCACCAACTATAAGTACAAAAAGTACTATCATCACTATAACTATATACTTTGGTTTCATTTTACCCCCCATATTATAATAGAGTGAAGACAATTAACATCTCAATCTTAAATCCTATAATGTAACGTCACAGAAGACAGTCTAATACTAACACTGATTAAAAAAAACATCAACAACAAAAAATAATGTTTCACATTAGATCTTATACATTTTTCTACCCATATTTCAATCTCAAAGATCTTCCCACATAACAATACAAACTGTTTTATTTTCTTATAACCACCTCCTATCTTTTGATTAATATTATCACACTTACATTTCAATCTATATCTCAGATGTACCTTGCCTTCACTCATTTTATATACTCCAACCTGTTCTACTTTTTTCTTGTGACAAAACTCTATATTGATAATCTTCCCACTTAATTTTTCTAAACAATACTTTTTTATTAACCCATCGTGCAAAACTTTTTTGATATAAATTACTACGACTATAAGGCATAACAAAAGAATCGATATTCAATTCTCTCAACTTTTCCACCCTACACATATCCTCTTCCTCCGAAGACCAAAAACCAATTAGAACATAACACATGAATCTATATCGTTTTTTAACTGGTATTAAACTCTCAATGATTTTATCCACATTCTCCTTTGGATTATCCCAAGCTATTTTTATTTGCTTGAAATGATCTAAATATAATAATATATCTAATTTCTCTTTTGTCAAGACCCTAATATCAATTCCTAAGAATTCCACCGGTAAATTCCATTTCTTTATCTGCTTAACAGCATCTTTCCACTCGGGGTTGACAAAAAAATTGTTATCCTGGACCTTAATATATTTTCCTCTTGAGTTCAAATTTTTAGGATCTACTGGCTCAACATATCCTTCTTTCTGTCTGACAATGCAAAAAGGGCAATTTCTAATACATCCTCTTGAAAACCATATAATCTAAAAATCACAGTCAGGATATAAATTCCAATCGTAATCGCATTTCTCTATTTCTGTTGATAACATTGTTTTAAGGTCAAAACCACTGCCACCTATTATTATATCAGATGATACATAATCTTTGGGTGTATAATCAAACAAACTACTGGCATAAATTTTATCGTAAGTATTATGAAGAAGAGGAATATATTTCTCAACTACATCCCTCTTACTTTTATGATAGGAACTTATTTGCATTAATGCGGTGTTCACAATTTTACCCTCTTCCAAATTATATAAAGCTATTTTCATATTGATATTAAATCCTTAAGTTCTTGTTTTATATCTTTACCATTTACACCCTTCCCAATACAATCCCATCCATTAAAACTCGAATCTTCAAATAATCTTTTTTCTGGCTTTCTTGCGAATAATTCTATCTTTGGATCTAATCCAGTTTCCTCTATTAGTTTCCTAAATTCATCTGGTTTTTGTGAATGTTTACTGACCTTAGCTTGAATAATATTTGCCTTTTGTATTCTAAATGCTTTTACTTTTCCTTTGACTCCCATTAATAAAATTTCCACTTGGCCTCTAAACCAAAAACCCATACCTAAAGACATAATCTTTCTCCAAAATAAACTTGTTTTATAGTGATATCCCCAAGCATTTAAAACTTCTAAAGCTTCGGGTAAGAGTGGAACTGTAGCCCATAGAAATAAAACGGAATCCTTGTCAGCAACAGTTGATACAGGCAAAGATTTGATTTCTTCTAAACTCATAGTATAGTACTTTTGGGAAGATCCGCTTTTCATACTCCCACCAGTTTTCTTATTTCTATAACTCCACGGAGGATCCGCATAGATTACTTTATATTTCTTCATATCATTAATTTCAACTGAGTATTCAATATTCTCTTTCGTGTTATCTCACAATACTTTTCTGATATATCTATTCCAATAAAATTTCTACCATTGCGCTTTGCCATTTTACAAGTGGTTCCTGATCCCACAAAAGGATCTAAAACCAGATCACCTGGATTGCTCCAACTTACTATATGATCTTCTGCCAACTCTTCTGGAAAAATAGCCGGATGGGAATAGGCAATATCTTCTTCAGCGGAATAACCATAACCATTAGAATATCTCCAAATATTAAAACGAATTCCATACTCAGCAACCATTCTTTTTCCTTTCACAGTTTTTAGACTACCATCTTTTAATCTTTGAGTAGTTTTTCCAAAACTATATTTTCCACCCCATATATTTTTTTTATCTTTAATTAGGTTCACAGTCTTGGGGGCCCCCTTGCTCAAGACAAACATGTATTCCCAGACCTGATGATACCGATTATTTGATGGTTTAGACATACCTGTTTTAGCATATATCATTGTGTCATGAAGTCTGAAACCTATTTTTTTGAAGAATAAAGCTTGTTCCATAGAAGTTCCAGACTCGGAACCATCAATCACCTGATCTCCCACCACCCACACTACAATCCCACCCCCTTTTGTAACTCTGTATAATTCCTTAGCCACATCTTCAAAATTAAAAGTATAACCTTTATAATCTCTTAGTTGATCATAGGGCGGAGATGTAACTGTTAAATCTACAAAACTATCTGACATTGCTTTCATAATCTCAACACAATCCCCCCGATATATTTTATTTATTTCCATATCAGAATAAATGCTTTTGCACAGAACCTATGTTTTTATCTTTATCTAAATATTTATCACTGATTGCAGCCAATCTCTTATAAGCGATATCCACATAATCTTGAGTTAATTCTATCCCAATCCATTTCCTCTCTAACTTCTCGGCGACCACAACAGTGGTTCCGGAACCAGAAAAAGGATCTAATACAATATCACCTTTATAAGTTAAGAGTTCAATACATAATTGAGGTAACTTCTCCGGAAAGGTTGCCGGTGTTAGCCTGAGATGATCTACCCCAATGTTCCAGTTCCCTGTACATGCGTGAATAAAATCCTTTTTGCCAATAGTAGATATTCCACTCTTATCTTTTTTCCAATGATCTTTATATAAAAATAGAATGCCTTCATAAGGAGAATTAATATAAGGACTACTTGCACTTATCCAGGATCCCCAAGCTGTAGGATTACATATAGTTAAATCTTCCCAAACAGCTAATCCATGAAATCCATATCCAACTTTATTAGCAACCCGATTTAATTCCATTAAAGGATATCGTTTACCTTTAGAGGCACTACCAGCAGCAAGATAATGATTAAGACAAAAACGACCATCCGGTTTTAATACCCTATATATTTGTCTCATCCATTTACCACACCACTCATAATACTCATCCCATGAAAGATTATCATCCCAATCTTTATACTGTATACCAAGATTATAAGGGGGGCTGGTAACAACCAAATCAATTGAATTTGATGGAATTTCGGATAAAACAATAAGAGTATCTCCACACAATACTTTATTTAGATAGTCGTCTATAGACCGTTTCATATCTCCATCGGCATCAAAAAGTATTCTATTCTCTTACCTTTTTCATATATCTTGATCGGGGTATGAGGACCATAAATCTCAAGATACACTTCATCTGTTTTTATATGTTTAAGAATGTCTTGTAAATATGTTGACGACAAAACAATCTTCATATCTTCACCTTTATATTCTATTATAGGGATGTTTTCTACCCCCTGTCCCAAAACAGTTGCATCCGAAGCAAGAGTTATAGCATTTCCATCCTTATATAATGTAAAATTCACTCCCCTGGAATCCGAGACACAAAAAGTAGATACCCGTTTCAGAGTTTCTTCAAGCAATGATCTACTAAGAACAAGCTTATTACTCTTATCCTTTGATTGAATATTTCTCCACTCAACAAAATCAGCTTTAATCAATTGACTTGTTAGATTATACTGCGCATCAGCGAACATTATCTCTCTCTCACTTATAAAAAGATCGATTTCTTTACTTTCGTTGTCTATAAATTGTTTTAAAATATTAGGATGGACTATGATTTGAAAGGGATTTTCACCCAGATTTAATTTGATTGTACTAAAGCCTAGTCTGAAAGAGTCGGTTGTAACTAATGTCAGTTCCCCCTTCTTATATTCCCAACACATTCCCGAAAAACCTCTTCGGACATTACCGGAAGTTGGGACAATAAAAAGTAGATCTTCTATTAATTCTTTTAATTCTTCGGATACAATTTTACAAGTTTTTTCTTTGACCTGAGGTTTCACAGGGAAATCATCAAGAATTAATAAAGGGAGAGTAAATTCACCTTGAGGATAAGTACCTTTTAATTTTTTATCATCACCCTCAAAAATGACTTCTCCCTTAATATTCTTGAGAACATCATAAAACATCTTTCCGGAAACAAGAATTTCACCTGACTCTTCAATTTGAATTTTATCAGATTTGTAGATTATACTGTTATCTATATCGGTGGCAAAAATTTCCCAATGTCTTTTATTTAATTTTATTTTCATAGATGAGAGAATGGGAAACATTGCATTTGATGGAATTATTGATACTACATTTTTTAGGGGAGCCAATACATCACTTACAACAAACGAAAATTTAACTTTGTCCATTAATACGCCTCCTATCGTTATTGTTTTATATATGTAGGTGGGAGATCATATCATCCCCCACCCACTTCAACTAAAAAGGTCATGAAAAAGTTATTTCCATTATATACTTAATTTCACATTTGTCAAGAGGGAAATCTGTTTTTTGATAAAAAAATAGCTAGACCCCTATTTTCCGTAGAAATCTAGCCACCATAGAAGAAAATTAATTTATCTAGGTCTTCCATATCTCCTAGTGTATGCATCATAATAATAAATTATTTCAAAAAGATCACTGAAATTAGCCGCCTTTATAATTTCCATAAAAGGCATATTACCCTGACTAATATTGTAAAATCCTGCAGCAATTGATTGTTTATATAAAGTATCACCACCATCTTGTTCCAATGTATCAGTCCAAGATATTGTGTATTCATTTTTATTAGTGGCACTTCCTATTCCAAAGCAGACACTGTCCCCATTTGGGCCATTAACGTTCCAACCTATTGAATCCACATATACTGAATCCCCAGCTAAATAAATTCTACGGTCAAACATATACCAATTACCTGCGGTGTTATGCCTCACTGAAGAGGTTACAATCCCATCCTCAGCATCTGCATCATTATTTAGAGTAAAGGTTCCAGCATAATTGCAAAAAGCAGTTTTGAAGGTATCAACCCTATTGGAATCCACTGTCCATACTTCCAATGCTGAGAGAGTATCAAGTACATATAACAGAGTACTATCATCTGCCCCCAAAAAATCTGCTTTAATAGTATCTTTAACTTCAAAATTGCCCAAAGCACGTGAAAGTCCGGAGACAATAGCATTGCCATCCAAAAGAATATTAGTCTCAATTATTTTTAAACTATCAGCATGGGGATTAATTAGGTTCGCACCATTTACAAACAATAATTGAACCGAAACATTAATAGTATCTCCCTCAAGTTTCTCCAATCCAGTAATATCAAAATCTCCTGCAGCCCAATTCCCAGTCAATGCTATTGATCCATCTTCCCTCAGAAATAATCCCATACTATCAACAAACATAATAGAATAATTGGCGGTATCAGCATAATCTGCAGAGTCAGAAAAATAAGAATAATTAGATGAATCGACTTTCATTAATTCGAGTTTTGCTATTTGATTTTCTAACCGCCAGAATCTTATCGTATCGGTTGTAAATGTAACGCTGTCGAGAATTGAATCCGGGTTAACAAACCATGAGTAAAAAGATGTATCGGCATAAACTGCGGAATCTATTGTAGTTATATATGATTCAGTAACATACAATTTCTTGACCGCAATAGAATCTACTTTCACATAATCCCATGCCAAAAACAAAGTATCATGAGTTGAAGTATTTATTATAGCCAGACCATCTGTCTCAGTGTTTAATAGTTCCCAATAGCTACCCAAACAAAAGATGGGAAACATAAAAAACAATGATAATATTAAGAATTTTATAAATTTCATATTATCCTCCAAAAATTAATATATCAAGATCCGGGGCGGATACAACTCCACCAGAGATCCTACCAACTGTTAGCGTATCATAAACCCCATCCACATTTTCATCACTCACTCCCGTTGAAAATATCGATCTATCTTCTATAGATTGCGGTATAGCAAATGCTTTATCTATTCTAGAGGGCAAAGCATCACTATCTTCGTCCGTTAAATCAATGAACGCTACTTGATAAGGATATGAACCCGGACTAACTCCACGAATCTTCCACATCCAAGGCCCATAATAAAGTCTTTCTAAACCATTCACAATAACTCCCAAATTTCTCATAGTATATTCTTGTGCTATCATGTCGGGCTGAGATTGCACATCAATCACAAATTCATATAGTCCGCTGTATTCATTTGAATGACTAACAGATACAGAAGAATCTCCATAAGGATGTAAAATAGGGTTCTGTCCCGATACTAACACCCCTGCTTGAAAAAGGGGAATAGTCACAACTTTAGTTGTCATAATACCTCCAGTTATTAAATTAATAGAATAAATTAAAAAACAGGTATCGCCCAGAGGACGATACCGTTACTGTTTCTACTCATGGCAGATCAGCTAAAAAATAACTTTTATTTGTTGGAATAGAAAGGCTCTCAAAATACTGAGATCCCTCTATTATTTGTATTACAGATTAAAAAGTAGTTCTACCACTAAAATTAACAAAAAGTTCAATAGTGTTATATTCAAAGTTTCCATCCCAATCAGTACCTGTACTTCCAAGACCCAAAATGTTAGTTATACCATATCTACATCCAAAATCTAACTTATCATTCTCATACCCGAATTGAAGTTTGTAATCAACCTTTCTAGGATCAAAAGAAGATCTAAAAGGATCATCAGTATGATAAGCTTTTATACCACCACCAAAATAGAAACCTTCTAAATGCAAATAGCTCTCAAATTCACCATAAAAATTCGCAGCTTCTGGTTCATTCCACACTCCCTCTGAATAAATCTCAAACCAATTGTTAGGTAAATAACCCATTTCAATCCTATAACTAAGATCCACCGATGCATTAAGATTGATGCCGATTAAACAAATAATTAATACTACCATTGTTACTATTACATTCATTACTTTTTTCATTTTCGCCTCCTTTTGGCTTTTGTTTATCTTATATATAATATAATCACTTTTTGTGATTTGTCAAGGGGTTAATTTTATTTTTTTAGGTTAACCTAATTATATTAAGATATGAATCACCTTCACCTTTATAAAGCTGCATTTCACCAGAAATCACATTTATATCATGCATTAAATAAATTTCTATTTCATCATTTTCTTCATACTCATCAATAGAAAAAACATTAACTTTTGGTCTAAGAGTAATCGTATTGCTCGGCAAACTATCCACAAAAACCCAGGTAGAGCCTGATGTTATTGAGACTGCATTTTTAAAGATTTCCAAAAATATATTACCATATCTCAAATCACCAGAAAGATTAATAAGCCTCACCTCTAAAGCCGCATATACTAAATACTTTCCATCATTAGGCACAACAAACTTTTTATTTAAAACATCGAAATCACTGTTTACATCATAAACAACAGTATCATAACAAACTAATATGTCAGTGCTATCTGGAGGATCTATATCATTTGGATTATTGCTCAAATTCTTATAAACTTTAACAGCTGCAAAGTCTCCTTTACCTACAATAGTAGTATGAGATAAAGGATCAGAAACCCCCGAAGCAAATCCATTTAAATATCCTTCAATAACCAAATTATGTGAGGTATCTGGCTTTAATCCCTTAACCCATATTGATTCATCGGAATACTCACCCTCAAACAACCCCACATCTCCTTTTACCGCATCATCCCCCGATTCTATACTTTTAACGATAGCAAAATCTGCTTTGCCGACAATACGACAACTATGAGTATCTCCAGGAGTCACTGCCGTTTCAGGATCCAATATAAATTTGTAAGGATTGCCTCCACCACTCGGCACTACCGAATTTACTATCCTATATCTGGCATCATAAACAGTATCATATAAATACCAGGGTTCTTTATTTTCTATTTCAGGATCATCCCAATCACCTGTTACCCATCCATGATCTTCTATCATCTCCACTTCTTGTGAACTCACCCATTTACCTGTAAATTCATCACCATATCGAACTCTAACTCTCACTTTATTAGTAACATCATCAAGCTCTTCTTCCAATATATATAATCCGGGAGAAGTTGGAGGATATATCGGAGTAAATCCTTCTCCCTGAGCCAATGAATGTAATGTCAATTGAACTCTTAAATCGGTTACAGATATTATTGTATAAGTACCTCCTGATTCATTAATATAAATCAACCCCAATTTAAGAAGATCATCATTCTTATTAATTACATCCGATTTACAACCAACCACTCTATAAGTATCATAACCATCATTATCTTCTATCGCTTGCAAATAAATATAATAATTATCATCAGTAAGTGGGGGTACTGGATCAAATTCATCTCCGTTCGCATCTAATATTATCATTTTTTTTAATATCTGACTTATATCAGAAGTGGACCCAATATATTTCCCGGAATTTGTTACCCCGGATCCTGCACGTATAGTAATAGTATCATCACCGACACTTGAAGTACTTATTTGTAAATAAGTCAAATCAGCTCTGGCAACTCCCGAAGTCTTTATAAAAGCAACAAAGCTCGCTAATAAATTTTCTACATTTCTTGTAGAAATCCCAAATGGATTATCTACTTCTCTGGTGCCACCGCCACGACAGGCCAAAATTTCATAAAGGCTACAAAACCTATCAACAGAGGGTTCAATATTATAATTTTTATCTGGGAATAAAACAACCGGCATATACACATGACGAAAAGTCAATTCATTAACAGCATCATAAACCTGAAAAGTATATCCATGAGGAGCCCCAGCATCTACTATTAACATACCTAATGCTATAGAAGAAGAATAACTAGTTCCCGGGATAAAAGACGTTGGATTATAATAAACCCAATCTACTATATCCTCAGCTTGTATTTGAACTTTAGATACATTTATAATGGTCCCCGTAGGTTTTTGTATTGTAGTAATATTATTTGACCATTCTTCTTGAAAATTTATAAACAAAGTTTTATTAACTTGACTACTCAAAACCGTAAATTCCAGAACACTCTCTAAAATTATTATAGATCCATCCCGTAAAATAGCAGCCCCACCTGATATTGCTATATCAATAGATCCACCACTTTCATTAGTTACCTGTGGATATAAAGGACTACCAACAACACCTAGCTCATCATCTAATACCCCGGATATAAAGGTATGTCCTTGAAAAAACTTCTCTATTTTTAATCCACTTATTTCTTGGATGGATTCTATTTGTTCACTTGTAACAATACTCTTTGCGGGAGTACGAATATATGTTAAAACTGCCACACTTACCTCCTATTTATAATTCCATTTAACTGGACAATCACCTATATAATTAAAAAAATCTTCATAATTTTGTTCTAACCAATCTTTGGGTTTAAAACTTTTCATTTTAACTCAAAACTATGGTTAATTTTTTAGAACCTGCTCGCCTAATATCAAAACCATATAAAGGTGCTGATGTTCCTGGATATCCAACACTTCTATATCCTTCGGTACGATCTATGAACTGAAATCCTTTTAATATAGAAATCCAATAAATACCATCTTCTGTCAAGGTTGTTTGATCTATTATTACTGGATAAAATTTAACATCATCTACATATATAGTAATATCCTCTCCTGTATTTGGGGGCAATATTAATAAAAAAATTGTAGCATATTGAACATTTTTATCCGCATAATAGGGGGCAGTAAATTCATGTTGCAATAAACTCCATTCTCCTTCACTTAATGAATCATCCCAATGAGAAGAAATTTCATTGCTACCATCATCAAAATACCACTTTACACTTAAACCAAAAATAATATCAACAGCAGTATCAGGATAAATGTATACTTCAAAATTATAAGGTATGGACTCCTCAACAATAATCTTATAAATATCTTCTGCAACTATTTCTTCATAAGAAACAAAATGCACTGTACAATATTCTAAATCTTCATAATCAGTAAATTCAATTTTTCCAGAAAAATCACCACTATATTTTTGTTCACTGCTTTGTGTTAAAGTTATACTCATTTTTTCATTCCTTTATATGTCATATTCCTAAACAAAAGTAGAATCTATTTCAATTAATAAATCTTCAGAACATAATTTTTCCTCTATATAGATAACAGGCAAAGAGGAAAGATTCATATTTTTTTGGATTAATTTAAAATCCTCTTTCTTTTTAAGATAAAAAACAGCTTCAGCAAGATTATCTTGAAAAGTCATATCTTCAGCAGATAAAAACTTATTAATTTTCATAATAATAGCATTTACTTGAAATACAGTATTATCAGAGCTATCAATAGTAGCTGTTCCAGCCATTAAAACTATACCCAGACCAGCATTTCTCAAAACATTCATTTGAGAATATAGGAAATTTTTCCCTATAAAGGAATATTGTATATTTTTAAAATCAACCGCCCAGACATCCAATGTTAAATTATTGTCGGTACTACCTCCCACTACAACAGCTACAGGCGCACTTCTATCCTTTACAAATAATTTGTCATTAGGCTTAAATCTTGCTAAAAATTTAGAAAACATAGGTAAAAAATATTTCAATCTTTCATTTACTAAAACCTTATAATTTTTCATATCTTTGATGTGGAATTTAGTTTTTATTACATTTTTAAATGGCACAATATTATCAATCTTACCGTACAATTCTTTAAAAGATTCCCCTTTAATATTCTGTATGCAGTATAGTTTATCTCCCCCCCAATTCCATGTTTGTCCTACAATAGACTTTTTAACTTTTACGCTTTCCACTTCTCCGTTAAAAGCACAAATCTGAATGCCTGCTAATAAATCATTATTGCAAGGCTCCCCTTCTACAAAGGTAAAGGAATTAGACATACCTTCATGGACTTTAAGAATATTGTCATATATCTTCTTTACCCCAAAAACTCGTTCTGAAACTATATTAAAAGGAGAGATGCTTTTATTTATTTCTCTGTATATTTTTTTAATCTCAGCTTTCTTAAAAAATGAATTTGGGATCACAGTAAAAAATAAATAAGGGGTTTTCTCTATTTTAAAAATTTTATAGTTATTCATTTCATTCACCCACTTGCTATATAACCCAAATATTCGGCCTCATTTAAATCTCCACTTAAATCGTATTTTTCCCCTGTATAATCCCAATTTGAATCGAATTTATATATTGTAGCTATTTTATCGCCTACTCCAGAAGAAGATACAACATACCAATAATTTCCTTGTTTCCGTATATTAATTATAGTCCCGTTTAATGTATCTGAAATATCTATAGTTTCAATAGTATCTTCAATCTCTCCGGCATCTCCCATATTTGTCTTTATTATAGTATCATCATTCATTGTAATATACCAAAATCCCGAATCATGGTATATATCAAAAATATTGGATATCACATCAAGTATATCTTGATGACACGCTACTTCTGCGGGAGTAGTTAAATCAAGGTCTATTCTCTGAAAGTCACTAATTCCCAACCACCAAGCAGCAGTAAATTTGTTGAAAAAATCGTATATTCCTGTAGCTACATTTGTTCCTACTGTTGCTACTTTCATTAAAGTTAAAGGATCCATTTTTTACCTCCTATCCATATATTTTCCAAATATGCACTAAAGGGGTATCATATTCTCCAATTGCAAACAAGTTATTACCATTAAAAGTTACCCCAGTAGTTTTTCCTGTGTCAAAATAAGTTGGATTAGCATAAGTTCTCCCTAAACTCAGAGAACTGTAATCTGTTACTCTTACAACTCTAACTTCGATATTCACTCCATCAGTATCTTTTACCACAAACAAATGTTTGTCTTTTACCGTAAAAAGTTCTCCATTCATAGAACTGTTTCCTGTTGCTAAAACAGAAAGATTATTGATATCAGAAATATCTATAACTTGAGGAGAACCAACGCCATCGCTCAAATAATACAATCTCTTCGCTGATTCATCTATTTTAATAGCTTCCCAACAAGGCGCACTGGAAACCGTTACCGTATCCACCAAATTAAAAGACGTAGGGGTAGAAGCATCATATACCGCAAGAGTAGTTCCATATATAGTAAAAATATAATCCCCATACAGTGCTATCGGAAAAAACGCTTGTCCTGAAGCAGCTACACCATGAGAAAGATTCGCCTTATCCGACAAATCAATATAATAAATCTTTTTTTCATTCGCATTATCGGCAGTCATCCAACCGTATTGTTCATTGTCCGAAATAACAAATTGTGAGTGGCTAGAATAAACAGCAATATATTTATCCTCCCCTACAAGTGTAAGGTCATGGTTAAATATCCATAAACCTAAACCAGTAATAATATAAACATAATTATTTGTAACCTTTATCCCATAAATATCTGTCAAGTAAACAGGCAACTCTATAGATGATATTAAGGTTTCCTTCCCATCAACTTGGTTAATATGATATTTATCTAAAGTTCTATTGGGTGCTCCACAATATATGGCTATCGAAAATAAATAATCGCCATAAAACTCAGTAGCAACAACTCCATATTTATAAAAAGTATTAGCTTCTTTTATCTTAACCGTGCCGAAACCTGCATCGCTTGTAATGGAAGAAGATACTCTCCAATTATTGACAGATACCATACCCGTTCCAGAAGGACTTTCCGCACTAGGATTTGCCACCAAATTATATTTATCTATGAAAATAGAATTAGGACTGCCAACTGGCAATAAACTTCTTAAAATTAAATGTAATAAATCTTTTTCTAAACCAGTATAAATCCTTCCTGTCTGTATATAAATCTCAAGATCTTTATCAATATAAATATTATGTGCCTCTGTATGTTCTATCTCATCATAAGTCCGGTGTATATCTTCTATCGATGCCCCACTAGCTTTTATAACAGCCAAAATTTTAGGTTCATATAAAGTATAATAAGATATATCAACAGAATCCACATCCTCAAAACTTTTCAAAGCAATTGTCTTTCCACCAATAACTTCACCATGAAACAGATTACCACCACCACTTATAATAAGATCTTCATCCGGTAAAATAGAATAAGATGACTTCACATATTTTTGATCAACTATTCCCGTAATATTACCATTTGTATCGGTATAAACACCTGTCGTTGTTTCAGCTTTCTGGATCGCCTGAGGAATAGGTTGCGTTACACTCTCTTTAATTTTCCAAGTACCATTTTCCTCTCTTTCACCATCTATATATACCCAAGTGTAACCAGCTCCTGTAATAGTAATCTTTTTATGAAATCCACCTAATTCAGTTGGATTATCTAACATTCCATATTCATATTTATGTCTAACTCCTAAATCTGGAACAAGAACTTCATTTCCACCACCACTGGGGCTAACCATAAAAGCATATTCATATCCAGTTCCTGTAATAGAACAATCACCTGCACCTGTTGGAGGTAAATACCAACCATAATCAGCATTTGAATATAAAAATATATTTAAATTCTCATCACCAAACAATTCTTGACATAACTCTTCTACATAAATAAGAGATTGCCATAACAATCCTTTCTCTGATGCAAACATTGCTTTCTGGACAATATTCTCAGTATAAATATCTCTTTCGCTTTCATATAAATAATCACCAATATCACCAAAAGGAAATTTTTCCTTCAATGCTTTTAAAAGAGTAGAAAAAGATGGTTGATTCATAGGCAATAATGGCTCAATATCATCACCCACTTTCTCATTAATATAAATATTTTGTTTTTGCTGTCCAAAGCGAGTTCTATCTTCTTCCATTTTACACGCAATAAGATACAATAAAGTAGCAAAATTGTATTGATCAAATTGCAATACATTGCTCTTATTTTCAGAAGAATCGATTGCCTGAATAGTATATTCTTTATGATAATTTGTTTCAAAACTAAATGAAAAAATACCATCTACTTGAGCAATTGCTTTACCTATAACATTACCGTCATCCTGTATTTCTATATCACCTACTTCTGCTCCCGTCCCAGTTATAGTTACAGATTTTAAATGGGGACGTGCAAAATCGCTTCTTTCATATACCCCTTCATCGAGGTTTTGTTTCATGTTATAAAAAAAATCAGGATCCTCAGGATAAAAACCTATTCGCATAAACACCTCACACCATCTCCGTTATGACAACTTGATCTGAATTACTGACATTTATTGCAGGAAATTCATTGAATTCAAAGATTATTGTCTCTCCCGCCCACTCATCTGCATCCACTTTTTTAACCTTGAATAATGAAAGATTAACCTGGTCAACACCCTTACTATCAAGAATAACATCCAATATATCAGATTTTTGAATATTCTCTACAAATTTCTTTTTTGTATGAACAACCGAATTGCTGGTTCTGCCCCCATATATATAAACAAACAAATCCTGCTTGATATTGCTCTGAACTATATCAAAAGTATAAGCACTCTCTATTTTGACCCTCACTCTAACTTCTAAATACGAGGGCATTGCCTTCTTTAATAAAACAACATCCCGACTGTTCATCATCCAATAAGTAGGAGTATTCAAAATTTCCTGCAAATCTGTTATAGTAGAATCAGAATAATAATTAATTGGTCCTCCATTAACCCCACAATTCCCATCCCATAAAACATAATTCAGTGCCTTAATCGAATATCCATTATAATAACCTTCTTCATCTTCTCGGGTTAAAGTAAATACATTTGTATCATTTGGATACGATTCAATAGCATCTTGCGATATTAAAGGGGCTTTCTGTAATACATGACCACATTCACCACCTATATTCTCAGTTATAAAATCTTCTTCCTGGACAACAGGATCTTCTTCAGCATATATCCAGATATCTGTTCCATATGATCTATAAAAATCTGCATCCCCCAATTTCTGAATTTGCACATCATAAACCCGAGCATCCATCAATAAAAAATTTTCAAGCCATGTCAAACTACCAACCCCTCTTTGTGAACGAGTAGAATTCATCCTACTAATAAACTCAGCATTAGTCTCTTCATCCACTCCATTATCAATATCATTCACCGGAAATGCAAACTCAAAATTGGTCAATGTAATTCCTGATAAATCAAAATAACTCTCCGAAGAAATGTTCCCTTGTACTCCATCCTCTAATGACTCACAATACACATCAACACTATAATAACCATCTCCTTTATCACTAGGTGTCGTAGTAAGAGATTGTTTAGTCTCATAAGTTATACCATTTAAACTTCTGATTACAACACCTTCTGGTATATGTGCAACATCAGCCGCACTAAAAACAAAACGAAAATTACCATAAGCTGATTGTGCACTGATACGATTATAATCCCACAAAGAGGCTAAATTATTTAAATCTGTTTTTAATAACTCATCTAACTCAGCATCAGTTAGGTCCAAAATATTCTTCAAATCATTTTTTAAAGAGGTAGTAATGACACTAAAAGCATCAAAACTAGAAATACTCCTAATATATGCAGCCAATACCCGAAGACCATAAAATTGTGGGACAGTAGCAGACAATATATCTGACTGTGGGGTCTTAGGAACCCATGAAAAATTTGGCGCAATTTCCTTAGCATCTGCTAAAATTTCTTCTAATATTTCATCCTGAGTTTTCATTTTATACCTCTATTGTAAAATTTTCACTTTTAACAGTAAAATTTATTCTAATCAAATCTTTTTCCTCTCTTATTGTGATATCAATCGGTTCAATAGATACATTATACATTTTTTTAAGCATTAATAAACTCCTGATTATACGCATTCTGATCAGCAATTTACTTAAAATCATTTTCTTTCCACGTAAGAAAGATATATCTGTACCATAACCACTGGAATAAAGAGGAGATAATATTACTTTTTTTATAGCTTGAGTGATTTGTTCTATACCGGTAACTTTCTGGATTGTTCCATCTTCAAGAGAAAAATCTATTCCATTTCTCGTCCAGTCATCACCATCTTTGCAGATCATTTTTAAATCATAAGACATAAACACCTCCGATTATTCTAAATTACCCCACGTTATAGTACCTACACTACAAGATCCACTCCCTGTTGCTGGACTGGGTGATAAAGAAGAAGCTTTCAATGAGGTTACAAATATATTCATAGCAACAGAGATAACATAATCTCTAGCATCTTTACCAGTTCTGTCATACCCCCCTTCAAAATCACTTTTATCTATAGTCAAAGTTATAAAAGGATAGCATGAAGATGAACAAACAACCATAGAATCATTGGACCCCCCACTAAATTCTATTCCACCATTTACAACACTAGATAAATTATTCACCCATCCACTTATTCCCCCATTCTGAGCACCACTTAATAATATACTAGAATCAAATGTAACAGAAGAGGGTGACCATATATGAGGACCATTAACAGGATCAGGACTTCCCCCACCACATACTCCAAAATACACACCAGTGATCTGCAAATTATTCGAAAGATAATCACTCATAGCATCAGCCCATACACTATGAGCTCTTGATGCTAATAAAATATCTCCAGCAGAATCTAAAGCACTTGAAACAGCAGAAGCAAAAAGAGATGTATTAATCATATATCAAGTACCTTGAACTTTAGATCCTCTATGAGGCATCCCAGTAAATAAACAATTACTGATACTACAAAAAGGCCCCTTCATATTCCCAGCAGCAGAACCAGTAACCGTCAATGATCCACCAGTAATAGTAACATTCCCACCATTAATAGTTATACTTCCATTTATAGAATTCATTTCTATTTCATTACCATTACCACTATCTATAACAACCTTATCATCATCGTCCCGATTTATACTTATCTCTGCTTTATTGACCCTAATTTTTAATGTCTTACCACCCAATATAGTAGCTGTCCCCAATTTTTCTGTATCATCCGGGTTACCAAAAGCAATAACAATATTTTCATCTAAATCAGCCTCCTCAAAAGGCTGTACAGAACCACCGACAAATAATCGAAAATATTTTCGGGAAAGTATAGAATGGACATCACTATCAAGTTCTATACGACCATCTTCCCGGTTCACTACAACTCTAAATAATTTTCCAACAATATATTTCGTGACATTTCCAAGATGAATAGAGCTTAAAAACTTTGAGAAAACATTTCCTTTTATATCTACTCCTATTTCTCCTTTATCACATCTTAAAACCAAAGCTTTCTGATGTTTTGTATCAGGATGTAAAGTTTGTAAACCACCTAAAAGTACTTCCACCGGTTCTTCTTCACCTGAATATTTATCCACAGCTTTTCCAACCAATGCAAGTTTCCCATCTTTACAATGTTTAATACTACTACCACTGGCAGAACTTATTTTCTCACCGGGTTCCATATAAGATTTTCGATCTTCCGAAAAACTTTTAATTATTTCTTCTTTACGAGATATAGGACCTAAAATAAAAGGAGTACTAAAAGATCTTATATATCCAACAAGAACATGTGTCCCTTTCTCATAAACCTGGAAATTATCACCCCCACTCCATGATCCCAATACAATTCTAACATTATGAATTATTTCGGTTCTTGTTGTCAATTCAATTGTATAAGAATAGGGATAATTATTGAAATTGTGCAATCCTTTTGATTCCTCAAAATTAATAACTTCTATTTCTCTTATAACCCCTCTATCAAAAAAATTTATATCATCACTTGTTTTTACACCCATTTATTCTCCTGAAAAATCACTATTTAAACTCAACAAGATCTCATCATGATACAACTCCTTCAAAAAATTCTGTTTAATTTGTAAATAACAAGCATAAAGACCATAATTAGTATCGGCATCAAATGTTATAAAACTCCCACCAAAATAACTACTTTTAACATTACTACTAGGAGGTAATTGAGTAGAGACCTCTATTTCTGAAGGAATATCTTCACATATCCTATCTACAACCAAAGTTGCATCCATTTCAGTTTGTTCAAATTCTATTTTCTTATCTTCTAATAAACGTGTAAATTCAATTCCCAAACTATCAGTTTTCATTTTTTGTATTGCAACAAAAGGATGTGCTTTATTATAATCAGAATCTAAATATAATTTATTTTTTCCAAATTCATTGGCCCCGGTATAAAATCCTTTTCCTTGAAAACATTCTTCTATATAACTAGCAACTCTCTCACCTAATTCCATATCAAAAAATTCTGGTTGATAATTTGCAATAGGCACTCCCCATGAAGTACCCATAGCAGCTAGAGGAGTACTTAAAAACCTACTTTTAACTTCTTTTTCCATATCCACTTTTATTAAAGGATGTATTTCTGTTTGCTTCCTACAATAATCAAGAACTAATTCTTTATCATCAGATGCTCTTGTTCCTAAAATATTCAAACTTCTGGTATCAATTTTTGTGGTGGCAATCCCAGTAATCTTCAACGATCTTCCACATTTTCGTCTCTCTTTAAAATAAGGAACTCTAGCTAATTTCATAATAGGGTAAGCATCAATAATATCACTATGATTTTTCTTCAAAGCACTTTCTGTCAATTCCTGCCAAACATATTTATTTTCATAAACTTTACCAGACAACATAGCCGCAATATAAAGAAGTCTAGGATCTATTACAATATTTCCACCAGATACAAAAGCATCCTCAGAATTTTCCATAATCGAATAGAGAGCTGTTTGTAAATAGTTCCATCCCTCAACAGTAGTTTTAGTATTATCACATAAAGCATTAACTCTATTTAACCATAAATCTTTATCAGCACCAAAAATTATATTCATCATCTCCGGAAGCTTTTCTTTCATTATCTTACATACATTATCCAAATTTACCTGAATCAACCAGGACTCTATATCTTCTTTTGTAGCTATTGTTGGAACCTGCAAATTCACAATAGGAGCTAAATCATTCTTCCAAGGATTAGGTAATTCTTTCCACAAAGATTTACCATGTGTCAATCCAAAAGATGTTGTCAATTGATTACCAGCATTCCAATTCACAGCAATTGAAGATATAAAATAAGTTTTTTCTCTGTGAGGTATTAAACAATTTCTACCCACTTGTAAATTACATAATGCATTAGCGGTAAAACTACCAGAAAAAACATTTTGATTTTGTTTTTGTCTTAAATCATCCGCTATTTTATCTAAAAATCCCCATAAACTAGAAGTAGTTGGATCACCAACCCCATAAGCTGTAAAAATTGTTTGCATATCAGCCCTCGAAAATCCATAGGTTAATAACTCTTCTAAACTTCCCCAACTATATCCGGTTAAAAATACACTATCCAATTTGTTCAAAGATTGTCCATAATGATATTCTGCGGGTACCGTCAACATAGTAACTATTTGTCCTATATCCTGAGAAAAATCAAATTTACCTGTAAATTTATCAATAATATATCTAGAATCCATGTCCTTATAATGTTCTTCACTCTGAACCACAGTAACTTTTTCAGCTGTAGGAAATGAATTATAATGAGGATAATCCATCACCAAATTTCCATGAACATCATTATATATATTACTCTGAAATAATCCTGAAATCTTTTTATAGATACCGTACATGGAAGTAAATTGTAAATCCCACAAATTAGCAGTCTGTTTCAAAATCTTATTAAATGCCAAAATTTTATCGGGATCAACCCAATTATCACCCCACATTGTTCTGGCAACACTACCATCTTCATTTATAAGGTCATCTATTGTTATATAACCATCATCTTCTAAAGTTATATAATTTGATTCACCTTTATAAACATTCTTAATATCATTAGCCTCAAAATTTTCTGCGTAAACACGAAATCTATATGGGCGTATTCTACGAATTTCACTAAAAAAACTGTTGATATATGAATCTAATTTACTGGGAGGTATAAGACCACTCTCACCATAAAATACAGGATTTTTCTGTACCCTTTCCATAATATTATTTTTCTCCGCACTATTACGAGGCAATAATCCCATACTTCTATTAAATTGATTTCCAAGCTCATTAAAAACTTTCTCTAAATCTTGAGATAAAGCATCAAAACTAGGAGAATCCGATGGGGGTAATAAAGAAGAAGATAACCAAATAATCCACATAGCTTGTTGTAAAGGATCTTGTCTTTTTATTAAATCCGGAAATAATAAAGCAGCCCATCGCTGATGAACAATAGGTATTTGAGCAGATTTTTCTAAAAAATTAACAGCCTTTATTGTGATCTGTCTTTCTTGACCAGAACTATCACTCTCAGTTACATTAGTAATTAATCCTGTCCACATCTTACACCATTTATCGTCACTATCTTTAGCAAAAAACCATAAAATATTCATAGGTTGAAAAATATATAAAGGTTCTGAATAATCAGTAATATGTTCTAAAACTTCTTCCGAAAAAAGATCTCCTTCAGTTTCACCATAATAATAAGAATTATCTTCAATTCTCTTTTTGACAATCTCATATCTTTCTATCACCGATTCCCTCAATCGTTTTTCTTCCTCACCAATAGGAAATCTCCTTATCAATTGATGTTTATAAACTTCATCTGGATTTAATACAAAATTGAGATTTAAAGTTCCACCTCCATTAATATCTATATTAGATACAATAGAATGAGGTATAATAGGAACGATTTCTAACTTATCTTCAAACATTATATTCTTAAAACCAACATTATCATTTGCTAAAAAACGATTTGAAATATCTACATCCTTATATAAATCCGGCCTATCTTTTATACCATTAATAAATTTATCATTGACCGTAAAAAGATAAAATTTATCCCAATTCCACATAACAAGCTGAATATCTGGTTCATATATTTTCATCTATTACCTCCCCCTTCCATTATCACTGGAGCAGTCCAAGCACCTGGATACATTGGAGTAATGGGAATAACTCTCATAGCTTTTCCACCAGTTCCTCCCTCACTTATTGTGCCAGCCATGTTTTCAAAAAATCCTTTTATCGCGGATCCAAAAGTCAAAAATTGTTCGAAATTATCGTTCATCTCATCAAAACTATGACCGGCTTTCTCTTCCAGTTCATTTCCCTCTTCACTGCTTTGCCTTAAAAATTCCAAATTCATTCTCTGTTGTTCTGCACCTTTACCTATAGCACCTTTACCCATGTATCCCCAACTAGGTTCAATTTCTGCCAAAGGACCTACACCCCCCATTAAAGCAAGAGCTCCAGGACCACCAGCACCTAACATTCTAGGTAAACCTCTTTCAGCAAAGTCTGCATAAACTTTATTAGTTTCTCCCGCAACTTTCTGAAGAAATTCTTCTGTCTGCATCTCTTGAGGTAAAACTTGTGCCAATCTTTCAAAGCCAGGTATTTGAGTTAAATCTGCACCCTCTCTTAAACCTCTTTGCATCATTAACATTCCTTCCCCACCAAGTTCACCTCTCAAAAGTCCCATATATTGTTTAACTTCAGGTGATAACCTTCCCTGATTTTTACCCATATATTCTCCGAACAAAACCTCACGTGGAACATTCAACTCACCTGTAATTTTACCAATATAATCAGACATGCTATCAAGACTAGTAACCCCCGATTTAAGAGAATCCGCAAACTTATATGCAATTGCGTTTATATCTTTAAGACCAAAACCATAAAAACGTAATTGCTTCTCCGCCTCTTCAACCCATTTAACATAATCTTGCAATGAAACATTTGCTTCATTAGCGGTATATGCCAACATATGCCATTCTTTTAATAAAGCACCTGCATCTTTCTCACGAGTTCTTGTATAACGCTGTAAACTTATTGCCTGACTAATTAACTCTCCTCGATTAACACCATAAGCTTCTCCCATATTATCTATCATAGCAGCCAGTTCTCCCATACTACGAGCGGTATCATGAAATCCTTCCCCCAATTCTCCCCGTTTCAAATCACCTTCCATCTCCTTAAACATTTCATTAACTTGACGACCATTATAAGACAATTCTTGAAATCCACCTTTTTCTCTCAAAGCACCTATTATAGTCATTGCCTCTTCAGCCCCTTTTGCCTGATTAGTCATTTCACGCATTGACTTACCCATCTCCACTCTAAAACGTGCCATATCCAACCATCCAGCTCTCCATGTTTCCATTCCCGGTAAAGTCAAATTCCTACGAGATTCAGCAAAAGTTCTGGTGAGTTTATCTGTTTCTTTCATTAAGTCTCCCATCACTTTAACCACCGCCATCACCCCCATGGCCCCAGGTATCATTCTACCCATAGATGCCAATCCACCTAAACCAGGAATATTACCAGCTGCACCCAAAAACTGTTTAATCGTACCAGTTGTTCCACCCCCAGACTCCACACCCACTTTTTCAGCCACACCCATACTCTTAGCTTTACCTTCCAATAGCCCCATTTGTTTAAGCAATTCACCCTTTTGAAAACGTTGATCAGCAGTAAAATGAGTTCCTTCTTTTTCTAACCGATTCAAAAATTCTCTGCGTCTAGCAAGCTGACTATATATATCTCTCATCTCCTTCAGCAAATAATTAGTAGACTGAGTTTTCTTATTCATATCTGCAATACTATTATTAGTATTTTTCAGAAAATTCTCAATATCCCCGGGAAGTTGATTTATATCTCTATCGATAGGCATCAAATTACCTCACTTCTCCGGGAGCTTGGATGATACCATAGACTGATTAATGTTACTTATAGTGCTATTAACATTAGTTGCCATTGAGATTGAAAAAGTTCTATCCATATTAATTAAATAATCTCCTATATTTGATGACAAAATATGCATTTTAGATTTAGGGTCAGCTTTCATTGAAATATTATATCTTATTTGTCGAGGATCATTTGCCTCAATAGCATAATCAAAACCAGTTAAAAAAGCAAAAAAGATATAATCAAAGAACATCACCATGATCATTCTTTTACTATCTTTATAAAATTTCTCAAATTCAAGAAGTTTATAATAAGGATAAGATAATCGGATATCAGTGAAACCCCAGTCTACAATAGTTCTGGGAGGCATTAATAAACCAGTTGTACAATTAAAATTCACATCCATCATATGCAAACCAAAAGATTGCACTTCATACTTTTCATGACCATATTCAATTATTTTTTGAATATTCTTATAAGCAAATTTAGCACTCTGTGGATTTATCCTAAATTCATACATTCCAACCGGAGACTCGGAAAATAAATTCAACATAACTTTAGACATCTCCCAAGAATATTTTCCGATATCAGCCAGTTCATCACCCACCCCAGGAGCACTTGAAGCAGCTTCTGCTAATTTTTCTGTGACAAAATTAGTAATATAATTTTTTATGAATACTTTTCCAGTTTGAAACAAATCTGATAATATCGAATGATTTTGCAAAATATAATTTGCATCCATTATATATATAAGTTCAAGATCTTGAGATGTTTTATTGCGCCTTCTCATATCATTTATTAATCTTGTCCCTAAAAAAATGTTCGAATTATTCAATAATTTGTTTGAATCCTTTAAAAAATTACCCATTTACCACTTCCTTGTTCTTCTTCTGGTTTATAGTTTTACGATGCTCTTGGGCATATTGTCTAATTTCCTGTATCATTTCCTCTTTCTCTTTAAAACCCATACTACCTACATATCCCTTATCTTTCAATTGACTGTACAACTGAGGATTTTGCATAAACATATTCTTTTCATCATCCATTCTCTTATGCTCATAATCTAACTCTTTATTTTTGAAATACCAAGCAAAAAATAAAGGATGAGATAAATATTCATCAAGAAAAGCACGATCAAATGTATCTTGATATACTATCCACATAGTTCTAAATTCAGCTTGATTAAAAGAATCTTCATATAAAAAAATAAAATTACTAATATCTTTCATATATTTCCTTACAGCAACTATCACACTTTTTCTCAATGCATTTACCACCAAAGGTGACATATGATCAATCACTAAACGGAAAAATTCTTCTAAAGATTGATCCCTAAAATAAAAAAGGCAAACGTCCTGAGAATATACATAACGTAAAAGACTCAGGACATTCGCCTCAGAAAAATGCGAACAAATACCAATACCCTCTATATTGCTTAGAGGGAAATAGGGATAATGAAAGTTACGGGCAGAAAAATACGATGAAAGAGAAAAAATAAAATCATAGCCAAAAAGATTAACGTGGAAATGCTTTCTCAATCTGTTCCAAAATTCGTTGATCGAGTTCTCCATGTTTTGCATTAAATTCCTCCTCAACTTTTTGAAGAAGAGTTAAATAAGCAAAGAAAAGGGAGTCTAAAACTATTGGAGACATATATAAAAGCATATTTCTTAGAATAGGGATTTGATCTTCTTTTGTAAAAGCCATCTCCACACTTCCTCGCTCTATTTTCATAATGCAATGCGTTAGAGTGTCAACTTTATATAAACGGCTATAACTTTCAATGTTTACATTGGAATATTGTTTGCGTATTTCTCTCTCTTCCCATTCTTCTAATGTGGCTATTTCGAATTTATAATCCAATATTTCAACAACTACTGCCTTTTTACCCTCCACAAGAAGAGAATAAAACTCATTAGGAATACCCTTCTCATCCGGCATATCACTATATAAATGCCGGAATTTAGGTTTCAATGCTATATCTTTTGCTCTTCCTATTTCTGTTTTGTTAACTTCATCTGCATTAATAAATGTCCTTTTACGTTTGTTATCTTTGTCCATCTTAGTATTTTGCTACTTTAACTGGTCAAAGGCATAGGTTCATCTGCAACATGAACCTTAGATTCAGCATGGACATAGGTAGGTTGTAATCCTACACTTTCAGTCACATACAGATCACCTAGACTAATAGTACCTCCTACACTTGTAAAAGCACATTGTCCATATATAACCCTAAATGTAATACTCGTATCACCAGTATGTATAAATTCCACTATTATATTAGGTCTCTTCGCCGACACCCATTCCATCGCCGGTATAATTCCACCCCCACTTTCATCCACTATATTAACTTCTGTCTCTTTCCCCGAGGCCTCACCAGCCAAACGAGCCAATAAAGTGCTTGTATATAAAGTAAAACCACGCACGGTCAATGTATAATCAACCGGACCTGTTACTTGTTCTATAATCCTACCAGCATCTGCAAAATTGATATGACGAATACGTTCAACTGTAGCACTTTGACTAGGATCTAACTGTTGTATAAATCCTATAATCGTATCATCAACAACAATATTAGCTCTAGGTGGATATACAAGTTTATTTGTCGCCGGCTGTCCTACACCTGGAAAACTAGCGGCTGCTCCTGAATATGGTAAAAATTCTGGCATAATATACTTCCTCCTTAGCTAACATCAAAAGTGTATCCGAATTCAACCCAAATTTGATTAACCGGATACATTGGTTTATATTCAAAATAAGCATCGAGACGAGTAACTTCTGTTTCATTTTGAGATGCCACAACAGTAGAAGGACTATATGCTTCAATAAGATCTCTTAATACATAATAATCGAGAGCGACCTTAATTATCCTTTCAGCTTTCATCAAAATAGCGGCAGTCATTTTCTGACCTCGAAGAGGTGTCAATCGTCTTCTCATATCTTGCTTAATATACATTTCAGTAGTATTAATATTCATCTCAGCATCTTCAATAGATGAAGCTGGAAAACTAGCATTAATACTTCTATAACAAACAGGAACTAAAGATTCATTTTTAATAACACAAAGACCATCATTACTAAGCCCTTTTATTTGAGTAAAACTCATCCTATTATTAATAAAAGAAAAACCTGCAATACTCTTTTCAGTCATAGGCATAGCAAGATCATTCATTGCCAAATATTTAGCAATTAACGCTCCTGCTAAAATCAGAGGAGTTATATCAACACTTGCCGAATCATTGTGTGTATAATCAGTTTGATAAGTACCATCTTCATCTTTCCAAGAATCGATGGCAATACCCAATCCATCCGGAACAACTACATAACAACTCTTACCATTATCATCCTTAGCCTGCATCGCTTGTACAAGAGTATTCACATCAGAAACATTTTTATTGTTAGGTAAAGCCAATAAAGCTTTCCTTTCCATTTGTCCGGTCACAGGATCAGATAAATTCTGACAATGATCATATACCTTTTCCAACACATTAACAATACTAGAAACTGTTTCTGATCCCAAATATAACATTAAAACAAAATTAACGTTCTCAGTCTCTAATGAACTCAAAGCTGCTATGTAATCTCCTTCCGCTTCACCATCCGGAACAACCGTAATAATAGAATCAAGACCATTAAATTCATTAGCCATATACAATCTAGCTATATTTGCCAATTCAGATCCCACACCATGCGCAGCCTCCACTTCTTGCCATGAAAAATATTCTCTCGGGGTGTTTGTAACCACATCAAGATAATCATAAACAACTGAACAAGTATCTTCACTATCAGGCTCTAACACTGATGTATTAGTATCTGGTGGATTGGTTTCAGTTAATGATTCACTGAAATCATCTTCATAAGATGTTTGATTCACATCACTTATCTCCACAAGCAATTTCAAATCTGTTCTTGTGGGTGTTACCAAACCAGCACCCTCATAATAAGATATCTCTGTTCTATATAATTTATATTTCGAACTATATTTTTTCTTAGCAAAAGTTAAAAGAACTTTTACTTCTGTTACATCCACATCATCTGGATCTTGAATAGCAACTTGACTTAATGCCCCTATTGTAGACTCACGTCCATTCTTATCCAACACTGTCATAGCATACCATACTACTTTAGAAGGATCTACTGCACCTGATGCAGTATAAGAAACCGAATAATTTAAAAAAGAACCATCCAATACAGGAGTAACACTCCAATCTAATGTAAGTTCTTCCAATGTTAAACGATTGCCATCAGAATCCCTTATTAAATCCTTATCAATTACATCAGAAGAAGCTGTCTCTAATATCTTAAAATGGATACCTGCCCTATATTCCTCTGAATCACTATCTAAAACAGATTCAATTGAATTGACATATTCACCCAATTCATGGGAAGGGGATGTAATCCCACTTAGATCATCGGAACCTCCTCCTGCACCAGAAACATGCTCAAAATTAGCTGAACCCTCAACACTCGAACCCAAACTTCTGCCTATAACGGCTAGCCTCATATCGGGTTCAATAGCAGAGGGAGTCCCCCCCGCTTGATCCGACTTTTTAACAACTATGTCTTTACTTGCCATTAGTTTCCTCCAATTATCACTCTTCTCTTAAAAAACTGACTACTTCCTTCTCAATTATATCTGCATCGATGTAGTCCAGTTCAACATTCATCGTAATTATATATTTTCCTCTCATTGATATTTCATATTCAAAACTTCCACTTGATCCTATAGTACCGGTTGCAGGTTTGACATCTATATTAGATTTAGTAAAATTTCCCTGCCTAACATCCGGTCTAATATGTGTAGCTTTTTCTAAAGCACTACAAAATTGAGGATGCGTCAAAACAAGGAAAACCATATCAGCCAAAGCCGCAGTTTTCTGTAATTCAAAAGCCCTGATCTTAAATTCTATATCATACTCAAAATTGTAAGTTCTACTTATTGCAGTATTGCTAGGATCCATACCCTCTTGAGCATCAAAACTGATAAGCGGATTAGAAGTCGTAGGATAACCAACTACAACAGTTGATCTAGCAATCTCAGTTTCAGGATCCATTGACACTACATCAACACTTCTCTCCCTATCAATCTCACTCCATTTAAAAATATTTTCATCATCCCAAACCTGATTTTTAAATACATATTTTAAAAACATTATAAGATGATGATTTAAAGTTATACCCCCTTGATAATCCGGAACCGAAAAAACTCCCATTATGACCTCATATTCAAAATAGTTTTTACAATTTCATAAGTTTTATTTGCAATACTTCCCACCATTTCTTCTTTTTCTTTATTCTTTGATAAAACTTTTTCCCCGGAAGTCTTCTCTCCTAAAGGAAATCCTATTTGCTTAATTTCTATTCTACCAGATTCAATAAGAATTCGCTTCATGTTATTATCTCATCAACTCCCACAATATTATAAATGGGATTGTCTCTATTAAGAAAAGATACATTTAATTTCTGTTGTATAACAGTATTTCTTATCATTGTAAGAAAAACATTATCGACTATAAATCGATTATTACGAGCATCTACTACAATATCACCCGGGTGGATTAAAGGAAAACTATCCACATAAACATTAAGATTTCGTATTTCTTTGAAACCTATATCAGTAGGGTCAAACAAACGACCACCCATTTTGAATATCAATTTTTTATTGTATTTCACATATCCATTTATAAATCCTGTACCCCAACAAACCTTACAATTTCTATTTATAGATTGTTCAGCAACAGGATCCCAACATTGTTCACAACGACTACCATATCTCATTCTAAAAAGAAAACAACCATCTTGCCCCAACATTGCCATTGTCTGTTGTATTCTACCTATTTGAGCATATGATACCGCAGTAAAAGCATTAGTATATTTATCTTCTTCCGAAAATATATACTTAGCTTCACAATCATCTAAAGACGATTCATTATCATTATTATCTACACAAGTTATTTTATAATAAAAAGTCACCCCCAATTTCATAGGAGCATCTCTATCCAAATAAAATCCTATACCGGATGTTATAAGAGAAGTATTAACCTTCTCAAATTCACCAGTTGGCGACACCGATTTATAGATATTAAATCCTTTGGTCCCCACACAAATAGCAGTTTCTGGATCCCATGAAACAGATATTGATTCTTTCCCTTCCTCATCGAGACTTCTATATATAACTATATCTTCAATCATGTTGACACACTCCACTTATATTGATAACACGTGACTGGACAGCTCCCTATATACTTCAAAAAATCTTTTACAGAATAAGCTGAAATACGAATTGTATTATTGGATTTGTTTCTAGTATTTTTAAATCCTAATGAATCCAATCTGTATCTCAACAATTCTACTTCTTTTATTGTAAAACCGCAAGTTGCCAAACCAATATAAGGATTGCTTTGTTTTGCATTATATAAACCTCCGTCTCCAATGTACCATTGACGGGATACTAAGCGAGTTAATTTAATATCTTTTGGAACAATCTTTTTGCCCTCAGGATACCACTTTTTTCTCAAAGGTAATAATTCAGCATAATCCCGGGATCTATAACAAAAAATAATTGCACCATGTTGATTATTCTTATATTTAATAATTTTTCCCGATCTCTTTATTCCAAACATTTCTAAACTATGAGAAACATAATCTGCATATTCAATGTATTTTGAAGTATAATTAAATCTAGCAGAATATTTACTTCTCATAGTTAAAGATCCGTCTCCCAATAATTCACCCTCAATCCATTCCAAAGCTTTATCTGATAAATTACAATGATTTCCCATCTTTAAATGTAAAGTGTTGGAAATCTTTTCCCGAGTCTTTAAAGAAAGTTTACGACCTTTACATGCCTCACTAGTAGAACGTCTTTGAATGTCAAATATATTCATCCATTTTAATATAGCTGATTTACCACAACCACACATTTTAGCTATATCTCGGGAAGAAAGATTTTCTTCCAAATATTTTTGTCTTAACCAAGTTTCATCTCTATAACTTTTATTACTATTAGTAACAACACTGGGTAAACGTCTTTCTATATTAAACTTATCCATCCAAGTAAGAACCGTAGTATGTCCACAACCACATAAATTAGCTATCTCTGGAGCTGAACACTTCTCGTTCCAATATTTATTATATAACCAGTTTCTATCTCTATAATACTCCATACAATTAATAAGGGAATACTGAATGAAAATGTAAGTTCATCGAGAGAGGGCGTAGGACGCGATATGGAATCCTCATACGTCTAATCATAATAGGTTCAACTGTGAGTTGAGCATAATTCAATTTCCATTTCTTTAACAGTTCTAAAAAGAACATATTAAAAAGTTCACGCAAAAGTGATTGATATTTATCCCCTTTATATAGATCAACACCAATAGGCTCACTAACTCTAAAATATTGAGATACTTCAAAAGTAGTCATCGACATAAGTGCATATATCATAGCACCTTTTAGAAGTATAGATTGACAAGGTATACTTGATAATTCAAAGTTAGTATCCAATATAGGAGGATAATAATTAATATCATCCAACGCTAATTTAAGACAATTATATAATTCCCCATCACTCCACTTATCCGTAGGTTCAAAAACAAGATATCTAGAAGGAATCTCTGTCTTAAAATTATAACCCAAAAGGGTACGTAACTGATCAATTAAATACTGTTCTACTTCTGTTACTATTAAAGAAAAAGCACCCTCAACTTCATAATCAGTTCCACCATAAGAAAAAGTCCACTTAGCTGTATAATCTCCTTTAACCAATCCATTAGTAAGGAAAGTAGTAATATACTCTCCGGTCTCTTCCGGATCATATTCTTGAGCCTGTCTCAACAAATATAAATTAGTTACAGGATTGTCACCCGAATCATGTAAAACAAAAGACACAGTATCAGCCCAACATCCTGCACCACTCAGTTCAAAAGAACATCTGAGAGTAACATGAGAATTCTCTCCAACGAATTTTCCACCCGTATCTGTTTCATAATTTATGATTTGATAATTATATTGCTGAGATGCCATATGATCCTTTTAAGTATTACATACCAAATTCTTTAAATCGTTCTTCAGCGTGAAGAGGAACTTCATCCAGATTAATGTTCTGCCTTTTCATTTTATTCTCCCGAACAATTTTGTTTTCCTCTTTCCATAATCTGGCAAAGAAAGGATTATTATTCCTATTCACTTTTAAAGGTATTTTAGTTCCATCTTCTGTAATTTCATATTGTTTTTCCAATTTATCTAAATCAGATTTTCTTGGTGCAATATCTTCTTGTTTAATTTCAGAAAGTTTCACCGCTTTCAAATCACCAGAACGTAAAGATTCTCTAATAGATTCTGAGTGTAAAACTTCTTTGGATGTAAACAATTTGGTTAAATTCACTAATTGTCTAGCCTTGAGAGCAAAACCATTTTTACCAAGATCTGGTAAAACTAAAAGACCATTAGTAAGATTTAAAACATAATCAATTTTTTCAGTATCGATAGGTTTAACATCACCGCTAAGCAATCCTCTAGTTTCAAGTTCCTTGATTTGATCAGCTGATAAATTAAAATTTTTACTAGGCGTTTCATAAACTTCATCATATCCATCTTTTTCATTAAATTCTGAGTGTAAAACTTGTTCAGAAGAACCTACATTGTCATCATTGGCAGAAAATTTATTCTCATCTACCACCTTATCAGTTAAATCATCACCCGACTCTTCCGGGTTTACCTTAGGTTCTTGTCCTTCGATGTTATTATCATTTCTTTTTTTATCATCATCTGTCTTTGTTAAAGCCATTATAGCCCTCCATCTTTTTTTACAAAAAAAAGCCAAATCTACCCCTGGGCAGACTTGACCTTTTTTAATTTTACCATTCTTGTCTTAATTAATCAACAATATATTAGGTAGTCAGTTTGAATTTGCCACGTCCAACTGCACGACTATTATGCACAATCATACCAAGAAGCTCATAACCAACAAAACCCAATAATAGATTGTCAGGTTGATCTGCTGGTATAATTTCGGCGTCTGCTCTCATAGGCATCCATGCAACAAACTCAGGAGCAGCTGTTACATAGAAATAACTCTGATTAGAATCATTTGGCTCTATAAGATTAGTTACGTAGAAATTAGCACCCCAGAGATTACCTAAATAACCAGTCTGACGAATTTCAATTCTAGCTACTTCATCAATATTAGTTCGATCCCAACGTCTGATACAGGAAATTCCATCGGGGTTGGTTATAATGGAAGTTCCTAACAAACGCCATTTTTCAACTTCTCTCATAACAAGTGCAACAGTATCATCATTCAAAGGTCCTGCAACAGTGTGCTCTGAATTAGTTTGTGTTGCAGCGGTAAAAAGAAGCGAGAAAATATAAAGATCTTCTTTTATTGCTAAAGATTGTTTTAGTCTTTGTTTTACACGATCAAACACCTTATATTTACGAACCCTTAATTCCCTATAAGGAATCTTAGGATGACTTACTATCTGAAAATCCGGGACTATTGTACGAATTGCATTGACAACAGTATAATGAGAAGCACCATCTTTACCAATTAAGGCACCACTCCATTCCTCAATATCGTTATCATAATACATCATAGCACCATCTGGAATAGTCTCGGTGACAGCTATCCGTCTTCCTATAGGAGCATAATCAAGATGCTTCCTTACCGGATTAGCAAGAGCAGCAGCTATCTTAGCTAAACCCGTTCTAGTCTGAAGAGCAAGGTTTAAAGCTGCTTCTTTTTTAAGAGAATCTCTTTGAGCCTCTTCAGGACTTTTTCTTACACTAAGTTTATTAGCAGTTACTTTAATTTCTTTACCCATGTTTATCCTCCACTTTCATTAAGGCGCTATATAAGTAATGCCTAATTCAATTTTCATTGCAGTAATCCTAGTCCCATCAGGTCCACCAACCACCGAGAGAACCTTCGCATAACAAACATCATCAGCCGAAAGATTATTAGTCCAAACCAAATAGTCTACACCACCAACAGTCTGAGTGGTTGGTTTTAAAATATCACCCGAACCATAACTCTGAGCGGTATCCCAAGGAGCAGTCCCATCAGTATAGATAGCAAAATCACTTCCCTCATTGGATCCTTCTTCCAATATAACTTCAGCAGGGCCTTTGATTAAATCGCCGGCACCACCTAACTTATCCATTTCCCAGTTATTCATAGCAATTCCTGAAAAATTACCTCCACCTGTTATAGTATCAGATAATTCATCATCTATTATATTGAGAGGAGAACCCCCCATATAAAAAATATCAGTAGAAGGATAAGATTTTGAAATTTTGTATAGATACTTAATATCTCTTTTAAGTGCCATACTTTACCTCCAATTAAATTATAAAATAGATTTAAGATTGATAAATTGTCCGTCCCTGACCAAACTAGCATTTCCGTCAGTGTCTTTAAATTCATCAACTTCTTTCTTTAACATATTCAGTTGTCTAGTATTCATAGATGTCAATGTCTTTTTCTCTTTAAGAGATTCCTCAGATCCAATAAGACCTTTCGCTTCCATATTTTCTATCAGTTCAGCTACAATTTCTTTAGTTCCTTTCTTCGCACCGGCTGGGGTTTGTTCCGTTAAAGCCATCTCAGGTTTCTTTGAAACAGAAGGATCTTTAACATTCTCTTGTGCGTTGACAAGAGCTTCTTGCTTATTATCCCCCCCTTCTTGGGCCTTAACAACCTCACCCTTGTAAGGAGGTTTAGCCTTCACATCCGTATCAATTACAGGATTATACTCAGCTTTCTTCTCAATTTTTACTGCTATGTTCTCATTATCGTTAGCCTCTGTCTTCTCCACCCCGGTGTCTTCACCCTCATCAGTCAATTGAATTTGTTTAGCAAATCCTTTGGAAACTACTCCCCTCTTATTATCTGAAGCTACATGAGAAATTAAAGCTTTAACTCGTGCTCCCCTCAAGACGTTAATAGCCTCTTCAGGGTCAAGATCATCAATAACATTAAACACAGCAGTAAGTCTTCTAACCATGCCCTTTGCCCTCTTACAAGCCATTCTCAATCTAGCAGCTTTAGGTTCGGAAATTTTCTTAACCCTAGATACAATATCAGATATCATATCTAAAGCTTCCTGAGGATTAAGTTTCTTATCGATGTCTTTTTTAATTCTAGATTTCTCTAAATCAACTTTCTCTTCAGGTTTTTTAGTCTTCCTCTTGGTGTCAATAGTTTCCGGAGTCGGAATTGTGGGTGTTGCTACCTCCCCAGGTTCGGCAAAATTAACATCAACTTTGTCCTTTGAAATTTTTTTCATGTCAAAAGTAAATTTGTTGACATTTTGATCAAACCAAAAACCAACCGGTTCAAGTTTATATTTTCCACCCAGTCTTTTAGCTAAATTATATAAATATTCTTTAGCTTTTTTATAGGCTTCCTTTTTTCCACCTTCTTTCTGGAAAAAATTCAAAACTTTTGAACCTGTCTTTTTGTCAAGATCAATTATAATTTTACCTTTTCGTCTCATAGGTTTATTCATACTTTACCTCCAAAACCAAAAATTAGTGGGACTACTTCTCAACAATTTATTTCCATATTCCATAGATAACCATAAAAAAAAAAGATAAAGCAAATATGAAAAAGCATTAATCCCTTTCATAAAACACACTTTATCTTTTATCTAAACTTAACTTATAAATTACTTCAACACCTTTATATAAAAGGAAACCCCTTCCCGAAAAAGTATACAAAATTTTACCCCTAAAAATTAAGTACTTGATAGACAATGAGAAAAGAAGAAAAAAAAATTACCTTGCGTTCACCTTCTTGAGAATGAACCAACTTTTAATGTCTTCAAATCTCAAAAAAAGACAACCAACCTCTATATTAAATCTTCTTCATCGAAAAGATGAGTTTTTCCCTCAATCTTCACCTCATAAAGGCAAGCACTTACTTTTTTATATACTTTTCCAACAGTATCAAGAGAAGTAATATAAACAAGACTGCCTCTCTTAAACCTCTCTTCTATTTCACTTCTCATCTTCTCTTCCGTCTGGACAATTTCATTATCAAGATCAAAAGCTTCACAAGCAGAACTAAAAGCTTCCGGAAAAGCCATATCTTCTTGTTTCATCTTAGTAATAAGAAAATCTAAAGCTGACTTATAAACATCAGTATCTTCTTTTACCTCAGATTCATCAAGAGACTGAGAAATTCTTTCAATCTGTTTTTTCCTATCCACAATATATCTATTTAAAGGAAAAGATGCTAATCTTTCAATCATTTTAGCGTCAGGATCCGCACCTTCTCCACCAGCAAGCCCACCTAAATTTTGAGGTACAATAATAGAATCTTCAAAAAAAGTAATATCAAAACAACTCTCATAACACAATTTCTCTTCACCAGAAGAAGTTTTGATCATAGTACCTTTAAAACCATTTCCCGGTAGTATATGGTCACAATATTCCTCATCATTAGTTGCAATATTGCCACATATAGAACATTGAGTCTCTCCGGCAAAACAACCCATACTAGTATCAGTAATCTTTCCATCTTCGATCCAATCAACCAACAATGGAAATCTAGATGAAGCAACCGCCTTTTTATCTATAGCTAGAACATTCTCAACATACCCACCATCCACAAACACATCTTTATCCCCTTCTCGCCTAAATTGAGGGGGTATATATAAAGAGTCCAAAACCATACCAATTATAATATCGTCTTGATGATCTACTGACAACCTACAACCAACAAAAGTCATATTTCTTGTCTTCAATTCCTCATTAGGAAACCCATCACCGTTTTCATTAGGTCCATACCATTCTTCCGCTGAAATAGACCTATTACGGATATAAATATATCTCTCTGGATCAAGCTTAATCGGTTCAATAGCCGCAATTCTTTTACCAAAATTAGAAAAACCTTTAGTATTTAATGAATCTACTAAATTATTTATATTGTGATGGACTTCTACTATTTTCGTTTTGGTTCCAAATTTCCAAAAACCCATGTTTCCTCCTACCTTAAATTGCTAATATATTGCCCTTTTGGGCTAATTCTTTTTCCAATTGTTTTTTAATAGCTTCGGTATTAGTGTTCATAACATTTGCCAACTGTCTAACTATATCATAAGTTAATAATACTTCAACTCCACCTTTTTGAACAACTTCATCTCCCAAACGAGCTAGAGCTTCATTAAAAATACCCATCTCAGCAGAACCTATTTTGAGTTTCTCCCGAATAAACAGCCAAGAATAATTCTTACCCTTTAAAGTGGGAATAAATTTTACAGAAATCTGCTGAAGTACTGTAAGAAATTTACCACCTCTAAGAAGAGGAATATTCTCTAAATGTTCAATATTTACATAAACTTTGATAACATTATTTTCCTCATCAATAACATACCGGTTCACAAAGTCTTCATAATGAAAACCCATATGTTCAAAGAATTTTTGCACTTCAATTTTAGCCAAATCCTCAACAGTTAAATCTTCTGATGGTTCCTCATAATCTAAATGTTTACGCACTGGATTGTTTAATCCCATCATCAGGTTTATCCTCCTTCTTTGGTTCCTCATCATCATATATTTTCTTTAATTCAAAATCATTGGAATTAACTTTCTTAATAAATCTAAAAACTTGTTTAATCTTTCCTTTTCCTATTTTAACAAATCCCATCTTATCCTCCTATAATTTAATTGGATCCTTTTGATCAAGAAGTTTATGAAGATAAATATCTCCACTCTGTTTATCCACTTTCCATCTCTCATCTGAATTAACACTATTCAATGCTTGATCATAAACTTTAGTCTCTTCTATTTCTGATCCCTTTTCATTGAGAATAATATCAGCAATAAATTCAACATTCTCAGGAATAATTTTCCTTCCATCATAAGTGCAATCTTTATTCTCTTTCATTAAATAATTGAGAACTTTAACAATAGCTGCTTTTTTAGAACTCGCCTCTACTTTATAAACATCTTCACCCATTGGAACACTATAACCTTTAATCTTATAATATCCCTTAATTAGGTCAAAAAGACCATCAACTTGAATATCGCTTTCCTTAATAGAAGCAGTATATCTCATATTAACAGAAAAATCTTTATCCACTATACGAACACTTCCAGTAACATTACCCTCATTTTTATTATCTTCTTCCGGAACCACACTATCTATATGAATTTCATCCAATTCCAAGTTCTCATCAATATCAGTCAGAATATTAGTTATCTTATCAGATGTCATATCAATGAGCTTTTGATACTGTCTATCCTCTTTAACCGAGTCTGAAAATTCACTGTCTACCGAAATTAAAGGTGATATATGAGATACCGGTTCTTTCTCAGTAGTTTTTTCCACAACAATATCAGGGATCTGATCCTTATACTCCTCTTCATCGATCTTTTCTTTATTAAAAGATTCAACAATCCTTTTTTCAATAGAGGTGGATAAAAATTTCTCACTTTTCTTATCATATCTCTTATTATCAAGGCTCACTACCGGATATTCATCGAGAATAAGTTTCGCCAATTTCTCAGAAGCATGTTTAGGATTGAAAGCTTTTGTCTCAAAGAGACTACCACTAACATTAACATTAAATTTACGAAGACCTAATTTCCTCTCAAAAGAATCCGATTCCAAAATAATTTCACCTTCTTCAACACGATAAGGGACCTGTACATCATTGCCAATAGCAGCTATAGCTATGGTCACAACACCTTTATTAGAGTCACTTTTATCACTGGTAACAATACGAGTGACTTCTGCTTCGAGATTATATTCACTGTTAAAATAAGAAGCTATATTCTTACTTATAAATCTTTCTTTTTCCTGCCTTTGATCTCTCTCAAGAACTCGACCAACATCAGATTTAAAATCATCACGAAATATCATGAAACTCCTCCCTTTTAATTAATATTTTTTTCCTTTCTTTTAGATTTTTGTTTTTTTACTCTCTCAATTTCTTTTTCCCCTAATTGATGTACTATTTTCTCAATACTCGCCTTTGTTTTTCTACCCAATTGTCCATTTGTTATCGAATCCAAAGCCTTACCAGGAATAGTATAATCAACTGTTCCTGATTTTTTAAACTCAGGGGGTATCAACATATTTGTCTCATTAATATCTGATAATTTCAGATCTATATTAAGACCTTTTTTCTTAACAGCAGTTTTAACCTCCTCAAATACTTTCTTACGCATTTCTTGATATAGCTTATCATGAACACTTCCCTGCTCTGCCAATAATTGTTCAACCTCATAATCAAAATCCATATCAAACACATTACACAAAGTCTTACTCGAAATGAGATTTTTATCCCATAAATTTATAGCCATATTCTTATAATTAGTATCATCTAAAAGATTCGCCTTATATTGCCAATCAAAATCAGGAATAACAGGAGTCCTATCTTTGTAAGGTCTCCTAATACCATGATCAAGATCACACTTTTTAATCTCATAAAAATCATGCTCAACAGCTACCGGCAAAAACACATTTTTCTTCCAACTATTTTCCAACATTTGTCTTACTGGAATATATCTGGACAATAAAACTCTAGCGCCAATAGAAGCATTGTTATAAGTAGGACCAACACCAGATGTCAATGCTTTATTCGTAAATAATGCCGTGAGAACTCGCTCTTCTATTTGCTGAAGATCCGCAAAAATATTAGGAAACTTACCAGCAGAGCCAACCACTTCATAACTAACTACATTCGGAACAACAAGTTTAAAATCTGGTTGCTGAGTGGAATCCAAAATTAAATTAGATAAAGATTGTAAATATTCTTGCGTTGGGAAAAAACTATCAGATCCTACCTTCCAAATTTCTTTAGGCGCAATATGTCTTTCAGCTACCGCCATCTGGGCCTCCCTCAAACGAGTTTCATGAATCAAATCTATCAAAGCACGTAAGACAATCGAAGAACCCCTAATTGCATAAGGACTCTTCCTTTGCATAATCATCAGATTGAAAGTATCCAATTCGATAGCCTCAGTTGTTTCAATAGCTTCTACAATATCATGAGGCAATTTACCTTTCATGGATTCGCCTTCTTCACCACTGGTAAATAATTCTTTTATACTCTCTCCAAATCTCAATTTATAAATATAATCACTTTCATTACCAAGAATAGGAGTACCTATTATATCAACATATTCCGGTTGTAATAAAGCCGAATCACTCCACCAACCTTCTTTATCATCCCAATATAAATAGGTGAAAACCTCACCTATCAACCACCATTCTCTAAGTTGATCATACATCAACATCAAGGCATTCATTTGATCCAACATATCTTCATAAAATTGATGTATCTTGGGATCAGTAATACCTTTTATTCCAAAACGAGAAAGAGGTAGTTCAGTATGTAAGCTGATGCAATTAAAACACCCCACACCTTGCACCATATAAGTATGTTCTTTCTCTACCTCAATATTATAAACTACTCCATCAAAAGTCTCTTTTTCTATAGAAGAAATTTGCCTATATATTCTTTTATGTTCAGTATCAACAAAAATATTTCTGCGAATTAAACTCTGAGTTAAACTCTTCTTACAATCACCACCATACACTTTTTCAAATGCCCAACGAGGCATAACCCCCCTCCATCTATTATGCTTTCCTACGATATTCCAACCATCTTTTCTGTTTCCTTCTGTAGGCACTATTTCTTTTAATGACACAGGAATATGCAACCTCTCTGCTATAAATTTAATTTGCCAAGCCAAATCTTTAGACACCGTAACATAAACAACTTCTTTTTTTCCAAAATGTCCGTCTCCTTTGAGATAGGATAACAAAAACACCTTTTGAAACTCAAGAGAAGCATATACAATATCATCACTCAATTTTTTAGTGGATGCCCCTTTCCCCACATGCTTAAGACAAAGACTGGCTAATTCTGTAGAACTGACAGCCACTTGATTATAATTTTTAGTGTATGATAAACCAAGATTATCCAAGCAAGAATAAATCTCCTCAATATATTCCTCTTCCGAACGATAAAAACACCATTGAACTTTATCATTACCTACAACACCACCATTTAAGTCTTTTAAATGTTTATGTAATTTATCTGAATATTCTTTTTCGCTCCATTTTTTCTCAGCTCTTTCATGTATTCTCTTACTTTCTTGATCACTGACCAATTTAGAACCAGGAAATCTTTTCAGATATTCTTCTCCCTTAACTCCATGTTTAAAGCAAATATGAGAACCTAACTGTAAAAACTCTTTACCGCATATTTTGCACTTAACTTTTTCATCTTTCCCATATTTCTTAATAGGACGAGAATATTTTCTATATTTATTAACAAACCCTTCAGCGGCATAATATCCCAACAATATTGCATGCTCTATTTTTAAATCGTTCTCTTTAACAAAATCATTCATGGTTGTTATCAGATAATCTTTGGGTTTAATTTTTTCCACTGTTATCTGTTCAATTTTTAAATCATTAGAAGAACATTCATGATATTTACAACACCCACTTTCACCAAAATAACATCTCTTCGGGCTTTTTCTAACTTTACCATTCTTATCTTTATAATTTTTAAATTTACATTTAAATTCTTCTTCTCTTATGACAGGAAACTTATGTTCCCCTGTAACTTTAATTTCCTCCCTTACTCCCATAATTTTAAGTTTGAAAATTTCACCCTCATATTTAGGATTAAAAGTCTTAGTAACTTTCCTAGGTTGAGATAAATGATTTAACACTTCTTCCCCAACTTTAATTTCCTCAATATTTTTAACAGTACCGTCAGCCATATTCACAGGTGTTCCTTCCACAAAACAATTCCCCACCAATGGGTGAAAAGTATCAAAATAGCGGCAATATTGGTTCAAAGTCGCCATGTCCCACGGGATATAGTAATTAATAAAACTAAGCAAAGGAGAATACCATTGTGGAGCTTCTGTCTTTAAATCACCGGTACGCCTCATATTAGATCCTGCAGTAACTGCCCTGGAAGTATAACCATTGCCATAACCACCATACCCACCCGCACCTTTGAAAACAGGAGCACCTATTCCAGCGGATACTTTTCGTGTACCCACTTCTTCAATAAAATCCCTAGGTCTCTTATCAATCATTTATTACTCCTTTTATTTCTCTAATATATCATCACATTCAGGGCCTTGCAATCTTACTATTTCATCCGGAACTCCAACAATTTTACCCCTAGTATTAAGAAACATCTTCTTATATCCACCCTTTCCCCTATCAAAGGCTATAAGAAATTTACCATAATTATTAAGATTATCATAAGCAAATTGTTTCTGAAATACCATAGATCTCAATAAACTAATATGAATATATTCCCAAGTTTCTTGTGCAGAACTCCAATATACAATACTTTGTCCCAAAGGTAAATTTCTCTTCAAAGCTTCGTCCATAATCCATCTTTGAACTTCAAGAATAGAAGCTTCTTTAGGTATAAAGTCAGCAGCACCAACACCAAATTGATAAACCTCTGGATCTAAAAAAGAATGATCTGTAGCAGAACAAGGATCATATTCATCGTCCTTAATCATAAAATCATTAATTTCTTTATTCCGGACACCTGAAATTATAACACATTTACCAAATTTATTAGCTATAGGTTGCATTATATCATTTGCATGTTTTTTTATCAACCAAATTTGCACATCATTTATACTGACATAACCCTGCAATAAAAAACTCCATAAATAATCCTTCAACCAAAAATCCTTAGAGATTTTTATATTAACATCTTTCTCCATATTTCTTATACCTGGTTTACAAAACCTACCAAAATTAATAAGTTTTGAAGGACGCCTTTCTTCGCCCAGTTAAATTGTTAAACATTTAAACTCCCAGAGACCAGTTCTTTCTGGAAGATTTTACTTGTGGGATTCCCGCTCACATAACAGAGATTATCACAATCTTCTTTTAGAGATTGCATTCTACTCTGAAGTCCTGTAAGGACAGCTTTCCGATTATCTCTCAATGTTCTCCATAAATACCAGGAATGAATTCGTTTTGTCTCTCTTCCTACAAGGTTCAAGACTAATTCCTTCACCAATTTTGATGGGTACTTATAAAGAGATAACTTCTCATTAAACCCTAATCCTCTTCTTGCAATAACATAAGCAGCAGACTCATGAATAGATAAATTATACATTTGTTGATATTTAAGTTTTCCAATTACAGATGTAAATGCTGGATTGACTTTTTTATACATAATTCCGTTTTCAATACATTTTCGTTCAAGCAGTGTTAATAATTTCTTCCATACAAAATTGCTTTTAATGCGATTGAATCGTTTTCCCTGATTTTCAAACTCTTTTTTAAATTTCAAATTTTCAAATATAATTCCTTTATTATTTTCAAGTGCGAATTTGATTATCTGTTTCACAAGGCATCCTATCTCATAATCTCTTTTATTTGTTGAAGCAAAAAACATTCTATTATTAACTACAGTAAAAGATTTGACCAAATTCCCATCATTGTTTATATTAGAAATTGCAATCTTGTCGGGATTTATATCTGCACCAATAACTCCATTTGAAAAATCAATCACCATTTCTGGATTTTCTACTTCATAATCAATAATCACTCTATAATGTTGTTCATCTTTTTTAAGTAATCGAATATTATAAGAAATGCCTAAACCAAATAAAGAGAAAAGTCGTTTTTTAAACTTAACAGGGATAAACAAGTTGTATTCTTCAAATTTTCTGTTACCAATTGTTACTCTTAAATAAAAATTACCATTCTTATTTAATAATCTAATATTCGGATTGCCTTTTTTGGTTACATCTCCTCTTGCATATATTTGATTATCTCTTTTAGATTTCCACTCAGCATTGGATATTTTACCTTTTATAAGAGAATCCCAATTCTTTTTCCCGCCGAAAATTACTTTTTTGCCTTTGACCCTTATATACAACCCTTGAGCTTGTTTAACTGCATCTGAAATTTGACGAGTATTTAAAGATTTATATTTTATTTTTATTTGGTTTCTAACTTCATTAAAATTTAATTTATCTTTCTGAAATCTACAAAAAGCAAATCGATAAGCAGAGGACCAATCTGAAACTAATCGATTGAAGCTGCCAAAATTAGAACTATATATTTCACCATGTATTACTTGTCTCATATATCTAATTCTTTGTTTTCATCTTTGAAGTATTTTTTGGTTATTTTTGATGTGCATTGGTAATTATTTGGCAACTGTTCTTATACCTCCTTTCTTTTTAGCATAAGATTAAACTGTTCTAATAACTTCCTAGTCTCTTCAGACTGTTCTTCTAAAGGCAAATCCTTTGTCTCAATATATCTTAAATTGGCCAATAATGCTGCCAATCCATACCTCTCTAAAAATTTCCATTGAACATTTCCCGGACTCCAAGAAAGGCTTTGCCTCCATTCTTCACCATACCTCTGCAAATCTAACGACTCCTCTGAATAAGATTCTTTTCTCTGTTCGTGAACATCTGTAAACTTCTCTGAAATAACATCTAGATCTTCTTCAATTTCTTTCAATTTATTTTCCAACTTTATTCGAATTGATTCCATCTCCTCAGTTCCTAAAGTCTCTACATATTCATTTAAAATATCTACATCTGTTATATCTCGTTGCAATTCTCCGATCTCCATCATGAAATTATTTAAAATATCTTCAGTTCCAGCCCAAACATCAGAATATTGTTCATGAGGATCATACCCCTCCGGAGGAGATTCTGGTTTAATAATCCAATCATCACTCCTCAGTAAATATAAAACATCCCCCCTTAATTCTTGCATTCTCTCAGATTGTAAATAATAATTAATAATATGTTCCGAATTACCAGCCTTTCTCCCCGAAATCCCTTTTAAAAGAGATTGAACATCATCAAAAACTTCTTCCGATATATTGGCAGAGGGTATAATATGAACATCCAAATCAGTTCCCGGTAAATATTGAGTTGTACCAATAGAACCCGTCAAATGTTCCGATGAGACAATATCATAATAATGATAACCGTTTTCCAGCAAAACCTCATTCAATAAAAATATAATCTGTTTCTTAATCTCATCACGCAATATAGGAGGATCTTTAGATACATCCCATATTTTACTATCTAAATTTTTCCTCGGATAATCTAAAATACTTCCAAAAAATAATTCTTTCATGTTTAAAACACTCTCCACATTAATTTCGCTTCTATTTTACCGCCAAATTTTTCCCCACTAAATATATTAATTTTATTATAACTTGCTGTCAGAGATCCCTCTAAATTGAATGGCAAAAAACGTAATCGTGTTTCAGCCACAACACCAGTTCCATTAGATACACCAAACCACAATTTCTCCCAATCCCAATAATCTATATACCTATTTAACTTTACAGGCTCTTTATCATTGCCAGTGGTAACCAGTTCAAACCTCTCATGATATCCAAATACAATCCTCTTACCCATAGGAGTACCACATAATTGAGTTAATACCGTAATATGTTTCCCGTCAGAATCAATTGCCATTATCAAATGATTTACAGGTTCTTTCGATATATATCTGACAGTATCATATACTTTGGTCGGAGGAACTTCTTTCTTCTTTAACTTTTCAAAAAATCCAATGTTTCCATCAGGAGCATGAATATCTATTGGTTCATAAATATATTCTGTTTTTATAACAAGTTCCGGATTAATAAAATCAGATATAACATTAAACATTCTTAAAATAAGCACTCCAACCACCATTATAAAAGCACATACAATAACAAACCTAACTATAGAAGCACTGGTTTTAATTTTATCCCACACCTCTTTCATTCTATACATCCTAAATCCTCCAAATCCAATTTAATTTTATTATCTATATTTCTATCTTCATCTTATCTCCTTTGCTGGTTAAATTATGAACTTATATCCCATGCCCTTTTCAAGACTTTTATTATTCCCAGAGTCTCTTTAGGAAAAATTTTTTCTTCTCCATTACTCCTATTCCATTTAAACTCATAAAAATATAAACCCAAAGCTATATTAGTTTCCGCCGATGATAAATGAAAATAACCGGTGCCACTAGCACCTTGAGAAATCACATCAGCCTGCACCGTTAAAATAGCAATATCATCAGAATCATCAGGATCTACTTTCATTATAAACAATAATTGGTCTTCATCTATAGGAACAGTATTATTATCTTTATCATATATTGTAGCTGAAAAAGTTACATCTGTAGCCACTTTAAAATCACTTACTTTATAATTCATTTTTCCTCTATTTTAGCTTGTGTTTTTCTTTGGTATTGTAATTCTTCTAATATTCTATCAGTCTTTCCCATTATATACCTTTAAGGATGAGCTAATCATTCTTTTTCTTCTATATTATGATAATTTCTATCTTTGAATTCTTCTCTTTTGCCTTCGTTCCAATCTTGAACTGGTCTATAATAACCGACCACACGAGAATAAACTTCAGCCTTTACGGCTAAAACTTTCTCTTTCTTTTCTTCTGCTTTTTCCTTATTTATTTCTTCCATAATCTTTCTCCTTTACATCAACGCAACTATCATCAAAACTATTAGTAACGGCATATTGCCTCCTAAAAGATTGAATCCTTATCGAACACTTGTATTAAAGCCTTTAAAGAATCGTAAGCGTCTCTCAATTCTACCCATCTTAAAATTCCTATATCGAATAGGTCTTTCTTTTGTTGAGTTGATAATTCTATTATTAATCCATTAGCTTGATATAAGGTATCTGGCACTGTTAAAACATTGCGAAGTCCATAGCTTTTTTGTTCTATTATCGTAAGCTGTTCTTGCATTAATGGCATAATAGAATAATCTTCACTAAATGGAATCACTTGTATAGGTATCATAAACATTATTAAAACTAACAATCCTGCTAAAATTTTCTTTTTCATTTCACCTCCCATACGCTATTTAAAAAACATTTCATTGTATCTCCTCCACTTGTATCTATAAAAGTCCAACCCGTATTAGGAGTTGGCAACGTATCTGTTACTATAACAATAGAATCTCCTCCAAGATGATAACCTTCATGTAAATCTAATATTTGCGGTTTCAATAATCCATTTACAACAAGGGAGTCTTCAATTATGCAATCTCCGTTTACATCTAATCTTGCATTAGGGGTTACGTCATTAATACCTATCTTATTGGCACTTATTGTTATACCTGGGATTTGATTTGATGCTGTTCCGAATAATAGTTTTCCTGCTCTATTCCTATATACAATATCCCCTTCTACAGAACCATATACCCATTGATCGGCAGCTTTTACGTATGCAATCCAAGCCTCTTGTCCCACTCCACCACTTCCAATACCCGAAGGTCCAGTTGTTGGCAAGTTTATCCAACTTGCTGTATTAGATGCCCAAGATGATATGGCAAGTTGCCCAGTACCTACACCGATTTTAGCTTTAGGAGTTGTGATGGAATCGGTTGCCTCTTGGTATGCGTGGACGCTGTCTCTTATAACTGTATTAGTGTCGAGATATGCCCCAAGAGTATCCCAAATAATTGAATCATTATCGAACCAATTGTAATTATCATCCAATAAATTAGTAAGTTCTGCTTCTTTATTAAAAAAATTCCAACCATCCACATCTATACTATCAGTATAATCTAAAGCAAAAGTTAAAACATAATCCGAAAGAGTATCCCAATCGGTTGTTCCAGAACTATCCGCATAATAAGCATCTACTGATATACCACTACTATCACTATATCCTACTCTGGGTATTTCCAATTTAAAAGTTTCTCCCGAAAATATATAAATTGTATCATTATCATATTTTAGACTATCAATAATATTTTTATATTTTGTTGCATTTATTGAATCGGCTTCAAGATAATGTGCTAACCATTTGCTGTTACTCACATAAACAGTATCATACATGATAGTATTAATCAACATAATAGGGGGGTCCCACATCTCTAATGAGTCTTCATAAAACCAATTACTTTTTATAACACCAAAACAAAATAATGGTATTAATAACAACAATAAAAATATTTTCTTCATAATTATATTTCCTCCATTTAAACTTCCCGGGGAATATTAGCCAATCCCCCTAAAATTTTAACCACAACAGGAAAGGGAAACACTGCCATACCACCGGGAGATGCTTGTAAGGTAATAGACAACTCATCTATATTATTCTCCCCCGCTAAATACACTGATCTAGGTTCATAAGAATCACATCCAAGATAAAAAGCATTAGGTATTTGGCTGGGTAATAAATGATCTTCTTCCAAATCCAACACATTATTATATACAACGGTTATAATATCTGCAGTCATAGATACAATGAAAGCAAATCCCCATTCATCTACTAATTGCATATTACTATGCTTTAACACCGTATCCACATAAATATCATAGGCCTCACATATCACATGATAATTAGTAATAACATTAAAAGTGAAAGTATAACTACCATTCTTATTATCAACAGCAGTTGTTCCATTGGAAACAGTGCCAGTTGGATATGCAATTACAGTAGATCCTATTTGAGCATTTCCAAACATATCAAGTACCGGAACAGTCCGAATTTTTTTATTCATCAAATATTCCATTTATTCTCCCATCATGACTATCCTGTTATTAAAATTAAACACTAGATATTCTCTAATCATTTCACTTAAAAGTATCTGTTCAACTTTAATAGTGTACCCATCCTCAACAACATGAAGAGAATATTTATCTTCAATCACATTTATACGAAACATTAACCCTCTTCTTTGAAATTATCCAACACTCTCTTACTAGTATCTACATAATTAAATAAAGATTTAATACCTACATCATCAAAATCATATTTCCTTCCCAATGAATCCCAAAAATAAGGTAAAACAGAAATCTTCTGTCCTTTTTTTATCATACGAATAAGAATATTTCTACTAGCCGTTTTTGTTCCCGCAATGTTCAAACTAATATCAACTCTCTGCTCATCCCCCAGATCCTCCATCCCATACCAAGAAGCTGATAATACTGTCAATTTCAAAAATCTCGTAAGTTCAAATAACTTCTCATCAAGACTGGAAATCAATTTCTGATAATCATCCCGATTAAACATTGTATGAGTCTTTAACTTCCGGGTCAGAGGCAAATAACCAAGATCAAGACTTTCGCTCTTCACAAAAGTGGCCATATCGGTTTCTTTATTAATATCATCAGGAGCATGTTGATATTTATGGATCAAATTAGTTATCTCCGCATTTATATGGTCTAACTCAACAGTGTTCCCTGATTTTTCAGCCTCTTCCCTCTTGCTCACCCATTTATAATATTCCTCTCGGTCCAAGAAAGTAAATTGACTTATAATATCCGGTTCCACTTTCAGTTGTTCCCCGGACTTACCCTTATTAGGACCTACTGAGGGCAAACCACTCTTATCATTATCAACTTCCTCATCAAAGAAGCTTTCATCTATAATCGGCAAATCTTCCTCTTTCGGATTATTAGAAGTATCTTCCGAAACAGGATCCTCATTTTTAGGCGCTCCCTTATCAGTATCCGAAAAGTCTTGAGCTGTTTTCTTTGAAGCTATTTGATCAGAAGATTTATTTTCTTTCCAATTTTCAAAGTTCCGATCATAAGATAATTTAGAATCGTATGAATTCGTAAAAGATTGCCATAATTCAACAGTTTCTGCCCCCGATTCCATACTCATATCTTCTTTGAATTTAGTAAAGTCAAGTGAAATTGAAGCATTTACATTCGATTTACCTTTACTCATCAATTCCACTATCTCTTCATGAGTGGGTTTATATTTGTCATGCAACCAAGATGGAAACATACCAAATTGACAACCAAATTTTTCATCATCATTCATTTTGTTCCACATTTCATCTATACGAGATCCTAATACTCTTGGGGATAACATTTTTGCTTTAGCTTCTTGTTCCGTCATTTTTACGAATTCTGTTAAAGGAACTGCAAAATCATAATCTCTATCATCAGAATCTATAAAATGAAATTTCCATGTTTTGTTACCATAAGCAATTCGCACATCTGGTTCCCCACCAGAACTTACTTCAATATATCGCTTTGCCATTTTTTGTGCCATTTCAAAATCCTGTCCATCACTTACAAAAGCTGTTTTTTTATCAGCAACCATTACTTCCTCCTCAACTTCCTTACCAACTTCTTTTTCCTCCACATCACTCTTTCTTATTTGTAAATTCTCTAAACCAGTTCCTTCATACATTGGATCACGAGTACAATCAGCTGCCGGATCTAAACTTATACCAGTAGCTCCTATATCCGTATACATAAAGGGACCACTCTCAAGAGGATCGTGTATTCGCCTAATAAGTTTCTGAAAAAATATTTCCTCAGAGTGAGTATCCCTTATAGGGGCCAACAACACATCAAGAATTATTTCTTCTCCCGGCACGTAGGAGGGTACTGTAGGCAGCACCCTCTCATACCTACCGTGATGTTTTATCCTGCGGTCTTTCATATTGTCCTACAAATTAAAGATCTGATATTTGTACTTCTGAATCATGTCCAATAACTGTGTTGATTAAACCAACAGAAATTGCATTTGTCTGAACACCACCAGATTTCAATTCTAAAGAAGCTATACTGCCTGAGTATATAACACCATCATAGTAAGTACCCTCTTCATGAGTGTAAGCCTCATTAGGTGTTTGACTTGAGTTTGCGCTATCTGTATACTGCATAATTAATTCCCTCCATTTTTTTCAAATTAGTTTTTCTTTTTGTAAATACTTCACAACCCCGGTATAAAAACCGGCATCAAATTTACCCTCTAACCAGGTCATTTCATCTATTAATTCCGATGTCGATGCATCATAATCTATATTATTACCAACATCATTTCTCAATCTAAATGATAAATCATCTTTCCAAAAATCGTTCTCCTTATAAACAACCAAAAACTCTTTCATTAGATTTCTGTACTGTTCATGTGAACTCTCTATACTGTGTATAAATTCATGTACATGTTCTCTGGCCAACTGACTACCAACATTTATTCCCTCTTTAAACCATTTCTTCTCAATTGCAGAATCCATTTTATACCCACTCGCTAAAGATTGTTATATAATTCTTCAGCCTCTTCTTGAGTTAATTTCTTGTTCTTTCTTTTTTCATATTCTTCAATTTCTCCTACTTTCTTATAATGATCTGTAACAGAAGATCCTTTCTTCCTTTTTATTGTCCAAGACATATTTTTACCAGACTCTTCTTTTAATCCACTACCTCTGTCTGGTAACTCTTCAACTGTCTCCACCTTATCATCTGGATGTAACCTTTTATGACGTTCCAATCTATCTTTATCCGTAAATGGACGTCCCCTTCCTCGTTCCACATTACGAGATGGCAATCCACTACCCCTGTCTGGTAACTCTTCCACTTTTTCTGCCTCATCTTTAGGATGAACTCTCTTATGTCTTTCCAATCTCTCAGCATCGGTCAATGGTTTTCCCCTTCCTCGATCCACCCTCGAAGATTCAGAAATATATCTACCACCTAAATCTTTATATATCTGATTCACTAGCACCCAATACCTTTCGCTAGATATTCTGGTATTAGCTTCATTGTATATTTCATCAGCTTTCTCTTTCGCCCTTGCTCGGATATCCTTATCCATCACCTTCTCCTCCTGATCATCCAGAGAAGATATTATTTCTTCACCTTCCTGCTCTTTATATAACGCATCAAGAAAATCCATTTCTGTATAAGGAATATCAGGATAATTCACAGCTTTCTTTTTACTGCCTTCTAGTTCATCCCAGTTACCTTCCTGCTCTTTATCCTCTTTTCTCACTAAATTCCACACTTCTGAATCTATTATTTGATAAGCATAAGCACAAGCTATCGCATCATAACCTGTTGCACCTAAAGTATCAAAATGAGAAGTATCACCCTCCCAATCCGTTACTATTAAATGACAATCATTATAATCTCCTACATAAGGATCAATAAATTCAGATAATAAATCTAAAGCATCTTCCATATTATCATATATTCCATCTACTACATCACTTTTCAATTCATTATATATTTCTTGTGCTATATCATAAGGATCAGTCGATCTTTTAGTATAAAGACCTGATTCTTTAACCTTTTTCTCTACTACTCTTTTAGAAGATTCTATTCCAGGACCTTCTTCACCTCTTTCCGCTTTATCTATCTCATCCACTATCCTATCTTGTTCCTCTTCCCATTCATCTTTAACAGATTCTAAAGCAGAATAAGTTTCTTGTTCTATAATCTGATAAGCATATGACTGAGCTATTTCATCATAACCTGTTGCACCCAAATCTTCCAAATTAGAAGTACTCCCCCCCCACCTTCTTATAATCTCATGACAGTCAGAATAATAAGTAACATAAGGTTCAATCCACTCACTTAATCGATCTAATTTTTCTTCTAACAGAGATATTCTTTCATTATATATATCCATTGGATCTACTTCTTCATCATGCTTAAAATATTCTGCCACATCTGGTTCCACTTCTTCTCTTAATTCATCGGCTATATATTTTGCTATTAAATAAGGATCAGTATCATTATCTGCTTCTTTTTTCATCTCAGATACAAAAAGTTTACTTCTATCAGCTTCTTTCTCAAAACTATCATATTTCTTTAATATAGTAGCACCACCTTTACGTTTCTTAATAGCACCACATATTTTTTCAGCTCTTTCTTGAGAATAATTTCCAACATTCATTTGATAATTCACACAACCACAAAATTTATTTGGGCCACCACCATCCGGACACTTCTGAGATTTAAAAGTATCATCTTCATTTTGATACCTTTTATCTACATTCGCAATTTTTTTATTTAATTTCACTCTATTCCTAATTTTTCTAGACATTATACCTCCAATTTAATCCCATATAATTTTTAGAATATTATTATCAACGACGTCCATCTCCATAGCACCCAACTGACTTAAAATATCATAACTTCCTTCTATTTCATGTAAATCTCTTTCTACCCCCTCAAAATCAACATAAACACAAACACCCCCGCATCTACCAGTCTGAACTTTGACTGTCATACATCCAAGAGCATCTCCTATAGGATCTAATTGATCCAACACTGAAGGTGTAAAAGTATTATATCCTCTCCAAAAACCTAAAGCAGATTCAAAATCCACCTCAGCTTCTTCAATAAGCAGCCATTTATCAGCTCTCCAATTAAGATCTCTCAATGTCATTGCAACTTCCATAATAGCTTTATCAAAAGGAGGTACATATAATTCTCTAATTCTTTCCCTACTATCAACAAAATTAGTTATATACATCTCAAAATAAGCTCTTTCTATAGGAGAAGCTTTCCCATATATATCTTGTACTTGATATGCCAATTCATTTAATTTCATTATACCCCCAAATTACATGGAGTGGTTGGGAATCGAACCCAAGTTCTTGAGATAAAGAGCAGGAAGACCTACACTCCCTGACCGTTTTGTTAAAGCGGTTCCGTGAACACCGCTATAGGCTTTAGTTGTTCCATCCCAGTCAAAACCTTTCCACCCCAATTATTTTTTTCTATCCTTTATATTTACCATTAAAATAACTATAATAACAAAAATTCCAACAACACATGCAATAAAATCTGATAATGAATCAATCATATATTATATTCCTCACACCATTTACTGAATTATATTTTTATAAGAAAAGTAACTATCGACAGTAAAAAAGTACTTCAAATATGATGTCTCTTCCCACTAAAAAATTTAAACATATCCCGTCTGAGCTTGCATAACTTACTAATATCACCATCCCAATCTTTAGGATAAAAAACTATACCCTCTGCTGCCATTCCCTCAAAACCGATAGTCTTATTAACTCCCTGTGCTGTTCCACCAAAATCTACTTTCTTGGATCTCTTACGTTTACACAAACTCCATAACCCTTCAAACGCTTCTTTGACTATCGTATATTTCTCTGCCGATGTCTTATCTTTACACAGTGGAACAATATCTTTATTCCAAAACTTATATTCATAATGCTTTTTCAAATATATAAATGGCATCCACAGATATCTATCCAATTTATAGGGATTGCCATTCACCTTTGGGCCAATAAGCTCACCAAAATATTGTCCATTTTCCAAATCATTTAATTTTAGGTACTCTCTTTCAATAGATTTCTGTATTCCTTCAACAAACCGAAAACCACCTTTGCTCCAAAAAGGAATAGCATTTGTCCGGTTAAACATTCGGACAATATCATGATCTTCAATTACTATCGATACACAGCTTCCATCCAATTTCTCCACTGCCACAACATTGTCTGTAAAGATCCACTCAAACCCGGGAGTTATTTCCGATGTCACCACATAATGATCTTCTTCATCTAATTGTCTTACAAACGGACTGCTTAATTTTGGCATGTCATGTATTTTTATTGGTTCCTTTTCTTCTTCTAACGGTTCAGTATGACATATATCATCTATACAGGTTTCTACCGTATCCATTGCTTTATCTTCCTCACACATTTTTATCTTCCTCCTTTTTCTTTATAATAATCTTTCATCTCTTATCCAACACCTTCCGCAAAATCTATAGCCATTTGTTTCGCATCATCCAATGTCTTAGCCTCCCACTCACCTTTACCCCATTTAGAAGGGAAATCCAAAAATGCCTCACCAATATTTCCTCTTATTTTTTCATTAGGAGTGTTTTCACCAAACACCCATGAAACTCTTACTCCATCATCAACAAACTCACCTTTAATTTCTCTATGGTCTTTATCTTTCCAAAAGAGAAGACAAGAATCCAGAAAATCATCTTCATTTTTAGAACCATACCCAGCATCACCTTTTTTAACTTTTGAGCCTATTCCAAAACCATAGAGTGCTCGATGTGACCAACCATACCATTTCTCTTGCTGAGGATTATAACCTATGTTGACAGTATGACCACTAATATTTTGTGAATTCTGCAATTGTTCTGTAATACCCAATCGAAGCAAAAATTTAAACCCATCCTTTTCCATTCCCTCCCGGGTGAAATACGATCCATCAATCTTAGAATAATAACACATCTCCTTATCATTTGGAATATCACTTGGTTTCTTCTCTGCAACCTCATCAATAAAACTCATTAACATTTTTTGTGTAATTCTTCTTTGTCTAACTTTTTCATCTTTCATAACTTTACCTCCAATCTTACGTATACAATTTGTATGCAATCATATACAATTTGTATGCAATCATATACAATTTGTATACATTATTTATCAAACAACGACTTTCCCTTAAGATCCTGTTCTAGAATATATTCCTCAGCTTTCTTTTTATTCTCCTTTGATTTATCCAAATCAGAAAAATCATCAACAACAGCATGCGCCCATTTAATAGTGACAGGTATATACCTTCCATCTTTCTCCATTCTCTCCAGCACCGAATAATGAACATTTTCTTCTATTTCATTGTCCAAAACTTTACCTGAATTTTCTAACATAATAGAGGCATTAACAGTTTCTTTTTTAGATTCGGTTTTTACCCCTTCTTGTTTGGACATTTCATACTCCTTATTCTCTTTATAATCAGACACCCAGGATTCAGCCAACTCAGTATAATCAATCTCATCCATTCCCGCCCTGAGCAATCCTGTAAGTATAGCCGGTAATTCATATTCAGCTGCTATATCTTCAAGCCATTCTTTTATTTCCTCAGCTAATTTATAAACAGGAGCTTTATCTGCTGGCAATATATTATCTTTAACCATATCCATTCCAGAAACTTGCCCTATCAACTCTTCTATTCTTTCATTCCAATATTCTATATCTCCCGGACTATTATCAACCATAAGAGCAATGTGCCAAGTCTCATAATTCGTCCATCCCTGATAATCAGATTTCTTTTCTACACTACCCTTCTTCTCGTTGGAAGACTCTTCTATGATATTTATTTTACCTTTATCCTTATAATATTTCTCAGATTCTTCATTTCTTTGAAGCCTATCATACGCTTTTAATTCTTCAATAAGATCCTCTCTAGATACATCTTCTTGAAATACATCACCTATCATGTCTTTCGCCATATCTAAAAGTTCTTCTAAAGACATACCTTCATAATTAACTGCTTCTACTTCAACACTCATATATTCCTCCATAAATAATTTTAAGAATGTGGGGTGGGTTTCGTCAAATCAGAAGCTTATCCCTGATTATTACCCACAACCAACTACCCCATGTTTACGTCTTTATAAGTTGGAACCATTCTCTACTATCTGCTTCATAATAAACAATGTGCATTAGGCCACGGGATCAGCCTTATTCTGCCACCCACATTCAAATTTCATACTTTATTAGTTTCTCCCATTTTAAATTTACGTACATCCCCGGCCTTAGGAATAGTCAAATTACTCGTCTGTTGTATATACATATTTTTCATTTCTTCATTCAATAACACTGGAATCATTATCATCGCATGTTTATACAAAAATATATCTTTATCGGGGAAAGGAATCCACCTGATAGCCATTCTACCTTGTTCATCGGGTGGAAATTTAATAACTTTATATGCTCTTCTTACTTGAATAGTATCATCTTTTTCCTTAACAAATTTACCTACGATTGCCAGCCCATTAACTAACTCTACTTGTATTATTTCATCTTTTAACTGATCTAAACTCATTTATACCTCCAATCTTTATTGTTATAATATAATGCATTTTCTTGTTTTGTCAACTATTTCTACTTAATACCTTTACAAACAGCATTGTAATACTTTTCACCCTCCTGAGAATCAACAAGAGGTAAAAGTATTTCCTCTTTATCATCGATTATCAAACGCAAAATACGTTTATCACCAGAAGCCCATAATTCCGCCCTGCCATTCTTTCCAACATTGCGACCGGTCTTTTGACCCACCTCTTGGATCACACCCTCTTTAGAGTCTAATAAACGGGATTGACCATTATCTAGATCATCAAATGCGGAGTATATCTTTCCCACAATATTCTCCCTTAAAAATAACTATCATGAATTATATTCTGAAGATTCTCAGCGGCATCCACAGATATACGTAACTTATTTGCAAGATCCTCTTCATCCATTTCCACCAATCTTATTATTTCCTCATCAGTAGTATTAAAGTTAGAAACTTCTACCGGATCTTCATCCATATCAGTATATAAATCTTGTGCTTGTTTTTTAGAAGATTTTCTCACCCATTCTCCATCTTTATAAACAAAAATTCTAGTATGAGTTCCATCTCGGAATGTAACTTCATTGCCTTCTTCAGCCCTATTTTTTTCAGCAGGTGTAATTTCACTTATTAATTCCTCATCAGTAAATTCAGATACATCCCAAGTTACAGTATGTTCTTCCCCAGCTTCTTTTTTTGTTCCGGAAACTTTTTTATCTTCTATTGTATCAAGATATTCACTGATAGTCATATAATTAGAACCGGGTTCTATAACTATATCAATAGAATTTTGAACTGTGTCATGTGCCAATCCACCACCATCAAATACACCTATATACACCAATTTATTTATAGCCTTAATCATCTCATCTTTATCTAAATTTTCAACCTCCCATGTCATTCCATAAACTTCACCATCTAAACCAGCCAATCCCTCAAAAGAAGCAACAGAAGGTTTAAGCTCTGTCATTAAAGATTCTAATTCATTTAATATAGTATCATAATCCTCTCCATATGATTCCTCTTCTACTGCAATCCCAATACAATAAAGTTCATCATCCGGAAGTTTTGATATAATCTCTTCTTGAGAAGTATATGCTAATTTCTTAGAAGATTTTTTATTTACTTTAATCAAATCATTTTTATAAACTCCCTCAGTCACACCAGAATCCCAGTGAACCCAAACCATTTTTTTAGCAGGATCTGTATAAATTCCATAACCAAGTGCCCCCCCTTCCTGAGCAACAATTATTCCTTCATCTCCTGGTCTCGCATGATAATCAAAAAGAAGAGAGGCATAAGTCATCTCAACTCTATCCCCTTCTCTAAATGATACAGCTCCTATTAATTCCTTTTTCTTAATTTCACTCATAATAATTTCACTCCTTTACTCACAATAATATTTAAAATTTCTAGCCTTTTTGTTGACAATAGATATAGCTTCCTCATCACCATTAACAGCCTTCGCTATTTCATCGGGGGTGCCTATCCAATCCTGCCAACCTAAATAAATATTAGGATAAACACCACAAGCAGTAATATCGTCAGCTCGTTTTTCTCCCTCTATTTGAGCTTGAACCATTGGTCCAATATCTTCATCCCCAGGTTCTACACCGATATATTTCAATTTACCTTTGGTTGCCACTTCTATACCCCTCACTATTCCCACCAAATCCTGGGCCGCCTCATAATATTCTCCACCTTCTTCTATATCCTCCTCAGATAAAGCAGCTCTCACTTTATGACCATAGATGCCCGGAACATATTTCACATCTATCTTAACCGGATAAGGGAGATCAATTGGATTTACCTCATTTGAGTCCATAATTTTTTCTTCAAATAATTTATTTACATCATAAGATGTATAATTAGGATTGTTTGAAAATACATCCATTGCCTCATAGAGTTCCATACCCACCTCAGATACTTTTGCTTCTTCTTCTCCATCATAAGGACGCTCTTCTGGGGCAATAATAAACATAACATCATAATCTAGATTACTAGAATTATATAACTGATCAGAATCCACTGTCACAGTTTTAGACATAATACTTACATCTGACACAAATACCTCCCTTTATTGAATTTTTTAATATAAAGATAAAAGGTAGCACTACATTTTATAGTCCACCAGGTTCATTTAATTAATTAATAGGTAGTAAGTAAAAAGTTTAGTTCATTAATTTACAAACGTTCTATTGTCTTTCCCTCGTTGTTTAACAAATATACTTCTCTTCCACTCTCAATATAAAAATCATGGCGTTCCCCATTATCAAAATCAGCCTCAATTATAATATATCTCGTGCCTTTATAATCTTCTGGAAGAGGATCTGGTAATTTACCAGGATCTTTACCCATAATATGTGAATATCTAATATCACCTCGACTTTGACCTTCTTCTCGGGGATCTATTTTCTTCTCACAATGATTTAACTTCCTAATACCATCCCACCATGTATAACCATTTGAATGATTCTCTTCTACTTTTAATATCATACTCTACCTCTCTTTCTGTCTTTACTTACTACCTATCTCAATCAAAAAGATCTGATCCTTTGCTCAACTTTTCTACAATAAGAAAATCAAGATCCTTATATTTATTAGATTTCTTATCCACCGACACTATTTTTCTACCCAACTTTATTTCTCCAACCATATATTCTAATAATTTAAGAGATTTATTTAAAAGATCTCGGGTACTATCCACCCCCATTTCTTTTTTTAATCTCTTTATTCTCTCGGGTTATTTATTTTTAAATTTACATCCATAAAATTCCTATATAAATCCTTCACCAAAAATTAATTCAAAGTCTTCTTGTACTAAAATAATAAGATCATCCGGTTGCGATAATAGATTATATCTGGTCATTATATCAGGATCGTATCCAGTGACTTCACAAAAAGCTTGCCAATTACCATAATCATAAACTGTCCGGAGATCAGTTTTTATCACCATTATTCCACATCCAATTTCTCAAACTTTCCATATCCCATAACTTTAATTTTATCTATTAAAAGGCAATTGAAAAACATCTCTTGCCATTCTTCTTCTATCTCATCGATTATTTTAATTTTATAAGCCTGATAATCATCATCCCAATAAACATATCCTCTCTTAGTACCAGTAAGTCCAAGATACTTTATTGTGACCTCAACATCATCTCCCTCATAAATTGGAGTCCCTACACAATCATTCGTCCACACCAATTCTCCTACTGAATCCTGAGCTACCTCAACAGGTTCAGCATTTTTCATATGATATTCATTCTCTTCTTCCTTCTGTATAATAAAAGGAATAATCCCATTGCCGGATGTAATCAGATCTCCATAAATCCATTTTCTTTTAGGATAACTGTGATACTTTATACCTCTAAACTTTCTTTCTCTCATCTATTATATCCTTTGAGTTTTCAATTCTTTCCTGATACAAATTAATATGTTCTGCAATCGGTTCAAAACATAACCACCTTATCCAACTAATCTTTTTCATCTTATCTCCTTTTTATTTATCTCTCTCTTCATCTTTATAACCCCAACTTCACTTCATATCAACGCCGCCCTGATACTTAAAATATATTATAACATTTTGTATAAATGCAACTATAGCAACCAATCCAAAGAAGCATACAAAAATACCACCCAAAACATTTTCTGCAAATAAACTCTTAACTTGGAGACATACAAAAATAAAAAATACCAAAAGCATAACATTGCTAAATATGACATCAAATTTATTAACACCCATTTATTCTCCTTTTATTTTTCAAACAATTCAACATCTTTCCAATCCCATATAGGAACCCAACACCTATCTTTACATGAAATACAAGAGTTAGTTGCCTTAGTTGCCTGGACAGTAACACTAATCCCCACATGTATATCACTAACCCAATAAATCTCTCCGGTCTTTATATTCTTTGCCATCATATTCCAATTATCTTTATCTATCTTTTTCATCTCTTACTTTTACTAAGATAACACCCTTAAATACTTCTTATAAATCTTATCCTCTCTTCTTCTTTTATTAACTTCTTCAGCATACTTAGGTTTTAATTCCAATACAACTCAATTTTCAACTTCTTTATTCTTTTTTCGCACTACAATCTTCTCTTTCAATATATCTGGATTCTCAAAAAAATTACCTATCTTTATCATCATATCATCAACCGAACATAAATCATAACGATTATAATACATACTATCAGAAGGTTCTCCATCTATATAAAAAACAAGTTTAAATCCAGCTCCTTGATCATCCCATTCAATTAAGTATATTGCATTCGTGAAAATTGATTTCAAAATATCCTTATCATATAAATCATTTTCCTCTCTATCTTCTCTTCCAGTGAAATCCATCAGAATATAATCTCCGGGACCAATCATCCAATCATTGTTGTCTGCCACTATCATTATAATACCATTGTTGTTAATAGAACTGATCTCTTTATAACTATACATTCTTTTTTTCTTTATATCCCACACTCTACATTTTCTATCTTTCATCTTATATCTCCTTTTGTATATATAATATAATCAAAAAATGAAATTTGTCAAGGAGGCAATTTACTTTTCTTAAATTTGGGTGTAACCACCTGCAATATCTTTAATCTCTTTTATCAGATGACCAAGAAGTTCATTGGCGGATGCCGGGGCCATTGCTTTGATCCTCTCATATCTTTCGGCAAAGAAATTACAACTATCCACGTCCACATCATATTGATACCTAGTTCCACTGGGATATGTTATTATAATCTTCTCCTCTTCCGGAACTATTTCTAGAGTAAAAATATGACGCTTATAATGATCCTGACTGTGAGTTTTTCCTACTTTATCCATTAAGATTTATCCTTTTTTCAAAACTTTATCCAAAAATGTACCCTCAACTAAAAGAGTTTTTTCATCCCCATATTTTGCTATAATATTACAAGATTCTATTAACATACCTCCAGGACTTCCCAACTCTTTATATCTATTAAAAACCACTTCTGAAATTCTAAAGAGAACATCATCATCCACCCGTACTCTTGATGACACATTTTCTCCTATATTCTTTACAATGCCTTTCATTAAATTATCATAGCCACATACAAAAACTTTCGATTCCATATCCATTTCCACTTCTTCTTTTGTATAACATTCGCATTCACTGACTTTTTCTATTAACACTTTACTACCTAAAGCTTCTAGCATCTTATACCTCCAATTTTTTAGAAAATAACAAAACCTCATTATTTTCTTTCTCTAACTTCCAACCTTTCTCTTTATATTTTTCCAACAATTTTTTCTTCACCCGATTATCTTTCATAACTTTCAATAAACTAATCAAAGTATCAAGTTCCTCATCGGATATCTCTCCTTTTAGCCAAATAGGATAACCATTATCTTGTATACCTATCTTAATTTCTTTTTTCATATTTTAATTTCCTTTCTTTATCTGCTTACCTTTTCAATCTTTTTTTTTGGTACTTTTGGTACAAAAACACCTAATTTATATTTATAAAGTTGATATCCTTGTTTTTCCAATTTTGCTACTTGTTTATAATGAAATAATATAATAAAAAATAATGGGATCAATACAAACACCCCACCACATATAAAACCAACTATAAATTCAGCCATTTTTCACCCCTTTTTACTTTTTAACTTCATTGTTTTCCATCAAATTTTTTTCTACCCTCAATTAACTCACGCAACAACTTACCTTCATCATTTAGAATATAAACTCCTATACCTTGTTTAGCAACATAAAAAGTCCATTTATTATCCCAACAATAATAATTCTGAACAGCAATACCTCTTCTATCAGAAAAACATGCTTTAATTATTAAAAAATAATAACCCATTACTTCTTTGCCATCTTTATTAACTACTAATGTACAGGATCCCTTTTCTTTTTCTTCATCTCTTACCCAGGGGCTCGCCCCAAAACTTAAAACATTATCCAATAATATATCAGTAGGATTCCCCTCATTGGGAATTATTACTTCAGTATAATAATTCAAATGAAGTATATTATCATACATATAAAACCCACCATATTCACCATTATAATTATCTTCTATCTGCAATATCATTCACCCCTCCTCTCTGGATGGTAAAATCAATTCCCTTATAATCTCTTCATCTTTTATTATAGCAAGTCCTTCACCCTCCCGTCTTCTTTTGAGAGAATAGTGTAATAATGCCAAAGCTATTCTTAAAGTTTCAGGAAAAGAACTTCCTGTCCACTCTTTAATCTCTTCTAAAACTTCATAGGCTCGTTTGTTAAATATCACCTTCATCTCTTTTGAACCATCTCATCTTATACCTCCAACTTTATCTTCCCATACATATTGTAAATACAATCAAAAAACATATACACAACAACAAAAAAATTAATAATTTTTTCATATCAATCACATAAGTTCAAAAAGTTCTTTTTAAACAATTCCAAACTTCTCTCCAATTTCTTATTGTTCCTTATCTCTTTCGCATATTTTACCTCCAATAATTCTCTTGGTTTTCCTTCTAATCCCTCAATACTTATAAAATCATTATCCTGATCCGCAACAAGTTGAAAACCTGAAATCATTTGATCCACTAAATAATCCCATATGTATTCAGTTAAATGAGTTGGATAATCATGTTGTATTCTCTTCATCTCAATCAACATCTCAGAAATAACTTTGCCAAGATAAGCATACATATCCCATATATCACAATCAGCCCAACCCCTCTTTGCCCGCTGTCTTCTCCATTTTATATTCTTAATACAAAGTTCAAAGTCATAGACAAAATCACCACCAAATAAATATCTTAATGTCTCTTCTAAGACTTCAAACTTAGAAAATCTCTTATAATTATTACCTCTAAACCACCGAATTAAATCCGTTATTGAAACATACATCTTATATCTCCTTTTTAATCTTCACCAAAAACATCATCTTGACAATTCTAGCACAAACCTGATATCTTAAATTCTTTTAATGAAAGTTCATCTCTAAAATCTACTGCTTCTACTTTATCATTACAAAAAGGACAAACACTGTCCTCTACTTTTTTTATTATCTCTTCTCCAAAAATTGTTCTAATTATTTCCTTATTCATTTTCTTTGAAATCTTTACGCCTTTTATCATATAATAACTTGATGTCATTACGTTTTCCCTCTACCTCTAACTTAGAAAATTCATCTTCATCAGTATCGCTATAAAAATCCCATCCGCCTCTTAAACAATTATCAATATCATAAAGCATATCTCTTAAGCTCTTATGCACTTTCTTACCATGTAAAGTAATCTTTCCCCCACCATCTATATTATAATATACAGAATCTATTTTAGTCTCAATTTTGTACGCATCTTCTAATAATATTAAACCCGGACAGGGAGAAAACGGAATCTCCACCTGACGTCTGATCAACTCCACATTTCGGTGTGTCCAACAAACTCTTCTTACAACATCCACCTCATATCTGATCATATATTCATCTCTCCTAAACTTCTCCAAATTTTTATCTCAACCAATCTTGCATGTTGCTTACAATTATTGCTTAATTCATTTAAGTTTCTCATCTATACTATATCTTTTCTTTTCATTTCTACCTTCTTTAAATCTTTCTTCAATTGCAGGCAATATTCTATACTTAGAATAATTACGAACCCCTTCGTATATAGCATTAAAAACCCTCTGGTAAGACTCAAATCCATCTTGTAAAATATCATTCACTTTTTCAACCGTCAATTTTGTCTCAATTTTTATTTCCTCTTTCATATTCAATCTCCTTTATCTAAAAATTAATTTATATTCTGTGGTTCCAGCCGGGATTTGAACCCGGAATCCAGCTTTCGGCGGTAAAGCAAGTTTTCTTTATATTGTTTTTGTCACCCAC
>Ga0307433_1000128_pt1 | contig 66891 bp, 57 predicted proteins | sample SalMarWE160210MG_FD_202166 | JGI IMG/M metagenome (GOLD analysis project Ga0307433, IMG submission 202166) | Salt marsh sediment microbial communities from the Plum Island Ecosystem LTER, Massachusetts, United States - WE1603-210 | ecosystem: Environmental > Aquatic > Marine > Intertidal zone >...
ATTCCTACGGAGTCAATGGAAGCACTCAGATTGGAACCGACGAATGGCATCACGCTGCCGGCGTGTTTAATGGCGCAGACATCATGGTATATTTGGACGGCGTGCTTGACGGAAGCGTTACCACTACTGAAGCGATAGGCATAAGTGATGCAAATATGCTCATTGGCGATAATCCAGACGAACCCGGACGCTACTGGGACGGCCTAATCGACGAGCTGAAGATTTACGACCGTGCTTTGTCCACAGGTGAGCTGATGTACCTTGCCAAGCCGGCGCCAGTACCGATTGCGGTTGATAACGCCAGCTTTGAGCTGCCCGGTACCGACAAACAGAACAACTGGGATGGTGGAACAAATGATAAAGGCACTTTCGTGGATGTTCCCAGCTGGAGCAGCGATACAATGGCTACAGATTCCGGCGTTGAAACGGGATGGAATGCTAGCGACGGAGAATGGAGCGGCTTTTTAAGAGGCAGTGATCCTTCAGTTTGGCAGTTGACAAGCTATGTTATTGGAGCTGATGACGTCATCGAGCTGAAAGTAGATGCCAAGAATAACTGGCAGGCTACAACTTTTCTGCTGAGCCTCTACTATGATGAAGCAGGTGTTCGTGTTCCGGTGGCTTCCGTCGAAGTTACGTTAACAGATGACATGCAGGAGTTTTCGCTGGTGTTTTCAGCAGCAGATGTACCTGAATCTGTTGGCAAACAACTTGGAATTGAGCTAAATAATGTTACTCCAGACGTTGATAGCTGGGCCGGTTTAGACAACGTGAGACTTTCTAAATAAATCGGCAATCCTGATTGGTTCTTTCTCGACTGAGCAGGACCTAACCAGGAATGCATAGTTTTGCAACATTTCGGGGCCTATACTGATTGATTCGGTATAGGCCCCGATTGCTTTTTACATTGCCTGATAAACTCAGGCATTCTATCAGCCGGTCAGCTCAGTATCGAGCATCAAGCAGATAATTGAAATCCACATTTCAAGTGGGGTTTCATTTGAAGTTCAGGCCGGCAAGCTCGCCGTTTTGCTTTCTTACTGCTCGCTCTGGATTTGTTCGAGCTGTAGGCCGAAGCGGTCGAGTTTTTTCTGACCTTCTTCGTATCTGCCGTAAGCATTGCGCAAATGTGAGCCGAGCGTGTCCCAATTGCCAAGAAAATCGGCAAACGAAGCGTTCAGCCTCTTTAAGTTCTGGCGGATTTCCGCAGCCTGCTTTTCTATCTGCAGGCCGTGCAGGCCCATCGCAACCGTCATTAGATAAGCGTACAAAAGATTCGGCGAGACCGGTATCACCTTCTTATCGAGCGCATATTGCACAATGTCCTGTGTATCGCCGGGAGATTTTACTATCGTTTCGTAATAAACGTTCTCGGCTGGTATATAACAAAGCGCAAAATCCACTGTGCCCTCGGCGGGCCTGATGTAATCGGAGGCGATCTTGTCAATGTGATTAGTCACATCCTTGAGAAACTGTTTGCGAAGCTTTAGCCTTTCATCGTCGGCTTCGGTCTTAACGAGCCGCTCGAAGCTCGGCAGCGGAAACTTCGCATCGACAGAAACCGAGAAATCGGGCATCTGAATCAACGCATCGACCACTTTTCCGTCCTTGAAGGCGTACTGTAATTTGTAGCTGTCTTTGGGAAGAATTTGCGCCAGCAGGTTCTCAAGCGACCATTCACCCATTTGGCCTCGCAGCTTAGGGCTGCTCAAGATATCCTGCAGCCGTCTTACTTCGGTTCCGAGATGGAGCATCTGCTTATTGGTGCCCTGCAATTCGCCTATCTGGGTATTGAGCTGGGTGAGCACCTGCTGGCTTGCCTGTATATTTTTGATGGTAGTGGCTTGCCCATCCTGCAGCGATTTGTTAAGCTCAGAGCGGATTCCGTCCTGAGCTGTTTTGAGCGCTTCGAGCTGCTGACCAAGCATGCTCATACCGGCTGACTGGCCGGCAATTTCTTTTCTGCCGGCAAAGCTGGATGTAATGAGCCAAACCAAAAGGCCCAGGACGAATACAATTAAGATGATAACGATAGTAATCAGGAATGGTTCCATATTGAGTATCCTTAAAAATCGCCCTGATTATATCTTCTGATGAACCCCACGTAAAGTCCGCCAAAAAGATGGCGAACAAGCTTCTGTTATCTGTCTTCCGTCTTTTTAATTCTGTCTTTTTCCTTGCTTTTTTCCCCTTTACTGCTATTTTTACCTAGTGAGATAAAATGGGAAAATACCATGCAGAAATAGGTGGCTGTCTATAGTTTTTGATTTGCGTTGAAGGCTTCGCCGGAGGCGAGAGGCCAAGCATGGTCTTTTTCAGCGTGAATACTATGAAAACTAAGCAACAACTTAGTATAGACGAAATATGGGAGCAGTTCCATAAAACCTGCGATGACCATTACCGTAATCTTTTAATGGAACATTACAGGGACTTGGTAAAATATTGCGCTGAGCGGCTACACAGCAAATTACCCGATAAGGTTGAGCTTGATGACCTCATCAGCGCAGGTAATTTTGGGTTGATGGATGCGATCAATGCTTTCGATCCTTCCAGAGGCGTAAAGTTTGAGACTTACTGTGCACCTCGCATAAAGGGCTCCATTCTCGATGAGCTGCGGAGTATGGACTGGGTGCCGCGATTGGTCCGTGCCCGCGCTCATCAGCTGGCAAAGGTTACTCATTCGCTTGAGATGCACCTTGGCCGAAAACCAGTCGAAGAAGAAATCGCTGAAGAGCTAAACATGGATATCGAAGAGTTTAACAGGCTTCAGCGAGATGCAAGTGCGGTCAGCCTCGTTTCATTGAACAACAAATATGACGGCGATGGCGAAAAAGATGTTTGTGAAATAGACGTAATCAAAGATAAAAAAAGCGAGGAACCTCTGCTCGAAGCTCAAAAGCGAGATCTTAAGAACTTACTTACCAAGGGACTGACACGGGCAGAACGGCTGATCATTGTTTTGTATTATTATGAAGGGATGACGATAAAGGGGATAGGTGAAGCTCTGGATTTGTCTGAGTCCCGCGTCTCGCAGATGCACGCATCTATTATAAAAAGACTTAGCAAAAACTTCCTTTATAAGGATGAGGATATAATAGTTAGTCCATTGCTACACACCGAAAAATTATTACCAAAACAGCTAATCAAAGTGGTTGGTGTCGTAACTACAGAGTTAATCAACTATTTGAAAAAACATCCTAAAGCCTTATATAAAATTAAGCCACGACAATTTGAAGAGCTTATTGCGGAAATATTAGCGAGCTATGGCTGGCAGATTCAATTGACACCGCCTGTTAAAGATGGTGGTTATGATATTTTTGCTATCTCTAAAGATATTGTAAGCGGAGTTAAGACTTCCTGGATTATCGAATGCAAAAAATATAGCCCGAAGAATAAGGTTAGCGTAAATGTTGTCCGAGCACTATATGGAATTAAGAGTAATTTAAAAGTTGCCAACGCTTTGATTGCAACAACATCTTACTTTACTAAAAATGCGAATGATTTCAAAGCATCTCGTTATGATATTGAGTTAAAAGATTATGAAGCAATACTGAAATGGATTAACCAATATCGACCAAATCCTAATGGCAAGTTGTACATCAAGAATAACCAACTTATCATACCAAATAAAAACTTAGTTGATGTTAAGAAAATATAATGACGATAGAACCAATCCATCTCCGCTGTGGTGAGCTTAAAAAAATAGCTAATTTAATGTAATTTGATGGGTTCGTATTTTAAATATTAACAATTGTTAGTTTTGTTCTCTAAACACGATGGGTGGTACCGCCCTCAGCTATGGATCCAGGGAAAGCAAGAAAAGATTTTGCTTGTTTTTTGGCCGTTTTTGGGTATAATACCTGCTAAAAATAGAATACAGAATACAGTAGTCAGCACACAGAAGGCGGAGGATTCGCCCCGTGAGATAAGAATCTTGCGGTTTCGATGCAAATCCGGCGACCTAACGCAAAATCGACAAGAATTCAGCCCATGAGATAGGCCGACGGTCGTCCATCTCACGGGCTAAAAAGCCTTGAGTTGGTTATCTCACGGGGTAAAGGTTAGCAGATATGGAAATGATGCAATGCAATTTTACTTATCTATATTATCAAAACTATGCAAGCTTACATTGTTCGACAAATGTCGAAAGTATTCGACAAATCAACCTATTTTTTTGCAAAACAAAGCCAATTTTCGAAAAAGTCAAATGGATGTAAAATTAAACACAACAAAGGATTATGAGAAAAATATTGTACTGGACATTTAGTGAAAACAAACCCAATCCTTCGACGATTCGACTACGCTCACCGCAGGCTCGGTTCGACTCTTTCGACACTTCGACAAATCTCAGTGCAGGCTACGCTCAAGACAGGTTCGCTCACCACAGGTCGCTCCGGACGGGTCTTTCGACTTGGCTCAGGACAGGTCAAAGCCAATCACCCCCAGCACAGGGCTGGGGGCTAAAAGTGGCTAATGATGTAAATTATCCCTTGATATGCCTGAAAAATTTACCTACAAACTTGACATGCACCTTTTCACTGGGGATTTTGGTTTTGCAATGGGAAAAATAAGGGCCATTATATTCGATTGGGGTGGAGTGCTGATAGACGACCCAAGGCCGGCTCTGATGCGGTACTGCGCCAAGGCCTTCGATGTATCGGTTGATGCTTATACCCAAATACATGATAAATACCTGGAAGATTTTCAGAAAGGTTTCATAGGTGAGCAGATATTCTGGGAAAGAGTCTGCAAAGAGCTAAACAGGTCGAAGCCCCAACAGAATTCACTATGGGGCGATGCCTTTCGCCGGGCTTATTCGCCGCGTCCTGAGGTTTTTTCTTTTGCTACAGGATTGCACAATAAAGGTTGTAAGACCGCCCTTCTATCCAATACCGAAGAACCAGCTATGCAGCTTATTTATCAACTGGGCTACAATATGTTCGATGAGCTGTTCTTTTCCTGCGCTGAGGGAGCAGCTAAGCCGGAGAAAAAAATATATGAGATTGCTGTCGGTAAACTCGATTTGCAGCCTGGACAAGTGGTGCTCATAGACGATAAAGCCGAATTCATAGATGGCGCAAAAGAAGCAGGCCTCAACGGGATAATTTTTAAGAATCTTACACAGGTCAAAGAAGAATTAGCTCAGCTTAAAGTAATGTAAGGTTATAGGTATCACCAAGTATGAAGCTTGATAAGATTATTGGAAAGGTTATTGCATTAACAAAGCAGGTTAAGCCGCGTGAACCGTTAAATGGTTCAGCCTTAATGAGGCAGGCCTTTGTAGGAAAGTCAAGAAGGCAGTATCCACTTCTTGGTCGAATGGGATTAACTTGGTGGATCACTAAAGTTGGTCTTAGAATATGTGAGGATATAAGCGAAATGGCCGTCGCCTATGATCCTCGTCTGCAAACTGCCGACAAAGAAGCTCTGTGTACAAAGATAGAAAGTGCCCTAGTAGATAATGCTTGTGACATTAAGTTCTTCGATATGTTTGTGTTTATCACAAGAGCAGGGAGTCTATTCGATGCTCGAACTCAATCCAATGAGTATGAGTTTGGTAGAAAACTGTGGAACATAATCCATAAGGAATTACAGAATATAATCAGCGATTGGCTAGTGCTTTATCCTCTTTCTCGGATTAATTCGCCGTCATTTGATTTAGGGTATGACGGGATTTCTCTATTGAGCTCCAAAGACGAGGAAATATGGAAGAAACTATGCACGAAATATCCGGACGTTAGCATCTGGAGCCCATCGACAGGCAGACGTAAAGACGATAAAGACTCGGGATTTATGGTAGGCAGTGCCACCTCTTGGCTGGCTTGCGAAATAAAGGGTTGTGAAACAATCGCCAGGAGAGAAGCGGGTTTCAAAATGCGTATGTTTTTGGCGTTATTGTTTTCACATTTATTTCCTCAACATGAAAATCTATTAGACAAAAGTATGGGGCAAACAAGCTCATATTCAATCCAATTTCCGTCTGAGCCATCTAAGGTAGGCTATGGACAAATAAATGCTTATATTGGTACGTTATTAAATCCTTTAATAATAGACATAAACATTAAATTGGATATTTTAAACAGCGTTTTGGATTGGTACTGCCAGCTTGATTCGGCTCCAACAGACAAAAGAAACCGTGCCATAATAGGTGGTCATTTCACACAATATGCGATATGTGCAGATGATATCGACAGATTCATACATTTCTTTGTAGCGCTAGATGCACTTTTCGGAGAACAAAACAGAGTCGAGGAAACTATAATAAAAGGGATAGAAAAAACCTTTCCGAGCGATAAGAAATGGTGTAAAAAGGCTAAATACCTTTATGAACTACGTAATAGTATTCTACATGGTGGCTGTAGTTCAATACGCAATTGGAAAAAGCTAGCTGCATATCGGCGATGGACCAATTCTGACCCTGTGAAAGATGTTGGTTTAGTTGCAATGACTGCTTTACGGATGTACTTTAAGCTTTCACGAAATAGCGCCCTGTAAATGTATCGGATCATGTCGAAAACAATAAAAGACTCTAACAATGGATTTTTCAACATTTCTAAATAATCAAGGAATAATGCTACTTGATGGTGCAATAGGTACGGAATTGGATAGGCTCGGCTTGATGGGCAGGGCACGCAATCCGCTAAGGGATACCTTACGGCATAATCTCGATGCTCCGGATGTTGTGCTGAAGATTCAGAAAGAGTATGCCCAGTGCGGATTCGATGCGCTTACGACGAATACGCTAACTATGAACCGTATTTATATTGAGACGCGTAACGTTGATGTGCCGGTGCGAGATGTCAATTATGCCGGAGTGGAGTTAGCAAGACAGGCTGCTGGAGATAGGCAGTATGTGCTTGGTGATATGAGCTCAACCGGTCAACTACTTGAGCCGTACGGCAGCTACAAAGAGCAGCAATTCTATGAAGCTTTTAAAGAGCAGGCCGAGATTCTTGCAGAGGCGGGCGTGGACGGATTTCTCATCGAGACGGTCTTTGACCTTCGCGAGGCGCTGTGTGCCCTTAAAGCGTGCAAGGACAATTTCTCGCTGCCTGTAATCGCATCGATAGCTTTTGCAACGGAGACAAAAGGTGCAAGAACAATGATGGGTAACACCGCAAGCGATTGCGCCAAACGGCTCACAGATGCAGGTGCCGACGTTATCGGTACCAATTGCGGCGATCTTGACCCATGCAAATAGCCGAAGTCGTATCTTTGCTCAAAAAGGAAACGGATATTCCCATTTTAGCGCAGCCCAACGCAGACAAGCCCAGACTGATGGAAGACAAAACAGTATTTGAAATGGAGCCGGAGACTTTTGCTGCTGGGATCAACAAATGTTTGCGGGCCGGCGCGCGCCTGGTAGGTGGCTGCTGTGGAACAACGCCTCACCACATTCGCGCCGTGGCCAGCTTGCTGAATCGAAAGTGACTATGACAAATTATCATCTTGCGATTCTGAAACAGCCATATTTAGACGCCATCCTGGATGGCCGAAAGCACATTGAGTCGCGTTTTACTAAAACCAAACGCGAGCCCTTCGGACAGATACAGCCCGGCGATAAATTATTTCTCAAGATAAGCTCCGGCCAGGTATGTGCAACAGCAACCGTAGCTGCGGTTAAAGCCTTTGAGGGCCTAACACCGGAGAAAATTTTCGAGATAAAGCAAAAGTTCAATCGCTATATTAGCGCCGATGAGCAATACTGGCGGGGCAAAGCGGATTGCAGATTCGGCCTTTTAGTTTGGCTGAAAAACGTAGAGCTGATCGAGCCTGTGCGAATCCACAAAAAGGACTGGCGTGCATGGGTGATATTAACAGAAAAAGAAGACTTTGGTCTGCTAAAATCCGGTGTTATTAAATGCCGCAATAAATAACCCCCGATAACACCGGGGGCTAAATACATCATTTTATTTAGCTCCACTCGTCAGGGCGGAGCCTGCCGGAGTACGGCGTTCCGCGTGGGGTTCTTCACGCTCGACGCGAATCACCGCCAATCGCTGGGGTAATAGACTGATACCGGCTGAATGCTAAACTTTCTGCACAGCCCTGCTATCAGAGACTCCATCCTTTTTATCTGGCAGTCGGTTGGGCCGACCTGCCGCAAAGGATCAGCTATGGCACAGATACGGATGGTCTGGCCACTGCCATACCAGGTTCGCCCAGGTATGATAGACCATTGTTTTTGCCATTTTTCAGTAGCTTGTATTTGACCGTCATTGCCGCCAAGGCCGTTGCAAACCACAAAATGGCAATTGAGATCTTCCGGACTTGCTAGGCCGCTCATCGAGGTCAGTTGCTCTATATTACCCGCTTTGGTGCTGCTATTGTAAATTTCAATACAATTCCATCGGTCGGGAGATTGACAGGCCTGAGATTGGATAGCTTCCTCTATAGGATCGAGACGATAATAGCTCCAAAGACAAAATGGCCCTTCGGAAGGACGATTATTATCCAGCGCGATTAGGACTATTGCACCTGTCGTCATCGACACCAACAATGCCGCTAAAACCTTTGCTACCCTTGTCTGCCCTGGCATAACCAAGCTCTTAAAAGTTGTTGTTTTAGGAACAGTCCGCAAAAAAACACTGGTAATCATTCCAATAGGATATGATTCTCTGCTTTATGTATAATCGGCATCTGTCGATGAATTGCTTCAAAATTTTTGCTAAAAAAATTTTCTGTGCTGCATGGGATTGTCTGTTTCAGATACCGTTGTTTGACTCCGGACGTTTTCGGCACATTTTTTTTGAATTTAGTATCTTGATTTATGGGACTACAATATGATATATAATCCGCTTGATGCTCGATGCTGATTGTCCGTCGAGTATCGAGCATCAGGTTTCGTTGGGCAGCAGCCGAATAAGCGAGCTAAAGTTTGGAGTGCCGAAAATGCCTAAAATTATGGGTATATCTTTACCTAACTTTAGGCACTTTAGCTCACTTTAGACACTTTATATTTTTACATGGCGAGCTTTTTGAATCTGAGATGGAGAAAACATGACAACACAATATCGTTCATTATCTTCAGAAGAGATTAAACGTTTAACCAGTCAAGGCTGTAGTTGCACTGACTGGTCAAAGGTGCGGGTTGCTGAAGGCTTCGACGCAAACAAAGTGCGAGTGACACATTTTTCGGGGGATGTAAAGTTAGGTGTGTTCAACAAACAAACGTCTTTTTTCGGCGGCTTTACTAAACCAGCAGGAATAAATAACGCGACGATTCACAACTGCACCATCGGCGATAACGTATATATTAGTCAGGTAAAAAATTACATCGCCAACTATCATATCGAAGATAACGTGGTAATAGACAACATCGATCTGTTGGCGGTCGAAGGTGAAAGCTCCTTCGGCAATGGGACGGAAGTGGCTGTCGTTAACGAAGCTGGTGGAAGAGAAATACCAATTTACGACCATCTGTCGGCTCACACTGCCTATATAATAGCATTTTATCGCCATCGGCCAGCAGTAATCCAAAAGCTGCAAAAGATGATAGCTGACTACACTGCTTCTGTTACCTCTTCTATGGGCCTTGTTGCAGCAGGTGCAAAACTTATCAATTGTCGAATTATCAAAAACGTCAAAGTAGGTCCGGCAAGCATAATCGAGGGAGTTAACAGATTAGAGAACGGCTCGATTAATAGCTGTCCGGAAGATCCTATTTACATTGGGCCGGGCGTCTTTGCGGAAAACTTTATCGCATGCAGCGGCTCGAAGATTTCAGACGGCATCATAATAGCTAAATGTTTCGTAGGCCAGAGCACCGTTTTATCCAAGCAGTACTCGGCTGAGAATTCAGTCTTTTTCGCCAACTGCGGCGGCTTCCACGGCGAAGCCTGTGCGATATTTGCCGGCCCTTATACTGTGACACATCACAAATCAACACTTCTGATTGCGGGTTTGTTTTCATTTCTAAATGCCGGCAGCGGAACCAACCAAAGCAACCACATGTATAAACTTGGGCCGGTGCACCAAGGCGTGGTAGAACGCGGCTCAAAAACCGCCAGCGATTCATATATGCTCTGGCCTGCAAAGGTCGGAGCTTTTACTGTAGTCATGGGCAGGCATTACCGAAACTCAGACACCTCGGATTTGCCTTTTTCATACCTGGTTGAGCACGAGGACGAAAGCATTCTTGCGCCCGGCGTGAATTTACGCAGCGTAGGTACCGTGCGAGATGCCCGCAAATGGCCCAAACGAGATAAGCGAAAAAGCCCAAAGAAGCTCGACCTGATAAACTTCAAACTTCTAAGTCCCTATACAATTCAAAAGATGGTTAACGGCCGGGACTTGCTGTGCAAACTTAAAACGACATCCGGCGAAACATCCGAATACTTTACCTACCACAATGTCAAAATTGAAAATTCATCGCTGGATCGCGGCGTCAAATCGTATCAGATCGGCATCGATAAATTTTTAGGCAATTGTTTAATCCATCAACTGCAAGGCAAACAGTTCAAAAGTGTTGAGCAGCTCAGAGCAGCGTTACAGCCGAAGACCAATGTAGGGCCGGGCAAATGGGTGGACTTAGCCGGCCTGTTAGCCCCGGAAGACGCTGTAAAAAAAATGCTCTCCGATATTGAAAACGGCGCTATTAGCACGCTTGAGCAAGTAGAAGACAGTTTCAAGTCGATGCACGAGAGTTACTCTGAATATGAGTGGGCGTGGGTGGCAAATATGTTGCAGCAGTGCCTGGGCAAGACAATAGACGAAATAACACCTGAGGATATCATTGATTTGACAACGAAGTGGAAAGAAGCTGTAGTGGAGCTTGATCATCTGCTCTACGCAGACGCCAAGAAGGAGTTTGCTGCTACCGCTCAAACAGGCTTTGGTCTTGACGGTGACGAACAGATAAAACACAGCGATTTTGCCGCAGTCAGAGGGCTGTTCGAAAAAGATAGATTTGTTTTTGAAATCGAAAAACATATAGCTGCTAAAACAGAGCTCAGCAACGAGCTTATTAGTAGAATGAAAAAATTGTGTTAAGATAAGCCTTTAATTAAGGAGCAGTTGTAATGAGAGTAATAATGCAACCCAATTACGAGGTGGCCTCAAAATGGGCTGCCAATTATGTAGCCAGAAAAATAAATGATTTTGGTGCAAATGAGTCTAAGCCTTTTGTGCTGGGGCTTCCCACGGGTTCTTCGCCGATGGGAATGTATAGAGTGCTAATAGAGCACAACAAAGCGGGAAAGCTAACATTCAAAAACGTTATCACCTTCAACATGGACGAATACGTTAATATTCCTGAAGACCATCCTGAAAGCTACTATTCATTTATGTGGAATAATTTCTTCAGCCACATTGATATTCCCAAAGAAAATGTTAATATTCTCAACGGAAATGCGCCGGACCTCGAGGCTGAGTGTGCCGCTTACGAGGAGAAGATAAAAAATGTGGGCGGCGTTACGCTTTTCGTGGGAGGAATTGGTCCGGACGGCCATATCGCGTTTAATGAGCCAGGCTCGTCATTGTCATCCAGAACTCGCGTCAAGACCCTCAAATACGATACAATCGTAGCCAATTCGCGATTCTTCGGCGGCGACGTCAACAAGGTCCCCAAAACAGCTCTGACGGTAGGTGTGGGCACGGTTATGGATGCTAAGGAAGTGCTGATTATTGTCAATGGCCATAATAAGGCACGGGCCTTGCAACATGCTATCGAAGGCAGTGTCAATCATCTGTGGACCATCAGTGCACTGCAGATGCACCCCAAAGGTATTATTGTCTGTGACGAAGAAGCCACAGTGGAGCTAAAGTACGGAACTGTAAAATACTTCAAGGACATAGAATCAGCTAACCTCGACCCGGAGACACTCTTCAAATAAGAGCCGGTCAAAATCCCACGTAAAACCCTTCAACTTCGCTCAGGGCAGGTGTGGGGCTAAATACGCAATTTATTTAGCCTCCAGTTTTACCGGGGGTTGCAGCTTTAGCGGGGGATGTTTCTATGTCGTGATAAACGATGTCTGCCTTTTCTTTGAGCGAGGCTATATACTCTTGAGTAAATTCAGCCTGTTTCCTAAGTGTTAGCTTATTTATTACATCGTCCTTGGCCTGGTCAAAGGGAGTAACGCTTGCATCTTTATGGTCAGTGACTTTTATTATGTGATAACCGAATCTGGTTTCTACAATGTCGCTTATTTGTCCGGACTGTAGTTCAAAGGCTACTTTTTCGAAAGGCGCAACCATTTGGCCTGGCGTGAAGAAATTCAGGTCACCGCCGTTTGCTGCTGAGGGACAAGCTGAATTGGCCTTGGCTAATTCGGCAAAGTCGGCACCGGCCTTGATTTGTTTAAGTAAATCCTCGGCTTTTGCCTTTGCTATGGCTTTGGCTTCGTTCGGGTCGCTGCCGGATTCGGAAATATCAGGTTTTATGAGAATGTGGCTTGCTCTGACTTGTTCAGGGATTTCAAACTCCTCTTGGTTCTCAGAATAATAATTTCTGGCCTCATCTTCTGTGATATTTATTTTGCCAGCCCATTGAGCTTCCATAAATTTCCGATAAGCCAGCTCTGTTAGAACCTGCTGCTTTAGCTGCTCGAAATTCTGGCCGTATTTCTCCAACCGCTTTTTGAACTCTTCCAACGTCAGTGTCGGTTCTTGTGCGGAGGCTGCTGACATTATCTGGGCAATCACGTCCTCTTCAGTAACAACTATTTCGGCCTGCTTTATCTGCTCATCCAACAACCGTTTGTTAATCAAGATTCCTATAGCCCACTGCCGGAGCTGTTTTTTATATTGCTCTGTAAAATTGGGAGGTAGTTGCGTTGCTTTGGCCGTTACTCTTTCAAGCTGTGGTTCAACCAGCGCTTCCAGCTCGCTTTCGGTAATGTCGATACCATTGACGGTAACAACAGCATTGTTAGCAGGAGCGTTTGCATCGGTCTCAGTGGGAGCCTTCTGCCGGCAGCCAAGGCTGCAAGCAACACAGAAAAGCGAAGCATAAAGAGTAAAGCTTTGCATTTTACTTTTAAGCTGATCCGGAAAGTTTGCCATAATTTGACCTCTAATTGCTTAATATTATAAAAGATATTTTCGTATCAACCATTCATTATTATCTCGTTAAAAAACAACTATGTCAAAAACAATTTATTTCAAAACTTGCTACAATGTCTAATGATAGGTTTTGACGCTGTCAACATATCGGCATATAATATCAGCATTAATCGGAAATCTGTGGTAAAACCACGAAAGAGCCGCCAAATAAGTCCGTCCCCTCGGCCATGCTCGGGGCACGTCCTGAGCTGGGTCGAAGGATCGAGAGATATTTAGACAGCCATAGCAGAATCTGTTTCAAGTTCTACGTGGGCTTCTAATTCAAGGGGATTAAATATGAAATCCAGCAGAATTAGCAGAGTCATGAAGATTCTGACAACACTACAGGCAGGCAAGAGCTATGCTGTCAGTGACTTGTCAAAAATGCTTGGAACGAGCCGGCGAACTGTTTTTCGCGACCTGAAAGAGCTGCAAACTATAGGCGTGCCATACCGCTATGATGCTAAGACTGGCGGTTATACAATAGACCCTGAATTTTTTCTGCCGCCCATAGATTTGAACCTACAGGAGGCATTGAGCCTGCTTATGCTGAGCTTTAAGGCAAGCGGTCAGATACAATTGCCGTTCAAGAAGTCGGCGCTTCTGGCAGCTCTTAAAATTGAGAACAATCTGCCTGTTAAGATCAGACAATATTGCAATTCAGCTCTGCAGAACATCTCTGCCATGAGCGAAGCTCAGGCGCCAATGAATTTTCTTGATAAAACGTTTGCGGAATTGCAAAAAGCAATCGTCAACAGACGCAGAGCAAACGTCCGTTACGATTCGTTATTTGACGGCAGTATTATTGACGTTGAGCTGTGTCCCTATCATCTTCTGTATAATCAGCGGGCGTGGTACGTGCTGGGATTCTCCAGCCTGCACCAAAACGTTCGCACCTTTAAGCTCAATCGCATTAAAGAACTGCAAGTCACAGAAAAACGCTTCCAAGGAGGGGAGAATTTCAACTTGGCGGATTACTTTGGCAGAGCCTGGTCGATGATACCAGAAGGCAGACTTTATAACATTAAGCTGCGATTCCTGCCTAAAGTGGCTAATAACGTTACAGAGGTACAATGGCACAGCACTCAAAAAGTCACGCGCCATAGTGACGGCTCAGCCATTGTGGAGTTTTGCGTTGACGGCCTGGGTGAGATAACCTGGTGGATTCTTGGCTACGGCGACCAAATCCAGGTGCTTGCTCCGAAAGCCCTGCGGAAAAGAGTCCTCGAAGCTGCCAGAAATATAATTAAATTAAATGAACAAATATGAAAAAAGAATAATCAACGCAGTTTTCTAAAGAAAAATCTGGGATTGAATCGTGAAAGAAAAAGCGTGATTCGCTCTGTCTTCTGGGCCAGCCAAATGCTGTGGGCGAGTGTCTTCAGCTCTCTGTCACCACCTGCCAAGGCCCTGGCCTGTGTTATCCTTTCAGCAGCCTTGTCTAATCTGCCCATTGAAAAGTAAAGAAAAGCTGAATCTCTCAAAACCCCAATATGACCACTGTCAATATCGAGTGTATGAGCAAAAAGCTCCAAAGCATCATCGAATCGCTCTTTATTGATGCTGACAAGGCCAAGATAGTAATAGGCATCCGCATTGACACAATCAAGATCAACAGCCCTCAACAAGCATTGCGTTGATAGATCAAGCTCATCAATTGCCAAAAACATTGAAGCAAGAGAAACCAATGTGTTGGCATCATCAGGCCCTATCTTTAGCTCAGCTACCAGATAGGCTCTGGTCTTTTGTATTTGTCCTTTCATTAAAGCAAGCTGGGCCAGCCTGTAATATGGCCCTTTGAGTGTTTTGTCCTTTCTAAGCGCCTGGTTGAAGAGCTTAACCGCCTGTTCGTAATCAGCGCTGTTAAATGCAATTTCTCCAAGATAAAATAAAGCCTGTGCGAAATTAGGCTTCAACTCAAGTGTCCTGGTAAACTTTTCCTTTGCTGATTCAATATCACCGGTCTCGAGTAAAAATATGCCGAAATCGAGAATGACATCGATGTCACCGGGGTTGAGACGAAGCTCGGCCAGGAAATGTTCGTGGGCTGGTTTGTTATCACCATCGCCCCAGTAAGCTTGAGCAATACGATAGTTAATCTGTGGATGACCTGGCTCAAGCTCAGCCGTTCTCAACCAACAGCGAATAGCTTTCTTAAACTGGCCCTGAGCAAAAAGGCTGTTGCCGATATTATAGTAGCACAAAGCACAGTCTGGTTTTATCTGCTGGGCGAGATAAAACATCTGCTCGGCTAAATCATACTGGCCCATTTCGGTATAGGTAATTATCCGATTGCAATAACAAGGCTCAAATTCTGGGTCAAGCTCCTGAATGTGCTCGAAGACCTCGAGGGCCAGGTCATACTGGCCTGTGCGGGTATAATCTACCGCTAATGAATTTAATATCTCCAGGTCATCAGGACTAAGCTGTAAAGCGATTTCATATTCATTTACTGCATCATCATAGTGGCTCATAGCGTCGAGGGTTAGGGCTTTGTTGAAATGCCAAGAGCTGTTGGATGGATTTATCTCAAGGGCTGCCTCAATCTCCTCAAGTGCCTGTGGCATTTTGCCGTCCTCGTAAAGCTCAAATGCCTTCAGAGCCTTGTGCTCGGCTTTATCGTATGAGCCGAATTCCATGTCTTCAAATATCATAATCGCACTCTACCTCGTTCATCGTCAAAGTATTAAGCTCTGTACAGCCAACCTATAGCAGTTATCGCCCACAAAATATCATCGCCTTAATGGTTTTTTACAGGCGCCAACACCAGCCTTGCATAATGAAAATTTTGCTTGAAGTTTGGATTATAAGTTCTTACATTTATATATCTTAGCTCAGAACCGGTGAATCGGCTTGACCATCCGGCTACGGTGAAGTTATTCTTTTTCTGGAAAGTAACTGCCAATGGTCTTATAATGTGGGGACGTCGGGATCGAAGGACCCCCAGACTTCGGCGAGCTTAGTCGAGTCGTAAACTGGGGGGCTGAATACAAAAAATATTTAGCCCTGCAATTCATTGCGGGGTTTATGAGGCAGACTTGTACCGCCTCAGTTCTAATCTGTTTGGAGAAGTGAGAATATGATTAAAGAAGTAAAAGGCCAAGTAACAGCGGGTAAAGGTAATTACGCTATCGTAGTCAGCCGGTTTAATGAATTCATAAGTGCCAAACTGCTTGCCGGCGCTATAGATTGTCTTCAGCGTCACAGTGCTGTTGATCAACAGATATCGGTTGTTTGGGTGCCGGGCGCCTGCGAAATTACAGTAGCTGCAAAGAAACTGGCCCAAAGTGGTAAATACGCTGCGATTATCTGCCTTGGTGCGATTATACAAGGCCAAACCGCCCATTACGATTATGTCTGTCAGCAGGTATCTCGCGGGATCGGACAAATTAACTATGATACAGGCACACCGACGATATTCGGCGTTCTGACCTGTGATACACTGGAACAGGCGATCGAGAGAGCCGGCACCAGAATGGGCAACGCCGGCGCCGATGCAGCAGTAACAGCTATGGAAATGACCAACGTGATCGAACAGATAAGTAGTTCGTAGTTATGAGCTCATTGTTCATAGACTACGAACCACGAACAATCAACTACGAACAATGAAGGTGGATAAAAGAACAAGAGCCAGAGAATCGGCCTTACAGGCTCTATATCAACTGGATGTGCAAGGACCAGAATTATTTGAGCATTTAGGCCAGTTTTTTATAGAGGCAAATCGTGACGATTTTGTACGACAGCTCGCCTCAGATTGGACAAAAGGAACATGGGGCAACCTGGCTGAATGTGATAAAATGATAACGGATTCGATAATAAGGTGGCAATTCAAAAGGTTGTCACTTGTTGACAAAAGCATTTTGAGGCTGGCGGTTTATCAGTTGAAATTCTGTCCCGATATACCGCCTAAAGTGGTGATAAATGAGGCTATCGAGCTGGCTAAAAAATTCAGCACTGATAAGTCCGGCCCATTTGTTAATGGTGTGCTTGACACTGTCCTGAAAAAGCTCGGGTTACGTGACTCGAATGACATGTCACGAGCGACGAACGACGAATTATGAGAACAATTGCAGTATTAAACCAGAAAGGAGGGGTAGGTAAAACCACTACCGTGGCTAATACCTCAGCAGCCCTTGCTGCTGAGGGTTGTAGGGTGGTCGTTATCGACCTCGATCCACAAGCACATTTGACTATACACCTCGGCATCGAGCCTCAAAATATTGAGTCCGGCTCTTATGGAGTCCTCATCAAGGAGGCTAAGTTTGAACAGGAAATCCTGCTGGTGCGTCCGAATCTTTGGCTGCTGCCTGCAAATATTAACTTAGTTGGCGCCGAAAGCGAGCTGGTAAGTGTAGTCGGCAGAGAAATAGTCCTGCGAGAGGCTATCAAAACAATTGGGGACAAATTTGATTATGCCTTTATTGACTGTCCCCCTTCATTGGGTCTATTGACCTTGAACGCTCTTGCCGCAGTCAGTGAGATTTTAATCCCGCTTCAGCCACATTTTCTCGCTCTACAGGGATTCGGAAAATTACTACAAACCGTTGACCTGGTTGGCAGAAGAATCAATCCAAGCCTGAAGGTTAAGGGAATCTTGCTTTGTATGTTCGATAGCAGAGTATCACTTTCAAACGAAGTCAAAGCCGATATCGAGGGATTCCTCGATAATACACGCGGCACTAATAGTGCCTGGGCACAAGCTCGCCTTCTACCGGTTTACATCCGCAGAAACATCAAGCTCGCTGAGGCACCCAGCTATGGCAAAACAATCTTCGAATACGAACAAAACTGTCACGGTGCTGAAGATTACAAAAAAGTAGCCCAATATTTACGAGATATGGAATCAGGGTTCCAGACTCAGGACTTGATCAACCTTGTCGAAGTCGATCCAGAAAAACCGACCATTGAAATAAGAGAAATCATTCAGCCGGATTCACCATCACCGACTCAGCCGGACAGCACTTACGCTAATCCTGCCGAAGAAGGAGAGGATGAGTTTGATATTTAGTCCACGGTTTTATCATAGGTCATTAACTCTCCGGTATTGGTTTTTTACCTAAAAGCCCTCTTGCTCGCATCCAATTGGCGCAACGGTCGGGCCAGCTTGACGCGGTACTGCCTTCTTTACCTAAGCCGAAGCCATGGCCGCCGCTTTCATAGATGTGCATCTCAGCCGGCACCTTGGACTTTCGTAGGGCCAGGTAAAAGTTAATGCTGTTTTCGGATGGGACAGCTTTATCATCATCGGCGTGCACCAAAAACGCCGGTGGTGTGTTAGATGTCACTTGCTTATCATTGGATAAACTTTTAATAAGAGCCTGGTCGGGATTTTTACCAAGCAAGTTCAGTTTGGAGCCGGTATGTGTGTACCATTCGGCAAGGGAGATAACCGGGTAGATTAGTATCATAAAGTTGGGGCGACAGCTAAACCGGTCAACCAGGTCTTTAAGCTCATAATAATTTTTCTGAAAGTGCGTTCCCTCGCTTGAAGCTAAATGTCCACCTGCGGAAAAGCCGACAATGCCGATCCGATTCGGATCAACGTTCCATTCTTTGGCTCGGCAGCGCACCATCCTGACCGCCCTTTGGGCATCCTGTAATGGTGCCGGATGGCCATAGCCTGCTCCACTATTACGGTGGCGATATTTGAGAACAAAAGCAACGACACCAAGTGAATTAAGCCACCGGGCGATTTGGTGTCCCTCGTGATCCATAGCTAAATGTCCGTACCCACCACCCGGACAGATCACAACAGCAGTTCCGGTGTTTTTTTTCTTAGTAGCAGGATAAATAGTCAGCGTCGGTTTATCTCCCTCGGTATCGCCCTGCGCACCAGGAGCACCGTCAGGCCAGAGCATCACAACATTAGGCAAAGTCTGAATTTGCTTTGTGGTACCTATCGCACTAAATGTAATCATAATAATACAGGTTAAAATAGTTCTGAAATATTGATTCATTTTCCTTATACCTTAAATCAGGTAATAAATAATTCCTGCTGTGACGAAACGTGCATCCAGCACAAGATACTTCACAATCCGGCTAAAATCTGAACTAATAAGCCACCTTTCTAATCAGTTGTTATGGGTTTGTTAGCAGGTTTATAAGGAAGCTTAAAAACTTAGCTGTGTACACCTCATTTGTAACAGTCCGATCCACAGTAACAGATAGGCTCATCATTTTATGCATAGTCATTCGACTATTATTAGGGAAAATCTCTCTGATAACATTGCCGATAGTCAAAATTGCGCTGGCTGCCGGAGCGGGGATAGCAAAAGAAGGATCAATACCATGAACGCCGATATTACTTAATCTTATGATCTGACCCTGCATCTGCTTAAGAGTCAATTTATTACTGAGAACCTTTCCGGTGAAAAATTTCCCTAACCTGAATTTCCCAATAGCCTTAATTTAAGGCGGCACATCCAACTCGATCGAGGAAACCTGGTGACATCCTCCCTGCAAGGCATCTATTTCGACTCAACTGGTAACTTCTACGCCAACAACCGCGCCTCCGACAACACAAACAACTATGCCAATACTGCCGGCCAGATAGACGGCGGTGGAAATATCGAATTTTGAGTGGAAAAACGGATATCAGCCGGTTTGATGTCGTTCCATAATTTCTTAACCGATGATGTCTTGCTACCTAATACCAAACATGAATTATGATATTAGGCTCGGTCTTTTTGGCCTGGACCTCGCCTGTAGTCGTGTTGGTTAATTTTATGTGGACACCTGGATTTTCCTTCAGCCACTTTTGGATTTGCTCATCGAGAAATTCCATAGCGCCAGGGTGCAATTTGGTAAAGAAGGTCTTTACGCCGGTGATTCGGCTGGCTGAACCCTTATTATCTGCCGGTTTTTCCACAGCCTGCACTGAGCCTGTCGAATGGGCCGGCTTTTTTACAGGCGACTTTGCCGGCCCTGTTGCATCGCCGCCTCCCAAATTTAAGGGCGAATGTGAAACCTTCATCTGACCGGTGTCGTCACCGATAGGAATCGGCTCGTCGAGGTCTTCATTTCCGTAAGGTCTGCTATTATCAATATCATCCATATACTACCCCTCTATTATCTTGTTGATTATATCTTTCGAATCGTGGAATTTCAAACCAGACTCCTCTGTTTGTGTAAACGTAAGCTTTGCAGGTCGGCGTTAGCTGTTTCTGCTTTTTCCTCTGTTCTTGGTATATAAGCCTCTTGATTCAGAGCTTGTTCTGTTTCCGCTTTCTGTTTGCTTTCTTCAGCACTGGGCGGAGGCTCATTAGAATCTTTTCGTGAGTCCTGGCGGATGTGATTTTCTTCTTCGGCCTTAGCTTGTTCTAATTCATCCTTTAACCTTTTGACTTCTGCTTCTGCTTTTTCAAGTTGTTCTGCGGCTTCTCTAAGGGCGTTTCTGACCTGTGCCTTTTCCGCTTCAGCTTCGAGACGTGATTGTTCGGATTCACGAACCTGCTCTTTTTGCTGTTTTTCCCGAGCTGCAAGGCCAAGGGGGTCTGTAATAGCCTCGCTAAGTCCCGGCGAAATCGGCGGCTCGTGTATCCTTTTGATTTCTTCGACCATTTCCCGCTTAGGAATACCGCCCGTGGAGATAGTAGGAGTTAATATAAAAATGGTCTCTACGACCCGCTCCTCAAAATCTCTGCCGGAAAATAGAACACCAACTACAGGTAAATCTTTCAGCACAGGGATACCTCTAATGACGTCGCGTTTTTCGGTCTTCCTTATGCCGCCGATTACCAGGCTCTCGCCCCGTCTGATGCGGTTCTCTTCATTATTAATTTCCTTCCTTGTTACGATGGGCAATTGCTTGACACCTTCAGGAGTTAATTTTGAGCCAAGTATTATGTTTGTTTGCAAGCCAACGGTTCCATCCGCAAAAACATGGGGCGTAATCTCCAGAGAGTCAACCACATCAATAAACTCCGTGTGCTCTGTAACAACACTTTCCCCGACGGGCAAAATGCTTGTTATTTTCTGCAAAGGTACATGCTCGGATTTTATCACTTTGGCTTTTTTGCCGTTGACGACTTCCAGTGTAGGATTCATCAATATCTTCAGATAACCCTGTGACTCCAGCAGGTCCACCAAAGCCATGTACTTATCGGTTTTCCAATATCCGACTTTAAGACCCATTTTAGCCCGAGCGATTTCTCTGAGCGAAGCCCCGGGAAAAGCAGGAAGGGTGTCTGGTTCCGTTAGCAACTTATCAATTGCTGTCCCGAAAGGTTGACCTGCAGGAGCCACCCAGATATCCTCGCCAAACAGCTCTTGAATCATTAAAGTAGTTGAGTGGTCTATGGTCTTATCCGCATAGACCTCGGAAACAAGACAGTTAATCTTGACCTGAATCGGCGGGACATCTACTTCCTGTAACAATTCTAACACAGAATCGACATCTTCTTTAGCCGGACACCTTACTATCAACTGGTTGGTAGCCGGATTACTGCTTACAGTATAGTCCGGCAGGGCAGTTGATTTGCCTTTCTGGTCAAAAAGCTCGGTTGCGAACTGCTCGTTGACAATTTCCTTGAGTTCGTTAGATATATGATACTGGCAGAAATAAAACAGTTTCCACTCGGTCTTGCCGTTGACCGACTGCTCGACGATTTTGGACGTTTTTTTGTAAACTTCCGGTATAGTGATGTTGGGTTCAGAGGTAGTTTCAATTTTACCCAAATCATCAAGGATTTTTTGGGATTGAAGACTTGCAGGTTTTCCAACGAAGGAATCTTCACAGCCTCCGATCCACAAAACAGCTACTATGGCCAAAATTAAGATAAAAATCTGCCTGTAGCTTGTTTTTTGTCTGATTTTGCTCATAATTATACCACCAGCACAATCCTGCGCGAAGCAGGCGGGGTGGTCCTGGAATTTACTGTTTCTAATAGGTAAAAATGCCAGAGGAATTATTATATTACCTATTTTTTTATCGTCAAGCTCATTTTATTAAGGTAAAAAAACATAACAGTTTAATATTGCCTAAATTAAAAAGATTAGACATTTTAATTTTTAACTATTTTCCCGATTATGACTGCAAAAAAGCACAAAGTTACTACAGTCGGCTTTATATCACTGGGTTGTCCTAAGAATGTGGTTGATAGCGAAAAAATGTTAGCCGAAATTGCACAGGCGGGCTTTTTTATAACTAATGAGTCCGATAATGCCGATGTTATTATAATTAATACATGTGGTTTCATCGAACCTGCAAAAGTAGAAGCCCTCGATGCCATAAGGTATGCAGTGGATTGCAAACAAAGAGGCAACGTCGGAAAAGTCATTGTGGCAGGCTGTTTATCTCAGAGGCTGGGCCGACAGCTTTTCAATCAGGTAGAAGGTATAGATGCTATTGTCGGCCTTGGTCAGCGGGATAATATCGCTCGGATAATTGAAAGAACCATTTCGGCCAATCGGCCAGCCGCTTATCTGGGACATCTGCCGGAAAATTGCAGTGATGATAGAGCAAGGCTACTTATTACCGGACGTCATTGGGCGTATCTTAGAATCAGCGAGGGCTGTAACCACCGCTGTTCTTTCTGCACTATACCGTCTATCAGAGGTCCATTCAGAAGCAAACCACGGGATTTAGTGCTTGCCGAAGCCGCTGAGCTGGCTTCAGCAGGTGTGGTCGAATTAAATATAATAGCACAGGATACAACCTACTATGGTCGAGACCGCAAGCAAATAAACGGGCTGGCTACTCTCATAACAGAACTCGATCAAATTGAGAGGTTGAAATGGATTCGCTTGATGTATCTCTGGCCAGCTGGTATCAATAATAATTTAATAGAAACTATCGCAAAAAGCAAAAAAGTCGTTCACTACCTCGATATCCCCGTCCAGCATATAAACGACACAATCTTAAAAAGCATGCGTCGAGCTGATACTAAGGAACGTCTGCAGCAGCTTATTGGTAAATTGCGCTCGGCTATGCCTGATATTGTGCTGCGAACAACTCTGATAGTCGGCTTTCCCGGCGAGACCGAGCAGCAGTTCGCCGAGCTGCTGGATTTTGTCAATTGGGCCGAATTCGACGCTTTGGGCTGCTTTCAGTTTTATCCGGAAGCCGGCACGCCTGCCGCCGATATGCCCAATCAGATTCCGGATCGGATAAAACAACAGCGCATTGAGCAATTGATGCTGGTCCAGCAGAGAATTGCTTTTGCTAAGAACAAAACCAAAATCGGCAGCGAGCTTCTCTGCCTGGTTGACTCGGTTGACGAGAAAGGTCTTGGTAGAGGACGTTACTTCGGCCAAGCACCTGAAATAGACAGTGTTTGTATTGTCGAAAACTGCTCAGCGCAACCGTGTGAGCTTATAAAAACGCGGGTCGTTGGAGCGAAAGATTATGATTTGCTGGTGCGTCAAATTTAAGGTTGAAAACTATCTCTAAAGAATTAAACTTTCTACTATGATCAAACTCATTCCGAACATCTTGACCTTTGCACGGTTTGTATTGACAGTTGTCTTTCTTATTATGATTCTTTACTCACCTTTGGCCGCAAACAAGTTATTATTTCTGGATATTACCTTTGTAGTCTTCATGGCTGCGGGTCTGACTGATATTATCGATGGCCATATCGCGAGGAAATTAAATGTTACCAGCAAGTTCGGCCGAATGTTAGACCCGCTGGCTGACAAAATACTCGTCTGCGGTGCATTTATATGTTTTGCTATAATTGGCGAGCCAAAGCTTTTCGACTTGGAACCAGTAACATTAGCGTTTATCCATTGGCTCGTGGTGGCTGTATTAATTGCGCGAGAAGCTTATGTGACTGTGCTTCGTCACACTGCCGAGGCACGTGGCATCAACTTCGCGGCAACTTCTTCCGGCAAGATAAAGATGTTTATTCAGTCCTTCGCAATAGGGACAGTGATTATTAAGATGGCTCACGTTCAGACTGCTACGTGGGGATATTGGTTCACCTCCGTAACGTTAGCCGCTATGCTGACGGTTACTGTTATCTCAGGTCTGAGGGCAACAAGACGCCGCAGTTGGAAAAATATAGCCAAAAATCCTGCGTAAAGAATCCCCCCGGTGAAACCGGCAGCTAAATATTTGCTTGCGAATCGATAAATTCTTCTGTTACGTCATCAGGTTCTAAGCTCATTTTTGCGAAAATCTCATGCTCTAATATGAAAATCAATCGGTCAACTTCGGCTGTGTTAATTTTGTTTTGTTCCTTTGTATGTCGTAAATGAACATTTCTTTGATGGCCGTCTTCGAGCCTTTCTTTCAAAGTCACAACACTATCATGCATAACCCTTTTGTCTGCATAATAAACGATTCTTTCTTCCCATGTGTTGGGCCTTTCTGCCTCGTCAAGTAGAGCTGCGTATTTGTGTTTCTTTATAGCCAAAGCAAGCTCTGGATATTTTTCCTTCAGTAGCTCATAAGCAGCATCCTCATGCGAAATTCCTTTGTACTTTGCTTTTAGTCGATTCCAAGTTGTCTTTTCCTGTTCTGTGACCGTATGGACGAAATTATTTTGGTCGAAATCTTTAAATTCACAAACTCTCGCTACATCATGCAGAAGGCACGCTCTATCTACAAGATCAATATCTACTGCAACGCCTTTATCATTGAGTCTTTGCGCCAAAAATACAGCCAGTTTCGCTACTGCCATACAATGCTTTACAATATGTGGTGGCACGCGATGCTTTTTAATTATATCGAAGCATTCTTTACGTGTTGGAAGACTGTAGTTTTTCATTTATCAATTCAGCAACCTTTTTGCCGGATTTCAGCATTCCTCCAAAAATCGGTCCCATTCTCGGCAGATTATATACATCGCATACGGCCATACCGGCAACGTAAAGGCCTGGGAAGACCTCGCCGGTCTTTTCCACAACGCCGGCTTCGGAGACTTCCACGTTCATAAAATACTCCTGTAGCTCTCGCGAAAAAAGCTGTGGCTTTCTTCTTTTGAGCATACCGACTAACTCAGCCGGATGGCCGGTAGCATCAACAACGAACTTTGCACAAATACAATATGGGTCAACATGAAGATTTATTGCAAGTGCACTGGCACTATTAACGACAACTCCTTTAACGGTTTCCTCTTTTAGAACAATATCCTCGACTTCTATCAGGTTAAATATCTCAACCCCCGCTTTTTTGGCCTTGTAAGCCAAGGCGGTAGCAAACTCTATTGAGTCTGCCACGTAAAGCCGGCCTTGCTTTTTCGTTGTCACGTCTATCTCATCCAAAATATCTTTGTCTTCAAAGGTAACAACGTTATAGCCTGCGGCACCGCCCCAGATTCCGCCGCCGGTCGAGAGTTTTTTTTCAATCACAGTTGTTTTGGCTCCTACTTTAGCCAGATAATAACCGGCAGCCAAACCAGCCGGTCCTGCACCAACTATAACCACGTCATTATCAAGACGCTCGGTCAGCTTCTTGACATATTGCTCGATAATCACTCGGGATATATTAGTCTCTATCATCTTTTGTTTCCTTTCCTTATCATTCATTGAATTCATTATCAACAAAAAAGCACTCCGCTGAAGGAGTGCTTAAACTCATCAATACGAGCCTTCCTTCGCGGGCATTACCCCAACAGGTTCAAGGGTCCCCCGTACTTATTTGCAGTCGTGGCCTCGATTCTTTACTGGTGCTACTGTAATGGCAATATCAACCGAAGAAGCTGAAATTTAACAACTGCAAATAAGTGCGGTGCTCTCAGCCGTAACCAAAACTTTCGTTTGGCCTTTAGCTCCCCTGGCTTATCAAATTATACGCAGATAATATAATACCGTTTGTCAGCCGTAAACAAGAATTTTTTCAGCCGGGCCGATTATAGGAAAAACAATTGTTTGACTTGATTCGATTGATTTACTAAACTATTTACTTTGTTGTGCATAGTAAGTAATTGATTAAGCGTGGCTTACGAACCAATACTACCAACTGTCAAGTCATTATGTACGGTAAAGACACGAAATGTTAGACTCGAAATACAAAGATAATTTCAATAACATTGCCCTATCTACTCAAGGCCAATTGTCTCATCTTGCCCGGGAGAGCTGTGGTTTATTTGGCATTTTCGGTGACGACCAAGCCGTCCAAAAAACCTATTTCGGCTTACATAGTCTTCAGCACCGCGGACAGGAATCGGCAGGAATTGCCTCCAGTGACGGGCAGGTTATTCAGTGCTACAAAGGCATGGGAACAGTAAGAAGGGTTTTTCGCAGCGGCTCAGACATTTTAGAAAAGCTGTCTAATCCGATAGCGATAGGCCACGTCCGGTATTCAACCTCAGGTGCCAGTAAAGCCGTTAATAGTCAGCCGCTCTTAGCGGAATATTCCCGTGGACAGGTGGCATTGGCACATAACGGCAACCTTATAAATGCAGCTTTGCTGCGGGACGAATATCAGTCCTATGGTAGTATATTTAAATCAACAAGCGATACCGAAGTAATCGTTCATTTGTTAGCTAAGCCAACTCACTTAGCTAAGCCCGATCCTCTCGCCCACGTATTAAACCACCTACAGGGGTCTTATTGTATTTTGTTTTTGTTTGCCGACCGTATTGAGGCGGCTCGCGACCCCTATGGCATAAGGCCTTTGTGCATCGGCCAAACAGAAAAAGGCTATTATGTCATTGCCAGCGAGAGTTGTGCTTTCGACACCATAGGGGTAAAGTTCATTAGGGAAGTTGAGCCCGGTGAAATAGTCACGCTGGATAAAACAGGCCTTTCCAGCAGATTTTTTGTAAAGCCCAGTAATGTCACACCGGCCCATTGTATCTTCGAACACATCTATTTTGCCAAGCAAAACAGCACCATCTTTGGTGAAAATGTACATGAATTTAGAAAAAAGCTCGGCAGACAATTGGCTATAGAGCACCCTGCTGATGCTGATGTGGTAATTCCTGTGCCGGATTCGGGAACATCGGCTGCAATAGGATACACAGAGCAAAGCAAAATACCCTTCGATATGGGAATGGTCAGGAGTCACTATGTAGGAAGGACATTCATCTCGCCGAACCAGAAACTAAGGGAGCTGGAGGTTAAACTCAAACTGGCAATAGTAGAGCAAGTGGTAGGCGGCAAACGTATTGTTGTCGTGGATGATTCCATCGTTCGCGGCACTACCACCAGAGGCAAGATAAGAGCATTAAGGCAAGCAGGCGCAAAAGAAATCCACATGCGGGTCAGTTGTCCGCCGATAAGATTTCCCTGTTACTACGGCGTGGACTTTCCTACCAAAGAAGAATTATTGGCGAATGAACGCAGCCTCAAACAAATTAAAGAATTTCTGGAGGTCGATAGTATCGGCTATATGTCGCTGAAAGGATTGCTTAACTGTGCAAATCTGCCGGCTGATCACTATTGCACCGCCTGCTGGACCGGCAAATACAGAATTCCGGTTGACGTGGCCGTGGGGCTGTTGAAAAAGTCCCAAAGCAACATTTGAGATTGCCGCGCGATTCTTCGAATCGCTCGCAATAACCTGAAAACGCACTTTGTGTCATTGCGAGGAGCATAGCGACGAAGCAATCTCACCTTTTTCAACAGCCCCGCCGCTACTAAGTTCGCTATGGAATCCGACTAAGGCGGACGGATGTTTGAGGAACTCGATACTTGATGCTCGTAAAAGGACAAAACAGTGGGGTATAAGAGCTATAGAGATTTGGATATCTATAAGAAAGCTCATAAATTAGCTATAGAAATACGCCAGATGACCTTGAAACTGCCAAAATTTGAAATCTACGAGGAAGGTAATCAGATAAAAAAGTCCAGTAAGTCTATTAAAAACACTATAGTAGAAGGTTTCGGAAGACGTAGATATAAGCAAGAATTTATCAAGTTTCTTACTTATTCTATAGCATCCTGTGATGAAACCATAGATCATTTAGATACTTTGTACGAGACTAAGAGGCTCTAATGCTCTGTTGAAAAGAGCTCAGAATGTCATTTCGAGCGAGCCGAAGGCGAGTCGAGAAATCTATTTTTGAGCAGATTTCTCCACTTCGCCCCCGTGCTTTCTGCGAAGGCAGAAATGGGGGCTTCGGTCGAAACGACGGTGAGGCTTTTAAACAGAGCAAGGCTCTAACAAAATTAGAAATACTCTACGCCTGTCATTGCCGCCCCTGCCTTCGCAGTGGCGCAAGCCACACTGCGTGGGGTAAACTTGTCCCCGCATAAGCGGGGAGCGGGAATCCAGTATTCTATGGCTTTTTATGGACTCCCGCCTACGCGGGAGTGACAGAAAGTAAGCTATACTATTCATTCTGTTAGATGCTATAATCATTCAATGATGAAGAAAAATATAGATATTTTTGTGAAGAATACGACCATCTTGGCAGAATGATTAACAATTTCATTAAATCCGTGGACAATAATCATAAAACGAGTATCGAGTATCGAGCGTCGAGAATCTAAAATGAGCAAATTCGCCACCTACGAACAATCCGGCGTCAGTATTAATGCCGGTGAGCAAATGGTCAAGCAAATCCAAGCCAGTCTGGCCAGCACATTTGGGCCGAGAGTTATTGAGTCTAAAAATGCGTTTGCAGGATTGTTTCGCCTTGACTACGACGAAAAACTATTCAAGAAAAATTATAAAAGGCCGGTGCTGGTGGCCTGCACTGATGGCGTCGGCAGTAAAGTGCAATTGGCTGCAAAAATAAAAAGGTTCGACACCGTGGGCATTGATTTAGTGGCTATGAATGTCAATGACATGCTCGTACAAGGTGCCGAGCCGTTATTCTTTCTGGACTATCTGGCGGTTCAGAAGCTGGAGCCGAAAATCGTAGCTGAGCTGGTCAAAGGCGTTGCCGCCGGCTGCAAATTAGCTGACTGCGCGCTCATCGGCGGCGAAACCGCTGAAATGCCCGACACATATAAAAAAGATGACTTCGATATGGCTGGATTCGCTGTTGGTATAATAGAGCGGAAAAAAATTATCACTGGAAAAAACACAAGACCTGGCGATATCATCCTGGGCCTGGCATCCAGCGGACTGCACAGCAACGGCTACACACTGGCTCGAAGTATATGTTTTAAGCAGCGTCAAATGAAGATAACCAACGTAGTAACCGAGCTCGCCGGAGCGGTATTGGGTGATGTGCTGCTGGAGCCAACACGAATCTACGTTCGGCCGATAGTGAAACTATTGTCCCAGTATAAGGTTAAGCAAGTCGTCCACGGAATGGCCCATATTACCGGTGGCGGCCTGGTGGGTAACATTCCACGAGTGCTGCCGAAAAACTGCAACGCAGCTATAAATAAAGCGAATTGGCCAAGACATAAGATATTTACATTCCTGCAAAATGCAGGTCCTGTTGAAGAAAGTGAAATGTACAGAGTCTTCAATATGGGGATAGGATTTGTACTGATAGTGGCGGAGGATTTCGCTAATTCGATAGCGAAAAAATTAAGACGATTCGGCGAGCAGGTCTATACAATAGGCAGAATTACTACCGGCACAGGCAAGGTAGTTTTCAAATAGCTCCGATTACCTACCAACCCCCGATTTGATCGGGGACCGTCAGCTCACCAAAATAGGCATTTTCCAATGAGGTAAAGCAATACAGACAATGCCGCAGCGGCTGGAACAGTAGCGAGCCAAGAAGTAAAGATAGAACCAACAACCCTGCGGTCAACAGCCGTGATACCACGTGCCAACCCCACTCCTATTATTGCACCTACGAGCGTGTGAGTAGTAGATATTGGCAGGCCCATTTTTGAACAGGCTAAGACCGTTACTATAACAGCCAAATCAGCAGAAACGCCTCGTGAAGGCGTAATCTCAGTAACCTTTGTTGCAACCAGACGCATTACGCGATAGCCGAAGGTGGCCAAGCCAACAGCGATGCCAAAGCCCCCCAGAACCAAAAGCCAAATACTCACAGGGACCTTGCCGGGAATAGAGTTGCTCTTAACAATTTCAATCACCGCCGCTAAAGGCCCTATTGCATTAGCTACATCGTTGGCTCCCTGAGCGAACGCCACTGTGCATGATGTGAACATGACCTGCACAGCAAAAACCTTCTCCACCTGGGCGAGCTGCTGCTCGAATGGCAGCTCACCATTACAGGTGCAGTTTCTCCTGGTAAACAGTGCAGAAATCCCTGCTGCGATAAGTCCTCCTGCTACGCTTAGGACAAGGGCATGTGGTCCTGTTAAGTTCAGATGAATGTTTTTCAAACCCTTATAAATAATAGCAAGGATCAATATAGTGAAGGTGAAAAAAACACAGACCGGCACACCTTTGCGCGCCGCTAATGCCGGGTTTTCAACTGATAGTATGTATCGCGAAATCAGTTTGAATATGATAAATGCCATTATCGCACCGGCTAACGGCGATATGAACCAACTGGCCACAATCTCGCCCAGCTTGGCCCAATGGATGTGTCCGAGACCAGCCTGCAGGATTCCAAACCCGACGATTGCCCCGACGATGGAATGTGTAGTGGATACCGGCATGCCCAGGTACGATGCGATATTCAACCACAACGCCGCGGCCAGCAGAGCACAGGCCATGCCGTGGGCAAGCATACGGGGATTGTGGGTGAAGGCCTGGGTATCTATTATTCCTTTACGCACGGTATCCGTAACATGGCCACCAACAAGCACGGCTCCGCAGAAATTGCAGATGGCGGCCAAGACCACAGCCCAGAAGATGGTTAACGCTTTAGAGCCAACTGCGTCAGCCATAGAGTTGGCCACATCATTAGCGCCGATGTTCCAGGCCATATAGACAGCGATTATGATTGCTGCGATGACAAGGATTTCCATACGGACATTGTTCCTTTGGTTCCGCCTGCGCTATCTCTTGCGAATGATAAGGCGCAGATATTTCGCGGTCTTTTCGGCCGTGTTGGCTATAAAGCTCAGCCTCTTACAATACTTGTCAAGGAACATAATAGTAATAGGATCGAGCTTGTCTTCCATACTGTAAAACTTGCGGGCAAACTTTCTCTCGATACGATCGGTCTGCCATTCTTCATAGCTGATTTTTTCAATCGTTTTGAGTACCTCCTGGGCCTCTTCGCCGGTAAAGGCAGCTTCAGAGAGAGCCGAAAGCTTATCTGTTAAACCCATCAATTGTTCGCTTACATAGATGACCTGCTCAACAAAAGCCTTAAAGTCGGCCTGGAGCTCTTTGGGGATTTTGGTTTTGCGCAGCAGCAACACGACTGCAAAATCCTCCGCTGCATCGGCTACGTCGTCCTGGTACGCTAAAAACTGGCTTAATTCCAGCCGGCCTACCGATAGAAAGTACATTTTGCTAATCCTGTCTCGCAATTCCGTTTTTATCTGGTCTGCCTCGTGCTCTTTCTTTGAGACAAGATTGTGTAATTCTTCGATTTTATCGTAATCTTCAGCCAATAGTGCATCTGCCAATGGACGAAGAATTTCCACACACTCATGCACCTTCTTTGCGTGTTCTTGCAGTTGAACAAATGGCGATGGAGCAAAAATATGACCCAGGACTCCCATCGTTTTCTCCTTTAACAAATCTACCCCGTGAGATGAACGGCCTCCAGCCTATCTCACGGGACAAGCATGGATTAATTTAGTTGAGAAGTATAAACTAACAGTGAACAAAGAAAAAGCGGAAAAACTTTTTTCTGGCCTCGGATGGTCATTTTTCTTTATCCAACTCCATGTCAATCCAATCCGGCACAGGACAGAGGAAAGATAACAGAGGACAGACTTACGTCTTCAGTTTAAGTTAGGCTTTGAAAAAAGCCCAAAAACCGAAACACTTATAGCTCTCCGTAAAGAGTCCCTAGGACCGCCACAGGTAAATTATTGCTTGAATTGAGACAGCTAATGTGTTATAAATATGATTAGAGGAGATTGTAGATATTAGCTTTTTGTACACCTAAGATCATCTATATGGCGATCAACGATTGATATTAGCTTTTGAGGGAAGGAGGCACATCAGAATACATCAAGGCTCAGTCTTTCAATGGTTAGGAAAGTGAGAGTGCAAGTTTTTCAGAAGTCAGTATTCTGTATTCTGATGTTTAGTTTTTTATGTGTGACTAAAACACGTTAATTGTTATTAGCTGTAAAAAGGAGGAATATTATGTGTAGAAAATCGAATACTCATTGTGAGGGGATGAAGACGTCTCAACATCCACTGAGGCGTATCCGCCGTGGCGGTTTTACTTTTTTGCTTTATGTCATTGCGGCGTTGATTATGGCTGCGGGCATTCCAGCCGGTGCGGCTGTGTCAATCGAGGTTGAGAACTTCAGCTTCGAATTGCCTGGCACCGTTAAACAGCACTGCTGGGATGGGGAGAGACCGGAGGGAGGTGTCTTCGCAGATGTCCCCGGCTGGACCGATGGTTCTCTTACATCCAATGATTCCGGCGTGGAAACAGGGTTTACTACTGCCGCTGAAGGGAGCTATACAGGCTTCCTAATGGGAGGGGACCCTCCGGTTTACAATTTGACTAATTTTCTAATCGGCAGCGGTGATGTGTTTGAATTAAAAGTTAATGCGAGGAATAATTGGGTGGGTACGACTTTTAAAATTTCCCTCTATTATGATGATAACGGTACGAGGGTTCCAGTGGCAGCTTATACTGCACCGGTTACATCAGACTTACTGACGAGCCCAACTACGTTGTTTAGTTTGACCTTTTCAGCCGATACCGTTCCAACCTGTTATGACCACGAAATAGGCATTGAATTAAACAACGTGACTACTGCTTCTGCTTCATGGGTTGGTTTCGACAATGTTCAGCTTACACTTACGAGTCCCCTTTATAGAGCTCATAACCCCTACCCGGCGCATAAGAGCTCTTATGATGATACAAGTGTTACTCTTACATGGACTGCGGGACCTAATGTACCCGGTGTGGACAGTTACCATGTGTACCTTAGCGACAACCGGGCCGATGTGAACAGTGGTGTCCCTGCTGCAGACAAGGGTTTGACCGGCGATACGAGCTATAATGTTAGTGAGCTTGTTTTAGGCAAAACCTACTACTGGCGGATCGATACGGTCAATGGAGCAAATTCCTATCGAGGCAATATCTGGAATTTTAATACTAGACCTTCAATTGCTTATAATCCTTTTCCGGATACGGGCAGTAAATACGTACCTGTAGATACGACGCTTACATGGGAGGCAGGTCATGGTGCAGCTATGGGGCATGTAGTGTTTTTCGGTGATAATTTTGACGATGTAAACAATGCACCTATAGGCACTTCCGGTTCTGTCCCATTTAGAGCATACCTGACGAATCCAGCCGATGTAGATTGGGCTCTTGAAGAAACCGACATTACACGCGAAACAGAAAAGACCTACTATTGGCGGATTGATGAAGTAGAGTCCACGTCGCCGCTAACAATACATAAGGGCACTGTATGGAGCTTTACGACTGTTCCAATAGTTGGACTCGGTTCGATCACACATGAGGTTTGGGAGAACATCACGGGCAGCACTATTGCCGAGCTGACAGGCAATCCGAATTATCCGGATAATCCGAGCTTTACTGACTATCTTCCTTTGTTTGACACTCCAAGGGACTGGGCGGACAATTATGGTACCCGCGTGCACGGCTGGCTTTATGTGGAGACCACTGGTGATTATACGTTCTGGCTCGCCACCGATGACACCGGCGAATTGTGGCTGGATAACGATATGATTGCTTCGAATACTGGGGCAATCGGTTATCACCAGTGGGACGCGAGTCCGCAATCGGCCCCGATTCATCTGGAAGCTGGCAATCTGTACTACATTATGGCACTGCAGAAGGAAGGCAGTGACAGTGACCACGACACCCTGGCGGTTGCCTGGAGCACTTCTGACGATGATACTACTGCAACGATCATCCCTGGTACCAATCTATTACCATTTGAGATGTATTCGAGAGTATGGTCTTTTGGGCCGAATCCGGCTAATGGTACGACAGATATACGAATTGATTCTAATCTTATCTGGAGGCCGGGTGCCTATGCCGATGAACACAATGTATATTTCGGCACCGATTTTACGGATGTCAATGATGCTAATACCTCTGCGGATGGGATTTATAAAGGACGTCACTCCGACACTACTTATACGCCCGGAACTCTGGAATTCAACACAACCTACTACTGGCGGATCGATGGGGTCAACGACCTCAATCCCGATAGTCCCTGGGCAGGTGACGTCTGGAGCTTTACGACGGGTAACTTTCTTGTTGTGGATGACTTTGAAGACTATAACGACTATGCGCCTGACAGGATATTCGATGTGTGGGCGGACTATGCTGTGAATAATACCGGCATGACCGTGGGGCACCTCGATCCGCCATTTGCCGAGCGGACTATAGTTCACAGCGGCCGTCAAGCTATGTACATGCGTTACGACAACGATGGTACCGTGAACGAAGGTACCGACTACGAACAAAGCGGAACACTCACTTTTTCTGAAACCGAACGCCAGTGGGTGGACCCACAGGATTGGACCAGAGAAAGCGTTGAGTCTTTAACACTTTGGTTCAGGGGCATACCAGCATCTGTCGGTAGTTTTACGATTGGGCCACCGATTACGATGACCGGTGCCGGTGCGGATATCTGGGAAAATTCTGACCAGTTCCACTATGCTTACAAACGGCTCTCCGGCGTTGGAAGCATAACGGCAAAAGTAATCAGCATGACTAATACTCACGACTCAGCCAAGGCAGGAGTGATGATTCGTGAGTCGCTGGAGGCGGGTTCCACACATGCCATGGTGAATATTCAACCTATGAATGAAGTTCAGTTTCTGCGCCGTCTTGAGACGGCTCTTGAAAGCGAGGCCGACGGACAAGATGGGGTCAGCACTCCGGTCTGGGTAAGACTGACCCGCAGCGGCAACACCTTTACAGGCGAGTATTCAGTTGATGGAAATACGTGGGAGACGCTTGGTTCGGCTACGATACCCATGCTTTTGGATGTCTATATAGGCTTAATCGTGTGCAGCCACGATGCTAATGCAACTTGCACAGCCGAATTCTCTGATGTCACTACGACCGGCTCAGTTACAGGCGAGTGGCAGTCCCAGGATATTGGCATAAATAGTAACGTTGCTGAGCCGCTTTATGTGACGCTGAAGGATAGCACCGGCAACAGTGTGGTGGTCACAAATCCGGATCCGGCTGCAACGACTTTGAACACATGGACAGAGTGGAATATTCCGTTTACGAACTTAATTGGTGTGAATTTACAGTCTATTACAGAGTTGTCCATCGGTGTCGGTAGTGAGGATAATATACAACCTGGTGGTGCAGGTGATTTGTACATTGATGATATTAGACTGCATCGTTCTTCATCTGCGGAATAACGTTTGTTTTGGCATAGTTTAAGTATATCCTTTCGGGGTTTATACTGATCGGTTCGGTATAAACCCCGATTGCTTTGTTGGCTTCATTTAAAGACCAATCCAAGTTAGCCTGCGTTTTTTCATTGAATCTTTGCTATGTTATTGATATATGCCCTATTTGATAGGGCATTTTTAATAGAGCGTTTTGTCCTTAGTAAGTTATGAAGAGCGATGTGTGGCAGCCTCAAGCGCAGCTTGGGGATGGCTTTAATAAATAGGAGTGAAAAACTATGAGCAGCGTTTATACTGAAACTTTGAATAAACTTATCGAAGAGTTCAGCAAGCTGCCGGGAGTCGGACCAAAAACGGCTGAACGGCTGGCTTTCCATATACTAAAAGCCGGGCAGTCAGAAGCTACGGCACTCGCTGAAGCGATAAAAGATGTTAAAACCAAAATCAAACACTGCCAAATCTGTTACAATCTCTCGGAACAACCTATTTGCCAAATCTGCTCTGATCCTCGGCGTGATAAGACCTTGATCTGTGTTGTCGAACAGCCGAAAGACGTTATAGCTCTGGAAAAAACAGGCGCCTGCAAGTGGGTCTATCATGTACTCGGCGGTCACATCGCACCTTTGGAAGGAATCGAGCCGGAACATTTGACCATCGACAAGCTCATCGAAAGGGTTCATAGCAGCGATGTAAAAGAAGTGATAATGGCCACCAATCCTAATTTGGCCGGCGACGGCACAACACTTTATATAAGCTCGCTGATCAAATCCCCTGGCGTAAAAATCACTCGGCTGGCAAGAGGACTGCCCACCGGCAGTACTATTGAATATGCAAGTGGCAAAATGCTTACAGATGCGATAATCGGCAGACAAGAATTAGACTAAAATGTTCCAAGCACCAACCATACATTGACGCGGCTTTTTGCAATCTTTATAATAACAGAAGGATATGGATTACACTGCATAGTACAGCGTTTCATGGATATTGGTATTATGCGTGATGGAGATTGCTTCGTCGTCCGGCACCCGCCGGCGGATGCCGGTCTTCTCGCAATGACGGAGGATTGTGTCAGTTTATCATTGCGAGCTATGCCCCTTAGGGAGCGAGGCGCAGCCGCTCGTCTCGGCGAAGGCCAAAACCAAAGCGGGAAGCGCGGCAATCCTGTTACCTATTTCTAAATGGAATAATAACAAAAAGTTTTTTCAGGCACTTGTATGAAGCTGGAGATGACAGGCCAGATGCGAATGGAGCAGCGAATGAAGCTCGCTCCGCATATGATTCAATCAATGGAGATTCTTCAGCTTCCAATCCTCGCACTTCAGGGAAGGATCGAGCAGGAGTTGAATAACAATCCTGTTCTGGAAATGGCTGAGCCTTCAAACACCGAAGAGGCCGAGACGACCGAACGAGAAACTCCGGAAGAGGATATAAGCGAAAAAGACTTGGTTGTTGACACGGACAACAACAAGGTTGAAGACTTTGAAAGGCTGGAAAGCCTGGATGGCGAGTTTAAAGAGTATATAGAGCAAGCGGGACCCTTCTACTCGCGTAGGCGAACAGACGAGCCTGACAGGAAACTCGAGGCTATAAAAAATACGGCAGCGCCTCCTAAGTCACTCAACGAGCATTTGACAGAGCAGTGGCGGTTAGTCGATGCCGAAGAGCCCGTGAAAAAAGCCGGCAGTATGATAATAGATTACATCGACGACAGGGGATATCTGACCGTAAGATTAGAGCAGTTGCACAACAAAGACAAAAACGGCTTTACCTTTGATGATTTGAAAAAGGCCCTGTTGTTAGTGCAAAAATTAGAGCCTGCTGGTGTTGGTGCACGCGACCTAAAAGAGTGCCTGCTTATCCAGTTGGCCCAGAGCAGCGAAGAGGGATCCTATTTTGCAAAAGAAAAGCAAAATGGGAATCCAGATATGAGTTTTGAAACTCACCTGATAGCTGAATATATGGATGAGCTTCTGGAGAATCGCCTGCCGGATATTGCCAAGAAGATGAATTGCAGCATCGACAGAATCAACGAGGCCATTAAACGGCTGAGCAAGCTGGATACCTCACCGGGACTGCAGGTCGGCCGAGACCGAAACCATCCTATTACTCCTGATGTAGTTGTAGAATCCTCCGATAATTCGGGTGATTATTCAATACAATTGGCCGACCCCGATCTACCGAGCTTAAAACTAAGCAGCTACTATACAAAAATGGTAAAAGACACCAAAGTCGGTGAGGAAACAAGGAAGTTTTTGCACAACAACATCCGCTCAGCTCAATGGATAATAGATGCGATAGAGCAGCGAAAAAATACGCTATTGAGAGTGACAAAATCAGTTGTGAAACACCAGAGGGACTTTTTTGACAGAGGCCCTTTGTATCTTCGGCCGCTTCCAATGTCAAAAGTTGCAGATGATGTTGGAGTGCACTTGGCTACGGTTTCACGAGCAGTTGCAGGCAAATATGTACAGTGCTCCTGGGGGGTGTTGCCACTGCGAAAATTCTTCAGCGGCGGAATGCAAGACAAGGACGGCCAAGCTCACAGTTGGGAAGCAATAAGGGCTAAGCTGCAGGAAATTATCGATGCGGAAGATAAAACCAAGCCGTTAAGCGACGACCAAATCCGTCAGAAATTAGCAGAGGCCGGCATCAATAACCTGGCCAGACGAACCGTTGCGAAGTATCGCAAGCTCCTCAATATCCCCACCGCCAGGTTCAGAAAAAAATACTGATTCCTCAACCTATGTCAGCCAAGCTTACTTTGTGAATACGATATCACCTTTCACCGGGGAATAATCTGTCTCCAACTTTTCCTTGCCCTTCTTCAGCAAGGTCACTTGTTCGAAGTAACACTTGATCCCTGTTCCATCCTGTATTATAGGAGTATTTTGAAGGTGATAATGCAGGTGCGGTTCCGAAGAGTTGCCGGAGTTTCCGCACAGACCTATTATCTGCCCCCTTTTGACTTTGTCGCCGACTTTTACCTTAATACTGCCGAATTTTAGATGAGCCAGTATCGACACTTCGTATTCGCTGTGCTGAATAAAAACCGCATTTCCTAATGCCGAATACGGATTCATAGAGCCAGGGATGTTATCTCTAACGCCATTGATGACATCCGTTACAACTCCCTCGGCTGGCGCTAAAATTTCCCTGCCGAACGCAAAGTAATCTTCACTTACCTGGGCTTGGCCCTTGCCTGTTTTTCCCTGTTCGTCAACACCGAGAAAATCGAAAGCAAACTTTTGGTTGGGAGTATCGTGATGTAGATTCAGCTCTTTAGTGTCCCCGCCCCAGAAAACAAGCCAATTGCCTTTGAAAGGAAGCGATAGATTAGTTTCGTTTTTCTCCGGAACAGGTATATCCGGCTTATGTGGCAGGAACAATAATCCAATAACCTTGTCATTGTCGTCCAGCCAAACTGTGATGTCCAAAGCTCCACGTTCGCAGTGCGCAACAAAGATTGCCTGGCCTGGTTGAGCCAGTCGTGGCTCTTCAAGCTCTTGGATTTTGCCATATTGGGCTAACAGGTTCTCTAAGAATGGCTTGCGCTTCTCTAACGGAAAAAAATCCTCCATTGTCTTGTCAAAATCGCTTCCAATGTCAGCGGGATTTCCTTCATTGATTGCTTTGACCATTCTGCTGACAACTTTTTCAAATCGGCCCTCTGCATTTTCTTCAGCCAAAGCTGAAGTTGCCAACAACAGAACTAACACCGCAAGACATCTCTTCATTTTACATACCTCCTATTTATCGATTACCTTCTTCTTTCGGTTATCCTACCAGTTCATTCTCGGAGAGCATTTATTATGGTGCAAGAGCTTTCATGTTCTCCCAGTATTTTTGAAACTCGGCCCGGCCTGTCTTTGTAATCCTGTATGATGTGTGTGGAATCTTGCCGCGAAATTCCTTTTTGACCTCGATCAGACCGGCCGATTCAAGCGTATTTGTATGAGTTGCTAAATTTCCTTTTGTCACGCCCAGCACGGTTAGCAGAAAATTAAAATCAACCTCTTTGGCTGATATTAGAATCTTCAAAATTGCCAGCCGAACCGGCTCATGCACAACCCTGTTAATGCTGTTATGTACCTGATTTATTTGCCTCTTGCTCACCGAACGGCCTCGTTTCTTTTATCCTGCGCAGAACTTTGCGATTATATATATGAACCACCACCATCGTAATCAATCCGGCTCCAATTATATAAACCATTAGCGATGCAAAATATGAATGCCTCTCCACAAAGGGAGCAGGGACACCCACTGCGGTAGCTACTGCTTCAGCTAAACACAGCAGCCCGTACACAACCCCTAATGCTATTTCCTTTTGTTTTTTACCCAAGTAAAGGATAAAAATGCCAAGCGATGCCAATGCCATCGCCAAAGCCCAGCGAACCGATAGCATTTCTAATTCGTTTAGCACCGCCGGTCCTATGAATGTGAACGCATACGTAGCCCACGCCCATATCGGAACTCTCTCTTGTTCCAATTTTATTTTCCCATCCCTTTTGTAGAAGAAATTCCCGTACTTGGGCCATAGCTTGAAGTAAAGCCAAATACTTCCAATCAATATCCATGCTTCCACTAAGAAGACTATTGCAATTGACCACCACGCCGTCTTCCATGACAGCAGCTCTCTTGAGCCCACCAGTAAAACCGCAATTATAACTACAGCCACCAGTGGCACAGCCAAACCCAGTGACCGGCTCTGGGCGTATTGGTCCACCAGCCAACCTAAATTCTCCAATTCAGCTTTTGTTTTCTCTTTCTCAATATCGTCAGACATTTTATTATCTCCCAAAAACCAGTTTTTTGCACAAACCATTTTATATTGTATCACTATCTCTGTCAAACAAAAACAAATGTTTTCTTAAAATTTCCAAAAATTCGTGATTTTCCGAACAAAATATTACTATATGAGTATATAATTATATAGTAATTTAGTTTTGAGGTTTGTCTATGTTGAACAGGCAGAAAAAAATGTTGTTTGAGAAACAGGCAGAGGTTGCAAAGGCGATAGCTCATCCACTGCGGATCGCAATTATAGATTTTCTAAAAGATGGCGAACAATGCGTTTGCGACATCGCCGAACACATCAGCTCCGAACGCTCGAACGTCTCACGTCATCTCTCGGTAATGGTTAACGCAGGTGTGCTGGATTATCGAAAAGAAGGACTCAAGGTGATATACAGACTTAAGTGTACCTGCATTCTTGAATTCTTTTCTTGTGTCATCGGAGTCCTGAAGCAGCAGGCAAAGGAAAACGAGAAACTTCTGAAAGCTATTTAGAAAGCGTGGTCGGCACTGGGGGGCTTCGACCGCGCTTTTATTTTATAACACAATGTGATTAAATGGTCATATAGACATATATAAACGAAGGGAAAATATGAAGCGAGAGCTGAAGATCTCTGCAGCGTTGGCCTGTATCTTTCTTGTGGCTTATTTTCTGCCATTAGGTAATCCTAAGATTCAGCAAGCCATACAGGAATCATTTCGGCTGTTGCAGTGGTACGCCCGCAATCACACATTGGCTTGTGTTGTGCCGGCTTTATTCATCGCAGGAGCAATTATCACTTTCCTGTCCCAAGCTTCAGTAACGCGTTATCTGGGTCCCAACGCCAATCCTGTTTTAGCCTACGCCGTGGCATCAGTCGCCGGTTGCGTCTTGGCTGTTTGCTCATGTAGTGTGCTGCCTATGTTTGCGGGCATCTACAATCTCGGAGCAGGTCTCGGTCCGGCTACAGCCTTTCTATATTCAGGGCCCGGCATAAATATTTTGGCGATTTTTTTAAGCGCCCGCGTCTTAGGTTTTCCCATCGGGGCAGGCCGATTTATAGGTGCTGTGGCCTTTTCGGTAATTATCGGATTGCTTATGGCAGTTATATTTCGCAAGGGTGAGCGAGCAAAGGTAGAAGCTGCCCTTCAAGTACCAGAGCCGGAAAAGTCCCGACGTCACATCGCCAAGACCGTCCTGTTCCTGGCTTGTATGATTCTGTTTCTTGTTTTCAGCGACTGGTACAATCCCGGCAATGTCACTGTAAAGACTACCGATGGCCGACAGTTCAAGGCTGTGGTCATTCACGAGACGAAAGACGCCGTTCGATTTCAGCTCGAAGAAGACCTCGGTGAAAACAAAACAGGGGACAAGATTGAGCTACAAAAAACCGAGATCGCAGATATGCAGGAGCAAAAGACCTGGGTCATACAACTACATCACATCAGATGGTACCTTGCAGGTCTATGCGGCTTGGCAGTTCTTGTCATGGCCTGGCGGTGGTTCGAGCGGGACGAGCTTCACGAATGGATGAATAACACATGGGAATTTACCAAGCTGCTCGTGCCGCTATTGTATGGCGGAGTGTTTATAGTCGGATTTGTTAGTGTCCTGCTGCCGGAAAAGCAGGTATCACAGTGGGTGGGCGACAACAGCCTGCGGAGTAATCTTGTCGCAAGTGTTATCGGTGCGTTTTGGTATTTTGCCACACTGACCGAGATTCCTATCACGCAGGCACTGATGAATTTGGGCATGCACAATGGGCCGGTATTGGCGTTACTTCTGGCAGGGCCCGCACTGTCACTACCAAGCATCCTGGTTATCCGCAGAGTTATGGGAAATGCCAGGACCGTTGTGTTTATTGTTCTGGTAGTAGTTATGTCTACAATTGTTGGGGTGCTATTCGGTACGTTTTGGGGATAGAGCTTGAAAGCAATTTGCGGGAGGACGATATGAAAAAAATACAGATTCTTGGTACTGGCTGTCCCAAATGCAAGAAGTTAGCTGAAAATGCTGAGGCTGCGGCTAAAGATTTGGGCATTGAATACTCGCTGGAAAAGATTACTGAGATAAACGAAATTATGAAATTCGGCGTAATGGTGACGCCGGCTCTGGCGATAGATGGCCAAGTAAAGAGCGCCGGCAAAGTTGTTCCGCCGAATGAAATCAAAAAAATGCTTATGTAAGCTTGACAGATAGTGTTATTTTACCTCCAGCTTATGGCACCGGGTATTGCTCTGGGCCCATGCTCCTTTGCATATATGGCTCCCATGCTCGGCGTAACATTTAAAGTTGCTTCATCGAGCTTAACTTATGGCGTCATCCTACTTTTGGCTTATGGTGTTGGGCATTGCTCTGTCATAGTGATTGCCGGTACCTGCACTGAGCTTGTTCAGCATTATATGAACTGGAATGAAAAATCCAAAGCGACACTGATAGTCAAGAGGATATGTGGTACCGCAATTATTCTTTGCGGCTTATACCTCATTTACATTGCCAAGTAAGGCCACTCCGCCTGCCTCAGCTTCACTTGTTGTCATCTTACACACAGGAAAAGTGCAAAGTACAAAAAGAGTGGATATGTTATCCACAGAGTAAGACATGTTCCTGCGAAGCAGGTCCTATTATTCCGCTTCAGGCGAGCCCTCGATAGTGGTTTGCACTTCGTAATCTATTTTAAGGCCTTTTTTATAATACTTCGAGCCGACGAAGAATCGCCTTTGTCCAGCGGGAACTTCGTAACTGTGAGAAGACAAGAAATAGTATAATCAACAGCCAATAGCCGGTGAACCGCAAATAGTGAAAAAACGTATTAAATATGCCGGTTCTCTCGGCAGTACACCACTTTACCAGCTCGTCAGGAGTGTACATCGCTCCCACAATAATATTACTAAAGAACCTCTGCCATGGTAGCAGAAGAACAACCATAACCAGCGAGAGGAAAAATGCCCGGCAGATATGGTTTATGCCGCCGAGCCTGCCGAGCAGCGAGATTTTTAAGCAAAACAACAATGTAAGGCAATAGAGCATGGCCGCTAAGATAAGTACAAAGTTGCAGAATCGGACAATCCAGTTGATATGCTTTACTTTTATGTCGAATAAATTTGTTTGCTTTGATGACTGTGGCTTCTCTTCGCTGGCAATTGATTCACTTGCAGTCTTCCTTTCCGTAGCTTCTTCAATTTTATTCGGTTCTCCGACCAATTGTTTTGTTTCGTTTTCCTCCAGAGGCTTGACAATTTGTTTTACTATAGACGGCGTTATTTCCTCTCCGCTAAGGGTAGATGCAGTTTCCAAAGTTTCGGTTTTGACATAACCGGCATTTACAAGCCAGAAGGATAACTGCAGCAAGAGCAGGCAGAGTGCCACAATTACAAACAAAAAGTTCTTCCACCCTCTGCACACACCAACAGCTTCGAGGCAATCGGTTGTGTCAACCAAATTACTTTGTTTGTTCTGGTTTCCATCCATTTTGTGAGCCTCCTTATTTTATGTCCATGACTATTTTATATTCACACATCTTAATTCTCGATTTCACTTCCAGATATAATCGCCAGCATTGTATAGAATTGAATACGTATTTACCTTCAAAACGATGGTTATTATGTTTTGAGGCTGCAATAAGTGCAAGAAATTTATTCCCGGTTAATAATTAAGGATAGCCCTTTATTATTGTATGGTAACACAGTTATAAAGCAGTGACAGGCCCTATTATTTGCAGACAGGATTGATATGAGATACGAGACGGCAGCTAAGTATTGAATATCAGCTCGAGTTTTCCTCGCTTTAGGGCGGGTAGTTCCCCTCTCCGTTGGAAAACATTTGAACATAACCAAAAATAATGCAATTATTTTAGGCATATAGTCTTTTTGACTAATCGAAAAGACTATGAGCTTTTTATATCGGCATCTGCTGTTTTACGAAATTTTCCTTTGTATCAGGTAGCGTGTGCACCGTACAATATTTTCTCTATTCTGCAAGCGGCTCATAAAATTGCGCTGGTTCCTGACTCAGTTTGTTAGTTAAAGTACCGAGTTTTTCGATTGTACATTCGATGGTGTCGCCCGGCTGTAGGAATCTGCCGGTTGCCATAGCTACACCGGACGGCGTGCCGGTAGCTATCACGTCGCCAGGCTCGAGCGTCATTATGTAACTCAAAAATGAGACAATATCAGCTACAGGATAAATCATCTGCGAAGTGTTAGCTTCCTGGCGAGCTTCGCCGTTTACTTTGAGCTGCATCGCAAGATTTTGAACCTCTGCGACCTCGTCTTTAGTTAAAAGGTACGGCCCCATAGGCAAAAAGCCGTCGGCCCATTTACCGTTCAGCCAGTCATAAAATTCGTCCCAGGGACGTGCCTTGCGATTCTTCTTGAATGTCACGCTGCGGGCGGAAACATCGTTACAAATAGTGTAGCCAGCAACATGCTCCAGAGCACTGCCCGGTTCGACGTGTTTGGCTTTTTTGCCGATTATTACCGCCAGCTCAATTTCGTAGTCGATTTGTTCGCTGTAGGTCGGCCAGGGTATTTTTTCGTCCGGGCCGATTACCACTGTCGCCGGCATAAGAAACGGCCTGGGCACAGTAGTATTGCGAGGTGAGTCCGACAGACCAAGCGCAAGGCCCGCTTCTTTTATATGTTCGCTGTAATTTCCCGCCAGTGCGATCACCTTGCCCGGCCGGGGAATCGGGGCAAGGAGTTTGACCTGCTCCAGTGGAGTTAAAATGTCGGTTGATCCAGATAATTCTGCGAGCCGACCAAGACAATCCAGGCCTTTTTGCAGGATTTCTTTTATGCTGCGAGGCGGATTAGGACCCTGCCAAACCGAAGGAATGTCAATCAGTCCCTCGCCGGTGATTATCCCGCAGGAAACCGACTGATTTCTCGAATATGTAACTAATTTCATTTGCCTATCTTTACAACTGTGCCCAAGATTTATGCCGTCAATTGTAGCAAAAATAACTTGAATTCCCAGCAGGAAAACTTTTTAATGTAACTTAGTCCTGACGTAAGTGTTGAGTTTTGTGAACCCCCCAATAAATTGGGGGGCTAAACATAAAAAATATTTAGGTTCGCAAAGTATATAGTGGGTTTTAACCCTCTCCTTTGGAACTCAAGAAAATGACCATAAAGGATATTTGGACAAAAACGGGTAGCTGGTTGCGTCGTCACAATTTAGCCAAGGTTTCAGAACACCAGCCGGAGATAAACGACCAGGGCTTAATCACCGAGGACACTGATTCGGCAGATTTGCCTGTGGATGAAAAATCCGAACAGGACAATAAGATGGTCGTGAAAACGATTCAGCCGAGAAGTAAAGCTGAGTCGCTCGAAAAACTACAAGCTGGTTTCGATAAGCTTATTGATAAACTGCATGGCATCAATGAGCATCTGAATCGTCAAATCACTCAAAATGAAGAATTAATGAGCCGAGTTGAACAACTGCCCCAATTGCTCGATGGCTTTCCTACCCTGCTGGATAATCAAAGGCAGGTAACAGAACGCCTGCTTGAGCAGCTAAAAGCAGCCGCTGCCAAGAACCAGCAGTTTATAGATGCCGTTGAAAAAATTCCTACAGAAACCGCAAAGCAAACAGATGCTCTGGTGGATATCGACCATCAGCTTGCCGCTGCTGCCGATACAGATGTGCAAATGACTGAGAGTTTTAATAAATTCAACGAAACATTAGACAAACTGAACCAAAGTACTTGTGCCCAGACCGACAGCATAACACAGTTGAGTAAAACATTTGTCACAAGTGACCGTTATCTAAAGTACATCATATCCAGGCAGAACAAACGCTTTCTATGGATATTTATAGCTGCTATAAGTGTTTGTGTGGCGGTCGTTTTGGCTCTCACGGGCATAGTTATTTATCTTAAGCAGTAAAAATTCAAAATTTTTTGCTTGCTGCTTGTTACGCAGCTTGGTAAGAAATTAAAAGCTTGTTCTTTGAAAAGAAAATAACCTAATTGCAGGTCTCAAAGCTTTGTGTTTTGGGATAGCCAAACGGGAACGCGGTCAAACGCCGCGACGGACGCGCCGCTGTACGGCGTCTGCTCCCCCCTTCTTGCTTTCGCAAGAAAGCATGGGGGGAAATCCGAGAGACATTAGTCCACTATTCGCAATAGGCGGATGGGAAGGAGTCTCGAGGTAAGACGCAAGTCAGAAAACCTGCCTGTGGTTAGTTGCACATATAAAATGTTCCCGCGTCTGGTACACGGTGCGGCTATCGGCTTGTGCGAATTTGCTGTGCGAAGCTGATGGCCATTTTAGGCTTGTTTATCGATATTAGAAACCGCCGTTTCTCTCGTGGGAACGGCGGTTTTTTTATTGCCAGCGGTCCTCGCGGTAAGGGCCGCACAACATAAAACGAGGTGTAAAATGAAACATGGAGGTTTGGTTTGTTTGTTTATTGTCTTGTCAACACTAACTATTGCAAACGCTGATATAGCAACCTTTGATGATTTGACTCTGCCGGGCCAATCTTTTTGGAATGGTTCAGACAGTCTGGGTGGCTTTCACAGCGGAAATGCTTTTTTCAACAACAACTACGACCCCACCTATGGTAGCTGGGATGGCTTTTCTTACTCGAATATTACCGACACCACAACAGACGATTTTTCTGCTCAATACAATGCCATAACAGGCTCAGGCCAGGGCGGCTCAGCCAACTACGCTATCGGTTATGTCGTCGGGCTGGAACCACCTGCTATAACGCTCGACTCGCCCGGCGTTGTGGCGGGTATGTATGTGACAAATAACAATTATGCTTACTATACTATGCTTAATGGTAATCCCTTCGCCAAGAAATTCGGCGGTATAGACGGCAATGATGCTGATTGGTTTTTGCTTACTATTACAGGCAAAGATAGCGACGGCAACGAAACCGTCACCATAGAATTTTACTTAGCCGACTTTCGCTTTGAAGATAACAGCAGAGATTACATCGCCCAAACCTGGTGGTTCGTTGATTTAACACCTCTCGGCATGGTGAAAAGCCTGGAATTTTCCTTAAGCTCCAGTGACGTCGGTGCCTTTGGTATGAATACGCCTGGTTATTTTGCGGTTGATACCATTATTTTAGAGCCGATGTTAGGCCTTGCCAGGCCCTATACAGAGGCTGGAATAAATGGATATATAGGAAGTGACCTTCGTCACGCTGCTCCGACCGATGTCAATGCTATAGTAAACCCGATATTTCGCGGCTGGGCGGAAAGCGTGGTAAGCTACAGCCCAGCGCCCGGAGTAGATCTACAATGGAGCGACCCAAACAAAGCCTTAGGCCCTGTTACCGGAGATAATCTCGATATTGTCAGCTTAGGAGATTTGGACCGACAGCAGCTCGATAACTCAGTGACACCAGGTTCTATAACTTTGTCATTCAGCGAGCCGATTCGTGACTGCAACGGTTATGATTTTGTCGTCTTCGAAAACGGTTTAATCTCTGAGCTTGATACTTCCGGCGGCTCAGTCGCCGGGCAAATGTTCACTGAGGTAGGATATGTAGAAGTATCCTCCAACAGCGAAGACTTTGTCAGATTCCCGGCCGTGTCACTTATTCCCGAACCTACAGGTCCTTATGGTACTATCGAAATCAGTAAAATCTATAATCTTGTCGGCAAGCACCCAAACTCCAACGGTCTGTGTACAGGTACGCCTTTCGACCTGAGCGAGATTGCCGATGACCCGATGTTTATCTCAGGCATTGTTGACGTCAATAATATAATGTACGTGCGGATAGTCGATATTCCCGGCAGCGGCGATTTTTACGATGAGGCTGTGATGCAAATTGATCCTAATACATGGCCTGATCTGGATTACTATGCGGATAATCATCCTATCTATGATGCCTGGTTGACGTGGGGCTCAGGCGGCCTGGATGTAGAAGCGGTCGGCGTTCTTGAGGAGCAAAACTATTCCGCAGATATCAATCAGGATGGCATAGTTGATATAGACGACCTGGCTTTGTTCACATCAGCCTGGCAAAGCCATCTCGGCCATCCCAACTGGATAGCCAAATGCGACCTTGCTGAGCCGAAAGATTATGTCATTAACGACGCTGATTTTGCCGTCTTTATGTCACAATTGCACAAGGTTGAAACGTGGCGGAACAATTAAAATTTTATGTTTGTTAAAAATAGAAAAGCTTTCAGTTTAATTGAGCTTCTAATAGTAATCTCGCTTATTGCGCTGCTGATGGCTGTGCTGCTGCCGGCTTTGGCTTTAACCAGATCACAGGCTCGTGTGGTAGTATGCAAATCCAATCTTCGCCAGCTTTTTTTAGCTAATATTGGATACGCAACGGAAAATGAAAACTATTATGTGCCCGCGGCCCCGGATATTACCGCGGCAAACGGCGGCAGATACCGCTGGCACGGTTTTCGCAATAGTCCCGACGAGCCGTTTGACCCGACCAAAGGCCCTCTCGCAGCGTTTCTGGCTGACGGTAAAGTAAAGCAATGTCCCAAGAAGATAGACTTTGTAAAAGGTGAGCAGTGGAACGATAATTTTGAAAAGGGCTGCGGCGGATACGGATACAACCGTATATACCTGGGTTCACGGCAATGGCAGGGACAGCCATTTAAGACACCACAACAGATGGAGCAGGCCGGCTGGGAAACAACCAAGAGCACAGAAGTTGGCCATCCAACAGGTACATTGATGTTCACCGATACTGCGATGTCGAATCGTCAGTCGTATCTCATAGAGTATTCATTTGCTGAGCCTCCTTTTTCCATTTACAAAGGAAAGCCTGTGACAAGTTTCTATCTTTCTCCATCAATACATTTTCGTCATGGAGGCCGGGCTAACGTCGGCTGGGCTGACGGCCATACCGATTCTCGCCGAATGGCCGAATTAGATAGCAGTAATGTTTACGGCGTTGACTCGGCCAGGATGAAGTTAGGCTGGTTCGAGCCGGTAGATAATACTCTATTCGATTTGGAATAGAAATCATAAGAGATACGCGGTTTAATTTGAAACAAGAATTGGTTGCGCTTATAATTTCCAGCGTGAAGACCGCAAAATTGAAACAAACTACGACATTTGCTTGGCAGAGTTTAAATCAGCTTCTTTGGCCGGCAGTCTGCATTAACTGCGGCGACAGCATTTGCGAGACAGACAAGAGTCTGTGCCAAAGCTGCTGGAGCGAGCTTTTATCCTGCACAGGTGCTGAATACTGCGGGCGCTGCGGCAAAGAGACAAGCAAATACGCTCTACTTGAAGGCGTCTGCCCTGATTGCCAGGGCAAAGAAATTCAATTTGATCAAATTGCTCGCAGCGGAGTATATACACAAGCCTTACAGCAAATGATACTGTCTTTCAAAAACGGACGAACAGAGCTGGATTCAACCTTAGCGTTTTTGGCCAATTCCGCATTGCAGGCAAGCACCTTCTATCAAGATATAGAGATATTTGTTCCTGTGCCGCTGCACTGGTCAAGGCGATTAAAGCGTGGTTATAATCAGTCGTTGGTTTTAGCCAGGAAATTAAAACACCCGACAGCAAAAATAAACGCCGATCTTGTTCGCATTCGGCGGACAAAATTTCAAACAGCTTTTGACGATTACAAGACTTGGCAGGTCAAACGTGCTGCAAATGTTGCTGGTGCGTTTGCGGTCCGTTACAGGCACCGATTTGTCGGTAAGATAATTTGTCTTGTCGATGATATCAAAACAACGGGTGCAACATTGAACGAATGTGCAAAAACACTGAAAGAAGCCGGTGCAGCAAAGGTTTTCGCTCTGGTCTTGGCAGTGGCAGGACAAAAAATTATTTAGTCGTCATCGTACCAACAACGGCTAAATTCTATAGCTTTTCGTATTTTATGACTGCTCGGTAGAGACCGTTGATGCGTTTGCCGTCAATGACGGCGGGGGAATATTTTTCGTTTCTCGGCTGAAGTCGGACTCTGCTGTCCGGCTCGAAAAACACTCTCTTAAACGTCGTTTCATGTGGCATCGCAAAACGAATGAAGCAATCATCACCATTATTCACGTCGGCTGCGGGAGAGAAGACAACTATGTCTCCTTCCTGGAACTTCGGCTCCATCGAATCACCCACTACCCGTACGGCAAAAGCATTTGGATCATGCACATCCGGACAGCGGACATAATCGTCAGCAACGCCCGCGGGATAATCCAAATCATTGAAATCCGCAGGGTAGCCTGCCGCGACTTTATTTATAATCGGCACCAGCCTGCCGGCGGCAAGGGATGCACGAGCTTGGTCAACATCTAAGTTGCTTTCTACAAGCAGTGCGTCAAGCTCACCGACATCGGATTTTTGGCCAATAAGATTTTTGATAAGTTGTCTCCATTTTTGATTTTCGGCCTCAGCAGATTCGTACACTTGACGGACATCAGATGGCAAACGTTCCATGTGGGCAATATGTAGCAGCAGGCCCGGTTCAAATTCGAGTATCCTCTCGAGCTTTTTCAATAGCTCATCGCTGGGCGGATTCTTTACCTTGCCGGTCTCTATAGTAGATAAGTATGGCTTGGAAAATCCAACCCGATTACAAACCTCGTCCAGCGTTAGACCTAACCGTTCACGCTTGTTACGTATTATTTGCCCAAGTGACATTCAGAAGCCTCGAATTAACGGTTATACCTATCCTTCGACCCGGCTCAGAGCCTGCCCTGAGCCTGTCGAAGGGACGGGCTTGATTTTGATGAGTTCGTAATCGGTACTACCCAAGCCGATGTGCTCGGCATGTTCAATCTGGTAGCGAGGATCGAGTTTTTCGTTACGTATCAATTCTGCCATTTTTCGGCCTGCCTGGTTTTCCACTAAATCCAACGCTGCCTTATCGACAGCCACCGGGTCGGTTGACGCCGCTATGCCAATATCATCGACTATTTTAGGCATATTTGGCGTGTCGAAGCAATCGCAATCTTTTGTAACAGATATTATAAAATTGAAAAAGACAGCTCTATTTCGTTTTCCTTTCAGTACGCCCAAGGCATGTTCAGCGATGCTCTTTTGTAACACTTCACTTTCCTGACCCCAATTACATTTAACTGCGTTGAACCTGCACACAGCCAGGCATTCTGCGCAGCCGATACATTTGTCCTGGTCGATGTGTGCCTTGACCTTGTCAAGGGTGATAGCATCAGCCGGGCAGTGCTTAAAACATTCGCCGCATCGTACACAGTCATCGCCGATACTGAATGTAAGAGCTGCATGCTGTTTCTTTTTGCCCTTCTTGCTTGCACAACCCATGCCTAATGTCTTCAACGTAGCTCCGAAACACGCCCCAAGATGGCCGGTATAGTGAGCCACCGAAAGAAGCGACTGGCATTTTATAATGTCGTCTGCGATAAAAACCTCCTTATTGATTTGGCCGTTAATCTTAACCGCCGTCTCAGATGTCCCAAGCAAGCCGTCAGCCACAATGAATGGTATTCCCAGTTTCTCCTGGTTGAAACCATGTTTGGCGGCCAGAACAGCGTGGTCAACAGCATTACGCCTCTGGCTGACATATAAAGTGCTCGTGTCGGTTACAAATGGCTTTGTCTTCAATCTAAGCAGCTCGTCCACCAGAGCTTTGATGCAAGAGGCCGATATGTATGTATTGTTGCCGTCTTCGCCGACATGAACCTTAACAGCCGTAAAATCATTTTCCTTAAAGCAGTCTGCAAAAGCGCCAGCTTTGAACAGCTTACGAGCCTTTTTAGAAATCGCCTGTTCACCATCCTTGATGGAGGCCTTAATAAAATATACTTTAGAAGCCATGTAAAATTGCCTCTCAGCCTAAGGGTACATATACTATTTTACTATTTTTCACGCCAATAAAACGATGAGCCTATTATATTGCTTTCCCTTCTCACTGCAAGAAATGTTTAGGCAAGTAAATGCTCAAAGAGTATTTTTAAGCCCAGACCAATAAGAATCGCCCCTCCGATAGCCTCGATTTTATTTTCGAAAAAGTGTCCGAATCTTTTGCCAATAAATACACCGAGATATGAAAGAATAAAAGTCACCAGGCCGATAATGACCACCGCAGTTACCAAAGAAATTCTCAAAAACGAAAGCGTTATCCCAATAGCTAAGGCATCGATACTTGTTGCGACCGACAAAATAAGCAGGATAAGAATTTTCGATGGATTAAAATTATCCTCAGCTGAGCTGATTTTGAATGATTCATAAATCATCTTGCTCCCCACGGCACTTAGTAGTCCGAAAGCTACCCAGTGGTCGTAAAGTCCTATGTATGCTTTGATACTCAGGCCTGCCATATAGCCTATCAACGGCATAATTGCCTGAAAGCCGCCGAAGAACAGCGCTATTCGCAGAGCATGTTTTATTTTGAGCCGCTTGTATGAAGCTCCGCTGACAATAGAGACGGCAAAGGCGTCCATCGACAGGCCAAGGGCTATAATTAGGATCGTGATCAGAGCCATAACATTTTTATGTTAAAGACATTTCGTTTAGCCGTCGCCGATACGGCGACGTTTTATTCTACGGCTTGCATGTGCCGCAGGGTTTTTTGCCGTCCTTTATGGCTTCCTCCCTGCTGGCATAACGAACAAGATTCCCCGGTGAGATATTTTTCGCCCAGCGACACTCAGGCTTATGAAATACTTTGCTCTTCTTCGAAGCAACATAACTATATTCAGCCACAGACGGTTGAGTTGCTGAACCGGCCTGCTCCTTTGGTGCTGTCAGTGAGGCAACGCCGATATCATTCGCATCAGAGATTTGTTTGTTAGGTGGATTAGCCTCACGCCAAGCTGCGGCGAAAGTTTCGACCTGCTTTAAAATCAAGCTGGAAACAACGACAGGCATATCCTGTACCGAAGCTGCATCCATTACACGTTGGCTTTTCCAAACGTCAGCCTTGATAAACAACGAAGAATCCCTCGCCAAATAAACTGCCCTGGCTAACGAAGTCTGAATACAAAATATATACTGTTGCGAATCTTTGAGCTTGAGCATATCTACATAAATTCTAAGGGCTGGCAATTCGAGAGATATGGATGGTGGCAGAGGCCCCGCCATATCCGGCACATCCGTCACAAAAGACACCTTAACACCTGCCTCTTCAAGCTTGTACTTTACTTTTGGGTTGAGTTCTCTCCATATCAAACCGCCTTCATTCGGCTCCGAGTAAGGCGCCACGATAATCGCATACAGTTTTTCTAGCCCGGCCAGTTCCGGATAAGCCCGTCCAATCAAAAAGGACCTATCCGTAGATTCAGGCAGCTCTATCCCGCCCAGAGTAGAAAAACATAAAATTCCAGTAAGCACTGCAAAAATAAGATAATTCCTTCCCATTTTCATAATTTATCTTTCGTTTCTGGATTTTTGTGAGCATTGTGGAGATTTCGTTTATCCGTCGCCGTACCGGCGACGGATAGAAACCCCATTGTAAAATGTGAAGCAACCTCAGCGTAGCAGAATTTATTATACAGGTTTTCCGAGCATTTTCTCAATTTCGGATAGTTTCTCTTCGAGCAGTTTCTTGCTTCTTGCCTCGACGTTTAGCCGCAGCAGCGGTTCTGTATTGCTTGCTCTACAATTAAACCACCAATCTTTATACCCTACAGTAAGACCATCTAAGCGGTCGATTTGGCCGTCGCTGTATCGTCTTGCCAAATCGCTTATTTTTGCCTGTTTGTCTTCAATCTTAAAATTTATCTCGCCGCCGGTATAATAGCGTCGTAAAGGTTCAATCAGCTCGCTTAGGGGCGTCTTTGCCCGGCTGACAACGTTTAATATGTGCACCAGTGTAATGAAGGCTGAATCAGTGTAGTAATTATCGCGGTAATAAAAATGGCCCGAAAGTTCGCCGCCGAAAATAGCGTGTGAATCGCGCATGGCCTTTTTCATAAAAGCATGTCCGACTCGTTCTCTGCGTGGAGTGCCGCCGTTTCTGATAATTTCCTCGGCCACGACCCGGCTGCTGCGTAAATCGTAAACGATTGTCGATTTAGGATGCTTTTCTAAAAAATACGATACCAACAAAGCCGTCATCAGATCACAGCTAATGGTGACGCCTTTTTCATCGACCATCATCATGCGGTCGGCATCTCCGTCAAAACAAACACCGAAGTTGCATTTATTTCGCTTAACCGCTGCTTTGACCTGAGCGAGATTTCTCTCCACGAGCGGGTCTGGTGGATGCTTAAATCTGCCGGTATGTTCAAAGTTACGGTCGATTATTTTTAGGCGAAGACCACTGAAAACAACCGGCACCATCTTTCCTGCCATACCGTTTGAAGCATCGATGGCAATCTTCAGCTCTTTTAATTTTGGGCTTAAGAACTTTCGCACATGATTTTTGTACTCAGCGGTCAGATCTAATTGTTCCACTTTGCCGATAGCTTTACCTTTAGTATGAATTAGAGCAGTTGCAAGATGCTTAATGTCATTCAAGCCGGTATCCACGCCGATAGGTTTTGCGCCTATGCCGGATATCTTAAAGCCGTTATACTTGGCGGGATTATGCGATGCCGTCACCTGCACGCCGCCGCAGGTATTCAGGTAATTTATGGCGAAGTACATCTGTGGTGTGTCAATCATTCCTATATCAATTACATTTATCCCAGTAGTACGTATTCCCTCTGACAGAGCTTTTGCCAGCGGCTCGCTATGCTTTCTCATGTCACGGCCGACACACAGCGACTGGCTGTTAGGCTGTCCGCGCTCGAAGCCGTGAAGCAGAGACGGCAAAAACCGAGCAGTGGCACAGCCAATTTTCCATGCGTCTTCTTCGCCGATCTGATCGGGATAAATACCTCTGATATCGTACGCCTTGAAAATCGTTGGATCCATGCTGAAACTCCCTTAAAGGCTGGCCTAAAAAACCCAATGCACAGAATGAATTTATTGAAACAAGTTCTACAATTTTCACTTTCGGCTATTTTATGAACTTCACTCTGATTGTCAATAACGAAAAGCAGACAGTATATAGAGCGATATGACCACCTCCAAAACGGTCCGCCTGTGGCGAAATGGAGATGGTTTGCTCTGCCGCTATATCCCTTTACATTAACTAATTTTTCAGTATATTTAATAGTGGTTATGGCAGAGACTGGGAAAAATTCGGTTGGCCCTGTTAGAAATTCTACAGGGCCGGAATCCGCTAACAAAACTTGTCCTGAGCAAGGTCGAAGGAAAGCCAAGATTTCTAACGGGGTTGGTATTGTGAAGACTCATACGATAAGGCTTGTCGAGCCGCGGGAGCCTTTGGAGTTAGAGTGCGGCAGGAAGTTAGCTCCCATTGATGTGGCCTACGAGACATACGGCCGGCTTAACGAAGCCGGTGACAACGCTATTTTGATTTGTCACGCTCTCAGCGGCAACGCTCACGTTGCCGGCTATAATAGTCCCGACGACAGAAAGCCGGGCTGGTGGGATAATATGGTCGGCCCGGGTAAGGGTATCGACACAAACAAGTATTTCGTTATCTGCTCTAATTTCCTCGGCGGCTGCAGCGGAACAACGGGGCCTTCTTCCACAAATCCTGCGACCGGCAAGCCGTACGGCCTGGACTTTCCAATTATAACTATCGCTGATATGGTCAAGGTTCAAAAACTTTTGCTCGACAGGCTGGGCATAAAAAGACTGTTAGCGGTAATCGGCGGCTCTATCGGCGGAATGCAGGTTTTACAGTGGGCACTTTTTTATCCTGATTTTGTCAAGGCTGCGATAGCCGTTGCCACAACGTCTCATTTCGGCGCACAGTCAATAGCGTTTGATGCGGTAGGTCGAAATGCCATATTGGCGGATGCAAATTTCTCCGACGGTCAATATCACGACAAAAACGGTCCGGACAGAGGTCTGGCAATAGCGCGTATGATCGGGCACATAACTTATCTGTCGGAACATGGTATGCGGGAGAAATTCGGGCGTAAGCTGCGAAGTGCTGAGGAACCCCGCTCTGCGGTCCCATCAGGGACCCCTTCCGGGGGGACCCAGCAGTATAGTTACGATTTCAATTCCGAGTTTGCCGTTGAGACATATCTGGACTATCAGGGTCAAACCTTTGTGGAAAGATTCGATGCCAACAGCTATCTTTACATAACTAAAGCAGCAGATTATTTCGACCTACAAAAAGACTATGGGTCGTTAACCAAGGCCTTTGCAAATACCAAGTCGAGATTTCTTATAATCAGTTTTACCAGTGACTGGCTATTTACGCCCGCTCAGTCTAAAACGATGGCCGAAGCTCTTGCGGCGAGCAGGAAGGATGTAAGTTATTGTAATATTGCTTCGCCATACGGACATGATGCGTTCTTATTGGAGCCGGAAGTGCTGGGAAGATTCATTTGCTGCTTTTTACAGGCTACTTACAGGCCGGTAGGATCGCAGCAACCGTGTTCGTGTTACGCCCGGAGTATGCGCAAGCTCAGCAGGTTTGAGCAAGCGCACAGGGCGCGTGTAGATTATGAGCTGATTGAATCTCTCATTGAGCCGAACAGTACGGTGCTCGATGTTGGCTGTGGTGACGGGCAGCTTCTGGCCAATTTGGTGCGCGACAAAAACATTAAGGGCAGGGGTATTGAACTTGACCAGGAGCTGGTACTGGATTGCATCTGCAGGCGGCTGCCAATTATCCAGCAGGATATTGAGCAAGGACTGGAATATTACGGTGACAAGAGCTTCGATTATGTAATCCTGTCACAAACTGTTCAGACTATAAAAAATCCCGAAAAGGTTTTTAAGGAGCTTCTGCGAGTAGGAAAAAAAGTAATTGTGAGCTTTCCTAACTTTGCTTACTGGAGGAGCAGAGCACAGCTATTCTTTCGAGGCAAAGCACCGGTAACCAGGCAGTTGCCTTTCGAGTGGCATAACTCACCAAATATACATTTTTTGTCACTGAAAGATTTTGATAAGTTTTGCAAAAAGCTGGATGTTAAGGTCGAAAAAAAGGCGCTTTTGGTAAAGAGTTATCTTAGCCCGGTAAGATTTGCACCCAACCTGTTTGCTAAGCAGGCCATCTATGTGACCAGTAGGCAGATGACAGAAGACGGAGGACGGAAGACAGAGGACAAATGACAAATATATTTAATCCCACGTTTTACATGGGATTATCTTTTTAAGGAAGTTTGGAAATGGAGCAAGTTGAACGTATAGGAGTGTCGTTAGAAAAAAAGCTGCTTTCGAGTTTCGACAAGCTTATCGCCAAGCAGGGTTATCCAAGCCGATCCGAAGCTATACGTGATTTGATACGCCAGCAGTTAAGCAGCGAGCGTTTGAGTGATCCGGCAGCCAAAGCAGTCGCTGCGGTATTTGTTATATACGACCATCATTCAACAAAATTGATGCAGGAGATGGTCGGCATGCAGCATTCACATCTATTACAGACTATTTGCTCTATGCACGTTCATTTGGATGCTCACGATTGTATGGAGGTAATAGTCCTTAAAGGCCAAGTTGGCGAAATCAATAAGATGGGAGAAAATATATTGAGTCTCAAAGGTGTTAAACTCGGAAAAGCTAATCTTATTTCCACTGAACTGTGATGTAAAACTTGACAAGTATGAATGACGGCGGTTTAATGAAGTGAGCTTGGGGCGATTAGCTCAGTTGGTTAGAGCGCACGGATCACACCCGTGAGGTCACAGGTTCGAATCCTGTATCGCCCATTCACAGAATAAATCTCTGTTTGAGAGCCATTTCAATAGATCAAAAACACATTTGCTTTGTAGAAAAGCCTACCGTCATTCTGTATTTTTTTCGACAGAGCACAACGCATTTTGTTTTTTGCCCTAATTATTAAACCCTTCTGAAGTGAACCTTTGCATGTCAATCACTATTGATTTTCGTAGATATTTAGCTCATAATGTAAACGTTAAGCTGTAGAATCAATGGACTGGTTGATACTTGCATTAGTGAATCTTGCGATAAAGTATTATTAATTTCTCTGTTTCTATTGTCGTTGTTTTTGGTCATACATGGAAGAATAAATATATGGGAAGTAAATGGTACAACGTAAAAATAGGACTACTTAAAATATGTTACTGCATTCTTATTTTCTCACTCATACTGAGTTTAATATCTGCTGATGCTGTTTGCGGGGCGCAAGTACAAAACTCGTCTCGGCGAAGGTTCGCCGAGACGGAGCGGGATAGGCAGGGACCGAGAGTGGTTCCTTCGCCGCGGGCTGAGCTGAAGCTGGAAGAAATCCCCTTTAAGATCATATATGAAACCTATCGCGAAACCAACGGCAAAAAAAACTGGGAATTATACTTGATAAATGCAGACGGCTCCAATCCGGTTAATATTACCAATACCCCGGATGTGGATGAGATGTATCCACATGTCTCACCCGATGCTACCAAGATTTGCTTTGTTGTCGATGAGGGAACGGGAAGAGATAAGGTCCGAAGCGTCTATTATATGAATATCGATGGGACGCAGCGCATTAAAGTGGCTCAAAACGCTCGGCAGCCGTGCTGGAGTTTTGACAGCAAAAGCATCGCTTATCTGAAGGCAGAGTACGAGCGCTATAGTACCAAAGAGTATGCAACCGCTGAACTTTTAATCTATGATTTGGAAACCCGTCTGCATAGACCACACCCAAATAAAAGTCTGCATCATCTTTATGCCATTTGCTGGTCGCCTTATGGTAAGTGGTTCGTAGCTGCGGTAGAAGGAGGTATGGGTTACAGCGATACTATTCTGGCTTTCGAGTATGATGGAATAAAAGTTTTTGACCTTGCACAATGGCAAGTAAAAGGTTGTAGGCCAGATATTAGTCTTGACGGCAGCAAGATGGTGTGGGGGGAAACGGATTGGAATCTGTGCATCGGTGACATCGACCTGATGTCTAATGAACCAATGGTTAGCAATATCCGTGAATTAGTTAGATGCTCGCGTAAGGATAAGGTTTATCATATTGATTTATCGCCGGATGGCAGGTACATCACTTTTAGCTATGGTCCTTTTGGGGGTGGACAGCAAGTAGGCGGCAAAGCGCCCGGCTGGGATATCTGTGTCGGTGATATGTCGGACAAATGGGTCAAAGTCACCACTGACGGAAATCACAACAAAGAGCCTGACTGGGTACCGATTCAATCTGTGACTGGTAAACAAAACTAAAACAGTGGAAAGAATTTGACTTATGTCAGAGGTTAGGGATCAGAGGTCAGAATTCGGAAGTCGGAAGTCAGAGGTCAGAAATCAGAAATCAGAGTCCCATCCTCTGTCCTCCGTCTTCTGTCTTCCGTCCTCTGTCTTTTGTCCTCTGTCTTCTGTCCTCTGTCTTCTGTTCTTTATCGGCTGCCGCAAGGCTAAAGACACTGCTTATAAGCCGGAGGTCATAAAAATAAAGACCGGCGTAGAAATGGTGGCAATCCCTGCAAGCTGGTTCGAGATGGGAAATGATAAGGGAGCAGCTGACGAAAAACCTGTACACAGGGTTTGGATTAGTGCGTTCTGGATGGATAAATACGAAGTGGTACAGCAGCAGTTCAGGATATATGAGATTTCTGACCCTTCTCATTTTAAGAATCCAAAGAATCCTTTAGAGCAGATAAATTGGACCGATGCGGCCCTTTATTGTAACGACCGTTCACGTGCGGAGGGACTTGAGCCGTGCTATGATGAGCAAAACTGGCAGTGTAATTTCGAGGCAAATGGTTTCAGGCTGCCTACGGAGGCCGAGTGGGAGTACGCCTGTCGAGCGGGCACTACCACAAAATATAGTTTTGGTGACGATGTGCGAAAGCTAAAAGACTACGCGTGGTTTGTTGAGAGCTCATCCGGAAAAACACATCTTGTTGGAAAGAAGAAACCTAATCCATGGGGACTTTACGACATGCACGGAAATGTTGCAGAATGGTGTAACGATTATTATTCGGAAAGTTACTATAAATGGGGTCCAGCTAAGGATCCTAAAGGGCCTGCTATGGGAAAAGAAAGAGTCATACGAGGCGGAGCATGGAATTTAAGCGCCGAAGCTTGCCGGTCGAGCTATCGAGCAGGTGACCCTTCTATCAATGATACTTGTCTGGCAAGTGACGCTATAGGCTTTCGTTGCGTAAGAAATTCGCCCCACAACCCAGAAACTCAGCCAAATCTTAATGAAAAAGACGAAGCTCAGCAAATATCAAAAACAGGATTTGTCTATGATGATATATATTTAGAGCACAAAACGACGCCAGGCCATCCGGAAACAGCGCAGAGATTGGTTGCAATTGTTGAAAAATTAAAAGCAGGTGGATTATATTCTGATTTATTTATACTTTCACCGAAGCCTGCCGAAATAGAATGGATTGAAACTGTTCACTCATCTCACTATATAGAAAGGGTCAAAACCAGTTGCGAAAATGGCGTAGCATATCTGGACTCTTTAGACGTTCCCATATCGCAGATGTCCTATGAAGTTGCATTGGTGGCCGCTGGCGGAGTGCTTACAGCCATCGATGCAGTCATGGAAGGACAAATTCAGAACGCCTTTTGCGCAGTCCGTCCGCCTGGCCATCATGCGTTAAGCGACCGGGCGATGGGATTCTGCGTCTTTAATAATATTGCTATCGGCACACGATACATCCAGAAGAAATATAATCTACAGAGGGTGCTCATTGTAGATTGGGACGTTCACCACGGCAACGGGACTCAAGCGATGTTCTATGATGACCCTGACGTATTATACTTTGGTGTGCATCAGTATCCCTTCTATCCAGGCACCGGAAGGCAAGCAGAGAAAGGAAGCGGAAAAGGTTTGAACTACAATATAAACGTGCCTTTGCCGGCTGGCTCTGGAGATGATGATTATCTGAAGGTCTTCAGTGAAAAGCTTGAGCCTGCAGCCCTTTCGTTTTCTCCTGACTTTGTGCTCATCTCCGCCGGCTTTGATGCCTGTAAAGGTGACGTGCTTGGTGGGATGAATATTACGCCGCAGGGATTTGCACAGTTAACGCAGATAGTCAAGAGTATAGCAGAGAAGTGCTGCGAAGGTCGGCTTGTTTCCGTTCTTGAGGGCGGATACGACCTGGATGCGATGTCAGCCTCGGTTGAAGAGCACATTCGAGTTTTGATGGAATAAAAGGACACCGAATGTTATTTCATACATGGCTTTTTGTACTATTTTTCCTGATTGTATATCTGATTTATCTTGTCCTGAAAAGGACAAGATTTCGATTGTTCTGGCTCTTAGCCGTTTCCTATTTTTTTTACGCGTGCTTTCATCCTCTATATCCGATTTTGATCGCTTATGCTTCGCTGGTTGATTATACCGTCGTTGCAAGAATGGCCAAAAGCAGCCGGGGGAAGGCATGGCTTTTTGTCAGCATATTTAACAATCTCGCTCTATTGGGTTTCTTCAAATACGGCGGTTTTGTCACCGATAATTTAAACCTTCTGTTATCATCGTTAGGCATTTCGTATGCTATTGCTGAGCCGGGCATTATTTTGCCTGTGGGATTGTCTTTCTATACGCTCCAATCCATGAGCTACACTATCGATTTCTATCGCGGCAATATAGAAAGAGAAAAAAGCTTTATAGCTTACGCAGCTTATGTTTCTCTTTTTCCTCGATTGCTGGCCGGACCTATCGAGAGGGCTAAGAGCTTATTACCGCAACTGCACACGACGCCCAGGATATCGATCCAGGATGTCACGGATGGACTTTCTCTGTTTGCCGTTGGGCTTTTCAAGAAGGTTGCATTGGCAGATTACATGGCTCTATATGTCGATAAGGTCTATGCTGCTCCTGAGCAGTTTAAGTCACCGGCCCTGCTTCTTGCGACTTTTTTGTTTTCCTGGCAGATTTATTTTGACTTTAGCGGCTACACGGATATGGCACGCGGCTTGGCTCGTATGATGGGTGTACGTTTGATGCTGAACTTCAATAATCCGTATTTGGCGACGGGCTTAGGCGACTTCTGGCGAAGATGGCATATCAGTTTATCATCCTGGTTTAAGGACTATGTCTATATTCCTCTGGGAGGCAACCGGCACGGCAAGCTCAAAACCTATAGAAATATGTTTTTGACTATGATTATTTCAGGCTTATGGCATGGTGCTGCCTGGACTTTCGTAATCTGGGGCGCGGTACACGCTTTAGGAAGGTTTTTAACAAGAGAGCTCGAAGGGACATCGTTTTATAAAGAAAAAGTGCCGGGATTGGTAAAACAGCTTTTCGTGTTTGCCCTTGTGACGTTTGCGTGGATTTTCTTCCGGGCGGAAAATATAAGTGACGCATGGCTGATTATAACAAGATTGTTCAGCTCAGGATTAGCGAATCCATACTGTCCGTTATTGGCTTTGACTTTGATTTTAACCGTTTGGCTTTATCAGTTTATCTATGAATCCGCAATCAGGTGGGTCCTTGAAACAAGAGCTGTGCGCATAGGATTAGTTGTTGCTATGATTATGTACTTAGTTGTTTTTGCTAAATCAAGCGAGACACCGTTTATTTATTTGCAGTTCTGAAGAAGGAATATCGCCGATGAACCGAAGCGACAGACGAGAAACGATGGAATTAGAGATTCCTTTCGGCTCCAACTGCGTGCGGTTATCAGGCTTTGAATGGCTCATTGTTGCAGTAGTTGTCTCGGCTCTATTTTATTGTGTACCTATACTCTGGAAACACATTGAGAAATTGAAACCTGGGCCAGACTATCGCTTACCATACAGCCTGAGCGATGACTACTGGCTGTTCAGCCGATACTGCCAATGGGCCTGCTCACGAGAAAAAACATTAGTCATAGGCGATTCGGTTGTTTGGGGACATTATGTGTCAAAAGAAAATACGTTATCTGGCTATCTCAATGAAGTCGCTGGCCGACATAAGTTCGTTAATATGGGTGTGGACGGCATTCATCCGGTGGCGTTGGCGGGTTTGCTTCGATACTATGGTCGGGACATCACAGACAAAGACATTATTTTGCATTTTAATCCCTTATGGACGAGCTCAAAAAAGCATGATTTGCAGATTGAAAAGGAATTCAATTTTAATCATCCTAAGTTAGTGCCGCAGTTTGTTCCGAATATTCCGTGCTATAAGGTTTCTTCATCTGTGAGAATCAAGTCAGTGATTGAGCGTTATATATCTTTCTTTAGCTGGACGTCCCATTTGAAGAGAGCATATTTCGAGAATCCGGATCTGCCGAGGTGGACTCTGGAGCATCCTTACGAAAATCCTTTGAAAAATATTACATTGCAACTGCCGGCCTCTGACGGCTATAATTGGTCTGGACATCTTCCCTGGTACGAAAAAGGTGTAACCAAACAGGATATCCAATGGGTAGCGATTGAGAATTCATTGCAATGGAGATTTTTTAAGTACTCAGTTGAGTTATTAAGAAAAAGAGGAAACAGGGTATTAGTATTGTTAGGCCCGTTTAATGAGCATATATTGCAGAGAGGAAGCATCAACACTTATCGACAGATGAAAAAAAAGATTGAGGCTTGGCTCAAGCAGAATAATATTCCTTACTATATGCCTGAGGCACTACCCAGCAGTATGTATCGCGATGCCAGTCACCCGTTGAGTGAAGGTTACGTCGAGCTTGCAAGGCAACTTTTTAAATCCGCGTACGGCGGGTCAGATTGAACATCTTGCATTAAGGAGGCGCACAATATTATGAATTCACGCGAAAGAGTTCTTAAAGCTTTGAACTTTGAAAAAGTGGATCGTACTCCTGTGGATATGGGCGGAACATCCTGGACTGGGATTCAGGTTAGCGTCGTAGCCGAGCTGCGGCGGGCACTCGGTTTGGGCAGGCCAGATGAGCTGGTGAAAGTTGTTGAGCCTTATCAAATGCTCGGAGAAGTTGATGCCGAGCTGCGAGAGGCGCTCGGACTTGATGTCGTCAATCTGCCCACACCCAAAAATATGTTCGGCTTTGAGGACACAGATTGGAAACCATGGCAAACATTCGACGGTACAAATGTGTTAGTGCCTGACAAGTTCAATACCGACCCTGATCCTAACGGCGATATTTTAATGTATCCACAAGGTGACAAGTCGGCACCAGCTTCAGCCAGGATGCCCAAAGGCGGTTTCTATTTTGACGCGATTATTCGTCAAAAGCCTATTGATGATGCTAAATTGAACCCTGCGGATAATCTTGAGGATTTTACCTTAATCGGTGATAAAGACCTTAAGTACTACGAGCAAAAGGCAAATGAGCTTTATAAAAACACCAACCTGGCGATTGCGGCAGGATTTTCGGGAATGGCCTTCGGCGACATAGCACTTGTGCCGGCAACGTGGATGAAGGACCCGAAAGGGATTCGCGACATCGAAGAATGGTACATAAGCACTATCACACGAAGAGAATATATTAAAGAGGTATTTGCAGGTCAGGCTGAAATTGCAGTCAAGAATCTTGAGCGGATTTACCAGGCTGTCGGCGATAAGGTGCACGTTGTGGCTCTGGACGGCACCGACCTGGCGGCACAGGATACACTATTTTGCTCACCCGACGGATACAGAGAGCTTTATCTGCCATACAGTAAAAAAATCAACGACTGGATTCATGCCAATACTAAATGGAAGTCGATGAAGCACTGCTGTGGCGGCTGCGAGCCATTGATTGAAGGATTCATTGAAGCTGGTTTTGATATTCTAACTCCTCTCCAGACCTCAGCGAGAGGCATGGACCCGAATTTGTTGGTTGAAAAATACGGCGGCAGGATTGTCTTATGGGGTGGCGGCGTTGATACTCAAAGGACATTGCCGTTCGGTACTCCCGATGAAGTGTTTGAGCAAGTCACCGAACGCGTTAAGATATTCAGCCGAAAGAACGGATTCGTCTTCAATACAATTCACAATATTCAAAGCAATACGCCGATCGAGAATTTGTTGGCGATGTTCAGGGCTTTGGGTCAAAACGTATAATACGGTTCATATAAAATGAATGCGTTTTGTCCGCTAAACTCAAATTCATTGTCAAACAAGATTTGTTTAGCCCCCCAATCCTTCGACTCCGCTCAGGCCTGCCCCGAGCATGGCCGAGGGGACAGGTTTGTTGGGGGGTTATCCAGTATTATTGGAGGATTATCCAGCAGCAATTATTACAAAAATTTTTGTAACTTGCTAATCCAATTCCATTGGAAAATAGTTTTTAGCGTTGTTAAAGCAGATATCCTCGACCATTTTTCCAAGCAGCTCTAAATCGCTGGGCAACAGACCCGCTTCAACGTCACTTCCAAGAATATTGCACAGTATTCGGCGGAAATATTCGTGCCTCGGATAAGACATAAAGCTCCTTGAGTCGGTCAGCATACCAACGAATCGGCTCAACAGGCCCATATTTGAAAGCACGCGCATCTGCTCCTCCATCCCATCCTTTTGGTCGAGGAACCACCACGCTGAGCCGTACTGAATTTTGCCGGCTGCGGAGCCATCCTGAAAGTTGCCGACCATGGTGACCATTAAGGCGTTATCCCTCGGATTGAGATTGTAAAGGATTGTTTTCGGCAGCTTGTTTCGGCTGTCCAGGCGGTCAAGGAATTTGGCTAATGGTTTGGCTATCTCGAAATCGCCGATGGAATCGTATCCGGTATCTGGACCGAGCGTCTTGAGCATTCGTGTATTGTTATTTCTAAGGGTGCCGAGGTGAAGCTGCTGAACCCAGCCGGCTTCATAGTCCATCAAAGCAAATTCGACCATCATCGCAGATTTGAACTTGAGACGCTCGCTAATTTCCAGTTCCCTTCCGCGTTTGATTTTGCCGAATATTGTTTCGATCTCTTTTCCGGTGTAGTCTTCGGCGTATGCGGTTTCAAGGCCGTGGTCGGAAAGACGACAGCCGTTTTTATGGAAGTAGTAATGACGTTCTCGGATCGCCTCAAGGTATGAATGGAAATTAGCTATTTCCATGTCACAGATTTCTTCAAGCTTATCAATAAATACGTTCAGAGCCGATATATCTTCAACCGCCATAGCCATATCCGGCCGCCAGGCCGTGTGGACCTTTACTTCAAAGCCGTCTTCTTTGATTTTCTTATGGTGCTCTAATGAATCAAGCGGACCTTCTGTGGTGCAAATAAGCTTAACATTCATCTTACGGAGGATGTTGCGGACGCTAAATTCTGGAGTTCGCAGCATCTCGCCGGCAGTCTGGTAGATTTCTTTTGCTGTACTCGGATTTAACAGCTTGTTGCTTATACCAAAATAACATTTCAGCTCCAGATGAGTCCAGTGATAAAGCGGATTTTCAATGCAGTAGGGGACGGTCTGTGCCCACTTTTCAAACTTTTCGTAATCGTCCGCATCGCCGGTGATGTATTTTTCCGCTATGCCATTGGTTCTCATTGCCCGCCATTTATAATGGTCGCCATAGAGCCATATCTGGGTCAGGTTATTAAACCGATGGTTGGTGGCAATCAAATCAGCCGGCAGGTGACAGTGATAGTCATAAATTGGCATTTTCTTTGCATGCTCGTGGTAAAGAGTTTTAGCGGTTTTGGTTTGCAGTAGAAAATCTTCCGTCATAAATTCAGCAGTCATCTCTTGTCCTCACATTTGGTAATTGGTAACTGGTAATTGATAACTATTTACCATTTAATCATTTTTGGGCTGGTCTCGCTCAGCTTGCTTCTTTTCTCTGTCTTCTGTCTTCTGTTTTCTGTCCTCTGTCTTCTTGCGCGTGGGCGGCTCGAATTTCGCCATCTTCTTAGCCCAATCGACTACTTCGCTTTTGGTTTTTTGCAGACGTTCGGATTTTGGTCTGCCTGTTTTCTTTTCTTCTTCATAGATCTTACGCATCCATAATGTGTAGGCTATCCACCCAATTGCCAGCACCGACAGAGCAATTAGCATGAAAATCTTATACATAACGACTTTCCTTGTTTAGAATTTGCTTTGTAGAAAACATAGTACATGTCATTTCGAGCGAGCCGAAAGG
>Ga0307433_1000133_pt1 | contig 66070 bp, 53 predicted proteins | sample SalMarWE160210MG_FD_202166 | JGI IMG/M metagenome (GOLD analysis project Ga0307433, IMG submission 202166) | Salt marsh sediment microbial communities from the Plum Island Ecosystem LTER, Massachusetts, United States - WE1603-210 | ecosystem: Environmental > Aquatic > Marine > Intertidal zone >...
GGACAAGAAATATGACAGCGAGCTTACAGCAAACGTTTGTTAAGAATACTTGTATGGTGTTCTTTTTTTTCGGTAATATATATGACCGCTGGATAAGGGTTTCATAGTTTGAGAGGAAGTAACAAGGATGGCAAGAGTATTTAGTAGATGGAAAAGGCCGGTAAGGAAAGGAAGATTGTTTCAGGCATTGTTGGAATACCCAAGGTATATAAGAGATATGCGTAAATATAGCAGGATGGATGGTGCCGAGCAAATTAAGTTTGCTGATACCTATCCCTGCTTATTTGACAGAACGGCAAAGATAAGCGTCGATAGCCATTATTTTTACCAGCATCTTTGGGCTTTCAAAAAAATACATTCCTTGAATCCCAAACTGCACGTTGATGTCGGCTCAAGCGCAGATTTTGTAGGCCTGCTCAGCACGATTACAAAAGTGCATTTTGTTGATATTCGGCCTTTGGATGCTTATAACGTTGAAAGCCTTAAAAGCGTGAAAGCAAGCATATTGGATTTGCCATACCCGGATAATTCGCTCGAGTCAATATCCTGCCTGCACGTTGCAGAACACATTGGGCTTGGCAGATATGGTGACCTATTGGACCCGCTGGGGACAAAGAAAGCCGCCGCTGAGCTAACAAGGTGCTTGGCAAAAGGCGGTAACCTTTTATTCTCTTTGCCGGTAGGAGAACCTCGGCTTTGCTTTAATGCTCATAGGATTCATTCTCCGAGACAGATTATCGATTACTTCAAAGGCCTTAAATTGGTTGAGTTTTCGGGGACGAATGACCAGAAAGAATTCATTGAAAATATAGATATTGATATTTTAGAGAATGCAAGGTACGGCTGCGGAATGTTCTGGTTCAGCAAAGAATAATTACGTGAGGTAATCTGAGTGTGATATAAGAGAGGGATGAGCTTATATGGCAATTGATAAGAGAAAATCAATTTTCAGATTTAATGCCTACAATCGCCATCAATGGATGGCTGAAATGGCGAAAACAGTACCTGCGGGCTCGGATGTTTTGGATGCAGGAGCAGGGACAGGGCCTTATCGGGACATTTTTTCTCACTGTAATTACAAAACGCAGGATTTTTGCAAGACACCAAGTAGCACAGGCAAGTATACAAAGATGGATTATATCTGTGATATTACGGATGTCCCGGTTCCCGATGAGTCTTTTGATGTTGTCATTTGCAGTGAGGTTCTTGAGCATGTGCCTGAGCCAATAAAAGTTATTGAGGAATTTTCGCGGATATTACGGCAGGGTGGTCGGTTGTTTCTGACCGCTCCGCTGGGGTGTGGAATTCATCAGGAACCTTATATTTATTACGGCGGCTATGCCCCATTCTGGTATCAGCGTTTTTTGCCTATGTTTGGATTCGAGGATATAAAAATTCTTCCTAACTGCGGCTTTTTTAAGCATTATGCCCAGGAATCACGGAGACTTGCAAAATTTTTGTTTCCTCGGGATATGAGGAAATCTCTTAAAATACTGACTTTTCCGCTCAAGCTTATTGTAAGTTTCTGGTTTCGTAAATTTATTCCTGTTCTCTGCCATTTTTTAGAGAGGTTTGACAAGGACAAAAATTTTACCGTGGGCTATTTTGTAGAGGCCTCTAAAAAGAAAAAACCGGCTACACCTGATTTCCAACATAGTGTTAATGATTCTATTGACCTTTCAAAGGGTGATTAAGGGCAATAACTTTAAAGAATATATGGACTTAAAAAAGTTAAACCTTGGCTGTGGAAGGAATGTAAAGGAAGGTTGGATTAATCTTGATTGCGTTGGTTTGCCAGGCGTGGATATTGTCCATAATATTGAAAAGCTACCGCTGCCATTTGATGATGAGCAATTCGATGAGGTTCGGTGTGATAGCATTCTCGAACACATTGAGTATATTCCTGTACTGAGAGATTTATACCGTATATTAAAACCAGGAGGACTATTGAAAATTCGGGTGCCGCATTTTAGCTCGCGAAACAATTATGTTGACCCAACACATAAAAAGCATTTTTCAATCGATACTTTCGATTTTTTTGTTGCAGAATCCAGATTCGCCAGGGAAAAAGATTATTATTTTGATTTTCATTTTTCCAAAATCACCAGCCGAAAAATAAAATTCTGCAAAAGAGGCATATTCTGGCCCAATCGCATAATAGAGCCCTTGATAAATCTCGGACCGAGAATACAGTGGTGGTACGAGAGCACTTATATGTGTTGGTTGGTTCCAGCCAATGATATTGTTGTTGAGCTGGTTAAGTAGGTTTGTTTTATGCACAAAGCAAAGCGCATATTCGTAATAGCGGATTTCAAGGACGAGTGGCCGAGGTCTATCTTTCTGGAGGAACGTCGGTTGGTCAAGGGCCTTATCCGCTGCGGATGTGATGTCCAGCGATTTAGCTATAGAAATATAATGACCCAGTACAATCCTTTTTCCGGAAAGCATTTCAGGCGATTTATGCCGCGTTTTGCCAGAAGAACCGCTGACGAGGTTCTCTCGAAACAAATTAAAGCATACTACCCCGATATTGTAATTTTCCTCACCATGAAATATATTACAACTGAAACGATTAGATTTGCCCGACAATCCGCACCAAATGCGATTTTTGTTGGTAGAGATGGCGACCCATACCCGGAAACCAAACCAGAACGGGTAGAAGCAGGAAAACAAATGGACATCGTCATAATGCCAAGTGCTGGCAGGTTTCTTCAAACCTACAAAGATGCTGGCGTACCTTGTTGCGCATTTATGCCGTTTTCTTGTGACCCTGACATACAGTACCCACATGAAGTTGCTGATAAATGGAGGACGGATATCACATTTTTAGGGTCGGCTGACCACAGCGAACTACCTCGGGACGAGGATAGGTACATTTTGGCTAAGAGATTATCTGAAACGCCCAATGCAAAGGTATACGCATGCTTTGGCAGACCGAAAACGGAGGGAATGGAGTGTTTTTACGCCATTAGTGGTGCGAAAATAGCGCTAAGTATTAATATTGCGAATGATGTTTATCTTTATCATTCGGATAGACTTGCAAATATCCCCGCCTGCGGTACTTTTGAGCTTGCAAAAAGAGTTCCAGGTTACGAATTACTTTTTGAAGACGGCGTTCACCTTAAGTATTTTGGTTCCTCTAATGAGTTTTTTGAGCTTGCCGATTGGTACTTAAAGCATCAGCAGGAACGTGAAAGAATAGCAAAAGCGGGGATGCAAAAGGCGCACACCGACTTTAATTGCCAAAAGATAGCTCAGTACATGCTCGACCTAATCGAAAAGGGTTTGTATAATGCGCCTTGGGCTGAAATTTTATAACTTGTTTTTTAACCGGTAAGACCACTAAATGAATATTCTAGTGTTGAGTAATAACATAAAACGCGCAAGCTTTAGGCAGCGAATAGGAGTTTATCTTAATACATTGGGCATAAATGGCATAAATTGTGAAGTTGTCCAGTTACCGTCCGGCTGCCTGGCGCGTCGGAAGCTTTTTAAGCGGGCAAGGGAATTTGATGGGGTTTTTCTGCATAAGAAAAAATTGAATTTCCTTAATGCTTTGTGGTTGCGACACTATGCCCGAAAAGTCATTTACGATTTTGACGATGCGGTAATGTATTCTGATAAAAATCCGGAAAGGCCAAGCTATAGACGCCGAAGGTTTTTTGAAAGAACGGTTAAACTGGCTGATTTGGTCATAGCCGGTAATTCTTACCTTGCTGAATATGCGAAAAGATTCAATACCAATGTCCAGATACTTCCCACTGGTTTGGACACCAATGCTTACAAGGTGCATACGAATCCAGAAGATGATGGCAACGTTCGACTCGTATGGGTCGGCAGTAAAAGCACATTACGTTATCTCGCAGAAATCAAACCTGCCCTTGAAGAAATCGGTGCACGATTCCACAATGTTATTTTAAGAATTATATCTGATGAATTTTTCGATTTGCAAAATATACAGGTTGAAAAACATCGGTGGTCCGAACAGACACAGATTATAGATTTGCTAACGAGTGATATTGGTCTGGCGCCTTTGCCGGACAACCGTTTTACCAGAGGTAAATGCGGCTTTAAGGTTTTGCAGTATGCAGCCGCAGGACTACCGGTTGTTGCTTCACCGGTAGGAGTAAATGCTCAATATGTCCATGATGCAGTTACAGGTTTTGTTGTAACGAATTTGTCCCAGTGGGCCGACCGTATTGCAAGACTAATAACAGATTCTGATTTGAGAAAAAAAATGGGCCGGGCAAACCAAAATACGGTTCATAGTTTTGATGTCAGTGAGCTTGGGAAGGGGCTTGTTAATTTGATTGAAAGAACCTTGAAACAGTAGCTGAAGAAGAGGAGTTTTAGTAATCGGCAGCGGGCTTGGCCGGATTTATTAAAAAAAGATGCTATGAGCGCAATTATTAAGATTGACCTGGATAGCGTGATTAAAAGCGGGAGGAAAGTGATTGTTGAATTAGGTTGTGGTCTTCAAAAGAAAAAGGGAAGAATTGGCATTGATAAGCTTGATTTGCCGAACGTGGATATAGTTTCTGATTTGGAAGATGGGCTTTCTTTCTTACCCGATAAATCAGTGGATGAGATTCATTGTAGAAGTATTCTGGAACACATAGAGCATTTTGAAAACCTGATGCGGGAGATGGTTAGGGTTATGAAAAGTAATGGAATTGCCTGCATTTCCGTACCTCATTTTTCTAATCCATACTATTATTCAGATTACACCCATAGAAGATTTTTTGGCCTGTATACATTTTATTATTTCGTAGACACAAAATGCCAGCTGAAGAGAAAGGTCCCCAATTTTTATACAGATTTAAGAATAAAAATCATATCTCAACGGCTTATATTCACGTCCCCGTTTTGGTTTAGAAGGAAAATCAAAAAACTTGCTGGGTTTATATTCAATTGCCATCGGTCATTGCAGGAGTTCTACGAAGAAAATCTTTGCTATATATTTTCATGCTATGGCATTGAAGTAGTATTCAAGCCGGATTCATAGCTGGTACACAAGCTATGTCTTCTGCTCGGCGAAACCGGTACAACCACTTACATCTGTGCACTTTCATCCCATCGAGGTCTGTTAAAACAATACCATTATCTGTAACCAAAATATTTGAATGCTTCAAATCTCCGTGAGTGATTCTGTATTTACCCAGCTTATCAAGCAGCTCTACAACCTGCTGGGTTACCGCTGAGCGTTCCTCTTCGCTTGTAATACTATCTCGCAGGAAGTCATAAAGCTTCTGTCCCTCAACATATTCGGTTACCAGATAAGATTTCCACACAAGCTTATATTTGCGTTGCTCGATATAAGCCAATGGTTTCGGTGTAGGTATTTGCAGCATTCTAAGTCGATGTGCGTGCAGCCATCCATGTCGGGCACGGGACTTTTTTATTGTATGACGCAGTGAGTGGATAAAACCCTTATGATTATATCGTTTGACCACGGTGTCTCTGTTATTCCACATCAATCGGGACACGTAGCAGGTATTACCGTTTTTGAGAATCTCACCTTTATCCATTAGTGCATCTATTTGTTCTATAAAATCAAGCGGTTCCGCTCCCAGAGTAAAATGTCGGTCAAACACAGCGAGGTATTTGCCTGTATTAACCTGCAACTGTCTCTTGCTGGTTCGCAGGCACTTTTTTAATTCCTTTTTGGCTACTCTTTTTTGATGCGCAGTTATCTGTTTTTGAATTATTTCCTCGTCTGCCTTTTCAAGATGCCAGCCGCGGGCGTTAAAATACTCCTGACAAAGTTTTTCGAGAGATGCTGTATCGCTGTCTGGTAAATAGCTCGCTAACATCGCTAATTGAGAAATACCCGCTTTCTTACCAACTTCACACCGCAAAAATCGCATCTGGCCGGGGTCGAGCAAGAAGACCTTGTCATCAGCCAGCAGGAAATTTCCCAGATGCAAATCTTTTTGTAGGACTCCCCTGGTATGTTGTTTCGCCAATTCTTTACAAACCAGAACCAACAAGTCCAGCTTCTTTGTTGGCTCCGGTGTCTTTAGAAATGCATCCAAAACCGTTGATGAATCAGCTATTTTTTCCACTACTACCACAAGTTGGTTATCTTCTGTTTTTCCGTAAAACAGGGGCTTAGGTGAGCTCAGTTCCAGCTCCGTTAGTTTGTTCAGTCCTTCCCACTCTCTTTTAAGATGACGCCTTGAGCTAATCTTGTGTGAAAATACTTTTACAATTACGCTTCTATTATTCCATAGGGCATCATAAACCTCGCGCCTGCCTGGAACAGCTCGCAAAAGGGATGTACACGATAAAGATTCATCCTTGCCTGCCCTCCGAAGCTTTAGCGTAGGAGGGTTCTTTGAGGAAGTGTGTTTAATTAAAAGTTGAAATGGGAAATCAGCCATCGGATTTTAACTTTAGCGTAAGTACCTTAGCGAAATTATGATGTTTCAACGCCCGACAATGATTATGTCCAGCTGATTGGCAAGTTTTATTGTGTCGGGTTTGTCAATAATTATTGTTTTACCTGCTTCTACAATGAGGCACTTGCCGCCGTTTTTAGCCAAACTTCTAATAGTATCCGGGCCTACGCATGGCACATCGAATCGCATGTCCTGATTCGGTCTGGAGGCCTTTATTAGTGTCCAGCCGCCCGATTTGCAAATTTGTCCCACTCGCTCAATCATTGCTGCCGTGCCTTCTATCGCCTCAACAGCTATTACTTCTTTTTCCTTCACTGCAATTGCCTGACCTATATCAATCTCGGTGAGCTTTTTAATTATTTGCCAGCCAAATTCAATGTCCTTTTCAATCAGTGAGTTCGGCTGACGTTTTGTCATCGAGCCTTCACTTGCCATATGCTCCTTGCAATACATTATTGAATTCTCCACTATTATTCCACCGCTGGCTAACTCCGCGGCTATGGCATGCAAAAATGGATTCGAAAGTCTGCTTTTGCCGCGCAGCCGCCAGTAGTATATTCTGAATGCTCGCCAGTCTGGCAGATATCGCAAGATTCGCCAGGGCGTAAAAAGCTTTCCCTTGGTAACTCGCCCGACCATGATTGTTCTGCTGACGTTGTGCTTTCTTAATTTTCGTATCCAGCTGCCAGGCCGGGCAATCGCAACTTTGTAAAAAACATCAACTTCGTCAGCTAAGCTCGGCTCTACGTAGTCCCTCAGGCCGGCACAAATTACTCGTAATCCCGCACGTTTAGCGCCAGCCGCCACAAGAAACGGCAGTCTACCCTCTCCTGCTATCAAGCCGAGCACATCCCCATAATTGGACTGACTATCGGCGATTTGCGATGGACGTTTGAAAATCGGAAAACGAAAATTCATAACTGTTGCTCATCCGACTTTTCTGCTTCAGACTCGACAGATGGAGCGATTCGTTCAAGCAGATTTTCCAGTTTGCGTATATTGTGCCGCATCTCAGGCAGGTATTGTATCATGCCGTACGCTCGTTTACCCTGGCCTGCCTCGATAGCAGGTGCGCCCAACACCACTTTGCCGTCTGGGATGTTGTTAATGACTCCAGCTTGAGCTGCGATTGTAACATTGTTTCCGATATTGATATGGCCCACAATTCCAACCTGCCCGCCTACGATACAGTGATGCCCAAGTGAGGTCGAGCCTGCAACTCCTACTTGAGCCACAAGCAAGCAATGTGGGCCGATTTTTGTGCCATGACCTATCGTAACCAGGTCACCTATCTTGCTGCCCTGGCTTATGATAGTGTCGCTGAGCGTGCCTCGCTCTATTGCACAGCAGGTACCGATTTCTACATCGTCTTCTATAATCACAGTACCAATTTGTGGTATCTTATGATGTACACCCTTATGGCTGGCATAGCCAAAGCCGTCTTCTCCGATAGTTGTATTTGCATTTATTATCACGCGATTAGCTATTTTGCACCCATCGTAAATGGTAACATTGGGATATATTATGCTGTCATTACCAATTTGCACTCCTGACCCCACATATACACAGGGGTAAATTACACAGCCGTCTCCGACTTTTGCATTATCAGATATTGTCACAAAATCATGAATTTGGCAGTCTGCACCAATTTTTGCGCTATCCGAAATCGAAGTCCGTGGGCTGATTCCTACCTTTTTGTGTTTGCGGTGGCCATGCAGCAGCACCATAATCTGCATAAAAGCATAGTAGGGGTCCTCGGCTATCAACAGAGGGACCGAAGTATCTGCCGTCCCTTCTTTGCCTACGATTACCGCGCTTGCTTTTGTTATCCGCAGCTGCCTCTTATATTTGCGGTTGGTTAAAAAGCTAATATCGCCATTACCCGCCCGGCCAAGTGTTGAAGCAGACTTGATTATTGTATCAGGATTGCCGACAATCCGCCCCCCCACATATTCAGCTAATTCGCCTAAAGTCCGTTCTTGCATTTACACAACCTCATCTTAGAATCGAGTTTTACAATGGATTACAAGGCAGAGGCTTCTATGTCAGGTAGAGGCCATTTCTATAGACTGTTGTAAGGCAATATCCATATCAAACCTCTTATTATAACAAAAGAGCTTGTGTGTAGTCAACCATTGAAATCTCCGTAAAAAGCTCCTTTTTACGGAGATTTGTGCTTTTTGGCCTCAGTTTTTTTGTGAGTTATATTGTAGGGTGTGTCCTGCTGCGGCTCGGTCTCTCGTCAAGACGAGCTGTACACCATCATTTGCTGGTTATATATTTCTCGGCGCCGGTGGTTTTTATAAGCTCGTATCCCTCGATTTCACTCGGGACGGGCTTCGGCTGTGAAGGAATCAGGATTGCCTCGGTTTGCAGTATTGTCTCGATTAAGGCGAGACCTTTTTCGGGTCCCATCACGCTGACCGCCGTTGCCAGGGCATCAGCATCAACTGCATTTTTGGAAATTATGGTTACACTGGATAGGCCTTCGGTGCTTATTCCCGTCTGACGATTGATGATGTGGCTGTATTTTTTACCGTCAATTAAGGCAAATCGCCTGTAGTTGCCGCTGGTAGCAACAGCAGCGTCGGTTAATTGCAAAATCAGTAAAGGTTCGCTGGTTTGGATTCCTGCTTGCGCAAGAATATCACTATCGTCGATAGTTTCATTGGGGTCTTGTAGTCCGATTAGCCAGCCGTCAGGCCGCGGCGTGCCTGCCGAGCCAGGGTAGTTTTTGCCTTGCATAGGTGTGCCAAAGCATCGAATGTCACCTCCGATATCGACCATTCCGCCGATTGCACCGACAGATTGTATGGCTTCTATTGCCTTATCTATTGCGTAGCCCTTTGCTATTCCGCCTAAATCGACTCTCATACCGTCAGCTTCGAATCTTACGGTCTTATCAATGGAGTCAAGGATGAGTTTTTCATAGCCGACCTTTGCTCTAGCTTCATCTAATTGAGCTTGTGTAGGGACGCTGTTGCTTTCAGCTGCTGATTTCCAGAGGTCAACTAATGGCCCAACTGTAATATCAAAAGCGCCATCGGTGAGCCGGCTGAATTCGATACTTTTTTCCAGGACCTCGAATGTAGATTGGCTGACTTTAACCGGCCGATTAAACGCATCTCTGTGTACCAGAGAAATTTCCGAATCATCCTTGTAATCACTCATCAGGTCATCAACCTTATGGATTTCGGCAAATGAGGCCTTGATAGATTCTTTAGCAGTTTTTGAGTCTTCCGCAATGACAACGACACGAGCAAAAGTTCCCATAACCGGCCGATGACCGCTATCAAGCTCGATTCGCTGTTTAGACCTGACAGAGAAATACGAAGCCGCAATCAGGAAAATGCAAAAGATTATAAACAAAACCGAGCGGGTTTTTTTGTTCATATCAAAACCTTTCGAAAAGCAACGCCAATAATAAGTAGAAAATCAGCAATAATCAATTTATAATTTGTGTATGAACAAGAGAAAGGTGGCAATATTGGCTGAGCGGGTTGAGCGGGAGTTTCTGCCGTTTGTTCGCAGGCCCGGCAGATACATCGGCGGGGAGATAAATCAAGTCAAACCTGTCCCGAGCGTAGCCGAGGGAAGAGACCTTGGTAAATGCAAGCTGACGGTAGCGTTGTGTTTCCCGGACGTTTACGAGGTTGCAATGAGCTATACAGGCCTGGCGATTATCTACGATATCCTCAACAAAATCGAGGATGTAGCAGCGGAGCGTGTTTTTGCACCATGGATTGATGCTGAAAAAATACTGCGAGAAAAAAATCTCCCTCTATTTAGTCTGGAGTATAGGGCGGCGCTGGCAAGTTTTGATATTGTCGGCTTTAGCTTAACGAATGAGCTTTGTTATACAAATGTGCTCGGTATGCTCGACCTCGGCGGTATCAATATCAGAAGCTCCGAAAGAGACCAGAGCCAGCCGATAGTTATTGCGGGCGGCGGGATGGCAAACTGCTGTGAGCCAATGGCTGAGTTTATTGACCTGTTTGTTTTAGGTGAAGGGGAAGAGGCAGTAGTTGAACTTGTGCAACTGATTAAGGATATGAAAAAAGCAGGCCGGCTCAAAAAAGAGATTTTGCAGAAGCTCGCCAAAACATTTGACTGGGCCTATGTCCCGGCTTTTTATACCGGCGGCGAATTACGAAATGCCGTTGTCGAGGATTTTGCTCATGCTCCGGTACCACTTAAACCAATTGTACCATTTGCCGAGGCGGTACATGAACGTGTGAGCATTGAGATTATGCGGGGCTGTCCAGGCCGATGCAGGTTTTGCCAGGCCAGTTTTTGCAGAAGACCTGTGCGATATCGCAGCGTTGAGAAGATTATCGATATTGCAAAGAGCTGCCATAAGGCAACAGGATTCGATACGGTTAGCTTGCTGAGCTTATCGAGCGCTGAATATCCAAAGCTCGAAGAATTAGTCACGAAATTGCATAAGTATTTCCACGACAAACACGTTGGTCTGTCACTTCCGAGTTTGCGAGTTGACAGGCAGCTAAGTAACTTGCCTAAATTGCTGACATCTGTAAGGAAAAGCGGTCTTACAATTGCTGTAGAAGCGGCAAATGAAAAATTGCGAGAGATTATCAATAAGCCCATAAAAGATGAAGATTTGTTCGCTGCGGTGGAGGCAGCATATAAAGCCGGCTGGCAGAAGTTGAAATTGTATTTTATGGTAGGGCTGCCCGGTGAAACTGAAGAAAATGTAAAGAAAATTGTAGAGCTTTCATATAGATTAGCAAAGTTGAGAAAAGAGGTCGATAATAAAACCGGCGAGATTAATATTACCATTAGCTGGTTCGTGCCGAAGGCACATACGCCGTTCGGCTGGCTCGGGCAAAAACCAAGAGCATATTTTGAAAATGCCAGAAGGTTAATACTCGATGAGAAAAGGAAACTCAGGGCTAATTTTTTGCATTTTAAGTTCCACAACATAAACCGCAGCGTTTTGGAATCGGCGATAGGGCGGGGCGACAGGCGCTTAGGCGATGTTATTGAAGAGGCATATAAGGATGGAGCAAGATTCGATTTGTGGGATGAGTGTTTTGAGCCTTCAATTTGGCAGAGGGCATTTGAGAAATTCGGATTAGACTTAGACGAGCTTGCACAGAGGCAATTTGAAACTGATGAGGTTCTGCCGTGGGAGCATCTTGGCGGGCCGGAGAAGAAATACCTGTTAGGACATTTAGAGAAAGCAGTGAAAGAAATTGAGAATTTAGAATTTAGAATGTAGAATTGTCTTGGTTTTAAATTGGGTTTGATTGGGTTTGTTTTGGCTTTGATTGGCTTTGAATTGGGTTTGATTGGGTTTGTTTTGGCTTTGATTGGGTTTGAATTGGGTTTGTTTTTAATTTCGTTGTTCATGGTTCGTAGTTCATAGTTCATTGTAAAACAATAGCTTACGTTCATTTTTCCGTTTTGAAAATTGGCTTTGGGATTTTTGGGCCAAAAATGGGGGTTCGTTTTCATAACCCTTTGTTTTAGCATAACTTACGAACGCTCGATTTTGATGAAAATTGGGTTTGTTTTGCATACTTTGGTCAATTTGATTGACCAAAGAGTCAATGCGTAAATGAGTAAACGGGTAAATGAGTGAGCGGTTTAATTGTAATTGCTCATTAGTCATTCATATGTCCTTAATATATAAGACTATGCGACTAAATTTGGCTTGGACGGCTTGTCCTGTGACTTGCGGCTCGTCTCCGCTGAAGCTCCGACGCAGCAAGGTCTCCGCGAACTTGTCCCTCCGGGGACGATTCGTTGTGCGTTATGCGTATCGCGTTGTGCGCATTTGCTTATTCATAGTCTCTCTCCTGGGGATGTCTGCCCCAAGCTGTTAGTATTATATCAGAAAAGGGCTGTTTTTCAAGCAGAAATCGGCATTTTTTGTTATTTTTTTGCCACGAAGGCGTGAAGACACTAATTTTTAACCGCGGATTGACGCGGATTTGCACTGTTTCAGCCAGCTTGGTGTTCTTGTCGAGCGTTCCTCTCAAAGCGAGCTTACTCAGAACGCCTCAACATCGCCCACAAGAGCTTATCGCTCTTCTTTAAAGCTGACTGTTTGAGACACGGATTTTGTGGTAAGGAGGAGGTTTAAGAATAGTTCGGCTGGAGTTTTTTTGTGTCGGTATTACACGGATTTTTTAATAATGGCGATTCTTGCCCGCCGTACTTGCGGCGGTTTATTAAATTATTTACATCGAGATATCAATTGTTTTGCGTCTGCTTTTTCAGCCATTGCATAGCGGTCTTTTCATCCTTTTCTATCGCCAGTTCCACCGCCTTTTTGGCACACTCCAGTAGGTGCTTGGACTGCTTGCGTAAATTAAAGGATTCGCTGATCTTCTGCTGGATTTTTGATTGTTTATCTTCTGGCAACAAGGGAATCAAAGTATCTTTTACTTGATCAGGGCGCCAATGAAGAATTACCGAACCGCCAACATCACGATTGATTTGTTCTTTGACAATCAGCGAATTAAGGGCAAGCGTCAAATAGTCTTCGTTTACCTGCTTGTTTTTTAGTTTCAAACGCAGTATTCCGCCTGATGGGATAAATCTCTTTGAATTGTCTTTCAGATGATAAGCAATGCCCGGAGTAGCGTCTTTGCTGAACAGGATTTCTCCTTGTTTCGGTTGATGTTGCATTAATTCAGAATACAGCTTTTCCGAAATATATTTTTCTTCTGTAACTTCAAAAGGCGAAAGATTACTCACTCTGACAAATGGGATGCCTTCGTCCAGATATTCACCACGTCCAACCTCAACACACTTTTTAACCGAAACCAAATTCCCCAGTGTGTCCCATCCGCCTTTGTATTTTTTGATGGCTTTTGCAATCTCATCATATTTTGGCTGGAAGTATTCCGCATCAATTCTTTCGGCCTGTTCTGTTTCTGAAAACGACCTTACAAATGAGAGCCTATGCTTGGTTTGCCAATTTGAGAGGCATAGCTCAGAAAGTAAAAATCTCTCAGCGTCTTTATACAATGAACCTGAAATAAATTTTACTTGTTCAGAATCTTTCAGAATCATTTCGATGTTGCCTTGAAAATCATCTGTAAACTTGGGGATGATAACCTGTTTTATATTTTCGAAATTCAAATATAACTGAACATTTCCAGTTGCCAGCCGATTTGTTTGAAATCGACCATATTTCGACGCAAGAAAAGTCGAAACATAATATGGATTAAACAACTCCTCTTGGATTCTTATTCTTACTAAATTCTGAGACATGTTACATTCGCCAAGGTTGTCTGGCACAGTACAAGATTGACCGATTATGGCTTTCGTTGTCAAAAGTACATCTCTTGGTTTGATTTTTGATTTACTTAATTTGTTATGATATTCGTCAGAGATATATTGTAAATTACTTAAATCCAGAAAGTTATTTTTGATATTTTCTACTCGCAAGAAAGGAATGCCCTTCTCTACAAAGTACTCTTTTCTATAGAGGGAAAAAGCCCCCATGTCGGTTATCAGGGATGAGGCATTTTCAAGTGTAAATAGTGGCGTATGCTTTTTTAGTGTTCTCAAGAGACTTAAATTGAAAGGGCCATAAAACTCCGCATCAATTCTATTAGGGCAATTCAAGTCTTTGTGGTTTAATATTGAAGCATACATAGATAATTATTTCCAAAAGCTCAATTTTTCTCTTTTCGCCCAGCAAATAAATGCCTCGGCGATGCCGTCCGGCAGTTTACCGCCGTGGTTGTGCAGGTCGTGGTTGACGATTATATGTCTGTTTTTATCGAGCTCGTTAGTACCGTTGCCGTTTTTAACGAAGATATAATCGCCGGAGTTATTTTTGCCGCCTTTTTCACTTACAGCAAAGAATATTGGGTAATCGTCTTTTTTCGGGCAGAGTTTGTTATCCCATTTCTGCAGGAATAAGACGCTTGTCTTGGTGCCGGTATGAGGCTTGAAGGTATTCTTATGTAAGCCAACCACAGCAAGTATCCGGGCGTGTTCGGCAATAAATTCGCGGATGCGTTTATCGGAGGTATTGTTGAACCGGCCCTGCGGCAGGACGATGGCCATTCGTCCGCCGGGCTTAAGAAAATCCAGGTTACGTTCGATAAAGAGTATGTCCCGGCCAACCTTGGATTGGGCTTTATTATTTTCCTTAAAACCGAGTTCGTATTGATGGATGATACGCGACTCCTTAATATCCCCGGCAAAGGGGGGGTTGGCCATCAGCAGATCAAACTTAAACTGTTTTTTATCTCCTTTGGTTACGGCCAGTTTTTCCAGTCTTTCGTAGCCGTCACCGTAAGTTTTGAGCCATTTACGGTCTTTCTCCTTATCACTCCAGCGGTCGTAATCCAGCGTGTTCAGGTGCAATACATTAGTTTCACCGTCTCCGGCAATTAAATTGAGCATTCGAGCAATCCGCACGGTTCTTTCATCAAAGTCTATCCCGAAAACTTTCAGCACATTTTCTTTTTCCGCATCGGATATTTCGGCGCTGCTGAACAGGTGGCCGGTAATTTTAAAAATAGTATGCACTGAAAATCCACAGCTTCCAGCAGCGGTGTCTATCATATATTCGCCTTTTTTAGGGTTTAGCATCTGTACACACATATCAATGACATGCCGCGGTGTGAAAAATTGACCTTTTTCCGTTTTAGCATGTTTGCTATGTAAATACTCAAATGCTTCGTCAATAACCATTAAATTGGAGTTAAATAGCTTCACATCCTGAAGGCTGGACACACAAATCGATAAATGGCTGGCCGTCAGGTTGAAGACATTGCCTTCAGCAAATACGCCCGGCCATTGCTTTTTAGCGCTATTGAAAAGAGATTGAATTTTTTCATAAAGCTCAGTATCAGTCTGACCTGTATTACGAAACTCCATTAAACGAAATCTTTTGTCATCCAGTTTTTGCAATGCCGCTTTTACCTTTTCATAATCGCCCCTGTCTTTATCGCTCAGATTGTCTATAAGGAAATCATCGATCCTCATCTTGTCCTTACGGCTTTGCATTTCATCGTAGAGCTTTGTAAAAATTAGTTTGAAAACTTCCTCAAAGACATCTACCCCGGCATTGGCTAATACTTCATCTTCCATTTCCTTAATTTTTTCTTTCAAAGATTTACGTTTATTGGATAGCTCATCCTTGATAATCAGGTCTTTAAGGGTAAACCGTTCGGTTAGAATGTCCTTTAAGCTCTGGTCGGCCTTGGGAATATCGGTGATGTCATTAAAATAATTCGGGTCTTTGCGGTTGTAATAAGAAATCTTCTCACCGTTTGTCCAGACGGCAATCGGTGCACCAGTAGCATTGCAATAAGAGCGAAGCTGGTCTTTACCATCCTTGAGTTTGGGCTTTTTCAGTTCGACGATGACATAGGCGGTATCCGAGCGGTCTTTGTCGGAAATGACAATATCAGCACTCTTGATTTCTCTGCCGAATTTGACCGGATATTCAAAGGCGACGCGCTTCTTTGGATAACCGTACTGCTCCATCAATCGGTTTGCATAGAGTTGGCGGACAATTTCTTCGGGTTTGAGCTGAATGTCTTTGTCCCGAATGATGCACTTTACAAAGGCGGTTTCCTTGCCACGCACCTTTTTAGTAAAAACCTTTTTCCTTAAAACATCAATTTCTTTTACTGTGAAAAACGACAGATGATAGTTGCTGTCTTTGAGTATCGTTTGTATTAGATCATCCTTTGCCATTGATATCCCTTATTTAATTCTCGCTCAGATATTTATCAAAAACATCCTCTGCCATGTTATTCCCTTAAAATTCGATAATTTCCCGCCCACACAATAACCAAAATTGCAGTAGTGGTCAACTCAAAATCCGCGTAAAAACGAAACCCCCTACGATGCAGGGGGCTAACAAAACAACGAAATCCTCGACGGTGACGGGCCCGTCTTCGTTTCACTACGCCGCGGTAAACCTTACCAAAGAAGATGGCAGTAATAATGCCTATAGAAAAGGCCAATCGAACGCATAGCAATTATAGCAACAACCTGAACGGCAAGATTTAGCGCCAAATCTTTCGCCGTTGCAGCTAAGCCGGCTCCGGAGTATTGAGTAGTGTGCATTTCAAAAATTGCAAATGCCGCCAGTAAAAATACCACAACAAAATATTGGATAAATACTTTGAATATGGGGATTAAAAAATAGTCCGGCCTTAATAGGGTGATGTCCCTGCCCACGGCCATCGTAAGGATTGCCATCGGAAACAAAAACAGCCCAAAGACAAAAAGCCCCTGCAGAAGCAAATGAAGGCCGGTGTGCCCAGCCCACATATTCGCAGGCGTAATGCCTTGAGCCTGAAGCAGCATCAGGGCAATAATGAACGGGAACTGCACAACCACCATCGTGAAAAAGAAAATCAGAAACGGCTTAATAACATACCATACAAAGGTAACACCCGTTCCGAGGTAGATTTCCGGCAGCTTATCTATCTCAAAGGCCGTCTCGTAGATAACGTTGAGGTAAAATCCCAGCAGCCAGCCCCAGACAACAAAAGACGAGATGTAGTTCATACAGAAGATACCTCTGGCGAGAAAAAACTTGAAGCACACCACTGCAACTATAAAGACCAGCGAAGCTGCATTTTCCGGGTCAACGAACAGCTTCCAGCTATCAATAAAAACCGCACGGTAGAAGCCGGCAAGCGGCTCGCCTTTTTCGATTTTTGGTTCGATTTTTTGAGGTGTTTCGTCGTCTCTGGAAGGAATTGTAAAAAGCTGCCCGCAATTCAAGCATCGGGCACGTTTTCCACAATGTTTATCGTGAAAGGCAACCAGCGAATCGCAGTTGGGGCAGTTGAACCGGATTGTCATATTTGAATCCGCCTCCGGCGGACAAATCCGCTAAACTCGCTTCACAGCGTCAGTGAAGCTGGTAAGACTGTTTGCCCATTTTTTGGCTTCGAGCAGGTCAACCTTGTCTTCATTTACCAGCTTTGCCAGATGGCTTTCCATCGTTATCATTTTTTCACCGGGCTTATTTTTGGTTTTTGTCTGTAGCTGAGAATACAGCTGCTCAGTTTTGCCGGTGCGTATCAGGTTAGCGCAGGCAAAGTTATTATTAAGTATTTCCATTGCTACAATCCTGCCTTTGCCGCCTTTTTTGGGTACAAGTTTCTGACAGATGATATAGGCCAGCCCAAGTGAGAGCTGGTTTTGCACTTCCTCCTGTCGGCCGGATGGGAAATAATCCAGCACCCGTGTGATTGTGCCGGCGGTATCCCTGGTGTGCAACGTGGAGAAAACCAGATGGCCGGTCTCAGCAGCCATAAGCGTCATTGCTATCGTCTCGGCATCCCGCATCTCGCCGACGAATATTATGTCCGGGTCCTCCCTCAGCATCGCCCTTAACCCTTCCTGAAAAGACTTGACATCCCTTCCGACCTCACGCTGTGAAATCATCGAATGTCCATGGCCATAGATGTACTCTATTGGGTCTTCAATGGTTATAATCCGACAGGCTCGTTTCTCGTTTATTCGGTCAATTAGCGAGGCAATCGTTGTGGACTTACCTGCCCCTGTAATGCCGGTTAAAAGGACAAGTCCCTGCTTGATATTAACAATGTCTTTCCAGACATCATTTGGAAAGCCGATTTCCTCAATTTTTGGAATTTTTAACGATAACGCTCGAATTGCAGCACAAATACCGTCATTTTCCTGAAATATATTTATCCGAAACTGCAACTGGCCGAGCCGATAAGACAAATCAACGTTTTGCCTGGCCTGGAATTTCTGCAGATTTTCATCGCTTAAAAGCGGATAGATAAGCTGCTTCGCCATCTTCAAAGTTACAGCAGGGCCTTTAAGCCTTACCAAATCGCCATCGATACGATATGCCGGTGACTCACCGATTTTGATATGCAGGTCTGATACGCGCATCGCACCGTATTTCTCGAAATACGCCAACATATCCAGTATGCTAAACTTTGCGCCTTCCGCAGTCACATATACCTTTGCTGATGGGTGGTATTCTTCAGCCATATTTGCCTCCACTTATGCTACTGTGTCCCCGCTCCTGCTTCGCAAGAAGCTGCGGGGGCTACGAAGCACGAGCTGTAAGGACGTGATTTAGCTATTTATTTTGACCGTTTGATACCAACAATTATATAAGCATGATTGCCGCAAAGCAAAGACAAAGTTTAACCCCAGCGTCTTCTTGTCGAAGACAAGAGCAGGGGCTGCCGATGGTAGTAGAGGAGAGGTTCTCGTTTGGTTGAGCACTCGTCTCGGTAGAGGCTTGCCGAGCCGGAGCGGGACACAAAGACCAATTTTCTTTTTTCCCTTGCCCAGCCCCTCGTAGGGGCGGAGTTCATTACGCCTCTTTCAGAGCGTCAATGAAAACTTTCATGTTGTTGGTCCATCTTTTAGCCTCCTCCAGCTCAATCTTGTCCTGTTTTACCAATATTGCCAGGTGCTTTTCCAGGGTTATCATTTTTTCCTCGGGCCTATCTCTGGTCTTTGTTTGCAGCTCTGAATACATTTGCTCTATTTTACCGGTGCGTATCAGGTTGGCGGTGGCGTAATTATTATTAAGTATTTCCATTGCTGTAATGCGGCCGAGCCCGTCTTTTCTGGGTATGAGCTTCTGGCTGATGATATAGGCAAGTCCGAGGGAAAGCTGATTTCGTACTTCCTGCTGCCTGCCCGCCGGAAAATAGTCCAGTATTCGCGTTACCGTTCCTGCAACATTCCTTGTGTGCAGTGTAGAGAAAACTAGATGTCCGGTCTCAGCGGCCATAAGTGTCATAGCTATTGTCTCAGGGTCCCGCATTTCTCCAACGAATATTATATCAGGGTCCTCCCGCATCATCGCTCTTAGTCCGTGAAGAAAAGATTTGACATCCCTTCCTACTTCGCGTTGTGAAATAAGAGAGTATTTCTGCTGGAAAAGGTACTCTATAGGGTCTTCAATGGTTATGATTCGACAGGCCCTTTTTTCGCTGATTCTATCAATTAATGAGGCGATTGTAGTAGATTTTCCGGCGCCTGTGACCCCTGCTAACAGTACAAGTCCCTGATTGAGGCCAATAATGTCCTGCCAAGCAGTGGTTGGAAAGCCGACTTCCTCTACTTCTGGAATCTCCATCGATAGTGCACGGATAGCAGCACAGATGCCATCATTTTCCTGGAAAACATTTATTCGAAACTGCAATGAGCCAAATTGATAAGAGAAATCTACACTATGCTGGGTTTTGAACTCATACATATTCTGCTCTGTTAGAAGCGGATAGATAAGCTGCTGTGCTACCTCGGGTGTTATACTTAGCCCTTTAAGTCTTACCAGGTCGCCGTCGATGCGATATGCAGGGGTAGCGCCGACTTTGATATGCAAGTCTGAAACCCTCATTGCTCCGTGCTCTTCGAAGTATGCGAGCATATCAAGGATGCTGAATTTTCCAAGTTCTGTAGTCGAATAGACCTTTGCTGAAGCAGGATATTGTTCAGCCATAGCTGTCTCCACCAGGACTACGGCTGGGCCTACGCCGCAGCCAGAAAGGGCGAATTTACCGTAACTTACAAGCTATATATCGGCACAACTTGGACTAAGCAAAAGTTAAATCTTGACTGTCCTGCTCCGACTCGGTGAGCCTTCGCGGAGACGAGTCGTCGGAGGAGTTTAGGTTGCGGCTGACCCAGCTACACCATTGGTCTCGGTGCCCGTCCCGCCGCGGTGGACTTGACAGAGTACAATTCACCAATCATTAAATACTTATAACTAAATGTGGTTTTTTGCTGGATTTACCGAGACAAGGGGCTATAATCCGTAGCGCCCCCTGTGTCTTCCCGGCGGAAGAAAAGGAATTGGGGCTGGTTAGTAAGGATGCAAAATAAAACACTATTTATTCTGTTTATGCTGATTTTGCTGCCGTGCTACGGTGAGTTCCGTCCTGACTCATCGGGGCTGCCTTCGTCCCGGGACTCCGGCGAAGCTGGGGTGTCGGCTGTTGAAAATCCCGCACCACAATTGATGCCGGGCGAGGCCTTCGTTGGTCAGGACCTGCACCTGGCAGCAAAAGAGCTTATAAATTATCAGTTAAGCACTGGCGAACACACTCTTGTTTTCCAGGACAGGTTTTCGATGTCAATCGGGGCCAATCAATTTTCCAGTGATAGTGCGGTCGTGTGGCTGGAAAGTGTAGCAATCAAGTATCGCGACCGCGTCCGTATTGATTATAAAACAACAGCATACTTACAGGGGAATATCCAGGCTCAAAAAGCCAAAGGCGCGAGGACCACCGATTTAAGCCAAACGGTCCTTGAGCGAGGCCAGACAATGATAGTTCAGTTCGAGGTCGGCGGTGAGATATTTGTGACCGCGGACAAAAGAGATGTTGCTGACCCTCGCAAATTGGGGCTTTACATAAAGGCCATCGAAGCGTGTCGAGCAATCGGAATTAAGGCGAAGTTTATCCCTGAAGTTAAAATAGTGACGCCTGAACCGCCGCCTGTGATAGAGGAAAAAATAAAGGAGAAAAAAGAAATAGTCCCAGGGACTCCTTACGGAGAAATAGCAAAGCCGGTTAAGCCGGAAGAGAAGGTAATCCGCTTCAGGTATCCGATTAATATAGCACCTTCGGGAGAAGTTTCGCCGCAGGTAGAGTGGGACGAGGAAAAAGGAATTGGGACGGTGATAGGCAGGTTCTATCTGTGGCAAAAACGGGATGAAAAAGGTGGTTTATTAGAATTACAGGCTGATAACGCGATTATATTCTATTCCAGCCAAGGGCCTGAGGTGGGTGCACAAGATATTTTGGCTAAAGGTGCTGTAAGTACGATTTATCTATCGGGCAATGTTGTAATGACGGAAGGGCAGCGAATAATCCGGGCTGATGAGCTATGCTACGACTTCGAAAGAAAAAAGTCGCTCGCGATAAATGCGGTGATGAGGAGTTTTGACACGGGTAGGGGCATCCCGATTTACGTCAGGGCGGCAGAGTTGAGGAAATTGGCAGAAAATAAGTTTGCCGCTGATAATATCAGCTTGACAACCAGTGAATTTTACCTGCCGCAGATTTCACTTAATGCTTCAAAGGTAGTTATTACTGATATGACCAGTGCTGATGAGCAGCAGGGCGGTCCCCCATGGCGGGCCGACCATCTTTACGATGCAGAACTGCGCAAAGTGCGTTTGAAGATGCACGATAAAACGGTTTTCTATTGGCCGTATATGCGTGCTAATTTGCAGAGGCCTGATATTCCACTCAAAAGCATACAAACAAGTTATGACCGCACCTGGGGATATTCGGTGGAGACGCGATGGTACTTGGCGAGATTGTTGGGACTGCGAGAGCCGAAGGGTACGGAAAGTACTTATGCGCTGGACTATTATGGTAAACGCGGTGTCGGTACTGGCGTAGAGATTGATTATGCAAGAGAGAATTACTTCGGCACACTGCTGGGTTATGTTATAAACGATACCGGCGATGATGACCTCGGCAGGTACTATACCAGAAGAAATCTTAAACCGCCACGAAAGCTTCGGGGCCGGTTTCTATGGCGACACAGGCATTTTCTGCCTTACAACTGGCAGCTTACTACCGAGATTGGCTATGCGTCTGATGAGCATTTTATAGAACAGTATTATCGCAGCGAGTTTAATGTCGGAAAGGAGCAAGAGACACTCGTCCATTTGAAACGCATCGAGGATAATTGGGGTCTTTCTTTTCTGGGCAAGGTCCGAATAAATAATTTTGTCAATAAGCTGGAGGAGCTGCCCACTGCAGAGTTTCACTGGACTGGTCAGTCGTTTCTCAATGATAAGCTGACATTCTACAGTGATAATCAGGTAAGCCGGTTCCGTCAGCGTTATGCTTCAAGTAGTGCGCTTTCAGAGCAGTTTTTTACATTTGTATCGACGAGAAATGAAGTTGATATGCCGATGACGATTGGCAGGACTAAAGTGGTCCCTTTTGTGGCTGGAACAGTAGCGTATGAAGACGGCATGGGCTTCCGGACGAATATTGACGGTTCGCCCACGAGCAGCGAAGATAAGGTTTGGTTTGGCGAAGGTGGTGTTCGTGTATCGCCGCAACCATACTGGAAGGTTTTTCCTGGTGTCAAATCGCAGATTTGGGACCTGAACCAGCTTCGACATATCGTAAGCCCGTACATTACGGCTGTCGGTTACATTGAGAGCGATTCAGTCATCGAGCAGCGTGATATGTTGAACGTAGGTATTTCTCAACGGCTGCAAACCAAGAGAGGCACTGATGATAATCAGCGGACAGTTGACTGGATGCGACTGGATACGGACTTAACATGGATGAGCGACACAGGCAATACGAGAGTAGGACCGGACCGGTTCATCTGGAATAAGCCGTTTATCCCGCTGATGAATCATTTCACACCACGAGACAGACGCAGCAGCAATGTATTCGGGCCGGGCCGGAACTACTTTGGCGCAGACTACATCTGGCATCTGAGCGACACTACTGCCCTGTTGAGTGACATGAATTATGATATGCAAAGCGGCGTTGTGCAGCAATTCAATATCGGTTTTTCGCATCTACGCTGGCCTAATTTGAGCTATTATATAGGCAGCAGATATTTAAAGCGGCTTAATAATAACCTTGGCGAGCATGGCTCGAATATGTTTACTTTTGCGGCCACTTATGCATTTGACCCGCGATACACGCTGGTTTTCTCACAGCAATATGATTTTGACTATGGTGCCAACGTACTAAGTGATATAACGCTTATCCGGCGATATCACAGGATGTACTGGGCATTGACGTACCATGCAGATGAGTCGCTGAAAAAACGCGCAATCGTATTTACTATATGGCCGCAGGGAGTGCCGGAGATGTCGTTTGGGACAAGAAGATATATGGGAATAACCGGTCCTGGTGGCTATTAAGAAAATTCAAAATGTAAAATGCAAAATGCAAAATTAAGGAAGTCGTCCCGCACCAATTGAGCCTTGGCGCCGTACCGAGTTGCCCGCAGAGATGCAGCTTGGCTGGGGGACAATTGGTGCGGGACTCCACAATTTTTATTTTTGAACTTTGTTTTTTTTAAGGAGAGTATTATGGCGTTGGTTGGTACAAAAAAAATGTTCGAGATGGCTTACAAGAATGGCTATGCAATCGGTGCATTCAATGTGAACAACATGGAAATCACACAGGGGATAATCGAAGCCGTAGCTGAGGAAAAGGCTCCGCTTATCCTGCAGGTATCCAGAGGCGCACGTGAATACGCGAAAATCAGTTACCTGCTGGCAATTATCAATGTGGTGGTCAAGGAAAATCCTGACATTCCTGTCGTAACACACTTAGACCACGGAGATACTTTTGAGACCTGCAAACAATTCGTGGACGACGGCTTTACTTCGGTAATGGTAGATGCCTCGAAACTCCCGTTCGAAGAGAACATTGCAGTTACCAAGAAGGTAGTCGAATATGCCCACGCTCGGGATGTCGTTGTCGAAGCCGAATTGGGCCGGTTAGGCGGCATTGAAGAAGACGTCGTTGGAGTTGACGATGTCGGAAAGCACCTAACAAACCCGGAACAGGCGATAGAGTTCGTTGAGAAAAGTGGTTGTGATTCACTGGCGGTTGCCTGCGGGACCAGCCACGGCGCATATAAGTTTAAGACCGAACCGAAGCTGGCTTTTGACGTGATACAAAAGATAGCTGATAAGCTACCCGGATTTCCGCTGGTCATGCACGGCTCAAGCAGTGTGTTGAAGGAATTTGTCGACCTTATTAACAAATACGGCGGTGATATGCCGAATGCAATGGGAGTGCCGGAAGATTCCATCAGCAAGGCAGTAAAGATGGCAATATGCAAGGTCAATATAGATACCGATTTACGGCTGGCACTGACAGCTAAAATCCGGCAGGTCTTTGCCGAAAAACGCAGCGAGTTTGACCCTCGTAAATACCTCGGGCCCGGCAGAGAGGCCATTAAAGACATGGTAAAACATAAGCTGCATGTTTTAGGCTGTGCCGGAAAAGCAGCTGAATGTATGTGATAAAAGCAAAGAATGTTAAGCATAAATGCAAAACAACAACTTAAAGCTTAAAATTTACAAATGTTGCGTCTTAGGCTTCGGCTTTTCGCCTCTTAAGGCCAGCTTAATCTGGCTGGCGGTGTCTGTCTTTTTCCTGACTGGCTGCCAAGTGTCACCTCAGCCGGCACCCGCTGAAACTCGTCCGACGACTTGTCTTGGTGAAGGCTCACCGAGCCGGAGCGGGACGGTCAAGGTTCCAGAACCTGAGCCAGCAGAGATTATTGAAGCCCCGAAGGCCCTGTTAGCGGAACCTAATCTCGCCGAGATTCCCCGCTGCCCCCCCACTCTTGTCTTCGACAAGAAGACGTGGGGGGGGACGCAGGGGCCAGCCGAGACGGTATTAGCTGAGCCAAACGCACTTAAAGAAATTTACGGATTGATTTATCAGGGCAAATTTGACGCTGCTGATACACTGATAAAACAATTCAATCAGACACAACAACCCCAGCTTAGCCAGTTAGCAGAAATCATCACCGAATACAAGGCCATAAGTCAACGACGACAATCGGCCCGGGAGGCTGAATACAAGGAGAGGTTAGTTGAGCTGGAAAAGTTCCAAACTAAGGCGGATGTCAACGATGCAGGTGATGCAAATAATCTCTCTGAGGCACTATTAGTTATCGTGAGGGCGTGCGAGCTTGCAGATACACAACAGAAAGAGGAACTTCTGTCCAGACCACATGTCAAACAGACTACCCAAAAAGCAATAGACAAAGCCACTGAATACGAGTCGCAAGGCAAGTGGCTCGATGCATACATAAACTGCTATAGCTGGCTGCAGGCCATCGAACCAAACAATAAGGAGTATTCGGATTACACCGAGAGGCTTGGGGAGAAAGCCGGTATTGCAGCATCTTTTCAGGACAGTCCCTGCGAGACCAGCAAGCAGCGTTTTGAGGGAGTAACAAAAGGTATATTTCTCTGGGCGATTGCTGCGTTGAAAGCTGCTTATGTTGACATTATTGATTACAAGCAAATGGCAATTAAAGCTATCAAGCGATGTCAGTTGTTGGGTGAGGTAGTAGGAAAAATTCAAAATTCGACCACGCTGTCTGCCTCGGCTTGGCCGAGCCGAGACGGGCAAAACGGCTCGTCCAGCCCATCTGTCGATGACCTGGAGGAGAGCGGACGAACCTTTGGTGTGGAGCGAAGTTTTCGGCCGGAGGCCGTAACGGCCTGGTCAGCAACTCTGGCGGCGGTTTTAGCCGAAGTTGAACAATCACCTGCAGGATTCGATTATGACGAATTTGTAGATGTTTTTGAAAAGGTTCTGTCGCTCAATACAACAACTATTGAATTGCCTCAGCCAGTACTGATTTCACAATTTGTCGAAGCATCGCTATCTACACTCGACCCTTATACAGTGATAGTTTGGCCCAAGCAGATGCAGGACTTTCAGAAAACGATGACTAATGAGTTTACGGGTATTGGCATAGAGATTACGAAACAGAAAGGACTTTTGACGGTAGTGAGTTTGCTACCCGATACACCGGCCTACAACTCTGGTCTTGATGCAGGTGATGTGATTGAGAAGGTGGATGGGGTCCCAACAAAAGATATGACTCTAACCTGTGCGGTTCACAAGATTACCGGCCCGAAGGGTACCAAAGTAACGTTGACGATAAGCCGGCCCGGCGAAGATAAGACCAAGGATATTACCATAACCAGAGCTAAGATAACCGTTCCAACCATTCGTGGCTGGCAAAGAACCGAAACAGGCAAATGGCGGTATATAATTGATGAACAGGACAAAATCGCCTATATTCAGCTCACCAGTTTTTCTGAGAAAACTTCTACAGATTTAGAAAAATTATTACGTGAGCTTGAAGGGAACCTCATTTTGCAAAAAGATGGTAAAATGGGAACCCGGGCGGAGGGATTAAAGGGGTTGATTCTGGACTTGCGTTTCAATTCCGGCGGACTTTTAGATAGCGCAGTTGCGGTAACCGACAAATTTATCAAAGAAGGTCTGATAGTCAGAACGGAACGCGGGTTTGGCAGAGGATTAGCTTTTGAGGCAGCACACAGGAGAAATACACATCCGAATTATCCGCTCGTTATACTAATAAATTCCAGCTCGGCAAGTGCTTCTGAGATAGTGGCTGGTGCGTTAGCCGATGCTAAACATAACCGGGCGATTTTAGTAGGAGAGAGAACTCATGGTAAAGGCAGCGTCCAGGGAATAATATACTATCCAACTGGAGATGCCCAGCTGAAATACACGATGGCGTATTATCATTTACCTTCCGGCCAGAGAGTCGAAAGCAGGAGGGCGATGGAAAAACAAGGAAGAAAAGACTGGGGCGTTGGACCGGATGTCGAGGTTAAGCTGACAAGCGCCGAACTTAAAAAAATGCTCGAGACGGAACGGGATAGTAGCGTATTGGTCAAAGCCGACCATGACAACACAAAGGATGAGCTTAAAAAATACACAATAGAAGAAACCCTGGCCGCCGACCCACAGTTGGCGATTGGGCTTTTAGTGATTAAATGCAAATTGATCGAGGCGAAAGCTCAGGAGCTGGCGTTCATCCTTCGTAGTTTCGTCCTTCGCCCCTTAGGGGCTGCGGAGAATGGAAATGCTACGGAGAATGGACGTGCCGGCTGACTTTTGACCTTAAAGGTACGCTGATTTGGCAAACACAAAAGATACAATCGGGACTCCGGCTGGGCCTTCGCCCAGACGAGAAAGAGATTCCTCCCTGCCCCAAGAACAGGACATTCGGCCAAGCTCAGTCGAAGCCCAAAGCCGGCTTGAACTTCAGAGGCAAGAGAAGCTGAAGCAACTCAGGGAATTGGGTATTGACCCTTATGGAGTAAGGTTCGACGGCGCAGAAGCGGCCGAGGACATCAAGGGCAGATTTACCGAAGGTGACGAGACGCAACGAGCTAAATGTGCCGGCAGAATTGTCCTGCTTAGGGACATCGGTAAGCTCATTTTTATTACCCTGCGGGACCGCAGCGGCATTATCCAAATCGGCCTGAGCAAAAAGCTTCTGGGTCAGGAGGCATCAGGATGGCCGCTGGCTAAATTGCTCGAGCTTGGTGATATAATCGGTGCCGCCGGCCAATTAGGCAAGACGAAAACGGGCGAGATTACTATATGGGCTGATAGTCTTTCGCTTCTTAGCAAATGTCTGTGCCAGCCACCGGAGAAATTTCACGGACTTGCAGATATTGACCTGCGCTATCGGCACAGGTTCGTAGATTTATGGGCCAATCCTGAGGTGATGGAACGGTTTAAGCAACGAAGTGCCATTATTGCCACGATTCGTGAATTTCTTAAATCGCGCGGCTTTCTGGAAGTCGAGACGCCGATGATGCAAACGATAGCCGGCGGGGCTGCGGCAAAACCGTTTGTTACACACCATAACAGTCTGGATTTGGATTTGTTTCTGCGGATTTCACCGGAGCTTTTCCTAAAGCGGCTGCTGGTCGGAGGAATGGAAAAGGTTTTCGAGCTCAACCGAAATTTCCGCAATGAAGGGCTCAGCCGTCAACACAATCCGGAGTTTACGATGCTCGAAGTATATCAGGCCTACGCCGATTATAATGTAATGATGGATTTGACCGAAGAGATTTTTTCTGAGTGTGTGGACAAACACTGCCCGGGCAAGCAAATTCAACTCGGCCAAGCTTCGATTAACTATGCTCGGCCCTGGCGAAGGGCACAATATGCGGACCTCTTAAAAGAATATGGCGGTTGTGATATTGATGATATAGAAGCTATAAGGAAAAAGGCACAACAGTTAAACATTGAACATGCGGACATGGACAATGCAGTGCTTATCAACGAAGTGTTCGAGACCACCGTTGAGGACAATCTCGTGAATCCTACGTTTGTGATTGATTATCCTGCAGCACTTTGCCCGTTAGCCAAGCGCAGGAAAGACGAACCCGCATTCGCCGAGCGGTTTGAGCTGTTTATCGCCGGTATGGAACTGGCCAACGCTTATACCGAGCTAAACGACCCTGCTGAGCAATATGAAAATTTTCTTACTCAGCTGCGCGGCCAGGAAGAGTCGCTAACAAAAATGGACGCTGATTATATAACAGCTTTGAAATATGGTATGCCGCCGGCAGGAGGGCTGGGGATTGGAATCGACAGGTTAATAATGGTCCTGGCCGGTGTTACAAGCATCCGGGACGTAGTGCTGTTTCCACTTCTGAAACCTATTTAGCCACGAAGACGCAAAGTCACAAAGGAATTATAAATTAAAAAAACTTGGTGCCTTTGTGGCAAAAAGGGAGATTGAACCTGCAATGCTGAAATTATTTTTATGGCTGCGATACCTGCATAAGAAAAAGATTGCATTTTTAAGTATTACCGCAGTTGCGCTGTCCGTGTCTTTATTGATAGCTGTTGCGAGTCTGTTCACCAGCTACATCCATGCGTTTAAAAAAGCCGCAGCCGATACAATGGGCGATGTTGTTCTCACGGCGCCGATTAAATTTGCGAAATATCCGCTATTTATCGAACGCCTGGAGCAAACAAGTGCTGTAAAGGCAGCGACAGCGATACTATCGGCTGAGGGCCTGCTGCATTTAGGCAAAGGCAAAGTCCGTGCGGTTCAAATTTGGGGGATTGAGCCGGCACGACGAGCAAAGGTAACCGATTATAAGCAATTCCTGCTCAAACAAAAGGACTCCCCGGGTGAACCAACTTTTGAAGTTCGAAACTCCCGTATCGGAGGATTCACAGGAATCGCAGTCATAACTGAGCCGAATGAAAAGACCGATGAATATGATTTTCACACTATTGACCAGATGTTCGGCCAACAAGCTGTTCTTACAACAGGAACGGTTATAGAGGACAGAGGACAAAAAAATCTGACTTATGATTTTAAGAGAAGAACAATAAGCTTTGTAATTGCCGATGTAGTTTTCACAGGGGTCTATGATATTGATAAAAGATTTATATATCTGCCGATAGAAGAATTGCAAAGAAGAATCTTTCCGAACGAAAACGAGCCGGTTGCCGACCAAATTCAAATTAAACTTGTAAGCGGTACCGACACAGAGGCAGCACTGGCACAGATTCGAGGCGCATGGGAAGTTTTTGCAGCAGAGCAACTTCAATGGGCCCCACATCTTATAAGATACACCGATATCCAAACATCTGAGCAGATGCAAAGCAAATATATCGCAGCGCTATTACAGCAAATGGGAGTTTTGTTAGTGATATTTGGTGTTGTAAGTTTTAGCGTGATTGTGCTGATATTCTGCATATTTTATATGATTGTGATAACACGACAGAGGGACATCGCAATAATAAAAAGCTGCGGGGCGGCGAGCAGCTCAGTGATTTTTATATTCGTTGGATTTGGTGCTTTTGTCGGCCTGGTCGGCTCAGGAATTGGAGCTGTCCTTGGATATATCTTTACAAAAAATATAAATGCGATGGAGCAGTGGATAAGGATACTATTCGGGTTGAAGCTCTGGAAAAGCAGTGTATATATGTTTAGCCGGATACCGAACGAAATTAATTGGCCCTGGGCCTCGTGGATTGTGCTGTTCGCAGTTGCAGCCGCGGCCATCGGTGCATTAATTCCGGCAATTGTCGCAGCAAGAACGAGGCCAGTAGAGATTTTGCGGTATGAATAAAGTGTAAAGTGTAAAGTGTAAAACGCAAAACCAAAACTTAAAATTGTGAAACACAATTTTTAGCTTTTAGTTCTAAGTTTTCAGTTTCTTATGTATAAGATTATTCTTGCAATCAGGTATTTGATAAAACGACGGATAACGTATTTTGCGGTGCTGGCGGTTGCGCTATGCGTGTTTATCGTTGTCGTTGTGATGACGGTTCTGACGGGGCTGGTGTCCGACTTTAAGCAGAAAAACCATAGTTTTGTGGGAGATTGCGTCGTCGGCACCGAATCACTGGTGGGCTTCGAATACTACGAAAATTTTATGGAAATACTATCAAAAGAAGCTTTTATTGATGGTATATCGCCTGTGATAAAAAGCTACGCTTTGATAACTCGCAAAGGCTCGGATGAAAACTACGGCGTTGAGATTATGGGCATCGACCCGGTTAGACACAGCCGGGCAACCGGCTTTGCCCAAACGCTGCATTACCATAAAGACGATGTGTCGAATGTTTTTGAGCCAGTTAAAGACCCGAATTATGCCAGTTGCGTGTTAGGAATCGACTTGGCTCTGGAACGAGATGAACAAGGCAGATACACTTATGGTTTCCGTCCAGCCGAAGCTGATATAGCCATTGCAGTAACCTGTTTTCCGTTAACTGCCAAAGGTGCTCTGGCCAAAGCAGGAGCGGGTCTGGTCAATACGCAAACCTTCTATTACAACGACACTTCGCAGAGTGGCTTGGCCAGAGTGGATAATTCAATAGTGTATTTGCCATTTGAACAAGTACAGCTACTTTGCGGCATGGCGGGACCTGACAAACGAGCAAACGCTATCCATATCAAGTTTAAGCCAAACGTCAAATTGAACGCCGGGTGCGAAAAGGTTACTTTACTGTGGCAGAGATTCAAGCAGGAAAAGAGTGGTGAAAAGCAGGCAAGTTTGCTGGATACGGTGTCCGTGCAAAGCTGGAAAAGCTATAGGCGTGCAGTTATCGCACCAATGGAAAAAGAACAAACACTGATGACGGCGATGTTTGGCCTTGTGGGCATTACGACTGTCTTTATTGTCTTTGTGGTTTTTTATATGATAATTAGCCATAAGAGTAAGGACATAGGTATATTGAAAAGCATAGGCGTTGCGAATATCAATATAGTCCAACTATTTTTGGGCTTTGCTTTTTTAATAGGGCTTTTGGGTTCCGCTATAGGTGCCGTGGGCGGGTGGCGATTCCTGGTGCACATAAACCAGCTTGAAGACTGGCTTTTTGAGCACTTTGGATTTCAATTGTGGGACAGGGCAATTTATGCTATAGGTGACATTCCAAATCAGGTTGAATTTAGGGTTTTGATTGTGATTATTTTTTCAGCGGTTGTTGCGTGCATGGCTGGTGCGTTAATACCAACCTGCCACGCAGCAAAATTGAAGCCGGTGGAAACCTTACAGGTGAGCCAGCTATAAATGATTATTGATTAATGATTACTCGTGCTTCGTAGCCCCCGCAGCCCTGCATCGTATGGTGCGAGGGCAGTAGCGGGAGCGGAGTAGTATATGAGCAGCGACGAGCTAATATTAAAAGCTGAAGGGATTTATAAATTTTATCGGATGGGTGTGACAGAGGTCAAGGTGCTCAAGGGTGTCGATTTGGCTGTAAAGCAAGGCGAATTTGTGGCAATAGTCGGGGCTTCGGGCAGCGGCAAAAGTACGCTTTTGCACATATTAGGAGCGCTGGACAGGCCCGATAAAGGCACCGTTAGTTTTGAAGGCAGGCAACTAAGCCGGTACAGCAGCGGTGAGCTAAACAGATTCCGCAATAAAATGGTGGGATTTGTTTTTCAGTTTTATCATTTATTGGACGAATTAAATGTATTGGAAAATGTCTATCTGCCGGCGATGGCCTCCAGGAGCACAATTGGATGGCTCAGTTGCCGAAGATGGGCGAAGAGCCGAGCAAAAGAGCTGCTTGACCAGCTTGGACTTGGCGAAAGAGCCAACCATAAGCCGTATCAGCTATCAGGTGGTGAGAGGCAGAGAGTGGCTATTGGCAGGGCACTGATGAATGAGCCAAGAGTGTTTTTAGCTGATGAGCCGACAGGAAACCTTGACTCTGCAACAGGAAATGGTATTTTAGATGTCCTCAAAAAATTGAATAGTACAGGCCAGACAATTGTGATGGTAACCCATGACGAAAGGATTGCAGAAAGGGCTGAACGGATAGTAACGTTAACTGATGGAAAAATAGAGCATAAGAGCACCAGGGCATAAGAACGCAGAAAAATTTTCCTTGCGCAATCATGTATCGTTCGTTTATTAACGGGAGATTTTATGGGATTAAAAATTTGGCTCGATGACAAGCTTGTAGACGAAGCAGATGCTAAAATATCCGTTTTTGACCACGGCCTTCTTTATGGTGATGGCGTCTTTGAAGGCATCCGTATTTACAACGGCAGAGTATTTGAGCTTCAAGCCCACATCAGTCGGCTTTATAATTCTGCCAAGGTGATTCGCCTTGTGGTCCCGATGAGCAAACAGAAACTTATCAATGCGGTCGAAAAAACCGTTGAGGCCAATGATATCATTGACGGCTACATTCGGCTGGTGGTTACTCGCGGAGTGGGAACTCTTGGGCTAAACCCCTTTATCTGCGAGAAGAGCAGATTGATTATTATAGCCGATAACATTCAGCTTTACCCTGAAGAGCTCTACGAAAAAGGAATGAAAGTGATCAGTGCAACCACGGTTCGCAGCCATCCACTTTCACTTCCGCCCCAAATCAAGAGCTTGAACTATCTCAATAACATCATGGCCAAGATTGAAGCGCTGGACAACAACGTACCCGAAGCTGTTATGTATAACCATGAAGGGTATGTTGCAGAAGCGACGGGCGATAATGTTTTCATTGTGAAAAAAGATGTAATTCTTACGCCGTCGGTCGAAGCCGGCGCGCTGGGAGGAATAACGCGAAGCGTGGTTATCAGATTGGCCAAAGAAGAAAACTTTGAAGTCGTTGAGAGAAACCTTATAAGATTTGACCTGTATACCTGCGATGAATTTTTCCTTACCGGCACTGCTGCTGAAGTCATTGGCATCGTAGATATCGATGGTAGAGTTATCGGTGATGGCAACCCCGGGCCGATTACAAAACTGCTGAGAAAGAAATTTTTTAAATACGCCCACGGAAAGGGGAAATAGCGTTTGCCAGACAGGTTTGAACATCAAATCTTGACTGTCCCGCTCCGGCTTGGTGAGCCTTCGCCGAGACGAGTCGCCAGACAGGTTTCATAGCCACAAAACGCTACACACTAAAGCAATGGAATTACCGGCAAATATCGACTTTTCATCCCGCACGGGAGCAGATATATCCGACAGTATTCAACAAAACGAGGTTCCTGCCTTTAAGCTTATTGGCGACCAGTTACAAAAAGTAAAAAAGCTAATCAACGAACAAGTGGCTGTCTCTGCAAAAACGACTGCCGTTAAACAATTACTTGAATATATAAATACCCATAGCGGAAAAATGATTCGTCCCGGTCTGGTTTTGCTTGCAGGTAATGCTGTCGGTGAAATCGTAGACGAACACATCCACATTGCAGCGGTTATTGAGATGATTCACAACGCCACTTTGCTGCACGATGACGTGATAGATGACGGGCAAAAACGTCGGGGACAACCCACGATAAACAGCTTGCAGGGTAACGAATCTGCTGTGTTACTGGGTGATTTTTTACTAAGCCGAGTTCTCAAGATGTGCACCAGGTTGGAGCGGCGGATAGCAAAAGAAATTGCTGCCACCGCAGCGCGAGTCTGTGAAGGCGAATTGAGACAGGTTAGCGAAAGGCAAAACTGGCAGTTGAGTGAAACGCAATATTTAGACATAATTACCGAAAAAAGCGCCTCTCTCTTTAGCAGCTGTTGTTTCCTTGGCGGCCTTTTGTCGCAAGGAACAGAAACACAGCTTAAATCACTCAGCAGTTTCGGATTGAACGCCGGCATTGCATTCCAAATTACCGATGATGTACTCGATATAACCGGCGATGAAAGAAAAACAGGAAAGACGCTCGGCAGTGACGTTGATAAAAGCAAGCTGACTTTAGCTGCGATACATTTGTTAAAAGTAGCAGACGAGAGCAAAAAAAATGTGATTAAAAATAAGTTAAGCGCTGAGGGAGAAAATAAGGTCGCCTTCGCAGAGATGCTGGAGTCCTATGGTAGCTTGGAATATGCCCGCAGCCAGGCACAGGAGTTTGTCGCAAAGGCGATAGCAGCATTAGCTGACTTAAAAGATAGCAACGCTAAAAACGCCTTGATTGAAACAGCAAAATTTATGGCCGACAGAGCAACTTAACAAAGATTGCCTTATTAGCATAGATAAAAAAGGGCTGCGAGTCTCGCACTCGCAGCCTTTTGATGCCAAGTGAATTAGATTCGACTTAATAGGCACTTGGAAAAACTTGCTGGCCTTTGGTCCCAGCTCACAGTTTCCACAACACATTCATTCCAATAGCGTCAGCAAATGCAGTGTGTAGATACTCGATGCAAAGGGAGGCGTTTTCTGTGATATTAATTTGCCCACCTACGTAGCCACCAAAGAAAGAGGCCTCATTAATATCCCATTGCAGTTTTTCCGTGTAGCTATCGGTTATTCCGTTATCCGGCCAAGTTTGAAGAAGTTTGCCATTTATATCCCCGTCGACGAAGTGAAAGAAAGGACCACCATAAATGCAAAAATGGTCGTTAAGCCAAAAAGTCGGACCAAGAGCAATCTGAATCTCGGTTATCTCTGCATCAACCGCTGAATACCATGCCAATTCTGCCGGGTCACCTCCGCTGGTATTTTCCCCCGATTTGGCCCAACTCATTTGGAAGACACCACCGAGTTGCCAATTTTCATTCTGGTAAAAGGTTGCTTTCGTACCAAAACCGATAGCGAAATCGGTATCTCCGTGCACATCCTGCGGTGAGCTGTCATCGTCAAACAGTTCATCGGTTTTAAAGTCAACATTTGTGGCCCCTAAACGTAAAAACACGTCCCAATTATCAGTGAGACCATATCCTAGATGAGCAAATATCTTATTGGTTCTAAAATTTTTGACTGTTTTGGATGGCAGCTTTTCCACGCCGGAGTTGCCTGGCACCCCAAATCGGTAATACTGCCAGTTCGTTTTGTTTTCGTTAAATTTCAGGTTCATTTCAGAGTAAGTATAATCGAGGCCGGCACTGAACTGACCCTGTTTCAGGCCAGGAGTGGGCGGTCCCATGAAGTCCAAGGCTAGAGATGCTGAAGACCCCAGAGCAATCATCATAAACACAACAGCTAATAGTAGTATCCTCTTTGTCATAACAACTCCTTTCAAAAAACATTTCCCTTTTTCATTCATCTACACCAGAGCTTCGTCTTGGCGCAAACCATAATTTGCATTCGACCATCACGTCTGGTTACTCTCTTACGTATATATAAACCCCATTAAATTTTTTATCGTAAGAATGTATTAACAGACTCGATACGAATCAAATAAAAAAATAAACTTTTTGGATTTTTTTCAAGAGTAGGTATAAAAATAGGGTATTTAAGCGGGCGTAGAGGCCGTGTGAAATACTTTTCGACAATCCTTGTATCTTGAATATAATATACACAATGCGTGATGAAAGGAACGATAAAAAATTGTTTAATCAGCAAGAGAATGCCAACATAAAATCCGCTGCACCGCTGGCGGTTCGAATGAGGCCGAGGAAACTCGATGAATTTATCGGACAAAGCCACATTCTTGGGTCCGATAAACTGTTGACGAGGATGCTCCAGGCCGATAAGCTCACCAGCTTGATATTTTACGGCCCGCCGGGGGTTGGCAAGACTTCTCTGGCGACGGTGATTGCAAATTACACCAAAGCCGATTTTTACCATCTCAGTGCACCCGCAGCCAGCGTCAAGGATATTCGCCAGATAATCACCTACGCCCGCGACCAACTCACAGCCAGCAGGAAAAGAACCGTGCTTTTTATCGATGACCTCCACCGCTTCAGCCGTGCTCAGCAGGATGTCTTACTGGATGATGTCGAAGCGGGTGTTTTAATCCTCATAGGCGCCACCACGGAAAATCCTTACTTCGCAGTTAATTCGCCATTGATTTCCCGCAGTACTGTATTTCATTTTGAGCCGCTCAGCCAGGATGATGTTTTACAATTGCTAAATAAAGCAATCGACGATACCGAACGAGGACTTGGCAAGCTCGATATCGAGGCGGATGAAAAGGCACTGAAATTTTTGGCAAGTGTCTGCGACGGCGATGCCAGGAAAGCCCTGACCGCTCTGGAGGTAGGCGTGCTTTCACAGGCAGAAAAAAAACATGAGGGAAAAGTAAACCCGCCAGGCGTAATGGACTTGGCCATCCCTGACGGGAGGCGGGTAAAATTTAATCTGGAAGTTGCGAGGGAGTCGATACAACAAAAGACGTTTGTCTATGATGGCACTGGTGATACGCACTATGACTTGGCAAGCGCTTTGCAAAAGAGTATGCGAGGCAGCGACCCTGACGCCACGGTTTACTGGCTGGCGCGGATGATAGCCGGCGGGGAGGATACACGTTTTATTGCCCGGCGGATTGCAGTTTGTGCCGCCGAAGACGTTGGAAATGCAGACCCAATGGCTACGGTTCTTGCTGCTGCAGCTGTTCAGATATCCGAGTTTGTCGGCCTGCCTGAAGCCCAGCTGGCTTTAGCGCAGGCGGCTATATATGTTGCCTGCGCACCGAAATCCAATGCTGCAGCTTCTGCTATTTGGAGAGCGATGTCTGATGTGCAACAGGAGCCGGTTAAGCCGGTACCAAAACATCTGAAAGACAGCCATTACCCGGCAGCGAAAAAACTCGGCTTCGGCGCTGATTACAAGTATCCGCATAGTTTTAAGGACGGTTTCGTGTCACAGGAGTATCTTCCAGAACCAGTGAAGAAATATTACATACCAAAGGAAATCGGGTATGAAAAAAATATGAAGCATTATTTACAAAAGCTACAAACCTTGATACAAAATAGTAAAGTCACCAAAAAGAATAATGAAAAAGAAGGATAACGAAATGGACAAGGCCCAGTTGCGCCGCGAACTAAAGAACCGCTTGCTTGAGATGGACGAGCCGCAGAGGGGTGAGAAAAGCCGCAAGGCCTGTCAGAATTTGGTTTCCACCCTGCAATTTCAAAGTGCATCAGCAGTCATGATGTTCCTGTCACTTCCGCACGAGGTGGATACTTCAGAGGCCATACTTCACGCCTGGCAGCTCGGCAAAACAGTAGTTGTACCGAAGCTCTCCTGGCAGCAAAGGCATATGATACCGGTTCAGATAAATTCGCTGGAAACAGGTTTTTCGACCGGAGCCAGTGGCCTGCGAAATCCAACGACAGGCGTACCGATACCGTTCGAAGATATTGATTTGGTGGTTACGCCTGGAATAGGATTCGATAAAAAGGGCAATCGGCTCGGTCTCGGTGGCTCGTACTACGACAGATTTTTCGCTAATAAAAAACTCAGGGCCGCCAGATGCGGCTTTGCTTTCGCAGAGCAGGTGGTGGACTCAATCCCGGTAACAGAGCGGGATGAGCCGGTAGATTTTTTGGTGATTGATGAAGGAGTAATCTACTTTAACAACCGGAAAGGAGAACAAGATGGCCCGTTATCCTCGCAGCAGTAGAGGAAGAGGCCGGACTCGAAGCCGGATATACATTATTTTAGCTTTGCTGATTATTGCGGTGGTGATTGCTTTTATTTACAAACCCTATCCTTTCAGCAAAAACGAGACTTCCACGACTCTAAACGATGTCAATGTACCGGATGTGAACGAGGCAACCTCATCCAGGCCACTGGAGTTGAGAGAAGAACTTAATTTATTGGAGATACCTGAGCCGACTGCTGAAGATAGTCCCAGGGTTTCTGAGCTTATTACTGAAGCGATAGCATTAATCAACGCAACGCCCGGCAGTATTATAGATGTGCGTGACCGATTAAACGAGTCGTTGCCAATGCCAATGAGCGCTCAACAACGGGCATTTGTAAAAAGCCAGCTCTCAGCACTTGCTGATAAATGGCTATTCAGCAGGACCATTTTTCCCGAGGACAAACTATGTGGCAGCTATAAGGTCAAGCCGGGCGACCAGCTTAGAAAAATCGGCGAGCGATTTAAGGTACCATACGAGATTCTGATGCAGATTAACAATATTCGCAGCCCTGAAGCCTTACAGGCGTCAGAGACGATAAAAGTCATCAACGGCCCGTTCCACGCCAGGGTATATCGCTCAACCTTTACAATGGATTTGTTTCTTCAAAACACCTTTGTGCGAAGTTTCCCTGTTGGTCTGGGCAAGCCAGGTGTGGAAACACCAACAGGGCTTTGGTGCGTCAAACCGGGCGGAAAACTGATTAAACCTGTCTGGACTGACCCAATTACCAATAAAACATACCACCCTGAGAGCCAGGATTATCCTTTAGGCTCAAGATGGATAGGGCTGGAAGGCATTGAAGGGCAGGCTAAAGATAGGACCGGCTTTGCTATTCACGGCACAAAAAACCCTAACGAAATCGGCACCGCCGGCTCAAAAGGTTGCATCAGACTGCACAACGGCGATGCAATACTGGTCTATAACTTACTGATACCGGGCTTATCAAAAGTTGAAGTGGTAGAATAAAATAAAATATCTGAAAATTAAAATCGCAAAACCATCTGGCTTTTAAGCGGATTCTTTTTCTTTTTTTGCTTTCTGTCTTGCAGTAAACATGTCGGCTTTGCCTTCGACAATATCAGGGGTGATTACGTACCTTGCGGGCTTCGGCTCTTCCGGCAGCTGGTACATCAAATCAACCATCAGCTCCTCAGTAATCGCACGCAATGCCCTGGCGCCGGTGTCACGCTTGAGAGCTTTCCGCGCCAGTGCGTGCAAGGCATCCTCCGTAAACTCAAGCTCAGCATCTTCCATCTCAAAAAATCTTTGATACTGCCTGACCAGCGCATTTTTCGGCTTTGTCAGTATATCTATAAGCGCATCCTCATCAAGGGCTGAAAGGGTGGTAATTACAGGCAGCCGGCCCACCATTTCAGGAATCATCCCATACTCAATGATATCCTCCGGTACGACCTGCTGAATCATACCTGTATATTCCGTCTTTTTATCAGTCCTGCCGGACAGCTCCGAATCGAAGCCTATCATTTTTTTACCAAGCCGCTTCTTTATAATATTTTCCAGCCCTGTAAAAGTTCCACCACATATAAAAAGTATCTGAGTAGTGTCAAGCTGTATGTAGGATTGTTCCGGATGTTTCCTTCCACCCTGCGGCGGGATGTTGGCAATAGTGCCTTCAAGCATTTTTAACAGTGCTTGTTGAACACCTTCTCCCGAAACGTCACGTGTAATCGAGACGTTTTGATATGTCTTGCCAACTTTATCTATCTCATCAACATAAACAATGCCTCGCTGAGCGGCCTCTATATCGTAATCGGCGGCCTGTAACAATCTTAGTAAGAAATTTTCTACATCTTCTCCAACGTAACCCGCCTCAGTAACAGTCGTCGCATCGCATATTGCGAACGGCACTTCCAGCTTGCGGGCAAGTGTGCGGGCAAGCAGTGTTTTACCGCATCCGGTCGGGCCGATTAATAAAACATTGGACTTGTCAATTTCAACTTCTCTGTCGTCACTATCGCTATGGAGAAGTCGTTTATAGTGGTTGTGCACGGCGACCGAGAGATATTTCTTTGCGTGCTCCTGTCCGATTACATACTGGTCGAGATATTCTTTTATTTCTCTGGGCTTTGGCATTTCTTCGAGGTTTGGAACTACGCTGCTGATTCGCTTGCGGTTTTGCTGAATAATGTTGTGGCACAGGTCAACGCACTCGGGGCAAATAAAGACTTTGTTCGGCCCCTCTATAAGAGTATCATCCTGGCTCGACGACCGGCCACAAAAGCTGCAAATTGCCTTATGTTTTTTACCATTCGATTGCTTGGCCATTATTGCACTCCTGTCCTCATGGCAAACCTTTGCTACTCTGCAAAGCCCTTTAGGGGCGTAGCACGAGGCTTTTGCTTTTTATATTGTATTTCATCGGAGATATTTATTCAAGATGTTAACTAATTCCGCCCAGCGTATCCACCCTCCGTAGCAAAGCTACTGCGGAGGACGGGTGGCGGATAAATCCGCCTTTGTCAGCGTCATTATAAACCGCCATCTTATTGATAATTGAATAATAAAATAAACATTTTACCGAAAATCCTAAATCCTAATATCGAAATTCTAAACAATATCAAATTACCAAATTACAAATGCTCAAAACAGCATTCTTTGGCCAGCAAGAGCTGTTTCGGACATTAGAGCATTTGAATTTTGAATTTGTTTAGGACTTAGGATTTAGAACTTGGAATTTCATCGTTACCGTTTATTTATTTTTCCAAAGAGCAATAGAACACGCTATAAATGTCATATATTTTTTGAAGTTTCGGCCCCTTTGTGCAGGGCCTCGGCATTGACCTGTAGTGTATGATGATAACGCCTGGCTATCGTCTGCGGCAGGCATTTAGCCGCCGCATCAGCGCCGAACAAACCCCTTTTTTGCAGATATGCACCCAAAGCAACCATATTTGCAACTTTTGGATTTCCTAATTCGACAGCTATCTCGTCAGCCGGAACCTTAAGAATGTGGATTGTGTCATCCACTTGCGGTTCAGTGTCTATAAGAGAGCTGTTCATTACCAGCACCCCGCCTTTTTGAAGGCGAGGGGCGAATTTATCGAGCGACGCCTTATTCATTACGATCAGTGAGCTTGGGTTGCCTATGACGGGGCAGGCGATTTCTTCCTCCGCGATAACGACCATACAATTAGCTGTGCCGCCGCGTACCTCTGCCCCGTAGCTGGGCATATAAGTTACTCCCCTGCCGGCCTCCATCGCCACCTGTGCCAGCAGTTTTCCAGCCAGTATGATTCCCTGACCACCAAAGCCAGCGATTATAACCTCTTCATAAAAACCATTTGCCGTCATTTCTCGCCTTTCAGACAGCCCAGAGGGAAGACCTTTGTCATTTCTTTTTCTATCCATTCCATTGCCTTGGCTGGTGTCATTCGCCAATAAGTCGGGCAGGGGCTAAGAACCTCCACAAGCGACAGGCCCTGGGCCTCATCGACCTGCAGTTCAAAGGCGTGTTTAATGGCCTTTTTGGCCTTGCGGATTTGAACTGGGTTGTATACTGAGCAGCGTTCAACATATATTGCACCCGGCAGGATTGCCAATAATTCCGATATTTGCAGCGGATAGCCCTCGTTAGCAGCATCCCGGCCTTTTTGCGTTGTTGCCGTGACTTGGCCAAGAACCGTGGTCGGCGCCATTTGTCCACCGGTCATTCCGAAAACGGCGTTGTTAATAAAAATTACGGTTATCTGTTCGCCACGATGTGCAGCGTGGATGATTTCACCTGTTCCAATCGCTGCTAAGTCGCCATCACCCTGATATGAAAATATTATTTTATCGGGATTGGTTCTTTTCATCCCCGTTGCCACTGCCGGTGCTCTGCCGTGTGCCACTTCTATCATATCGACATCAAGATAATTATACGCTAACACCGCGCAGCCGACAGGAGCTATACCGATAGTGCGGTCATGTATGTCCAATTCATCAATCACTTCGGCTATCAATCGGTGGGCAATGCCGTGCCCACAGCCGGGGCAATAATGCGTCGGGCAATCTTTCAGCGTAGGCGTTCGTGCAAATACTGTTTTCATACTTTAGTCTTTTGTCTTGTGACTTGGGTCTTGTTTCTGATTGTCATTTGTTTGATTTTATCAAGGATTTCGTCGACGGTTGGTACGCCGCCGCCTGGTCGGCCGTAAAATACTACCGGTGTTTTTCCTGCAACAGCCAGCTTTACATCCTCGACCATCTGGCCGAGACTCATCTCCACAGTTAGAAAGATTCTCCATTGGTCAGCGGCTTTACTTATATGTTCAGTTGGAAACGGCCAGAGGGTGATGGGGCGTATCCAGCCGACTTTGATGCCTTCCTGTCTTGCCTTGCTCACTGCACCGCGTACAATTCTTGCTGCGACTCCATAGGCAACTACCACGATTTCTGCGTCATCAATGGCGTACTGTTCACAGAGTACTTCATTTCTTTGTACCTGCTCATATTTTGCCTGAAGTTTGTGGTTTAATTCTTCCAGCGCTCCCTCGCGGAGCCACAGAGAGCGGACAATGTTTTGCGGCCTGTCCTTGGCTCCGGTCAATGCCCAGTCTTTAGGTGGTAGTTTTCGGCCCTGTTTACCCGCCATACGTCTTGCAGGTTTCTTCTCCAATACTATCGGCTCCATCATCTGGCCGAGGATGCCATCTGCAAGCACTACGACAGTCATTCGATACTGGTCAGCCAAATCAAATGCTAATGGCATACAATCGGCCAGCTCCTGCACGCTCGACGGCCCAAGGACGATGGTTCGATAATCGCCATGTCCACCACCGCGGGTGGCCTGGAAGTAATCGCCCTGCGAAGGGGCAATGTTACCCAGGCCGGGCCCACCTCGCATTACATTGACGACGACTGCTGGCAGCTCAGCGCCGGACAGATAGCTTATTCCTTCCTGCATTAAGCTTATGCCTGGACTGGATGAGCTTGTCATCGCCCTTTTGCCCGTAGCGGATGCACCAAATACCATATTGATAGCTGCTAATTCGCTTTCACACTGCACAAAGACCTGGTCTTCCTCAGGCATTCTTCGAGACATATATGCAGTAACTTCGTTTTGCGGGGTGATAGGATAGCCGAAATAAGCATCGCAGCCGGCAATAATGGCCGCTTCGCCAAGGGCCTCATTGCCACACATTAGAATTCTTTCTGACACTTTTGTTTATATCCTTCCGCCTATAACGGGAATCTGTTAGGTTGTTACGTTTTAGAATCCTGCTTTTGTAGGGGTGACGATTTTCTATTTTTCTTGCCCGCCTCAATAACTACTACATTATCCTCACGAAAAACCTCGATAGCTGCATCCGGGCAGATAAGGGCACAGAAGCAGCAGCCGGTACAATTTGTAGTGAGCTCGTCGAAACCATCGGTGTCAGTTATCTGAGCCGGGAAATAACCTTTTTTGTTAGATTTCTTGGATATAATGATGCTGCCCTTCGGGCATACTAATACACACAAGCCGCAACCCTTGCACCGTTCGGTATCAATTTTTATTTTACCAGCCATTCTCTAATATTGCATATCACGTATTATGTGTTAAAAAGACAAAACATCCATCCATAGCAACTCTAGGATTGTAACAAAGCTGTATGTGCTTGTAAAGCGAAAAGCGAATAAACAGAATTGCGAAATTATTCTCTACCAAATACTCTCAATGCCTTTTCCCATTGATAGTGAATAATCAATAAAAAAGCGGCCTTGTGCTCAGTTGCACAAGGCCGCCTGTGAGCTGCTTAATGTTAGTCTTGAGTCGTTAAATCAGTTGCTCGATTATTCATCAGGAACAAGTTTTTTCTATGGGCTAGTTTGGGCTGGTTAGAGATGCCCGATTACCTATCAGGAATGCGTCTTTTCTCTTGCCTGGCGCACGCTCACTATTTTGATTAAGCAGGTCGCCTTTCCAGTTAAAGTCGCCATTGTAAGCAGTATAGATGTTGTCTTCCTCAATTCCACAGAAGGATTTCTTTTCAAAGGTCACGTGCCCATCCAAATACAATACATTTTGCCCTTCTTCCTGGTGGTTATAAGAATTTCCAAATTTTACATGCTCTGTACCCTTGTCACGATGAAATGGGCCCTTAGAGCCGTATGGGCCCTCCTCCCAAGTTTGTCCTGGGAAAGTGTCTGATTTAGCGTTCGTACTGGCATGTTTAAACCACGGATTAGGATCAGCAGCCACCGCCATAGCGGGGTCGCTTGATGTTGTCAGAGCATACGTGGCCGTAAAAGGATAATGATATGCGTAGCTGCAACTCCAGTCTGCATTACCACTATCAATGGCTGGTGGAGTCTCTGGGCTATCAGTCCATCGGCCAAAATCCCAGGCATCGATAAGCTCAAAACCATCCGGCAAGGTGCTATTTCCAACAGCAGTTTTAAGATCAAGATCTGTGACACCGGTATCACTCTTGCAGACGAACGACTTAACAGTCACATCGGCGAACTTCACCAAAAAATAAAAACACGCGGTAATAGTTGCTTGGCCCGGTGGTGTTCCGAAAGCCGCGTCTCGGGTTGTGCCCATCCATGCATTCCCCATGAGGCCATGGGTGAAAGTACTATTGGTCCAACCTGCTATGGGGAACTCCTCTTGGTAATCGTTGGCATAGATCAGCATTGCCTTACCGATGCCGGACAGGTTTGTACCACAGGTCATTCGAAAGGCAATCGCCCGGACCCTGGCCAGAGCAGGCATCAGAATGCCCATCAACAGCGCTATGATTGCAATAACAACCAGCAGCTCAACTAATGTAAAACCTTTTGTTCTTCTCATTTTATGCCCCTTTCACTTTTCTCGAGATTCGCAAGTCCAGCCGTTCTTAAGTACATTCGGTTTACACTTTAATAAATAAGTGCTTACTGCCCCAAAAACCTTAAACACCAAACACTCTTTTGCCTGCGAATCCCTCTAATTTACTTTTTTTCCACCTAAGAACGGTCGGCAAATATTTGCAAAACCGGTTTTGTCAACAAGGTTCGCACACAGTTAGCTCTACATTCGTTTTCCACAGCTATTTTTCCAATCCCAGAAGCTAAATTACAATATCACCCTTTTTGGCAGGTAGGTTTAAGATATGATAAGAAAAGAATATGATGGCAGTTCAAATTATAATGCTTTTTAAACCTACCGTCATCTGATATAATTCTAACACAAGACAATTTGTACGTCAAATAAAATCTCGGCAAATTAGCTAAAATCATTGAATTTTTTTTCGATTTGTTTAAAATTCTTGTTTTTAGCGTGGAATCGTAGATATGACCAATAAAAATAATCTTGAAGTCACAAAAAACCTGTTAAAAAAACACAGGCAAGCTCATCTTTTGGCATTCTGGGAGCAATTAAATACGACCCAAAGACAGAACCTGCTCGCACAAATCGAGCCGCTGAACTTGGCGAAAATAGCCAATTGGGTAACCAAGTACATCAAAAAGCCCGATTTTGCCAAAATAAGCAGCCAATCCTTCGACCTTGCTCAGTCCTCGGGACTCCTAACGGAGGACAGGCTCACCCCTGCTGAGTCCTATAGTCCTGAACCAGCCGACCCCGCCAAAAAACGCAAGTACGACGCAGCCACCAAATTAGGCAAGGAGCTAATACGGCAGAGCAAGGTTGCGGCCTTTGTTGTTGCCGGAGGGCAGGGGACCCGGCTCGGATTCGACGGCCCAAAGGGGAATTTCCCCATCAGCCCTGTTAAAAACAAAACGCTGTTTCAAATATTTGCCGAAACCATCACAGCAGTGTCGCAAAAGTACCAGGCCGTTTGCCCCTGGTATGTTATGACCAGCCCTTTGAACCACGCCGAGACCGTAGAAATCTTCCGCTCGAACAATCATTACGGTCTGAAAGAGGAGGATGTCTGTATATTCCAGCAGGGCACACTGCCTAACTTCAGCTTCGACGGAAAAATACTTTTGGCTGACAAAGACAGAATCGCCTGCTCACCTGATGGGCACGGTGGAAGCTTAAAGGCACTCTACAACAGCAAGGCACTCGAAGATATGAAAAAACGTGGCGTAGAGCTCATAAGTTACTGGCAGGTTGATAATCCATTGATAAAAATCTTCGACCCATTGTTTATCGGCCTGCATGTCCTTGACAAGGCCGAAATGTCTTCAAAAGCGCTGGTGAAAACCGGCCCTTATGAAAAAGTTGGCAATTTCTGTCTCGTCGATGGCAAAGTAAACGTCATCGAATATACTGATTTGCCGGATGAGCTGGCAGAGCAAATAAATCCCGACGGCTCGCTCACCTTCGAACTCGGCAGCATTGGCATTCACGTTATCAGCACCAGTTTCATTGAGCAGCTGAATAAAGACGGCTTTGCCCTGCCGTTGCACAGAGCCGAAAAAACAATTCCATACATTGACCAGCGAGGAAATCCTGTTAAACCCACTGAGCCAAACGGTATAAAGCTGGAAAGCTTTGTTTTCGATGCTCTGCCGCTGGCCTCGAAGTCGATAATACTACAGACCATCCGAAGTGAAGAATTTGCACCGGTCAAAAATGCCGCCGGTGTTGACAGTGTTGAGGCCACAAGGCAGATGATGGTTACTCGTGCTGTTGATTGGCTCGAATCAGCAGGCGTCAACATTCCCCGAAAAGCCGATGGCTCTGTCGATTGTCTGCTTGAAATTGCGCCCGGCTTTGCGCTGGAAAAAGAAGATATCAAGGCAAAGCTAAATCAGATACCCCAAATCAAGCCGAAAGACAAACTCTACCTTGCCTGAGTAGCATAGTCCCTGCGAAAGCAGGGATGTTTGGGTGTTTTCAATTTGACAAATAACCCCCCAGAAGAGTATATTGCGAGCGGCAAGAAGAATATCGAATAATGATAATAGAATGCCAAATGAGTAATAAGGGAGTTGAAAATGAAAAGGAAAGTTTGGGTTAATTTCGTTTTAGTTGTAACGGCAATATTTATATTCGGTTTCGAAGAAGTAAACGTTATTTCAGAGGAGCCCGAAGTTAAACCCCAGGTAAAGGAGGAAAAAGTAATGAGTGTTCAGACAGAAACTTTTGGCAAGATGCCGGACGGCAAGCAGGTTGATTTACACACGCTAATTAATCCTAATGGCCTTCGAGCTAAAATTACGAACTATGGTGCGATTTTGGTATCGATGGAAGTGCCGGACCGCGACGGCAAGATGGCCGATGTAGTGCTCGGCTTCGATACACTTGACGGATATCTTGGGGAGCATCCCTATCTCGGAGCAATCGTCGGCAGATACGCCAATCGCATCGCCAAAGGCAAATTTGTGCTCAACGGCGTCGAGTACAAGCTGGCGGTCAACAATGGCCCTAATCATTTGCACGGCGGCATAAAAGGTTTTGATAAGGTTCTATGGAAGCTTGAGGATATAAAAGCCGAGAGCGATAAGGCGTTTGTTAAGTTGAGCTATCTCAGCGCCGATGGCGAAGAAGGATACCCCGGCAATCTGGCGTGCTCGGTTACCTACACGCTGACAAAAGATGATGAATTGAAGATAAGCTATGAGGCAAAGACGGATAAAACGACCGTCATCAATCTTACCAATCACGCCTATTGGAATCTGGCGGGGCAGGGAAATGGCGACGTCCTTGGCCATGAGCTTATGCTCAATGCTGACAAGTTCACGCCCGTTGATAAGGACCTGATACCTACCGGAGAAATCAAGCCCGTCAAAGATTCGCCGATGGATTTTACCAGGCCGATGGCCATTGGTTCTCGAATTAACCAGGTTGGAATGGGTTATGACCATAATTACGTGCTCAATAGCGGCGGTGGTAAATTAGATCTGGCCGCGAGAGTATATGAGCCGAACAGTGGGCGGGTGATGGAAATACTTACTACTGAGCCGGGCGTGCAGTTATATACGGCCAACTGGCTGGGCGGCTCCGGCAAATCCGGCAAGGCGTATAAAAAGCATTACGCCTTCTGTCTGGAGACGCAGCACTTCCCGGATTCGCCGAACAAACCCGAATTCCCATCTGTCGTCCTCAAGCCGGACCAGAAGTACTCCACAGCAACTGTTCACAAGTTCTCTGCCAAGTAATTGTAAATAGTGAATTGAAAAGGGATTTGTAAATGGCGTTATTATTAGGATACGATGTCGGAAGCTCGTCGATAAAAGCAACGCTGATGAATGCCCAGACGGGCAAAGTGCTGGCAGCAGCAACCTCGCCTGAGAAGGAATTAGAAATTATTGCAAAAAAATTGGGCTGGGCCGAGCAGCATCCCCAAACCTGGTGGGAGCACGTCATTAAAACAATCCAAAAAATTAAGTCACAAGCTGATTTTGATGCGTCCGATGTTAAAGCGATTGGGATTTCCTACCAGATGCACGGCCTGGTTGTGGTTGATAAAAATAAGGAGGTGCTCAGACCATCGATAATCTGGTGCGATAGCCGTGCTGTTCAAATCGGAGAAAAGGCAGCAAAAGAAATTGGCGAAGAAACGTGCCTTAAAAATTCGCTGAACCTGCCCGGCAATTTCACCGCATCGAAATTAAAGTGGGTCAAGGAAAATGAGCCGGATATTTATTCCAGGATTTATAAAATAATGCTGCCCGGCGATTACATCGCAATGAGGATGACAGGCCAGATAAAGACAACCCCTTCTGGCTTATCAGAAGGAATAATGTGGAATTTTCAAAAGCAGTCTCTGGCAAAATTCCTGCTGGATTATTACGGAATTTCCGAAGAGTTGATTGCCGACATTGTTCCGACTTTCTCAGTCCAGGGTGAGCTGACTAAAACAGCAGCCGACGAGCTGGGATTAAAAGCCGGCACCAAGATATCCTATAGGGCAGGAGACCAGCCCAATAATGCACTATCTCTTAATGTTTTGAACCCGGGTGAAATAGCAGCTACAGCCGGTACATCGGGTGTAGTTTACGGTATCACCGAAAAGAGCGACTACGACAGTAAATCAAGAGTCAATACGTTTGTTCACGTCAACCACTCGCCAGAAGCACCGAGGTATGGTGTGCTGCTGTGTTTGAACGGCACTGGAATCTTGAACAGCTGGCTGAAACATAATGCCACTGGTGGATTGGATTATGACAAAATGAATGAATTGGCTGGCGGTGTAAAAGTTGGTAGTGACGGACTTGTGATTCTACCTTATGGAAATGGGGCTGAGAGGACACTGGAAAATAGAAATCTTGGCGCATTGATTCACGGCTTGAACTTCAATATCCATAAAAGGGCACACCTTCTGCGTGCAGCACAGGAGGGTATTGTTTTTGCGTTGAATTATGGACTGGGAATAATGCGGCAGACAGGAGTCCAGGTAAAAACCGTTCGAGCAGGCAATGCAAATATGTTCCTTAGCCCGTTATTCGCTGAGGCCTTTGCAACTGTTACAGAATCGGTTGTAGAATTATATAACACTGACGGCTCGCAGGGCGCTGCCAGAGGGGCGGGTATCGGCGCCGGAATCTATAAAGGCCCGGAAGGTGCCTTTATAGGTCTGCAGCCCGTTATGACAATCGAACCAAATGAAAACTTGACTTCTGCCTATCAACAAGTATATAAAACATGGGAAGATGTTTTGAGGCATGAATTGAAAAGGAGTTAGCTAAAATGGCTGAGAAATCTTTACACAGTATATGCAGATGGACGTTTAACCCGGGCAAGGGCGGATTTGTGCCCGACGACCAGAGGCCCGAATGGGGCGGTAAGTTCGGAACACCGGAGATGATTAAGCTGGTGGCTGATAAGATTCGGCCTCGGATTCCGGACAATATCGTGCTGGGAATAGAGATGCACTATGATGCCGAAGTTGATGATAAAAACGCCGCGGCTGTCGCCGATGCGCTAGTGGACAACAAATTGTATCTGGCGATGATAACTCCCGGCGCTCACTGCCACTTTGCCTATGGCGGTATAGCCTCGCTCGACCCGAATGAGCGAAAGGCCGCCGAGGATTTAGGCACAAAAACAGTTGACCTGGCATACGGCACCTTGAAAAAGGCATGGCACCCGGAAAAAGCACCTGCATGTGTTATCTGGAACGGCTCGTTCGGCTATGATATCGCCACGGTTGGGATTAAGCAGATGTATCAAAACCTTAAAGAAAGTATCGCTGGTTTGTGCAAATATGAGCAGGAAAAAGGCGGCAGTCTCTATATTGCGTTCGAGCCCAAGCCAAATGAGGGTCATCCGGCGATGCTGATTCCAACGGTTGCAAGCGCGCTCCTGTTCTGGAGAAAAATCGAAGAAGAATTCGGCGTCTCCAGAGACAAAAAGGGCGTCAATAAGGAATTCGGACACTCTGAAATGATAGGCCTTGACCACGTCTATGATTCGGTCGAAGAGCTGGATAACGATATGATGGTTCACATGCACTTGAACAGCCAGGGCTACAATGACGGCATTATCCTCGGCGGGCCGGGAAAGTACGATATAGACCACGGGACCAGAATAAACGGTATGAATGTCGCCATCGCGGGGCTACTCCAGCAGGCTGGCTACGCCCGATGGAAAGGCCATGATATGCAGACACGGGCATACGATAACGCAGAGCAGGGAATCGACAGGGTGATAAGAAGCGTGTTGAGCTGGGAGGCCTGCGACAAAGCCGCGAAAGAGCTGGATACTAAAAAGCTGATGGACCTGCTTGCCAAGCGCGAAACCGCTAAAGCTGAAGATATGATGCGCCACGCAGTTGTCGCCGCACAAAAGCATTTTGATGAAATGTACAAGTAACCCCGTGAATTGCTGATTTACGATTTTCTATTGTCGATTCTAAATCGAAAATCTATTTCCTTTGATGTCTTGCTACACCTAACCGCTTCTGCTGCCCTATTTTAACACAAAACTAAACATACTTTTCCTCTTGTTTCCCTAAGCAACTTACTCTTCCAAAAGCACCTCTGAAGGCCTTTTTTATTTCCCCAACGGCTGATAATATCTCCACTTTCATAAGAAAATTTAGCTTTTTAAACATTTTATCCTTGACAAATACAAAACTATGTAGTTAATTTAGGGCGAAGAGGCAACTTGGATGGCCTCTTCGCAAAAGGATTTGGTTGAAGAAAAGGAATGGATAAAATGAAGGATTTGTTTACGACCGGCGAGGCCGCCAAGGTTTGCAAGGTTAGTCAGCAAACAATTATTCGATGTTTCGATTCCGGCCGCTTGAAGGGATTTCGCGTCCCCGGCTCAAAGTTCCGCAGGATTCCGCTCCAGAGCTTAGTCAAATTTATGAAGGATAACAATATCCCGCTGGATACCCTTGACTCCGGCAAGAGGAAAATCCTTGTGGTAGATGATGACGCCGAAATTGTTGAGCTTATTGTCGATGTTCTCGGCCGCGATGGCAGATTCGAGACCAAAACTGCATCCAGTGGCTACGAGGCAGGAATAGCAACCCAGCGGTATCGGCCCGAGCTGATACTTTTGGATTATATGCTGCCCGATGTCAATGGCAACATTGTCTGCCAGACGATAAGAGAAAACCCCGAATTCGAAAACATCAAAATCATTATCGTAAGCGGCGTGGTAAAACAGGACGAAATCGACCGGCTACTAAAATCCGGTGCGCAGGATTTCATAAAAAAACCGTTCGACATCGCTGAACTCATTGACAGAATCAGCTCTGCCTTACAGATAAAATAAGTGCTACTCTGCGAAGTGCTCGCTACGTAGCACGAGTGACGCAGCGGCCGACGAACGGCTTTACAAAGCCCCGCGATACCACCTGCCGTACATAGGTACGGGCTTCGCTGGCAATCCTGCGTAGAAAAGGATGACTAAATGCCGGACAGAAAAGCCGATACAACAATTGCCCACCAGGTAGAGCTTACCATTGGCCGGCTTAATTCGCTTTCAATCCTACCATGCGTTGCAGCACAGCTTTTTCCCAGGCTCCTGCAAGGCCAGTTCTCGCTCTCAGCCGATATTATAGAATCAGACCTTGCCCTCACCGCCAGAATTCTTTCGCTTATCGGTAAGCACGGTGTGAGCAAAGCCGGGGAGAGATTTTCGCTTCGTCAGGGACTTGATAGACTCCCTGCAGGGCTTGTTCGCGATGCGCTTCTCTCGGTCAGGGTTCTCCACGAACCGTGGCACAGCGACAATAGAAAACAGCTTATGCTCCATTCGCTTGCGGTAGCCTGCTGTGCCAAAGATATTGCCGAAATCACGCTGCCTCAAATGGACTCCCAGCTGGCTTACTGTGCCGGCTTGTTGCACGATATTGGAAAATTTGCACTTGAAGAAGCGATGCCGAAAAGCTTCGTCCGAATTATCGAAGAAGCAAAATCGCAAAGCGCCTGCAGCAGCAATATAGAGGAAAGACACTTTGGCATCGAGCATACGCTCCTCGGCAAGCATCTGGCTCAAAAGTGGTGTTTGCCTGATGCAATTGCTCTTGCCATCTGGCTGCACCACAGCGACACTATAACGATTTATCAAAACATGTCTGAGGCAAGGTTGGCCGCCATAGTACAGTTAGCAGATTCTATGGCACGGCAATCCGGAATCGGCCAATCCGGCAGCTTCGATTCACCGGTGCAAATAGAGCCGATAGCCAATGTGCTCGGCATAGACGGTGAACAATTAAAACCAATCCGTCAAGGCCTGACCAAGCAGGTCCAGCAAAGAGCTAAAATTCTGGGTCTGGATATGCCAAATGCAATGGCAAAGTATGCTGATGCTGCTCATGCTGTCGCTGCACAATTAGCCCGAGATAATACAAAATTATCCGACGAAAATCGGCGGCTGCAAACCGTATCGGGCCATTTTGATTTTATAGCGGAATTCCTCCTCCGTATAAACCCAGCCGCAGGTGCCATTGATATGGCAGAAAATTTTGCTACTCGCTGGCAAAAATTTTATCAGACAGGGATGATTTGCCTCTATTTGGCTCCTGCGGCTAATTCTAAAACTCTTGATGCCGTCGTGGTACAAGAGCTTGGGCAAAGCAAAACGATGATTCTAAATGCCCCTGAGGATTCGACGCCAATACCAAAAACAATAGCAACCAGCTTTACAATATTAGATGCTCCCGATTATCTTAATTGGCTGTTTGAGCAGTTAGATGTTGATTTCGATGTCAGCCGAACTAAATTAGTGCCGCTGCTTTCTAACGGCAGGGCAATCGGGGCAATCGCCTTCGAGCTTAACTGGCCGGTTGATATGGAGCTTTTCGCAGAAGAGTTAAGGGCAACAACCTCAATAGCCGGTGCTATTTTGGACATGGCTGTTGCCGGCACCGGACAAGAGCGTTTTGCCGAGAGATTCGCCCAGCTTATATCCAAACCGGAGGTCTCCCAGCCCAGGGTTACCAAAGACTATCTGTTTAGTGCCTTGGCCGAGATGGCAGCCGGTGCAGCACATGAGTTAAATAATCCTCTCTCGGTAATATCCGGCCGAGCCCAGCTATTGGCTGAGACCGAAACGGACAATGAAAGAAAACGAATCATAGACCAGATTGAGAAAAATGCCGGCCAAATAGCTCAAATTATCGAGGACCTGATGAGTTTCGCCGAGCCGCCAAAACCAAAACCGGCCCGGACGGCTCTTAAACAAATCCTGAATGAGGCTATGCAATTAGCCAGTCAAAAAACAAAGGTAGAAAATATCAATACTCAAATTGAAGCTGCCGAGCCGGACGGAAATGTTCTTGTGGATTCGGGGCAAATTGTATCAGCGCTCGCAAATATTATCGTCAATGCCGTCGAATCCTACGAAGACAGAACAGGGCCAGTAAAAATCACTGCTGCTCCGGCCGACATGTCGTATCACGGGCTTCCAGCCCGTGATACCACGACCAAGCCTGTCCCGAGCGAAGTCGAGGGGATGGTCGTGGTACAAATCAGTGACCTCGGTTGTGGGATGGACACAGAGACCCTGCAAAAAGCCGCCCAGCCGTTCTTCTCGGCAAAAACAGCGGGTCGCAAACGGGGAATGGGTCTTGCCTATGCTGCCCGGCTTATACAATTAAATGGCGGGTCGTTAGATATAGCAAGTAAGCCCGGCGGCGGAACCACCGTGACAATACTATTGCCCCACGCGTAAAAAAGAAATCTTGATTAAAAGGGCTTGCGACCGCATGCGATTCTGAGTATTCTTAAAAAAATCTCATCTTTGAGAGATTTTATGGGCACTGTTGTCACTTATAAAAAAGGTAAGAACGCCAAATGGAGGTAAAATATGAGTGGTATCTTCGGAGTAGTCTCAAAGGGAAATTGCGTTGAAACTCTTTTCTATGGCGTAGATTACCATTCTCATCTGGGTACTGAATACGGCGGCATAGCAGTACTCGGAGATGGTTTTACCCGTCAAATACATAATCTGAGCCAAAGCCAGTTCAAGTCAAAATTCTATGATGATTACAAACATGTCAACGGCAACAAGGGCATTGGCGTCATTAGCGATTATGATGAACAACCCATTTATCTAAACTCAAAATTTGGACCATTCTGTATAGTAACAAGCGGATTTGTAGAAAATGCCGAAACATTAGCGGATGAATTGCTCAAAAAAGGTGTGTCCTTCAGTGAGGTAAGTAATAGAGCGGTTAATACACCTGAATTGATAGCAAAGTTAATAAACCAGGGAAACAATTTGGTAGACGGCATAGAGAAGATGTTCGTGCGAATTTCGGGCTCGTGCTCACTTTTATTGCTGCATAAAGACGGAATATACGCAGCAAGAGACCGTCTGGGACATACGCCTCTTGTTGTCGGCAGGCGAAAAGACGGCTGGGCGATAACCGCTGAGACAACCGCCTTCCAGAATACCGACTTCGAGGCTGTAAAATCCATTGAGCCGGCAGAAATAATCCTGATAAATGAAGAAGGTATAACGCAAAAAAGCCCGGGCACACCAGATGCAAACCAAATCTGCGCATTCCTTTGGATATATACCGGCTTTCCTGCATCAAGCTATGAAGGGATAAACGTGGAGATAGTCAGGGAAAAATGTGGCCGATTTCTTGCCAAACGCGATAAGGATATTAATGTTGACCTTGCCTGCGGCATTCCCGACTCCGGAATAGCCCATGGGTTAGGATATGCGATGGAATCCCGCAAGCCCTTCAGGCGACCTCTTGTTAAATATACACCTGGATATGGTAGAAGTTATACTCCACCTTCACAACAAACCCGTGACCTAATCGCCAAGATGAAACTCATTCCCATCAAAGAGGTAATCGAAGGCAACAGCATTGTTGTGTGTGAGGATTCCATTGTCAGAGGAACCCAGCTTAAAAACTTCACTATAAAAAAACTCTGGGATTGCGGCGCCAAAGAGATACACATAAGGCCGGCTTGTCCGCCTTTGATGTTTCCGTGCAGATTTAATCTCTCCACGCGCAGCACCGATGAGCTCGCCGCCCGCAGGGCTATTCGCAGCCTGGAAGGCCACGATATAAAGGATGTGTCAGAATATACAGACACAAACAGCGAAAAGTACAAGAAAATGGTGGAATGGATTGCCAGGGATTTGGATGTCACAACGCTGAGATACCAGAGCATGGACGATATGATTAAGGCCATTGGGCAACCAAAAGAGAAGCTATGTTTGTATTGCTGGAACGGTGAATACCCAAAAGCAACACGCACAAAGCCGGCAATAGACATAATAGAAGCAAAGAAGCCATCCACAAGAAAACCAAAAGAAACAAAGGCCGCACTCTGATAGCAAATCCACCTCCCGCAAGGGATGGCCAAGCCCATTACAAACCCGTCACACAGATGGCGGGCAAATGGCGAACAAGTCCGAAAATACAGTTCAATTAGGGAATACTTAATTTCAAGCCGGCGCCGGCCCTCCAAACAGCCCTGACTACCATAAAACTGATAACCGGTCTCTTATAGGGCTACCTGTCCACCGCCTGTCCTGACTGAAAAATTCAAAATAAAGCCATTCTTTTATTAAACCGAAATAACAACCGAGGAGCCACTGTAAGTTTAATTATTCGTGGGACTTAAAGCTTGTGGACTATAAAAAAAGACACAAAAGATTACGCCTGCTCATAAAGAAGCTGAACAGCGAACGCAAAAGGCAGGCAAAAAAAACAGATATACTCTGCAACGACCTTATTGCAGCCCAGCGGCACTTTATAAAAAAACTAAATACCATTAACTTCACAGCTAATTTCTACGAGTCTATCATCGGATGCACCGACCTGAACGGCCTTTTATGCACAGCCAGCAGTCTCATCAAAGAGAAAATTACCGATGCAAATATCAGCTTCTTTCTGCGTGAAGCAGAGAGTTTCGAATTGTTTATGTTCTATAGTGACCGGCCGGTTACTATAGGAAAGCAGCGTCCGGAAGATTATTTTAGCCCTGAGCTGGTTGAAGATATCTGTAAAGCGAACAAGGTGTGCACTATCGAAGATATGTTCGCAATGGGCCTGCAGGGAAACTTAAATGTACTAAATAAAATCTCGGCTGTTACCATTCCTCTGGGCCTGTTTGGTTCATCGCTGGGTTTTATACTGATTTACGACCGGTTGGAAAACAAATTAACTGCCGATGAGATAGACGACATTTACGCTGTCACATGTGGCCTTTCCCGAGCGATTGCCTCCGCCGTAAGGCGTCCTGCGGACTGCCAGTCCCGCCCTGCCGAAGGGCTGGGTCAGGCGCCTTTGAAAGCAGAAGATTAAGGACTTTATTGCGGTAAAGACCTGTTTTCCTGCAACTTGAGCTATTATGCCATAGCCTTTTCTTTATCTGGAAATTTTTTAAGCTGGCTATAGGTAAACACAGGGCCATCTATACACACAAACATACCTGCGATGTTACAATGTCCACACTTGCCGATGCCGCACTTCATATATCGCTCCAGCGTTATGTAAATATCTTCGTCCCTGAATCCGCTCGTTAAGAGCTTCTCAATAACGAATTTAATCATAATAGGCGGGCCACATATATAGGCAACTCCATTGGGCGAAACCATATCCGTTTTACCCCACAACGTTGTAACTACACCTACATTTTCTTGCCAGCGGTCATCCGGCTCATCCACAGTAAGTAATACTTCTATATTATCTATCTGCTTCCAGACTTTAAGCTCTTCTTTGAAGCAAAGCTCATTCGGAGTTTTCGCACCATATAAAATCTTAATCTTCCCGAAATCTCCTCGTCGAACAAAGACCGATTTTATCACGCTTCTTAACGGCGGCAAACCAATACCTCCGGCAATAAAATACAGGTCTTTGCCTGCAACTTCATCAACCGGGAAAGAATTCCCGTATGGACCTCTTATATAGATTTTATCTCCCTGCTTAAGTTGATGTATAGCCCGTGTAAGCTTTCCAACAGCCCTTATTGTAAGCTCCAAAAATCCCTTGTCGCTCGGACTGGAAGTAATGGATATAGGTGATTCTCCCACACCTAATAAGGAAACCTGAACAAACTGGCCGGGTTTATAATTGAAAGACTCAGCCAAGGCCTTATCTTTGAAAACAAGCTTAAATGTTTTTGTGTCGAAACTCTCTCTTTGAATCGATTCTATTATTGCCGGATGTGGAAGATATTCATTCCTCACTGTTTTGTAACCTCTTCAATCACTTGGGATATTCCTATATTGACCGGGCAGCTTGACAGGCACCTGCCACAGCCGACACAGCCGCTCATCCCCGTTGTAAGATAATCGTATTTGAGCTTATGTTCATACCTGCGTGAAGTGCGAATCCACTTCTCAAGCCGAGGATTATGCCCGCTCGCTTCCCGCGTGTATCCTTCAAACACGCACGCATCCCAGTTTCGATACCTTCTGCCTGAGTTTTCTCTCCTCTCATCGAATACATTAAAGCAGGTGCATGTCGGGCAGACATAGAGGCAGCCACCGCAATAGATGCATCTCTCGGCTATTCTTTCGTACATTTGCTCCGGCACCTTATCCTCGCAGAACCTTTCTATCGCCTTTTCAAAATCCAATGAAAGAGAGACTTTCTGTTCTACGCTGTGTTTTTCGCTTTTCGAGCGCTCAAGGTCATTTTTAGATGCCTCAGCAAAAAATTGCTGGTAAGTATCTACAAACTCTTTACCTCTTTCAGAGCCGATTTCAACAACGAACCTTTCTCCAATATCTACCAATTGCAAGTCAAAGCCATTTTCCAAAAATGGCCCTGTCTTTGCTGATGTGCAGAAACAATTCTCGGCAGGGCTCTTGCAGCCGACGATAACCAGTAATTTGTCTGCTGACCTGCTTAAATAGTAAATATCCTCGAAATTTCTTTTGAAGAAATCATCTATAAATTTTAATCCTTTAACGTCACATGCACGCAGACCAAACAGCAGTTTTTTAGCTGCGGGCTTAACCGTTTCAATAATTTTTTCGCCCTCAAACTTAAAAAGAGATTCGAGCTGAGGGAACAATATAAACTTGGGTGGAACTACAAGAGACTCATATTCCAAATTCAATTTGTCAGCGAGCAATTCTCTGTCTTTGCCATCAAGCTTTATAAAGTGCGTATCTCCACCAATACTTTTTAATGGCAGATAAGTCTCCCACTGCTCTGATGCGCTCATGCAGAGTGCTTTAACGTTATCTTTTTCCAGCAACCGCTCTTTCATCCCGTTAGAAACCTCCCTGAGGTGACACCCATATAATCAATTATTAGTTTATAATACCATTCAACAACTAAGGTCACAGCGTCCATCTTTCTAACGGGATTCATAGCTTTTCAATTTTGACGGCACAGACCTTGTACTCGGGGATTTTGGCCACAGGGTCCACGGCGGGATTAGTCAATACATTTGCTGCTGCTTCTCTAAAATGAAAAGGAATAAACACAGAGCCCTTTTTTACCTTGTCTGTCACTAATACCTGTGTCTCGATTTGGCCACGTCTCGATGAAACTCTAACGAGACTACCTTTTCTCAGCTTGAGATTCTTAGCATCTTCCGGATTAACCTCAACATAGCCGACCGGCACCTCTCTATCCAAGGTTGAAGTTCGGCGGGTCATCGTTCCCGTATGCCAATGCCAGTAGATTCTTCCCGTACTAAGGACAAAGTTATATTCGTCATCGGGAAGTTCATCCGCAGGCACATACATACACGGCATAAAAGTCCCTTTGCCTTTGGTGAATTTATCCTTGTGCAGATAGCTCGTACCAGGATGGTCTTTTGATGGACATGGCCACAGCAAACCAAACGGGTCTAAACGGTCGTAGCTCATCCCTCCATAGATGGGCGTAAGCTGGGCTATTTCATTCATAATCTCAGAAGGATGGCTGTAATTCATATTTTCATAGCCACAGCGTTTGGCTATCTCAGACAGGATTTCCCAATCCGGCTTCGCTTTGCCTAGTGGCTCAATGGCCTTGCGTATCCTCTCGACCCTGCGTTCCGTATTAGTGAACGTGCCGTCTTTTTCAGCGAAACTGGCCGCAGGCAATACCACATCCGCATATTGAGCCGTATCTGACAAAAATATTTCGTTAACAGCAAGAAACTCCAGCTTCTTTAGCGCTTCGCGAACATGATTTGAATCGGGGTCACTAATGACAGGGTTCTCGCCCATTATATAAAGAGCTTTTAATTCGCCCTGCAGGGCATAATTTATAATTTCAGTAACAGTAAGACCAGCTTCTGCCGGCAGATTTTCGACTGCCCATCTTTTTTCAAATTTATCCCTAATATCATCATCGGTTACTTTTTGGTAGCCGGAGAAGACATTTGGAAGCGCACCGACGTCACACGCTCCCTGGACATTGTTCTGCCCCCTTAAAGGATTAACGCCGGTAGAAGCAAACCCGACATGAGCAGTCAGCATTGCCAGATTTGCCAGCGATTTAACATTATCCACGCCTGTGGTATGCTGCGTAATACCCATAGAATAGACAATCATTGCCTTTTTACTTTTCGCATAAAGTCTTGCCGCCTGAATAAGCAAATCCCGCGGAATTTTTGTCATCTTCTCTACATACTTCGGGCTGTACTGCTCAACCATTTTTTTTAATTCTTCAAAGCCCTCTGTCCTTTGCTCTAAGTATTTTTGGTCATACAGCCCTTCTTTAATGATTACATTCATCAACCCGTTTATCCACGCAACGTCGGTACCATTATCCTGGGCCAAATAAATGGTCGCATATTTGGCAAGTTCTATTCTTCTCGGGTCAATAACAATCAGCTTGGCACCTTTGTCGTTGACGGCATTGATTATCCTTGAGCCGATTAGAGGATGTTGTTCGGTGGTATCTGAGCCGGTGACTAAAAACAAATCTGCATCTTCGAATTCATTTATGGAATTAGTCATTGCCCCCGAGCCAAACGTTGCCGCCAGACCTACTACTGTAGAAGCGTGACAGAGCCGGGCACAGTGGTCAATGTTATTAGTCTTAAAAACAGCCCTGGCTAGCTTCATCATAAGAAAATTTTCTTCATTTGTTGCCTTGGCTGAGCTCAGAAAACCAACGGCATCCGGCCCATATTTATCTTTTACCTCTAAAAGTCTTCCGGAAACAAGTTCCAGAGCACTATCCCAGCTAACCTCTTTAAATTTGTTGTCGGTTCTAATTAGTGGGGTTTTAAGTCTATCTATCTTGTTGACAAATTCATAGCTGTTCCATCCTTTGACACAAAGAGCGCCTTTTGAAACGGGATGATTTCTGCTTGGATATGAGCCGACAACCATTCCGTTCTCGGCCTGAAGGTACAATCCACACCCGCATCCGCAAAACGGGCATGTGGTAAGAACAAAGCTGTGTTCTGCATCCTGCATATCGTATCTTAGATTGAGCTTTAGTCCGCCAAGCTCCTTCAAGCAAGGTTGATGCGTTTGTCAGTTTTAATTAAGCATTTCAGAAAGCCCAGAGTACAAACCCTGTAAAATGCCTGCGCTTGCCGTAGTTCTGATAACAAGTAATATATGGTTTGTCAAGTGCTCTTAGTCCATCTTGGCAAAGCCGGGTCGCCCCGACGAGTTAGAAAACTCGGCAGAGTTTTTTCTCGCGGGGTTTATTAACTATGGGCATAATGCTTTTGGTATTTGCCAGCCCTTGTAATCTTAGGGCATAAAAAACTTTTTAATCGTGTGGCTTGGCGCTTATTAGTGCGGCTAAAAGGATATGCCTTAATCTATCAATACTGAGCTTGTTAAGGTAATCTTCGGTAAAATCCAGCTTAAATCGTCCTTTGAAATTCTTGATGCGTCTGGTAAGTTCGTTCCTGCCTAAAGCAGCGATTGAGGTTGCCGTCCGTTCAAAATATTGTCTCGAAGTCATTGTCTCGACCTTTAGAAAGCTGCTGTTAATAAGTTGGTTTTTCAATATCAGTATCGTCCGTTGTGTTGGGCCGCTTCTGTGGGAAATTCTGTATCGCGATAAAAACGCCTAAAGCAGTTTATTATTGGCCTAAAATTTTTTTGTCATTTCTCTGTGTGTCTGATAATGTTTGGTTATGAAGATAGATATGCTGAATTACTACCTGCCTGCTGAGTTGATTGCTCAAAGACCTCTTTCTGTTAGAAGCGATTCACGGCTGCTGGTTTTCAATCGTTCTCCCGTTAGGGATAGTGCGTATAACGGCGGGATTATCGACAGCCGGTTCAGCCGGCTCGGTGATTTTTTATTTCCTGGCGATTGCCTGGTTCTAAATAATGCAAAAGTTTTACCTGCCCGCTTTTTCGCACGGCGCTGCAGCGGCGGCAAGCTGAAGGGATTGTTTCTGGCCGAAAACGCCGCTGGTGTTTGGGAAGTGATGCTAAAAGGCGCTCGTAGAGTAAAGCCCGGCGAGAAGCTGTACCTGATGGACAAACAGAAGCAGAATTTTTGCACAGTGGTGGTACTCGAAAGGCTCAATGGGGGTAAATGCCGACTGAGGGTAGATGCTGGTAGCGATGCGGACACTATTCTTGATGAAATTGGCTTTCCGCCATTACCGCCATATATCAAACGAAATGATGACCCTGATATTGCTGCTGTAGATAAGCTGAGATATCAAACTGTTTACGCTCGCAAACTTGGCGCCGTTGCAGCACCCACAGCCGGGCTGCATTTTACAGACCAGCTAATCCAGCAATTAAAACAGGCCGGTATCTGCTTTGCATATTTGACCTTGCACGTAGGAGAAGGAACGTTTAAGCCGATAAGAACGAAAAATCTTGAAGGCCACCAGATGCATCAGGAACGATTCAGCATCGACGAGGAAAATGCCCAGATAATAAATGCAGCGAAAGATAAAGGTAGTCGGATAATTGCTGTGGGTACAACCTCAGCCCGAACTCTCGAAACGATTACAACCGGCTCACAGGTTCAAGCAGCCGCGGGTGTAACAAGTCTATTTATTAAACCAGGCTATAAATTTAAGATTGTCGATGCGATGATAACGAATTTTCATCTGCCCAAATCGACCTTGCTTGCATTGGTAGCTGCCTTTGCCGGGTTGGAGAATATATTGGTTGCATATCGATACGCCATTGAACAGCGATACCGTTTTTATTCATACGGCGACGCAATGCTGATAACCTGAGAGGTTTATTGTACATCCGGCTGAATATATAAAGCGGCTTGCTATTTGGGATTACTTTTAGTATTTTGTGGTTATGAGTATAGCAGGTTTACAATCCGGCAGAGGAGGCAGAAGGATTTTATCTGCTATCCGCCGGCTTTACGGCCTTTTAGCTATTCGTGCTTACAGTGTTATCATGTTCGGTGCGTTATTCTGTACGCTGGCGGTAAAATTCTTTCATTCCTGGCGTACTGGTTTGTTAAATGAATACTTTGAGTGGGTTCTTGCCGATGTTTCTGTACTATTAGGGATTGAGGTTATCCTGGCAATCATTTGTTTTCGGTGGCCCCGAAAATGGGTGATACGTACTGTTACATTTGCAGCGGCTCTTATCTGCGCTTGGTCTGTTATAAATGCCGGCTGGCTGATAAGAACGGGAACACAAATTTTGCCCTCAGTGCTTTTACCGTTATTTCGGTCACCGTTGAATGCGTTTCGCCTCGTTGGGGTTAACCTGATAAAAATGCCAAAAGCAGCTTTTGCTTTGCTTGGGCCCAGCGCGGTTGCTCTTGCCTTTTTCTTCTGCGTTTTGATAAGGCCTGAGAAGCCCGATTACAATAGCAGACGTTTTATTAAAAAGGTTGTTATTTCTGTCATCATAGTTATCAGCGCATCTGTGGTCCGCGGGGCAGTAGTCAGACATGGGTCGCAAGAGATAGCTTCGGTAGGGCTTCGCTATAACAGCCAGTTAAGAGCTATAGCAAGTTTGGTTTTATCTGATTACAGGCAGATACCGAATTCCAGGCGAAAGATACCCTACTTTGACGAGATAAAACTTGGGCTGAAACCGCAGCAGGCAAACCCCGTTAGAGATAATATCGGTAAATCGCCAGACACATCTTCGCTGCAGATTTCTAACGGGGCAAACCACAATGTAGTTATAGTAGTTCTTGAGGGAGTTCAGTACAACTACACTTCGCTCGCAGACAAGCAGAACGACTTAACGCCCTTTCTTGCAACTTTGGCAGAGCAGGGTGTTGGATTCGCAAACGCTCGCTCAACAGTGGCGCATACCACGAAGGCGTTGTTCTCACTTTTGACAGGGCGGTTTCCATCGGCGTCTCAGGACCTCGCCGAGACGGTCCCTGCTGTGAAGTGCTATGCAAGCATTGCTACGATTCTTAAAGAACAGTTGAATTTTCGGACGGCATTTTTTCAATCGGCCAAGGGTAACTTTGAATCTCGGCCCTCGCTGGTCTATAATCTTGGTTTTGATAAATTCTGGACAAGAGAGGACCTGGGTGACCCTAACAGCTTTCTGGGTTATCTGGCCTGCGATGAATTTTCAATGTTGAAGCCGATTACCGAATGGATAAAAGCTGATGAAGAGCCGTTTTTGCTGACGATTATGTGCTCTGTAACCCACGACCCTTATGTGGTTCCCAGATGGTATGCCGAGCCGGCTAAGGAGCCGGTGGACCGATATCGGCAGGCAATTTCCTATACAGATAAGTTTTTAGCTGCGCTGGATGAAGAACTCTGGAAGCTCAATATCAGAGATAAGACTATCTTTTGTGTTGTTAGCGACCACGGCGAGGCGTTTGGTGAGCACGGCCTTTTCGCTCACGAACGAATAGTTTTCGATGAGACCTTACACATACCATGGGTTGTGCGGGCTCCGTATTTAGTAAAGCCGGGGACGAGAGTCACAGAGCCGGTTAGCTCCGTTGATATGACGCCGACTTTGTTGGCTCTTTTGGGCTTTGACATCAGTTCTGCCGACTTTGATGGTGTCAATATTATTGACCGAATGTCGAGCGACCGTAAGGTGCATTTTTCCGGCTGGTTGTGGGAGGGTCCTGCAGGTTTTATAAAGGCAAGCCAGAAATTCATATACAATCCGGCGGACAAAATAGTTACTGTCTACGATTTGAGCATTGACCCAGTCGAACTGGTCAGGATAGAATTACAAGAGCAGCAGGCAGAAAAAATTGCTGATGAGATTGTTGCGTGGCGGCAAAACACCATTTTTCGCATTGACCAGCAACGAACCGGCAAAAAAATGCTCTTCGACCACTGGCTGTGCCGCTGGACTAACCGGGTTTGCACTGCTAAGTATCAGAATAAAGAGCAGCAGAGCACAGGGGTACGAGGACACAGGTAATAGCTCAGTAGTTGCATACCAAATGGTTAACTGTTGCAATGCATTTCATTTTTTTAATGTTTATATTTTTTGAAGCGGTGTTGTTTTTTATAAACATTATGTGAATTTCGTAGCCATTTGACATATTGCGTCCGATATATGCGTAAAGATAGGTTGTTTGGGCATAGTTGGCGTTGACAAAAAACAACGCAGTGTTAAATTGCGCAACTTGGCCGTTATGGATATAAAAACATTATGTAAAAATCTAACCATTTTTGCTGTAAGCTGTTAGGTGAAGCTATATGTAGTGTTTTTTCTTTGTTTGTTGTTACTGGTATATCTTTTGCACATACTTTTTCCTGCCTTTTTAAGGTTTTAAGGATATTGGGCGGAACATCCTAAAAACTTTAATTATATGGAGGAGGAAGATGGATCCGCCCGAGTCCGAAAAGTTCAAAATCAGCATTGTGTGGGGAAGAAGGAGCAAAGCTGATTTTGTTAACAATATAATACGGAGTCGTACCGGAGGAGGAACGACTCCGTTTATATTTGCGCAAAAATTCACCTTGTTGGCGAAAATAGGTTGCAACAAAGCATATCTTCTGATTTTTCAGGGTTTATTTTCCCTACTTAATTACAATCCCTGAGCGTATAATTAAGGCTGTTATGGAGCGTGCGATTTACAGGATTATTGATGCCAATTTTAATCGTGCCCGCGAGGGCGTTCGGATAATAGAAGAATTTTGCAGGTTTGCTTTGAACTGCAGCCCATTAGCTGAACGCGCCAAGCAGCTTCGCCATGAGCTTTCCTCGGCTATTGACAAACTCGATGCCGGCCGGCTCATCTCAAGCAGAGATACACTCGGTGATGTTGGTATTGGCAAAACTGTCGATAAGCAGCTTACGCGAGAAAGTCTGAACGATTGCTTTACCGCATCGTGTAAGCGGCTGACTGAGGCACTGCGCAGTCTGGCTGAGATGATACAGACACTAAATCGGCCCGTAGCTGAAACAATCGAAAAGTTGCGATATGAGGCCTACACGCTTGAGAAGGATATCGTTCTTTTCAGCGAGCCGGCTGAGAAGTTCAAACGAGTTGGGCTTTATGTAATAATCAGCAGCAATTTGCCTGCGGATGTTGTTTCTTTGACCAATCGCTGCGCTGCTGGTGGTGCCGACTGCATTCAGTTGCGAGCAAAAGACATCGAAGACGATAAATTCTTTGCCATTGCTGCTGAATTTGTAAAGGTTTGCAAGGCCGCCAATGTTCTTAGCATAATAAATGACCGTGTTGATATTGTAGTTGCTGCTGGTGCTGATGGTGTGCATCTCGGCCAAAATGATTTGCCCGTCGAGCAGGCACATAAGCTCCAGTTATCTCCGCTGATTGTCGGCAAAAGTACGCATTCGCTCGAACAATTGCGCAGCGCCTGCAGGGAGTATCCCACCTATGTGAGCTTGGGGTCTGTTTTTTCTACCGGCACGAAACCGGATGCTGAGCCAGTCGGGCTGGATTATGTCAGACAGGCGACGAAGGAGCTTGCCGATACCGGTATAGGTAGTGTTGCTATTGGAGGTATAACGCCGGAGAATGTCGAAGATGTTTTGAAGGCCGGTGCTAGGGCGATTGCGGTCTGCTCTGCGGTGACTAACGTCGGAGACCCGATGACGGCATGCCGAGCACTTAAAGAGAAAATCGCTACTTTTAATGAAGAAATGGCCGTTTGAAGACTTAGATTGGCCCGCATATAGAAGGAAAACCCTATATGAATTATCCACTAACGGCATAATCTCTTAAATAGGTCTCTGCAAACTTCG
>Ga0307433_1000135_pt1 | contig 65612 bp, 55 predicted proteins | sample SalMarWE160210MG_FD_202166 | JGI IMG/M metagenome (GOLD analysis project Ga0307433, IMG submission 202166) | Salt marsh sediment microbial communities from the Plum Island Ecosystem LTER, Massachusetts, United States - WE1603-210 | ecosystem: Environmental > Aquatic > Marine > Intertidal zone >...
AAGAAGCAAAAACTTGGCACAAAAGTCTTAAGCCATCCTTGGCTAACGGCAACCTGCTGCGCTGAAAAAATCGCCCCGCAAAGGCTCGTCCAAGAAGTCGCGGTACGCTTGTTTTGGGACTAGCCGCGTAGTCATATGACTACGATGAATGGCAGCTTACATATCGCTATCTCCGAGCGATTTCTAAAATAGAACATTCTTCTGCAGTGTGCAGCATGCCCCGGCAACGGTATTAAGCGCATAGTTAGATGACTACGACGAACAGCAACATTCATATCGTTATCTCCGAGTGATTTCAAAAACAGAGCATCTTCCTGCAGTGTGTAGCATACTCCGGCAAAAGTATTAGGCGCGTAGTCAGATGACTACGACGAATGACAGCGTATATATTGTTATCTCCATGTGATTTCTAAAACAGAGAATTCTTCTGCCGCGTGCAGCATACCCTGGCAACGATATTTAGCGCATAGTCATATGACTACGACGAACGGCAGCGTAAATATTGATATCTCCGAGTGATTTCAAAAACAGGGCATCCTTCTGCAGTGTGCAGCATGCCCCGGCAACGGTATTAGGCGCGTAGTCAGATGACTACGACGAACTTTAGCGTACATATTTTTATCTCCGAATGATTTGAAAATACAGGGCGACTTTCTGCCGTGTGCAGCATACCCAGGCAACGGTATTAGGCACGTAGTCAGATGACTACGACGAACTACGGTAAGTAGCATCAGCTACGAAATATCCAAATGAAGCATTGCGTTTGTAGAGGTATGGTTTCAGGATGAAGCATGTTTTGGCTGGCAAGGAACGGTAATCCGCGTTTGGGCAAAAACAGGCTCCCGTCCCTGAGCAGTCAGGCAGAAAAAATTGAGTGGCTTTATGCTGTTGGTGCTGTTTGTCCTGAGAGTAGAGAAAGTGCAGGACAAGAACCAATTCCAAATTGGTATAAATCCTGTTGAGAACCTTTGGCATTACCTGCGAAGCCATTATTGGGCCAACAGAATTTACGCCGACTATGATGCCCTTCGCCTTGCCGCGGTCGATGCTTGGCAGAAGGCTGCTCTTGATAAGGAAACAGTCAAATCAGTTTGCTTTATTAAATATGCCCAACACATTTATTAATCGGTTTTGGTATTAGATACATAGCTTTGGCGGACGGCAGAATTGCAGAGCTACTCCGTATCTGCCGGAAGCCGAGTCGGCTCTTATGACCTTCGCGAATCCCGCAATCTTACCGCCAAATTCAAGCAGACCTGATGTCGGTGGTATTGACAATTCTACCTTCAACAGGTTGCCCTGCTCGAATGTGTCAGTCACAGTCTCAAAATACAAACCGCCGGGGCTTACATTCACTGTATGACCATCGTAGGAAATATTGGCGGTTGAGCCGACTTTCCGGCATGATATATTGTACTGTGCCCCCAATCGCCTGTGCCTGCGTTTTTCTGATCGATCCATCATACGCATCCTTGCATAATAGTGTTTATTCCCTATCCTTATTAAGTTGTGAAATAATAAAAGCAAAACTTGTTCCAAAGCACAGAGCGACAAAACAGCCCATTTTAACTTTTGCAAGTGTTTGCAAAGCATGAGGTTAGATGACGTTATCTATCCAGCATTGAAATATTTCGCAATTATATAAATCACTGCGTTGATAAATTCAAACACTAAAAGCTAAATTAATCGCTGGTTCTTGTGTTTTATTGTCCAATAACCATCTTCACATGCTTATTTTATAGAATCTTACGTTTCCTGTTAAACACATATCTTGTTCAGTCCGAAAAAGAGGACGGGTGCGTTGTTTTTTTGCAACATCTATTATTGACAATATTTAAGGCGGGTCGTATTATCGCAGCTATGCCAGAGAATGCAGAACAAGAATCGAAGAGATCAGAAAACCAGGGCGATTTCCTGAAGGAACATCCAGCGGCCGACCGCACAGGATTTGGGCTGCTTGGCGAACCAATCCTTCAGTCATTGCCTATAGGTATTGTTGCTTTCGATTCGGATTTGAAGATCCTCCGGGCCAATGCTCAGGCAAAAAAGCTTATCGAGTTGGGTGACTGCATCGATAAATCCCTGGCGAAAGGAACAGATGACAAAATATGGCAGGGCTGGACGGAGCAATTGAACTCGGCAATTTCAACGGGAAAACCGTGCAGGTTTGATGATATAAGCTATACAATGGACGGCAAAACAAAACTGCTTCGAATTGTCTGTACGCCTCTGGAGCCAGCCGAATCGGCAAAAAGTCTCGGCGGTATTATAATCGTCGAGGATGTCACCGAGAGGGTCAATATAGAAAGAAGACTGGCAAATGCCGAAAGACTGGCAGCCGTCGGCAAGCATGCCTCTAAAGTGGCTCATGAATTGAATAATCCGCTGGATGGAATTCTGCGATACATTAATCTCGCGATGAGGATTGTCGAGCAGGAGAATCTGACAAAGCCGAAGGAGTATCTCACCCAATGCCGGGAGGGGTTGATGAGAATGGTTCAAATTGTCAGCGAGTTGCTGGAGTTCTCGCGCAGTACGTACACGCCCCTGGAATATGTCAAGGTCGAGCAGATTATTGAAGATGCCATTAAGACGATGGAATCGAGAGCGGAGGCGGCAGATATTTCGATCGTAAGAAACTACACCTTTGGTATGCCGCAGGTCAGGAGCGGTAATTTGTTTCAGGTGTTCTGCAATCTTGTTAAGAACGCCCTGGATGCGATGCCGAACGGTGGGGAGCTTCGAATCTCAACCGGCCTGGCGTCGGATGATACCATTATGATCGAGCTTCACGATACGGGAACGGGTTTGCCGCCGGGAAGCATGGAAGCGATATTTGAGCCGTTCTTCACGACGAAAGAAGGCAGTAAGGGCACGGGATTGGGATTGGCTGTATGCAGGGACATCGTCGAGAGCTATCACGGTCGAATCACGGCCCAAAACGCTACCGATGGCGGCAGCATTTTCAGCGTGTACCTGCCGGTGGCCGGCTGAAGCATCATTGGAATTTACAAAATCGGTTTGGGAACTTTATGAGAAAGAAAAATATTCTTGTTATCGATGACGATAAAATCATCCTCGATTCGCTGTGCGAGTTTCTGTCACTCGAAGGATTCCGGACCAGCGGTGCCGGGACGGTCAAGGACGCTCTGGCTAAGCTGGAAGAGGAGAACTATTGTCTGGTCCTGACGGACGTCAATCTTCCGGATGGAGACGGCCTCGAATTATTAGGTATTATCAAGAGAAACTATCCCCAAACCGTGGTCGTCGTAATCACCGGATATGGTACCATCGATAGTGCCGTTAAAGCCATTAAGAGCGGCGCTTACGATTACCTTACCAAACCGATTATTGACGACGAGTTGCGTCTGGCCGTTGAAAGAGCGATTACGCAACAGTCGCTTATCAGTGAAAATGAGAGCCTTCGATTCCAGCTCCAGCGAAAACATCGCCTTGAGAATATCATCAGTCACAACTACAAGATGGCAAAGATTTTCGACCTTGTCGAGGCCGTCGCCGACAGCAAGACTACGATCCTGATGGCAGGTCCATCGGGCACCGGCAAGAGTATGCTGGCAAGGGCAATCCATCACAATTCGAGCCGGCGCGATCAGCCGTTCGTCGAGGTCAGTTGCGGAGCGCTGCCGGAGACGCTGCTTGAAAGCGAGCTGTTCGGTCATGTTCGAGGCTCGTTCACCGGTGCCGTGAATAATAAGGAAGGCAAATTTCTGGCTGCTGACGGCGGGACAATCTTTCTCGACGAAATAGCCAACGCCTCGCCTGCTCTTCAGGCCAAACTTTTGCGGGTACTGGAGGACAGGCAGTTCGAGCCGGTCGGCAGCAACAAAACCAGAACCGTGGATACGCGAATTATCCTCGCTTCGAATCGGGACCTTAGCGAGGAAGTCCGGCAAGGCAGATTCCGTGAAGATTTGTATTACCGGGTCAATGTGGTCATGATAGAGTTGCCACCCTTGTTTGAGAGGGTCGGAGATGTTCGGCTTTTGGCGGAGCATTTTCTCCGGATGTACTCGGCCCAGCATAAAAGGGACAAGCTCGGCATGACCGATGAGGCAATGGAATATCTGGAGCGGTATCCGTGGCCCGGCAACGTTCGTGAGTTGGAGAATGTTATCGAACGGGCGGCTTTGCTGAGTAAGAGCAAATTCATCGGCCCGGAGGATCTGCCGGACCCAATTAAGGCCGAGCAACCCCGGCAGGCAACAGAGTACAAAACAATGAGTCTCAAAGAAGCATTGGCCGGGCCTGAGAAGGACATTATCAGGCAGGCGCTGCAAGCCAATCACTGGAACAGGCAGGCGACCGCCAGGGCACTTGATATTAACCGAACAACTCTCTTCAAAAAGATGAAGCATTACGGCCTCTATGACGAAGCGGAACGGTTGGGTCTGACCTGATAAATTGCCTGCAGGATAGACTCACGTCCCGGCATATATTTAAAAACCCCTGCTTTTTTGCGGAGGGAGGGGAGAAGGAAGAGAAAAGCAGGGGCAAAATGAAAAAGCTATTATTATTATAGCAAATTTCCCGAAAAGGTCAACAAAAAAACGCCCTCAAACTCATCCGGAAAGTCCCCTTTTCATTGACAGTATTCTTTCTAAATACCGAGAGGTTGATAAAAACAGTCTGGTTACATCATAATAATGATTTTATCTGCGACTCAGTGACAGTATATTATGCCCGGACCTTATTTTCCTTAAATTTTAACGAAAGTTTTCTTGCGATACATCCACCATAGTATGAGCCAAACGACAGCAAATCCCGCCAGGGCGTAAATCAAGGAGTACCAGTTCCCGGCGTATTTTTCCAGTCCCTCGACGAAAACGCCGCCGATATTGCGGAAATTGATAAGGTGGGTAGCCATATAAACCGCGATTGCATTGGTCCCGATAACCACAAAGCCGAAGGCCCATTTCCTGAAGCCCAGCACGTCTATCACCAGGTAAAACAGCGCAAGCAGCATGAAGCACAAACCGCCCGAGAACAGGACAAAGGAGCTTGTCCATAAGTGCTTGATAATCGGAAAGTTCAGGTTCCAGAGAAGGCCCGCGACGATGCATCCGCCCCCTACCGCCAGCAGCCACAGGACCTTCCTGATCCCCACTTTATCCGAGCGCAGCAGGTGCCCCGCCATCACGCCGAGCATTACCGTGCAGGCGAATGTCATGCCGCTCAGGATCCATGTATAGGGCGGATCGGTCCCGTCGATGAAGCGGCCAAAGATGACTCGGTCGATATAAATGGCCAGGTTCCCATCCGGCGTCAGAACGCCGGCGCCATGGCCGGGGACCGGAACAAGCATCATCAACGCCCAGAACAACACCAGCAGAATCCCAGTCGTGGCGATTTGCCATCTCAGGCCCAGATTGAGCATGATAATTGCCGCGATGATGTACCCCGCCGCTATGGCCTGAAGCGTGTTGGAGTAGATGTGCAGTGTCGACAGGTCGTATTCGAGCAGGTTCCCCTGTGCGATCATGCCGAGAACGAAGAGAATTACGGTCCGCCTGAGAATGTGCAGGTATAGCCGCGTCTTGCCGTGGCCTTCGAGCCGACGTTTGTTGAACGAATAAGGCATAACCACGCCGACGATGAACATGAACAGCGGCATGATCAAATCTTCGAAACGGAATCCCTCCCATTTGACGTGCGTTAGTTGCGTTCGAATCCACGCCGTCTCAGGGCGATCGAACACATTGTGCAGGCTGGCGAAGATTCTCTCGCCCCCAATGATGAAGAACATATCGAAGCCGCGAAGTGCATCGATCGATATCACACGGCCCGTGGGCTTGCCCTGCTGCTTATCTTCAGGCGATTCTGTCTGCATTTCATCCATAATTAATTCCCGTTCATCCTCGTTCAGGTACATTCAGGTTGTTTACACAAATTTTCGCATATTCTAACGATGCCCGCCCGCCGGCGCAAGGAAAATAGCCGCCGTATTCCGAAGAATTTCCGGCTTATCCTGCCGATGCCCAGTACTCTGTCGTGATTAATTCTGTGGCTTGTCATTCCCGTGAAAGGGGGAATCCAGAATCGTTGGCATCCTGGATTCCGCATCAAGTGCGGAATGACAACCTACCTGATCGAAGTTGACAGACTACTATGTACCCGGGCCCTTCTTCTTGTTTAGGATTTCCGGCCAAAGCCCGGTATATTGGCTTTGAATTGGGTTTGTTTTTTCGCTGCACCCACTCGCCTATATCTCCATAACCCATTGTTAATATTGACTTAACGATATTTTCTCCTTTCGCAAATTGGCTTTGTTTTTTCAAATCGTATCCTTTCAAATCTGCCGGCATCTTTCATTTGGCACCCATTCGTTTTGTTTCGGATTTCGAGCTTCGGCCAAAGCCCGGCGATTGGCTTTGTTTGGCTTTGAATTGGCTTTGTTTTTTCGCCGACCCAAAGTGTGAAAATCTTCATATTCCCCTTTCTTATATATACTTACGCTCATTTTGCCCATTTGCAAATTGGCTTTGTTTTTTCAAATTAAGCTCAATTTTTCGTCGTTTTCTACTCTTTTTCGCCTGTTTTTTTCATTATTTTGGCTTTTTTTCTTCAAATTAACCACGAATTAACACGAATAAACACCGAGAATTAGTCAATAATCAATAATCAATAATCAATAGTCAATAATCAATAGTCAATAGTCAATTCGTTAAGTATTATACGAATCTAAATAGAAAAAGGCGGGCAAATTTTAAATAAATCTCCGTGAGACGGCGTCCTTTGTGCGTATTGCGCAGTGAGTATTGCGTATTGCGTGCTGTCAAAGCGTTTAAGGATTCTCGATGCACGGAAGGAAAGGCAAATTGGCCACAGAGGCCGCAGAGGATACAAAGAAATAATCATTAATCATTAATCATTCAGAAGAATGTACCCCTACCGCTTCTTTTTCTTTCGTGCCACGGCCAGGGCGCGTTCGGCCCATTTGCCTAACAGTTCCCGGTCTTCCAGAACATCGGCGGGGATTTCATAATATGACATGACCACTGATTTATCCTTCTCGGGATACGGATTGAAGGCCGACGAGCCCGCCTTGACAAAATCCTCTCGATTCGAGTCATCAACCTTCAGATACGCCACGTCATCGGCGATAAGTCCGAACATTACTCCATCACAATAAAGCCCGGCCCCGCCGAACATCTTGCGAGCCGAAACATGCCCCCAGCCCGCAAACTGGTCGATAACATAATCCACAAATTCATCCGAAACGGCCATCAGTTCATCTTCTTGATGCAATATAAGTTTTCGTCGCTGCGCAAGATCAATGTGCCGTTGCACACAATTGAACTGGCATTAAACGTGCTTCGATCCTCAAGTTTATTTAAAGCTAATTGTTCGAATTCTGGCTTCGCAGCCAAAACCATAGTACCGCCGTTACGTGTCACGATGTAAAGTCTGCCATCCGCCAACAGGGTTGATGCGTAGGGCTGTTGTCCTATCCGTTCAGAATACTTGACCGATCCGTCAGCCAGACTCAGGCAATAAGCATTTCGATTGCGATCACTGACCCAGTACAGGTGGCCGTCATGCACGACCGGAGAACAAACATTCGCTCCGGCATTGGCCTGCCAAAGTTTATGTGTGTCCGTTACATTCCCCCGGCCGCCACTTCGCACGGCAATGGCCTTCGAAGAACGGCCGCCAAGGGCATACAAAATACCTTTGTGGGATACGATGCTTGGACAAATATAGTCTGGAATAGCTTCACAACGCCAGAGTTCATTACCCGTTTTGGGATCGACTCCCAAGATCCACTTTTTCACAGTTACAGCCAATTCGTGCCCTCCATCAGCAGTCTTGACCAGATGAGGTGTATTCCAGGAAGAATCCATACCCCCGGTTCGCCATACTTCTTTGCCCGTGGCCTTATCTATAGCCACAAGCGAGCCGCTCTCGATACTTGCATTTACGATGACCAGGTTCTCGTACAATACAGGTGAAGTGCCACTGCCCCAGCCGTGCGTTTTCGTTCCGACGCTGGTTCGCCAGATCTGATTGCCTTGAAGGTCGAATTTGAATACGCCGCTCTTTCCGAAAAATAAGTAAAGATGCTCACCATCAGTCGCCGGCGTCTGAGCGGCGTAACCATGATCGCGTACTCTTTTCGACTCGGGAAGGGTCGGTTTGATTTGCTTGTCCCAGATAATCTTTCCGGTTTTACTATCCACACAAACCAGATGTAGCGTCAAGTCTTCCATGCGGCCTGATGTATTTGCCATACCATATCCGCTGTAGCAGGTAACATACAACTTGCCGTCTAATACAATCGGGCTGGACGAACCATAACCGGGCATTGCTGTCTTCCAGGCGACATTTTCCGTCTCGCTCCAGGTGACTGGCAAATCTTGTTCCTGCGAAATGCCCAATCCGCCCGGGCCTCGAAACTGAGGCCAATTTTCCGCAAACGCAGTCTGGGTCAAAAAGATAACAATACTCAACGAGACAACATGACTGAGACGACATTGAAACATAGCTATACCTTTCACTTTAATGGGAAATCACTGATACAGTTTACTTGACATACAACATGATACAATTTAATCCCACGGTAAGCAAGGTTTAACTCCTCCGCAAGCACTTGGCATGTTAATCTGCCGCTGTGATTATCCCGAAACCTGCCCCCAGGCCGCAAGCTGGTCGATAACATAATCGACGAATTCGTCCGAAACGAGCATAAGTTCTGCCTTACTCGGTGCAACAATCCTTTACGAAAATAGGTGCGTTCCTGATTATATTCCTACATTTGTACCTTGTCTCTGAATCAGTCAGCCGTACGGGCAATTCGGAACCCGGTTGCTGCGCACATGGAATTCAGCCACCAGTTGATGCGGGTTGTAACACGGCACCCGGCAGCATCCGAATCCCAGTTACCGCCTCGAGCCATGTGGCCGCTCTTATTGAGAGCATACGGATTTGTTACCTTTTTATCCGGGTAATCCACGCCGGTATCCGAACACCACTCCCAGGCATTTCCACTCATGTCATAGAGTCCCAGCGCATTAGGAGCGAAACTTCCGACAGGGGTAGTCGCCTCCCGATACTCGCCCTTTACGGTGTACTTCTTTTCCGCCTTACGGGCATCGAGGTTCATTTCATCAGGTCTGGCAACATTCTTACCATTGCCGAATCGAACTTTCTTACCTCTTTCCCTCGCGGCATACTCCCACTCAGCTTCGGTGGGCAGACGAAAGCCCTGCACCTGCCGTACGTCGGTTGTGACCTTTCCGTCTTTATCGAGGAGCTGTCCCGTCGATTCATTGTAGGCAGCCGGAAGACCATGCTGCCTGCTCAGCCAGTTACAGTAAACAATGGCATCTTCCCAGGCAATCCAGACTGCCGGATGCCGGTCTGTCTGTTCGAACCAATGCGCTTTGAAGTTGGGGTACTTCGTCTTTCCCTGCTCAATCATCTCCTTGGTAGCTTTTCCCTGCCCATCCGTTTCTGCTTTGGTTTTGAATCCGGTTTCTTCGACGAACTTTCGAAACTCAGCAACAGTGACCTCATAAGGCGAGAGCAGGAAGCTGCCAAGCTCGACTTCGTGAACAGGCGTTTCAGCTAACATAGCTCGATCGCCGTCAGCTAATACATCTCCCATTAAGAAGGTGCCGCCTTCGACAAGCACCAACTTCGGATGCGAAGACTTCTTCTCGATTTGTCCACCAGGCTCATTTCCCATAACGCCGGGACAATACATTAATAGCCCCAACGCAAGAGACGCCAGGCCGGTACAGACTAATTTCAAACTTTTCATACTAATAGTTCTCCTTTCCTGCGCTAATCGAGTTCCCAAATTATCCCACTGTTATTTTTACTAATCTTCTGATACAAATATCAGTTCTGTCTTTATAGACGTTATATACCTTTAAAAAAATATTCCAATTATACATATTATGCAATTTTTTATATAATACCTGAATGCAATCAATATACCCAAAGAAAGTGTATCCTTTCCTTAGCCATCCTGCCGGGCTAACCATAGAGAAACGTTGACATTAACTCTGCGGGAGCTTATTTTCTAACAAACGTGCCGGATATTATTATGTTGGCCACGTAGAAAGGAACAAGAATACCATGAATCCAGAGATCACTATCAGAAGCGAGACTAACACCGATATTGGCGCGATAGCCGAAGTGACGATTGCAGCGTTCAAGACCCTGGAGATCAGCAATCACACGGAACAGTTCATTATTGCGGCGCTGCGTGATGCCAGAGCCCTCACGGTATCGCTGGTCGCAGAATTGGATGGCCGTGTGATAGGGCATATCGCGTTCTCTCCCGTGACCATGTCGGACGACACCCCAAACTGGTACGGACTCGGACCTGTTTCAGTGTTGCCGGAGTACCAGCGGAAGGGCATTGGCAAAGCCCTGATACAGGAAGGGCTTGCGCGGCTTAGAGACCTGAAGGCTCAAGGCTGCTGTTTAGTGGGGCATCCGGATTACTACAGGCAATTCGGGTTCAGGAACATATCGGGCCTTGTGTGTGAGGGGGTGCCAAGGGAGGTCTTCTTCGCCCTCACTTTTGATGGACATACTCCGAAGGGCACCGTCACGTTCCACCAGGGATTCAAAGCAGATGGCCAACAAGTCGCTCCAGCGGACGGCTAATCGCCGCCGCTGAGCTTTGCGTTCAATACAAGTGGAAAAAAAGGAGAGACACTATGGATATTATTACTGTCAAAACTTTTTTCATGTGGTGCTCGATTATCAATGGAGTGTTACTGATTTTCTCGTTCCTGATCTGTGCCTTTGCTGGTGATTGGGTCTACGGAATGCATAGCAAATTGTTCCCGATCTCCAGAGAAGCGTTCAACGTAGCAATCTATTGTTTCATTGGGTTGTACAAGATGTTCTTTTGGGTGTTCAATCTCATCCCCTACATTGCATGCGCTATCGCAGGATGAGGGGAAAATAGAACAGTAGGATGGGCAGGTTTTCCTGCCCATGCGGTTCAGTTTTTTCCGATCACAATCTTCTTTTCATTCAGCATGGGCAATCGAGTAGCCCATCCTACCGGGCTTCTTTTCATTCAGCATGGGCAATCGAGTTGCCCATCCTACCGGGCTGTTGTTCACTGAGGCCTGCCACAATCCTGTCGGGCACCCGCACAAGACACCTCTGTGGAGAATACTTGAATTTGGAAGACAGGTTTGGTATTCTGAGTGATGCTATGGATAAAGTTAAATGCGAAATATTGGATAGAGCTATGATATGGCAAAATAAGGAAAAGACGAACCGGAGCAAGCAATGTTAAAGAGAGCGACCCTTGTTTTAGCAATCCTGAGTTTGATGCCGATTCTCCCGCCGACGATTGCGGCTGGGGACAAGCCGCAAAATATAATATTATTCGGCTGGGATGGGGCACAGCGGGATCATGTGACCGAATGTGTCAACCGCATGGAACTGCCCAATTTGCAGAAGCTGATCGACGAAGGGACTTTGGTCAAGATTGACATTGAGGGCACAACCGATACGAAGGCCGGATGGTCCCAGATTCTTAGCGGCTATTATCCGGAGGTGACCGGGGTTTACAGTGACAGCCAGTATCAGCCGATTCCGAAGGGCCTGAGCATCTTCGAGAGGCTGGAAGCACATTTCGGCCCCGATAAATTTGTCACCGTTGCGGTTATCGGCAAGTCGGGCAACGTCGGCGCCGCTGCGCCCAGAAAGACCAAAGCGACTAAAGAAAACCAGAGTTCACAGGCAGGCAACACGGTGGTCGATAAAGGCATAAGGTATCGCGTGATCCCCGGGCAACCTTACTACATCGCTAAGAATAGTATGGATCTGTTCGAGAATGGTTTGAAGGAAAACAAAAAAGTCGGCACGCGCGCGATCGAACTACTTGAGAAGTACAAAGACAAGCCGTTCTTTTTCTTCGTCCATTTTGCTGAGGTCGATCAAGCCGGGCATGAGCACGGGGAGAACTCCAAAGAATATAACGATGCCCTGATTTCGAACGACCTCTGGACCGGCAGGATCATTGGCAAAGTCAGAGAATTGGGGCTGGCTGATAAGACGGAGTTTTACATCACCGCCGATCACGGATTCAACGAGGACAAAAAGGGACACAGCTTCGCGCCCTACGTATTCCTCGCTACCAGCAATAAAAAGGTCAACCGTAATGGCCGGCGTCAGGACGTGGCCCCGACCATCATGGAGTCGTTCGGCCTGAACCTGAGCAAGCTCAAGCCGGCATTGGACGGCATCTCGCTGACCAGGCCGGACAATCGCACGCCGGCGAAGATCGCAGCCAAAGCCGGCAAACCGGATGTTGTCTATGTTCCAACGCCCCAGGAAGTAGTGGATAAGATGCTGGAGATAGCGAATGTCACGAAGGACGATTTGCTCTATGACCTGGGATGTGGTGACGGCCGATTTGTAGTGACCGCTGCAAAGAGGTACGGCTGCAGGGCTGTCGGTTACGACATAAGCCCCAGGCGTGTGAGAGAGTCGCGGGAGAATGTGAAGAAAAACAATGTCGGACACCTCGTTCGAATCGAGCAAAAGGATATTTTTACCCTGGACCTCAGTAAGGCGAATGTAATCACGCTCTTTTTGCTGCCGAGTCTGAACTTAAAGCTCATCCCCCAATTGGACAAGCTCAAGCCCGGCTCGCGAATTGTCTCGTACAGATTTGGAATGAGAGGAGTCGTGCCGGTTCGGACGGTCAATTTCACTTCTCCCAGGGACAAGTCTCTACACACATTCTATCTGTGGACGACGCCACTGAACAAGGTATGGATGTGGAAAAACGGAAAACCTCCCGCCAATACTGACCGGCGTTAACATTCGCATCATGTGCAATCAGGTATTTTTCGCAGGAATGATATCGTTCATCTGTGCTGTAACGGAGTGCTATCAGCACGCACGTCCCGGACATTTCAATAATCAATTATCATTTATCAATAATCAATGAGAATTGCCCGAGACTGGAGTCGAACCAGCACAACCCTAAGGTCACTAGCCCCTCAAGCTAGCGCGTCTGCCTATTCCGCCACCCGGGCGTAACAATTGATTATTGATTATTGATTATTGATTGTCAATCACCAATTTTCAAGATTTGGCAATTATCGTGCAGGTTGTCGATCGCAACAATAACTTTTACGTGCCTTTTTGGTTGTTCCAGAGCAGGACCTGGAGGCGCTGGCTAAATGTGTAGCCGGTGCGCTTGCATAAATCGGCGACCATTGGTGACGTGGCTAAAAGCTCATCCCTTGTAGCTGCCTGGGGCATGAGCATTATCTTTTCCCGGTCGGCATTTCCCAGTTTTTTTAGGGTTTCTTCTATCTCCGGCAGGTCGGCCTCGGCATCGATAACGAATTTGAGCTGATAGTTGTAATTGTCAATCAGAGCACCAAGAACCGCCAGGTCGAGCTTCGAATTCCTGTGAATCGCGGCCAATTTTGCTTCATCCGGCACGGAATTGCTCAATTTGGGGCTGATGCTCATCAGATCGCAGAGCATATCCGGGATATAAGCTATGCCGGCCGTTTCGATAGTTATGTGCTTGCCGGTGGCTTTTAGTTCCCGGACTAACTTTGGCAAATCCGGATCGACCATCGGCTCGCCGCCGGTTATTACCACGAATCGGCAGGGCCATTTTTGCACGGTCCGGAAAATTTCATCTGTACTGTACCGCCGCCCTGCTTCTTTGTCCCATGCGTATTTCGTATCGCACCAGCGGCATCGCAGGGGACAGCCCGCCAGGCGGACGAACACGCTGGGAACGCCGGCAAGGAAACCCTCGCCCTGGAGGGAATAGAAAATCTCAATTATCTTCATCGTCGCTTCGAATTTAGATATTCAATCGGATCTTCAAGGCCAGCCTCGGCGAAGCCTTTTAATCTCAACCGGCAGGAATCACATCGGCCGCAGCTTCTGCCCTGCCGGTCGGGATCGTAGCAGCTATGAGTTAGGGAATAATCCACGCCAAGCTTCGTGCCGGTCAGGATAATCCGGGACTTTGTCATTTCGATGATGGGTGTTTGAATGCGGTATTGGCCCCTGCCTTCGACGGCGGCTGCTGTGGCGAGGTTGGCTGTCTTCTCGAAGGCGGCGATAAATTCCGCCCGGCAGTCGGGATAGCCGCTATAATCGGTGGAATTGACGCCGATAAAGATATCGAACGCGCCCAGAACCTCGGCCCAGGCGAGGGCGTAGCTCAGGAATATCGTGTTACGTGCCGGGACATAAGTTACTGGTATTTGGTTCGAGCCGTCCAGGCCGGTCCTGTCCTTAGGCACGTCAATAGCCTTATCGGTCAGGGCCGAGCCGCCGAATGTGGCCAGGTCGATTTCGATAATACGATGTTCTGTTGCCCCGAGCGATTGGGCAACCTTTTTCGCCGCCTCGATTTCCCGCTTGTGCCGCTGGCCATAGGCAAACGTCAAAGTACAGCACTGGAAACCGTCGCTGTGCGCGATGGCCAAAGTCGTGGCCGAGTCCAGGCCTCCGCTCAGTAAAACTACAGCTTTTTTATTTGTCACGAGTCGTCTCCCGCCAATTTGTAAGTTGTCGCCAAACGGTTGGGTGGTAGCCTCAAAGCCAAAGTACATATTTAGCCTGCCTCTGGCATTCGCGGCCATCCCCAAGCTATCAAATCAAATTTGACAAACTGTTAGATAGTATCTGTTGCGGAAAACAAAAACCGATGATGTCACCCCTGCGAAAGCAGGGGTCCAGAGCGAAAAAGCTGGATTCCCGCTTTCGCGGGAATGACAAATACTGTTTCCGCAACAAGAACTAGCTACTCGGAAAGTATCTCAATACCGTTGATCTCGGGATTCTGTATATTCAGGGTAAATCCGATAGCCAGTTGGCCATTAGTAACAACCACGTCTTCGATTGTCTTAACCGCGGGCTTCTGATATCCGCCGGCTTCCTTAAATGGATCGATGTCCTTCAGGACGGTCTGTTCGTTAATTGTCACCGAGAAAACCCGCTCGCCTTCTACTGTTATGCCGTCATACGTTTCGGCAAAGTGCAGCCGGACGGTATATTTGCCGTTGGGGACGGTGAATTTATATCCCTCCATGCTGTAGCGTTCGGTCTCGTAAATCTTTGGCGCATCAGTACCTTCAATACCCAATTCACCGCGGTCAACGGTCAGGCCATCGACGGCACCCCATTTTCCGCCGGGTTCCACGCCCTGGTCGGCAAGCCATGTGTTACCGGCCTTGTCGGTGTAAGGTTCGGTGGCTCCGCAATTAATCCGAAGCGTCAATTTAGCGATTTCGACCTTTTGTACCTCTTTGACTTCTTCAGCCGCTTTAACCGCTTCGATAGCCGCTTTAGCCGCTTCGACCTCTTCAGCCTTGCTGACTTCCGGGGTCACCTGGGTCTCTATAAAGCCTTCGTTCTCATAGACTTCGTTCTGCGTATCGCAACCCGCCAGAGCGAAAAGGACTGCCCCAACCATTAAACCTGCAACAACTAATCTTCTTGTCATTTCCTGATTCCTTTCAAATATTTAACGATTCGTAACGGGATTTATTGATATCAACAGCGTCCTGCTAAATCCTGGAGCCTTCGGAAAGTCAAATATACCTGAGCTTCCGGTTCTATGCAACAATTTTGGCCGGTTTTCGCAATTTTTGTGCCGGGGGAGATTTTCATCATTTCTTATATTGATTATTGCTTGTCCCGGAGCAATCTCTCGATTATAATATTACGTGAAGTTTTATAAAGGCGGTTAAAAAGAATAATGGGCGAGCAGGTAGAAATAGAAATGTTCGATAATCCCCGTCCCGGGCGGGATTATCGTATAACGATCAGATGTCCCGAGTTTACGAGCGTTTGTCCTCGAACGGGCCAGCCTGATTTCGGTGAGATTGTCATCGAATACTGTCCCGGTAAATTATGCATAGAACTTAAGAGCCTGAAATTCTACATGCAAAGTTACCGCAACAAGGGGATTTTTTACGAGACTCTAACGAATGATATACTGGATGATTTGACTGGTTTATGCAAACCACGCTGGATGAAAGTTATCTCTCGATTTACACCTCGCGGCGGAATAACCACCGAGGTGGCCGCGGAATATAGAGCGGAGAAATAGAAAAGTTTTCATCAGAGGTGTCAAAATGGCGATCGTATTTCATTGCGAGTATTGTGGGAAAAAGATAGAAGCGGCGGACACCGCCGGAGGCAAATGGGGCAAGTGCCCGGCATGTCACAATAAACTATATGTCCCCAGCATGGATACCGGCGAAGAGCTGAAGCTGACGCCAATAGATGAGACCGATGTGGAAAGAGAGCACCGGCTAATGGCTGAGACACACAGGCTTACACAAGACATTCTAAAAGAAAGAGAGATTCTGGACGGGCCCGCTCCGCCAGCCGGGGCGGTATATCAGATGGGCGACAGGGAGTTGACACAAAACATAATCATGTATCTCCGGCAAATGGTGTACGGTGAATTGGACGAAGCCGATAGAACGGCCGCTTTGATTGCCCCTTTCAGTAAACGGGCAGTTGAGATTATTGATCGAATAGCGCTTAGCGAAATCCCCGACCCGAAATTGGCTGATATTCCCCCACAGGTTCTTGCAGGTACGATAAGAACTTTACGAGAGACAATCGGCGGGCCCAAATAAAAATTCCCAAGGCCGGCCAAAAGCGTCCTAAAATACACGTTATCTTTGCACATTTCATGCCGTTTTTTCGGTCCAAATAAAACAGCACGTCACAGGGCCCCTTTTATTTGGTTGTAATGATCCCATTTCTTATATTTTACGTAGATATAATAAGAACAACCTGATTATACCTCAGACTTAAACTTGGAGGGAAACTTATTATGACCAGAGAGACAACAGCAGTACACGTCACCCACGAGACGGTGGGGAAGGTCGGCGGTATAGGCGCCGTTCTGCATGGATTCTTCACCAGCAAACCCTATCTCGATGCAGTAGAACGCTCAATACTCATCGGCCCGCTGTTCACCACGGAAGGCTCGGCATCGGAACGGCTCGGCGAGAATAGTGAAGTGCTCTACTCGTCTATCGATCAATTTGTAAACACAGGGTATGCTCATGCATTCCATAAGATCGAAAATTTCTACAACGCGGGCATAGTATACGGCAGACGTACTTTTGTTGACAAGCAGACCGGCATAATAAGCTCGCCTGAAGTTGTGCTGGTCGATGTAAGACATATAGATAAGGGTCCGATGAACGAATTCAAGAGGCGGTTGTTCGAGGAATTCGGCATCCGCAGTAATTTATTCGAGAACCTGTGGGAGTTCGAGCAATATGTCAGATTGGCCCCCGTGGCAATTGCTGTGCTCAAAGCGATCGGCGCCGCTGAAGATTCGACCATAATCATCTCGCATGAGTTTATGGGAATGCCAACCGCATTGGCAGCTATTCTTGAGCCTGCGTGTAACTTTAAAACAGTTTTTTACGCTCATGAAGTGGCCCCTATGCGACGCATTGTAGAAGAGCATCCCGGGCACGATACGATGTTTTATAATGTCATGAGACAGGCTCACAGCGACGGACTTTACGTCAACGAAGTGTTCGGTGACCAGAGTACCTATTTCAAGCACTCTCTCGTGGAGGCATCAAAATACTGTGACCGTATATGTGCGGTCGGCGATTATGTCGTCGATGAATTGCGTTTCCTGGCACCGGAATTCGAAACCGCCGATATCGATATAGTATATAATGGCATCCCTGCATACGAAATCAGTCTTGCCGAGAAGCTCGCATCGAGAGAAAAGCTCCAGCGATATTGTGAAAACCTGTTAGGTTATAAGCCTGATTATGTTTTCACGCACGTGACAAGGCTCGTTCAGAGCAAAGGAATGTGGCGTGATTTGCGCGTTCTTGAACACATCGAGCGGGAGTTCAGGACGCAGGGCAAGACAGGAGTGCTGTTTGTCCTTTCGACTGAAGTATCGCAGCGTCGCAGCCGGGACATTCACGATATGGAGTCTACATATAATTGGCCCGTGGCTCATCGTGAAAGCTGGCCGGACTTATCCGGCGGGGAGGCAAATTACTATACTGCTGTACAGCAATTCAACGCCAGAAGCAGGAATTTGAAAATAGTGTTCATTAACCAGTTTGGCTTTGATCCCCAAAAATGCGGCCAAAAAATGCCTCATGATATGGAATTTATGGACATCCGCAAGGGAACCGATGTCGAATTTGGCCAGAGCATTTATGAGCCGTTCGGAATCGCCCAGCTTGAGCCGCTGACTTTTGGCGGTATATGCGTATTCAGCAGTGTCTGCGGCTGTTTAGGTTTCCTGAGGGACGTAACCGGCCCGGAAAACGTCAAGAATGTTATTGTTGCCGACTATACCGACCTGGAAATCCGGACCTATGCCGATATTGAAGATTTGCTTCAGATCGACCGATCGATACGGGACCGAATAGAGGCAAGCCAGAGCGAAAAGGTCGCGATGCAGATATGCTCACGCTTGCCAAAAGACGAGTCCGAGATTGAAAGCATGGTTAAAACCGGTTACGAACTCGCGAAAAATATGAGCTGGGACGTGGTGGTTAAGGACTACCTGCTGAGCAGCATACAAAAGATTCCGGAGAAAGTCAGTCTCTCGTGAGTTATACCCGGCCTCTCGCGTTACGCCGATGCGTGCCGGATTTGGAGATACTGAATTTACAATCTTTGTGCTTGCCGGGATTTGAATAAAGTCCTTGCAAAATCAACTGCTCTCGTGCTATAATTATATCAGCTTCATAGCATCACAGCCCGGACGTTCTCAAGCGGCTGTTACTAATATATGCATGATAAATCATGGAGAGCAGGTAAATGAAAAAGACGGTACTTTTAAGTCTTGCCCTGCTCATATTTTCAGCGGTCTTAACACCGGCGGTAATTGGCGCAGAGCCCTGCCGCTGCGTACCGAATGAGATAATTGTAAAATTTCGCGGGCCGGCCGCCGACACAATCGAAAAACAGCTACAACTACAAAACTCGGCAGATATCCCGAACTTCTCGCCCTTGTCATCCCATCCGGGTCAGTTGAATGCGAAATACAGGGTCAGCCGGATCAAACCTCTTTTAAAAGACTTTCACAAAAGACGACTACAGCTCGATTCACTCAGGAAACAAATCGGCAAATCCCCGGCACAAAAACAAAAACGCATCCTCGAAAGACTCAAGCGGGCTCCGAAAACCACAAAAGTCCCCGACCTCGGCAGTATATACAGGATTCAGCTTGACTGCGAATCCCGGCAATCACTTGAAGAAGCTCTTGCCGAGTATCGAAGCAATCCCGATGTTGAATATGCGGAGTTGAACTACATTGTTTCGGCAAACTCGATACCGAATGATCCTCTGCATTCCGACCAATGGTCTCTGGACAAGATAGCTGCCCAGGGAGCCTGGAGTATTTACACCGGAAGCTCACAGACCGTGGTCGCCGTATTGGATACGGGTGTGGACTATAACCACAGAGATTTACGGGACAACATGTGGGTCAATGAAGCCGAACTTAATGGAGCCGAAGGGGTAGATGACGACGAAAATGGCTACGTTGACGATATGCATGGCTATAATTTCATTTATAACACCGGCGATCCGATGGATGACTATGGCCACGGCACGTATTGTTCCGGCATAATCGCCGCCAGGGGTAATAACGATTTAGATATCACGGGGATTTGCTGGAATACACGGATAATGGCCCTTAAGTTTATGGGCTTGTTCGGAGATGGAAGCACATCCGATGCGGTACTTGCCGTTTATTACGCCGTGGAAAACGGTGCCGATGTTATTTCCAATAGCTGGAGCACGCCAAACGAGTCCCTGTTACTGAAAGATACCGTTGATTACGCTTACAGCCGGGGCGTAATAATAGTCGCGTCCGCCGGCAACGATGATTCGAACTTGCCTCAGTACCCGGCTTGCTACAAAAACGTTATTTCCGTTGCGGCAACAGATTCGGACGACCAAAGATGGCCTTATTCTAATTATGGTGACTGTGTGGACATAGCGGCACCCGGGGTGGATGTTTTGTCGCTAAGCGCGGAAGGAACTTCATTTGGTGTATCCAACAACGGATACACGACTTTCTTATCAGGAACGTCAACGGCATGTCCCCATATCGCGGGCGCTTGTGCTTTGTTACTTTCAGCCAATCCGTTAATGACATTCGATCAGGTTTATGACGTGCTGACAAGAACAGCGGATCCGATTTCACCCGGAATCTGCCGTTCGAATGGGAGGGTAAATCTTTCGGGAGCAATGCATGCGGTCATTCCCTCGCGAGGGTATATCAGTTTCGATAGTGACTATTATGCCCGCCCCGGTGTTGTGGGAATGCTCCTGGCGGATTGGGACCTCAGGGGCAAAGGCACGCAGGAAGCAACCGTAATGACAGGCGGGGGTGACTTGGAAAAGGTTGTTCTGGCCGAAAGCAGTTCCGTTTCCGGCGTTTTTACAGGGAGCATCTCGACCGGCTCCGGCGAACCTGACAGAGAAGATGGAGCTGTCCAGGTTTCCTCTGATGAGGTCATTACGGTGATATATTTCGATGCCAATGACGGCTCCGGCAATCCGGCGGCAACAATGGACAGTGCTGTTACGGATTCTGAAACACCGGAGCTTTTGAGTGTCCGGGTTGAGATGCAGGGACATGTGGCAAGCATTATATTTGCGACCGACGAACCGACTAAGGCCCAGGTTCGTAGCGGCCTGACATGCGGCGGGCCATATACTTTTACAAAGGAAGATATTATAATTGCCGATGATCATACCATCAGGCTCCAGCCTCTTTCTTTAAACACGGATTACTATTTCGTCATAGACCTGGTCGATGCAGTGGGCAACAAGGTCACCGCGGACAACAACGGTCTGTGCTATTCGTTTACTACATCGGTGGAATTTTCCGGTTACCGGGTACCGGGCGTCTATCCCACAATTCAGGCTGCGATAGACGACGCCTCGAATGGTGACACTATATGGATTGCCGACGGGCAATATTCCGGAGAAGGAAACTTCGATATCGATTTCAAAGGAAAGTCTATCACGGTAAAAAGTGAAAACGGTCCGCAAAACTGCATTATCGACTGTCAGTTCAAGGGCCGCGGCTTCGATTTCCACAACGGCGAAAACGAGAATTCCATCCTCGACGGTATTACAATTAGCAATGGAACTGCCGGCGGGTTCGGTGGCGGTATTAAATGTACGGCAAGCAGCCCAACGATAATCAATTGTATCATCACGGGAAACACCGCAGGAGAGTACGGCGGCGGCATTTGTAACTCTTACAACAGCTCGCCGATACTGACCAACTGCACGTTCAGCGAAAACTCGGCCGAATCGAAGCTTTCGGCGCTCGGCAGCGGCGGCGGAATGTGTAATTTGGTTAATAGCCACCCGATACTTACAAATTGCACTTTCAGCGGGAACTTTGCCAACCACAGCGGGGCCGGCATTTATAACTCCGAGGATAGCAACCCGGTTTTAACTAAGTGCACTTTCACTGCAAACACCGCCCGGCATGGCGGGGGTATGTATAATTGTTACGACAGCAAACCGAGCCTGACAAACTGCACGTTCCGTGAAAACATGGCTGAATACGGTGGTGCTGTCAAAAACAGCGAGTCTATACCCACTCTGATTAACTGCACATTACACGGCAATTCAGCGGAGATGGGCGGCGGAATATGGAACGGATGGGGTGGCAGTGCCGAATTGGCCGACTCCATTCTCTGGGGCAACAGTGACAGCGGCGGTATGGGAGAATCGGCACAGATTAACGATGCTCGCGGCAGCAGGATATCGGTAATAAATTATTGCTGTATCCAGGGTTGGACCGGAACACTTGGGGGGATTGGGAACATCGGTGCCGACCCGCTCTTTGCCGATCCGGAAGCAGGCGACTACCATTTGAAGAGTGCAGGCTGGCGGTGGGACATCGAGCGCCGGCGCTGGCGCTACGATGAAATAACCAGTCCATGTATCGACGCTGGTAATCCGGGCTCGCCATTGGATGGCGAATTGTCGAATATACCAGATGGCCCATCTAATTTGTGGGCAAGCAACCTGCGTATCAATATGGGCTGCTACGGCGGCACAGCCGAGGCCGGTATTCCGCCCCATGGCTGGAGTTTGCTGGCGGATATAAATAATGATGGGCTTGTCAACTCAAAGGATTTTGCTTTTCAGGTTCAATTTTGGATGAAAACCGAAAGCCGGCAGCCCGGTGACCTGGATCGAAATGGTATAGTAAATACGGCAGACCTTGCCCTGCTGTCGGAAGATTGGCTCAAATACGTAAAACCCCCTGTTGTAAATATTATATCGCCGCAGAATGACGCCATTTTTGTTATGCAGCCGGCCGATATTGAAATCGAAGTTGAGGCATGGGGTATTTACGGGCCCGTGGTGAAGGTGGAGTTTTTTGTCAACGGCAGGAAAATCGATGAGGATAGCGACAGTTCCGACGGCTGGGTGACTAATTTCAGAGAGAACGCAAGAGGGCTCTATAGTATCACTGCAACAGCGACGGACAGCCGTGGAATAACTGCAACCTCATCCCCGATAGAAATCACTATTACCCCGCCACAATAAATTTGATGAATTAAAAATTACTTGACCGGTTGCAAGAGAGTGGTTAGACTGCCCGCCTGTGAACATTATCGGAGACAAACCAATAATAGGTATTTTGGGTGGAATCGGCTCCGGAAAGAGTACTGTTGCGGCTGAATTTGCCAAGTTGGGATGCAAGTTAATTGATGCCGACAAGATCGCTCACGAGTTGCTCGACAGGAATAGTGTTAAAGAAAAGATTGTCGGGCTTTTTGGCGAAGCTGTTTTAGATTCTTCGGGAAGAATCGAACATAAGAAACTTGCCGGCGTAGTCTTTTCTAATGGCGATAAACTTGCATCTTTAAACGGGGTAATTCATCCTCTTGTCCTTGCGCGTACCCAGGAGCTTATAGAGCAATATAATCGACAAAATCAAGTCAAGGCAATCGTGCTGGATATGCCATTATTGGTGGAAGTTGGCTGGGCAAAGCAATGCGACAGGCTTATTTTTGTCGATTGCGAGCAAAAAATAAGGGCAGAAAGGGCAAAAAAAAAGGATTTTGACAAAAATCAGTTTAAAATTAGAGAAAATTTTCAGATTTCTCTGGACAACAAGTTAAGCCTTGCCGATAATACGGTACAAAACAATTCTGACTTCTCGGCATTGGTCAGACAGGTCGCTGGTATTTTCTCTGATATTATGAATAATGGGTAAGCGGGGTTTTAACAGTTCACTCGAATTTACTATTACCCGTTTTTAAAATATAGGTTTTATTTCTACTATTCAATGTTCAAATCTTATTGAATTCCTTCGGGAAGGTTATTCTGTGGAATAATGCCTCTAACGCTTGCTTTTAGTGGAACGAGGTTCACAGGAGTAACAGAAAAGTTTTACAAATGGAAAAGGAGTCATGATGGCTAAGGCTGTAAAAAGCACAACCAAAAAACGCAAGAGCACGAAGAAAAAGGCAGTTGCGAAAAAACAAACTGTCACCGAACCTGAAGAGCAGCAGATACCGCCTGAGAATGAAGTGGCTACAGCTACGGCTACGGCAACGGCTACGGCAACGGCTGAAGAGGCCACCGGTTTAAGTGCCGAGGAGGAAGCCCTGAGAGCCAAGAAAGCTGAAGAAGAATCCACTCATGCCAAGTACGAACGGATTAAAAAAGGCAGCTTGTATTTGACGGATTTGCAAAAACTCACCGTCTCAGAGCTGCACGATCTTGCCAAGAATGAAGGTATCACGGAATACAGCGCGCTGAAGAAGCAGGATTTGGTTTTCAGAATTCTCAAGGAGCGTATTAACCAGAGCGGTCTGATGTACGGCGAAGGCGTGCTGGAAGTGCTGCCGGATGGTTACGGATTTCTGCGAAATCAGGATTATAACTATTTGTCATCGTCGGATGACATTTATGTATCTCCGTCTCAAATCAGACGCTTTGGCCTGCGCACCGGAAATATTGTACAAGGTCAAATCAGGCCCCCGAAAGATTCGGAGAAGTACTTTGCCCTTCTGCGTGTCGAAGCGATCAACTTCGAAGATCCTGACAACCTTGCGGAAAAGGTTGTGTTCAGCGACTTGACGCCATTGCATCCTGAGAACCGTTTTATACTCGAAACGACAGGGGAAGAGTTGAATATGCGGATTATCGATCTGGTCACGCCGGTGGGCAAAGGCCAGCGTGGCCTGATAGTTGCTCCGCCGCGAACCGGCAAGACAATCCTGCTGCAAAAAATTGCAAACGCCCTGAGCACAAATCATCCTGATGTGAAATTGATCGTGCTGCTGATTGACGAACGGCCGGAAGAAGTTACCGAAATGGAGAGGAAAACCGCTGAAGATGTTGAGGTTATAAGTTCGACTTTCGACGAACCGGCAGCACGTCACTGCCAGGTTGCAGAAGTTGTAATCGAAAAAGCAAAGCGACTTATCGAGTACGGTACAGATGTAGTGATTCTGCTGGACTCGATAACGCGGCTTGCGCGTGCATATAATACCGAGATGCCGCACTCGGGTAGAATCCTGACAGGCGGTGTCGACGCCGGCGCCATGCAGATGCCCAAGAGATTTTTCGGCGCCGCCAGGAACATCGAAGAAGGCGGCTCGCTGACGATTTTCGCAACGGCATTAATCGACACCGGCTCAAAAATGGACGAGGTGATCTTCGAAGAGTTCAAAGCGACCGGTAATATGGAATTGCATCTTGACAGGCGTCTTGTTGACAGAAGGATCTACCCGGCGATAGACATCAGCCGAAGCGGGACCAGGCGGGAAGAACTGCTGCTTGATCCGAAAGAGCTTCAACTCGTATATCGGCTCCGAAGGGTTCTGAGCGAATTGAATCCTATCGAAGCAGTCGAGCTGCTCAAAAGCAGGCTTGCCAAGACCAGAACCAACGGGGAGTTCCTGATGACGATGAACCTCGATTAGGTACTATGGAAGTGTAAAACAACATATCGTTAAAACACATAGTAGTATCCTGTTTTGTGTTCAATTGTTTGCTTTACATCGTTGTTCCTTTTTATTAAGATAATACTCCGGCCAATGTATTGTGCCGGAGTTTTTTATGAACAATTATCTAAAACTGAAAAGCCATGAGTGAGCAACTTCCGAAAATTTATGAATCCGAGACGATAGAGCGGCAGGCGAATGAGATATGGTCTTCGCATCAATACTTTCACGCCGAACCGCACGACGACGGCAAAAATGGTAAAGCCTTCACAATCGTAATCCCGCCGCCAAATGTTACGGCACCGTTGCACCTGGGCCATGCACTGAATAACACATTGCAGGACATCCTGATTCGCTTCCGTCGGATGCAACAATACAATACTCTGTGGATGCCCGGTACGGATCACGCCGGCATTGCCACGCAGACGGTCGTCGAGAAGCGAATCCTTTCGGAAGAAGGAAGACGCCGGACCGACTTCAAGCGGGAAGATTTTGTCGGGCGTGTTCAGGCCTGGAAAGACGAATATGAAGCCCGTATTATCGAGCAATTAAAAGCGATGGGCTGCTCCTGTGACTGGCAGCGGACGCGGTTTACCATGGACGATATGTGTGTCAAAGCCGTTCGCAGCGCGTTTTTCAAGCTCTTTAGGGATGGGCTTATCTATCGAGGCAAAAGACTGGTCAACTGGGACCCGGCGACGCAGACAGTTTTGGCCGACGACGAAGTCGAGCATGAGACGGTTCAGGGACATTTCTGGTATATGAGGTATCCGCTCGTCGAGCCGGTTGAAATCAACGGTGAGCAGTTTGAGCACGTCACCGTAGCTACGACCCGGCCGGAAACGATGCTCGGTGATACGGCCGTAGCAATGAATCCGGCTGACAAACGTGCCATGTATCTGCTCGGCAAAGAAGTCCGACTTCCGATTGTCGGCCGCGTTATCCCCATCATTGCCGATGAGCATGTCGTTCTGCCAGATCCCGACAGTGAAGACGAAAAGGCAAAATTCTCTACCGGCTTTTTGAAAGTCACGCCGGCCCACGATCCCGATGACTGGGCGATTGGTGAAAGACACGGATTGCAGGTAATTAACGTGATGGCGCCGGACGGCTCGATAAGCGACAAGTACGGCTGGGAAGACGCCGATGAGCCGGAAGCGCAATCTCTGCTCGGAATGGACCGTTTTGAGGCCCGTGAGGCTATTGTCGAGTGGTTCCGGCAGGAAAATCTGCTCGAAGACGTTCGGGAATATGTCCACGAAGTTGGGCACAGTTATCGCAGCCACGTGCCTATCGAGCCATATCTGTCCGACCAGTGGTATATCGCCGTGAAGAAACCAATCGGGCATCTGGCAAAAAAATTCGGTCAAGGGCTTATCGAGGGCACGGATGTGCCGGTGAATTCCTTGGCTGGCCTGGCATTAAAGCCCCTGCTTGACGGCCGGCTGCGTTTTACCCCGGAACGCTACGCAAAGACATACCAAACATGGCTGGAGAACCTTCGAGACTGGCCTATCAGCCGCCAGCTTTGGTGGGGACATCGTATACCGATATGGTCGAAATCCGGCGACGAAAACCAGTTGCAAAGTGAGTTATCGAAGTTTGCTGATCAAGTGCATTCGGTCACAATGGATTCGGATGATGGCTCGATAACATATATCTCCGTGGGATCGGGACATGAGGATGTTGAGAAGCAGCTTGAAACCGATGGCTGGACGCGGGATGAGGATGTTCTGGATACGTGGTTTTCTTCGGCGCTTTGGCCGTTTAGTACGATGGGCTGGCCGGAGGATACACCGGAATTGAAAACGTTTTATCCGGGCGATGTGCTTTGCACGGCGCGCGAGATTATCACGCTGTGGGTTTCGCGTATGCTGATGATGGGACAATACTGTGCCGGCGATATTCCGTTCAGCGATGTTTATATCCACGCGATGATTCAGGATGGCCAGGGGCGCAAGATGTCCAAGAGCCTCGGCAACGGCATCGATCCGCTGGTTGCCATCGACAGCCACGGGGCCGATGCGATGCGATTTACGCTGGCCAGCATGGCTACGGACACACAAGATATAAGGATGCCGGTGGCGGCGATGACCCTGCCCGACGGGCGCCAGGTAAATACGTCGCCGAAGCTCGATATCGGGCGAAATTTCTGTAACAAGCTTTGGAACGCCTCGCGTTTTGCGATGATGAATCTTGACGGTATTGACCCGGCCGGTTTTGATTCGGGCAAATTGGATATTACCGACAAGTGGATTCTGTCCCGTTTGACCGATACGATTGCAGAGACAACCAGGTCTCTGGATGGATATAAATACAGCGAGCCTTTGGCCCTGCTCTACAGGTTCTTCTGGAACGATTTTTGCGACTGGTATCTTGAGTGGGCCAAGCCTCGAATGCAGAATAAGCAGAAACGGCCAGTCGCCCAGAATGTCCTGGCTTTTGTGCTGGATCAGACTCTGCGTCTTTTACATCCGTTTGTCCCGTTTATTACCGAAGGGATATTCCAGAAACTCAATGAGATCGCTCCGGTCAGGCGTCTTGAAGGGCTAATGGAGGCGAAAAATGCCGGCGCCCTGGTCGTAGCCGAATGGCCCCAAAAAGTTGACTCCCTGCGGGATACGGACGCTGAGAAACAAATTGACATAATACAGACCATAGTTCGTACCGTACGGGATATCAGAAGCAATCGGAATATACCGCCGAAAGAACGCCTGGTTGTATCCGTTAAGTCGCAACAGGAGATTGTTGAGATTCTTGAGCGAAATTCAGAGCTTATTAGCCAATTGGCTGGTATTATGGAATTTAACGCCGGGACGGATATTGTAAAACCTGCAAATGCCGCCGTTTCAATTGCAGGCGTCACGGAGGTGTATGTCCATGAAGCGATTGACCCGGAAGCCGAGCAACTCCGATTGGAGAAACAGAAACAACAGATAATAAAAGCGAAAGAATCAGTAGAAGCCAAGCTGGCGAACGAGAATTTTGTGACCAAAGCCAAGCCCGAAGTCGTCGCTCGGGCTAAAGCCAGGCTGGCCCAGCTTGTAGAACAATTAAATACTGTTGAAAAGCACCTTTCGGAATTTAAAAATAGTGGATGAGTGAACTCAGACGTTCCTGCAGGCATCTATTAGATAAAGGTGACGCAAAAATGGAAATGGAAGCTGAACTGTCGCGTATCATCATAAACGAAATGTCCGACCAGCAGGTGATAGTCCTCAAAGAACGTCACGGCGATCGAAGTTTTCCCATCGTGATCGGCATTGTCGAAATATTTGCCATCGACCGTCGACTGAAAGGCATCAAGCCGCCCCGCCCGATGACACACGACCTGTTGGCGAATATAATCGAGGATCTCGGCGCCAAGATTGAAAAAATCGTGATTAGCGATTTGCGCCACCACGTTTTTTATGCGACGCTGCACCTGAGCTTGAACGGGCGCGCAATTGAAATCGACTCCCGCCCTTCCGATGCGATTGCCCTTTGCGCAGCATCAAACGCGCCTATTTATGTTGCTGATCATGTTTTTGAGCAGGCTTCTCAATAAGGAAGGTCGAAATAATCAGCAGCCCGACACCAATGCAAAGCAAGCTGTCCGCAACGTTGAAGGTCGGCCAGTGATAGCTACCCCGATAGACGTCGATAAAGTCTCGCACTGAGCCATTATTAAAAAGCCGGTCGTAGAGATTTCCGCAAACACCGGCGGCGAAAAAGCCCAGGGCGATATGAATCAGTTTTTGCATGCCCCCGCTTAAAAGAAAGATGACCAAGATTCCCACTATGGCAATTATCGAAACTATTACCAGGAAATAGGGTTTACCTGCGAACAAGTTAAAAGCGGCACCGTTATTTACCGCGATTATCAGTCGTAAGAAACCGTCTATGACAGAGTAGGTTTCGTGGGATTCAAGCCAGTTGAATACAGCCTTCTTTGTCCACAAATCCAGTGCCAGCCCGCCGCTCATCAAAGACCAGAAAATAAGATGAGATTTAGCATCCGGCAGCGAGAATGCTATTTGCTTGAAAAAAGCCCGGCTTGGACCCGGCCGGGCGCTGCTGTCTTTTGTCTTGATTTCCGTCATAATTCGTGTTTGCCGTTTTGCGTTGACTGTTTATTATCACTGTTAATAGTATGTCGGTCGGCAGGGATTATATCACACTAAGTATTGCTGTCAAAAACTTTTAGCATAAATGGAAATTTTGTTACAGCAGCTATGTTAATGTTTGACATAATGATCGCAGGGATGTATCATATTCTCAATTAAATTAGAGTGTAAATATTGACGAGGTAATACCTCGTCTTTGTTGTATTTACTTGAAAGGTATTTTAATGGCGAAACACAAGGTGATATTGAAAAATAAGCCATATATGCTGATTATCCGTGACGGCTGGGGTTATAATCCGAACAGCTCCGAAGACGAATATAATGCTATCAAGTGCGCCGATACACCGGTGGATGACATGCTGATGGCCGAATATCCGAACTGCCTAATCCATACCAGCGGAGAAGACGTGGGCCTGCCGAACGGAACGATGGGCAATAGTGAAGTAGGACACCAGAATATCGGGGCAGGCAGGATCGTTCCACAGGAATCCGTCAGAATCAGTAAAGCCATTAAGGATGGGTCTTTCTTCGAGGCGCAGGAGTTTCTGAAACTCATCGAATTTGTAAAGAAAAACAGCGGCAAAATGCACGTGATGGGCCTATGCAGCGACATTGGCGTCCATTCGCTGTTGGGCCATCTTTATGGCCTGCTGGAACTGGCAAAAAGGAACGACGTCAAGGACGTTTTTATCCATGCCTTCATGGACGGTCGGGATTCGCCGCCGGACAGCGGGGCCGGATACATCGCCGATATCGAGAAAAAGGCCAAAGAAATCGGTGTGGGCAAAATCGCATCGGTCATGGGACGGTTTTACGCGATGGACCGCGACAGCCGGTGGGACCGGGTACAGAAGGCTTATGAATGCCTGGCGATAGGAAAGGGTTTTAAAGCTGCCAGCGCGGCCGATGCCGTCGCCAACAGCTACGAAAAGGAAGTTACCGATGAATTTATCGAGCCGACCTGCATTGTCAATAAGGGCAGCGAACCGATTGCGACAATCGACAACGGCGACGGCGTTATTTTCTTCAACTTCCGCGGCGACAGACCCCGTGAAATCACACGGGCGCTCGTCGGGCCGGACTTTAAAGAATTTACAAGGACGACCAGGCCGGATATTTATTTTGTCTGTATGACAGAATACGACGCGACGATCCCGGCGCCTGTGGCGTTTCCAAAGCTGCCGAAAATGAAAAATATCCTGGCGGCGTATTTGGGCTCACTGGGATTGAAACAATTTCGCTGCGCAGAGACGGAAAAATATGCCCATGTAACCTTCTTCTTTAACGATTATACTGAGAAGCCATTCCCCGGCGAGGACAGGCAAATTGTACCTTCGCCCCGAGTCCGCACATACGATTTGAAGCCGGAGATGAGCGCTTACGAGGTTTGCGAAGTCGTGCTGGAAAGGCTGGATTCGAACAAATACGATGCGATAGTGGTAAATTTTGCCAATCCGGACATGGTCGGCCACACCGGCGTTCTGTCGGCAGCAGTAAAAGCGGCCGAGGTGGTGGATGAGTGCGTCGGCAGAATTCTCGACAAAGTCAAGAGTATGGGCGGCGGAGCCATTATCATGGCCGACCACGGCAACTTCGAGAGAATGTGGGATTATCCGAAGAATCAGCCGCACACGGCCCACACCGTCGGGGATGTGCCGATGATAGTCTTCGACGAACGCTTAAAAGGCGGCAAACTGCGCCAGGGCGGCAGATTAGCCGATATAGCCCCAACCATACTGGCAATGATGGACCTGCCGAAGCCTGAAGAAATGACCGGCCAGAGCCTGATAGTAGACTGACATTGAAGACGTCGGGTAAGAAGCTCACGAAACGAAGAGCATTACAAAAGAAACAGCCTATGGTTACTCCTTAGAAATAAAACCTGGTGGGAAAAAAACAAAAACCAACCTGTTTTATTATTGCAGGCCCCAACGGCGCGGGAAAGACGACATTTGCATTGCGCTATCTACCTCAAATAGCGGGCTGCCACAACTTCGTCAACGCCGACCTTATTGCTTATGGTCTTTCACCTTTCGACTCGTTATCAGCCCAATATGAGGCCAGCCGGATTTTTCTTCGTGAGATACACGCAAATATCGACAAACGGGTAGATTTCGCTTTTGAGACAACGTTGGCAGGTCGTAGTCAAATTAATCTACTGAAAAAACTCAGGCAGGACGGCTGGAAGATCGTGTTGTTTTTCTTATGGATACCTGACGCTGCTTTTTCGAAAAGCCGCATTCGCGAACGCGTTAAGCACGGCGGACATGATATCCCCGATGAAACAATTTACCGCCGCTTCCCTCGTATAATGCACAATTTGATAAAGACATATATCCCGCTTTGTGATAAAGTACTTTGCTATGATAATTCCAAACCAAAGTATGCTCCCGTCTTTGAGAAGAGCGGTAAAGACCTACATATCTTTGATAAGAACATATATGAGAGAATAATAGGGCAGTCGAATGAGCATAAAAAAACCCAGTAAAATGGCAATAGAAGCCGGCAAATGTCTACAGAAAGCCGTACGGGAAGAATTGCAGCGAAAGGCATTGCTGGGCCAGTATGTTATTATAAACCGTAACGGCAAAGCCTGCCGCGTTCCAGCTAAAGAAGCATTGAAAATCGCCAAAGCCAAATAGCAGGCTTTGACATGTCGGAGAACATGGAAATAACAGGTGAATAGTTATGAAACTTGATTTAAGCAGTCTCCAAAAAGCTATTGAATCTTTGGAAAAAACAATAAAAGTTGCTGAAAACAAGACGTTAGCTGCCAGACTGGACGAAGATGCTAAAAATGCTATAAAGTCAGGAGTAATCCAGAACTTTGAATTTACCTATGAATTATGCTGGAAGTTTATGAGGCGATGGCTCAGAGAAAATGCCGCTGTCGAGGAAGCTGAATATCCACGCACCCGCAAGGAGCTTTTTCGTCTGGCAGCACGTTTCGGCCTGATTAAAGAACCTCTTTCATGGTTTTCTTATGGCGATGCACGCAATCTGACATCGCATACCTATGATGAAGATAAGGCCGAAACGGTATATGAAATAGCAGTGGGTTTCAGAGAAGACGCTAAATATCTCATGGAGAGACTGCTGGAACGCAATGATTGATATCGAGGAAAAATATTTAGCCGAAATCCGCCGGATTCTGGGCGAACATGTGTCTGATTGTGAAGTTCGTGCTTTTGGTTCACGTCTCGAACGCAAGGCGCGTGATTTCTCTGATCTCGACCTTGTGCTGGTTGGCAGCGAAAAACTAAACTGGCGAAGGATAGAATCACTTAAAGATGCCTTTGCTTCATCCAATATCCCAATGACCGTAGATGTAATTGACTGGCACGCAATATCAGACGAGTTTAGAGCGGTTATAGAAAACAATTACGAAATCATTCAGGAGAGAAAATAGAAATTCGGTATATATCTGTAACGGCAAGACCTGCCGTGTTTCAGCCAAACAAGCCCTGAAAATTGCCAAATCCAAATAATTTGCCTTGCCACTTCGAAACCTTTGGAAACAACCTGTAAATCCCTTTTTTATATTGGCATACAAAAGTAGTTAACTTTTATAATTCCTCTCTCCTTATTCACGAACCACCCTTTACTAACTTACTACTGGAATTTCGGAAGCTATCAAGTACAATGATTCAGCTATGGGACAGATAAGGGTACTTGACCAGAATATGATTAATATGATTGCTGCCGGCGAGGTGATCGAACGGCCTGCAAGCGTGGTCAAGGAACTTGTGGAGAACAGCATCGACGCGGGGGCGACAAAGATAACGTTAACCGTCGAGGACGGCGGCAGAAAGCTCATATCTATCACCGATAACGGCTGCGGTATGGACACAGATGACCTTGCTCAGGCCTTTGAGCCGCATACCACCAGCAAAATCAAGGCCAGCTCGGATTTGCTCGGCATATCAACACTCGGCTTTCGAGGCGAAGCACTGGCAAGTATCGCCTCGATAGCACAAGTTCGGGCTGTAAGCAGGACGAAAGACTCGACCAGTGCCAACTGCGTTGAGATCGATTGCGGAAACAAGACCGGCGTTGGCCCATGCAGCGCCGATTACGGTACGACCGTCCAGATCAGGGACATTTTTTATAAACTGCCTGCCCGGCGTAAATTTCTGAAAACCGCCAACACCGAAATGGGCCATATCACCGAGCAATTCACACGCATCGCACTTGCGAATGAGAACCTGGATTTGACGCTGATACGAAATGGCAAAGAGCTTTATAGGCTGTCGGACAAAGATGATCTTCGCCGGCGCATAACCGAACTGTTCCCGATATCATCGAGTGACATTTCCGAGAATCTGATTAAGGCCGAAAGCGGTGAAAAAGGCCTGCACGTCCACGCCCTGATGGGCAAGCCGCTCATTTCACGGACAAACAATCGCTTTCAATACGTGTTTCTAAATGGCCGGTTCATCCGTGACAAATTCATTTCGCACGCTATCAAAGAGGCTTATCGCGGGCTTCTGGAGCCCGGTCGATTCCCTGTCGTTTTTTTGTTCCTTCGGATGAGCTTTGAAGATTATGATGTGAACGTGCATCCGACGAAAATTGAGGTGCGTTTCTATAATTCGAATCTGGTGCATTCGCAAATTCTCGGAGCGCTGCGTGAAAAGCTCCTGGGGACGAACCTTGAGATGCCGGCAAAGCTGCCGGAAATGCAACACACTCAAAGCACGTCGCGCCATTCGCCTATGGTACGGGATAGCAGAATTGCCGATGCAATGGCTGAGTTCTTCAGAAAGCACAGGCCTGCTCAAATGCAGCAGCAACTGGGGTTTCGCCCATCGGCGCCGGGCAAAGTCCATGCCGTATCGCGCGAGAATTCCGCGCAGTACGATAGAAAATATCTGCAGATACATGATAGTTTCATTGTGGCACAAACCGAAGATGGGTTCATCATTATAGATCAGCATGCGCTTCACGAGCGCATCATGTATGAAGATTTGTGCAGGCGGATACGGAAAAACAAACTCCAGTCGCAACGACTGCTGATTCCCGAGAGCTTTGAGGTCACCGTCTCCGAGGCGGAGGCCCTGAAAGCCAATGCCGAGCTGACGGACAAATTAGGAATCGAGCTTGTGCCGTTCGGCCCCAGGACCATGGCTATCCAGGCATTTCCCACCCTGCTGTCGGGTGTTCAGCCGCTCGACTTTGTTCAGGATTTGATAGACTTGCTCGACCGTAAGGATGCGGGGCTCGATGCCGAGAGACTGCTCGACGAGGTTTTGAATATGGCTGCATGTAAGGCGGCGATCAAGGCTGGCCAGAAGCTGACCGAAAGCGAAATTGATCAGTTGCTCGCGGATCGGCAAAATGCCGAGTCGGCAAGTCGCTGTCCGCATGGCAGGCCCACCACGATAAAGTTTTCGATCAGCGATTTGGAAAAGCAGTTCAAGAGAACCTGATGAATAAGTGGTGGTGGCTATTATTGATCATTTCATGCTGGATGGCCGCCGGAACTGCCATGTTTGGCCCCCGGCAAGATCGGGACAGTAGTGGCGCCCCCCTGCCGGACCGGGTCGACAGTATTGTTTCTTTGGCGCCGAATATTACCGAAATTCTTTTTGCGATAGGGCTGGGGGACGAAATTGCCGGTGTTACGCTCGACAGCGATTATCCTCCGGATGCTGTGGAAAAACCGAAAGTAGGGACTTTCTGGCAGCCGGACATTGAGGCGGTGGTGGCCGCCAGGCCTGACCTGATTATTACGCTTGGATTCGAGCAGCAGAAGAATCTTGCCGAGCGATTGAGACGAATCGGTTATAACAGTCTGACAGTGAATATTGAAAAGGTAAGCGATCTTTTCGATGCTATCGAAAGAATCGGGGCCGCGACCGGCAGACAGCAACTGGCAAATGAATTGATGAGTCGTATCAGGACAAAGTTGCAGCAACTCGCGAGCCTGGTAGACGCCGAGTCCAAAGTCAGGGTGCTCTGGGTCGTTCAGAGAGAACCTCTGCGGGTTGCCGGAAGGGACACATTTGTCAACGAAATGATCGAACTGGCGGGCGGCGAAAATGCAATCGGGACGACGGTGCATAAATACCCCCCGATAGGTTCTGAGCAGGTCATTGCCTGTAATGCCGACGTTATTATTGAATCGGCAATGGGCAGGGAGGACATTGAGAACCAACGGGACAGGGCGTTGCAGCATTGGAATAAATTTAAGCACCTGCCTGCAGTGGCAAACCGTCGAGTTTATGTAATTAGTGGCGATACAGTCTCACGGCTTGGACCGCGGCTATATGAGGGGACAGAAACGATTGCCAGATGCTTAAGGCCCCATCTTTTCGAGAACTGAAGCAATGGAACAATTGTTGACACCAAAAAAGCTGACCACAAAAATCGGATTAGCCCTTGCGGTGCTTGCGGCAGTAATGTTCGTTTGCTCTCTTATTGGTACGGAGACAGTCTCATTGAAAGCGGTATTTACCGGGCCCGGTACGCAGGCAGCACCAAATCCCGATTTTGAAATCATGGGTTTCAGGCTGTCGCGAATTATTCTCGCCGGCCTGGTGGGTGCGGCACTGGCATGTGCGGGAGTTGTTTTCCAGGTTCTTTTGCGGAATCCTCTTGCCGATCCCTATATATTAGGGATATCGAGCGGGGCCGGATTAGGGGCGATTATCGCCGTGATCAGCGGGTTAAACTGGACGTTTTGGGGACGCTCTCCCATCGCGGTTTTCGCATTTGCGGGGGCCTTGGGGACGGTCTGGCTCGTGTGGTTCATCGGACGGCTGACGGGAAAGTTTCATGTGACGGGCCTGCTGCTCGCAGGGGTAGTGGTCAATGCCTTCTTTTCGGCTCTGATGATGTTTCTAACGTCGATAGCGAAATCGGATCAAGTCTACGCGACAATATTCTGGCTGATGGGCAATCTGACGGAGGGAGATTTTCTTGTGCTGTGGATCGGGGCTGGATGTGTCGTTGGAGGAATCGCAGCATTGTTCTTCATCAGCCCGCAGCTCAACGCTTTGAGCTTCGGCGCCGATGACGCCAGGAGCATGGGCGTGAACGTCGCTCGAACCCGGACAATTGCCTTTGGGATCGCAGCGGGAATCACTGCTGTTGCGGTCAGTTTGAGCGGACTCATTGGATTTGTCGGCCTTGTTGTTCCGCATGGAGTAAGACTTGTTTTCGGCCCCGACCATCGCCAGTTGATCCCGCTGAGCGGAATTACCGGGGCGATATTCCTGGTTATTGCCGATACACTGGCTCGTATTATCGTTGCTCCGGCACAGTTACCGGTTGGTGTTGTGACGGCCATTGTCGGCGGGCCTTTCTTCCTGATTTTATTGGTAAAATACAGTAAAAAAGTAAGCTGGTTGAAATGAGCGGCATTATCGAAGTTGATAATTTGAGTTTCGGCTATACATCAGAGACTACAATTCTGAAAGGTATGAGCTTTAATGTCAGGCCGGGGACATTCGTGGCGATAGCCGGCCCGAACGGGGCAGGCAAGAGCACGCTGCTGAACCTGATGTGTCGAGCCCTGACGCCGAACTCGGGTACGATTAGGATTGACGCAGCGGCGATAGAATCATATGGCACCCAGGCTCTTGCTGCAAAAGTGGCGGTTGTCAGGCAGGAACTTGCGCCGATCTTTGGTTTTTCGGTCATGGAAACGGTTTTGATGGCAAGGACGCCTTATTATGGCTCAACGGGATTCGAGGGCCGGGCCGACAGGGAAATCGCGAATGATGCACTTGAAGCGACAGATACCGCTCGGTTTGCCTGCCGCCCGCTCACAAGTCTGAGCAGCGGTGAGCGGCAGCGTGTTTTTATCGCCAGGGCCCTTGCTCAAAACAGCCTGATCATGCTTTTAGACGAACCGACGAACTTTCTGGATCTGAAACACCAGGTTGGCATATATGATTTGCTTAAAACCGCTCAAGTTGAAAAAGGTAAAACAATCGTGGCCGTAACACACGATATCAACCTGGCGAGTCAATATTGTGACGAAATTCTGCTTCTCGGCGCCGATGGCAGTTACCATATAGGAAAGACAAAAGCTGTTCTGTCTCCCGAGAAAATCAAAGAGGTCTTTGACGTCGATGTCTTTGCGGGCAAAGTTGGACAGGAAAAGTTTTTTATTCCTTTAGGCAAATTGGCTAAAAGCAGCAGAAAAACTAATAACGAACCATGAAATATCAGGTTGTAAATGCTTGTTTTAGAAGAATTTAGGTACTAATCAATGATTTAGCTTGAATAATCTCCTTACGTTGTCTATACTTTTCGGGCTTGAATTGGGCTATTCGATATACAAACAATGCATGGATTATACTCTGAGATGTTATAATGATTATTCATGCAGATGTCTCAAGTAGTACGGCAGAAGAAAGGTGGACAAAAAAGTGGTACAAAAACGTAAAAAGACATCAAGAGAGCAAGTAAGCTCAACCAGAAGAAAGAAACGCGGTCTGGTAAACGCCGATGCTAAGCATTTCAGAGAATTGCTGATGGAGAAGCGCAGGGAAATCCTTAAAAACGTTACCGAGTTTGAAGATGAAGCTTTGAGGAAATCCCGTTTGGATGCAACCGGAGATTTGTCAAGTATGCCGATACATATGGCTGACCTTGGAACGGATAACTACGAGCAGGAATTTGCCCTGGGATTAATGGATAGCGAAAGGAAGCTGCTGAGAGAAATTGACAATGCATTGGGACGTCTTGATAACAAAACTTATGGTATCTGCGAAGCCACCAGTAAGCCAATATCCAAAGCCCGGCTCGAAGCTCAGCCCTGGGCCAGATTCTGTGTTGAACATGCCCGGTTACTGGAACAGGGACTTGTAGCAGAGCAAGAAGAATAAATTTTAGTATGAAACATAGATGTCCGGTCTGTCAAAAGACCGTTAAAGGATTAACTCAAGAAAAATCTGAAGAAGCAAGATTCTTTCCCTTTTGCTCCCGGCGGTGCAAGCTCGTAGACTTGGGTGCCTGGCTTGATGCCGAATATAAAATAGAATCCAGCCCTGAGTCGCAGGAATCCGGCGGACCATACGGTACCTCATCCACACCCACATCTTCCGACAAGTAATAAACAACGGCTTTCAGCAACAGAATCTGATAAAAATTTGTTGAAATCGCCCGGTGATAGGTTATATATATCTGCATTCGCTCTTTACTTACCCAACGGCAATTGTAACCTTCTTGAAAGGAAGCAAAATGGTCAGTAGCAAAGAATCAACTCAAATACTTGACGATCTTGTCTTTCCGAAAATATTCCAGACTTTTCGCATGTCGATTCAGCCGACGAAATTGATAATTACCTCTGTTGCGCTGGCCATCATATGCCTTGCAGGTTGGATTATGGACTTTAATAAAACGGTTGCCGTTGAGTACGACGACAACGGTAAAATTAATAAGACAGAGTTACAGATTTATATAACCGGTGCTGGCCATGATGAGATACTGTCAGAAATCGAAAAACTCAAACAAAGCGACAAACGCAGCGGGGTATTTTCCACAATGTGGCATTTCGCTGCGAAACAGTTCCATGGTGCGGTAGATTCCGTATTTGCATTGGACCTGCCAGGTCTTATAGGAAATATCACTGATTTTTTCAAGGCGGTGGGATGGGCTCTTAGATACCATACGGTTTATTGTATTATCTTTTTCATAATAATGCTCGCCGTGACTTCCATCTCCGGAGGTGCTGTCTGTCGAATCGCAGCCCTGCAATTTGCCCGGGGAGAAAAACCGGGTTTGACCGAAGCGCTGCGATACAGCATAAAGAAATTTACGAGTTTTTTCACAGCACCATTGGCACCGGTCGGCATAATTATTTTCATCGGTTTTTTCATATTCCTGCTTGGTCTGGCAGGTAATATTCCCCGAGTAGGAGAATTAATAGTAGGTCTCGGTATGCCGATGGCTCTGTTTACAGGTTCGCTTTTAGCAGTCATTGTAATCGGGGCTGTTGCTGGATTCAACTTGATGTTCCCTGCTGTGGCTTATGATGGCTCTGACTGCTTTGATTCTATAAGCCGCTCTTTTAGTTATGTATATGCTAAGCCCTGGCGAATGATTATTTATACTGCCATAGCAGCAGTATACGGTTCGATATGTTATATGTTTGTACGAGTTTTTGGCTTTTTAACACTCTGGATTACACACTGGGTATTGAGGTTTGGTCTATGGACGAAGAATGGTAACCAAGAAGCCAATAAGCTAATGGCAATCTGGCCGAAACCGGATTTTCGCATTCTTTTCGATTCTAAGCAGCAAATAGCTACTAACTGGACGGAATCGGTTGCTGTTTTTCTCGTTTATATTTTTGTACTTATTATAGTCGGACTTATCGTTTCTTTCATCATCAGCTTTTATTTTTCAGCCAATACGATAATTTATTCGCTTATGCGCAAAACCGTTGACAATACTGCTTTTGAGGATATTTATATGCAATTCAACGAAGCAGATGTTGAGCCGGATGCCAGCGAACTGCTGCCGAAGGAAGAACCGCCGTCGCCGGAGCCAGAATCGCAACCAGATGAATAATCTACGCAACAGTGACATAGTGGGCTCTTTGCGTGAATGTCGGAGTATGCCGGACAAATCGAAACTGTAGTGCCGAGAGAATATGCCTGAGACAAACACAAACATACAGCCAAACAACAAGAATAAAGGTCTGCCGCAATTTTCGACTCCCGTGCCGGCCTTACTGCTTCGTGTCCGCAGGCCTATGATTGTACTTGCCCACATAATTGCTTTCGCATCTTCTTTGATGCTTTCTTTTCTTGTAGTACAGAATATGCAGTTCAGGGGAGAATGGCTTGAATTGTATCCCGCTTTGCTGATGTTTTTTCTTCTTATAAAGCTACCGATATTCGGTCTCTTCAAGCAATACCGCGGCTGGTGGCGCTATGTCGGGATTTCCGATCTTCTCGGGATATTCGGAGCGTCACTTGTCAGCACATTTATTATTGTGGTTTTATGGTTTGCAATAGGCAATATTCCTGCCGTTCGTATATATTTACCATCGGGTTTGGAGAGACCCGCCGAGGGTGTTTGTATAGCCGATATGTTTGCCACAGTTTTTATGCTTGGCGGGTTAAGGATAATTATAAGGCTGTATTTTGAGGAGTTTCGCACGTCCGAAGCCGGTCGGTTGAAGCGATTTCTAATAGTTGGCGCAGGCAACGCCGGCGAGGCACTGCTGCGAGAAATCCTCCGCATGCCCGTGACTCAATATGATGTTGTCGGCCTGATTGACGATGACTTTGTCAAACAGGGTACTCATATTCATGGGATACCAATTCTTGGTACTGTTGAGCAACTGTCTGATATATGTGAAGAACACAAAATCGAAGAAATTGCCATCGCAATGCCATCGGCGAGCCCCCGACAGCTAAGGCGCGTTATCCAGGTTTGCGAAGGGACCAAAATCCGATTTCGTACCGTTCCTTCGATTACGGATATTGCTTCCGGCAAGCTTCGTGTCTCTCAGATTCGAGATGTTGATATTAACGATTTGTTAGGCAGAGAAGCTGTAAAGCTTGATATGGACCTGATAGAAGCCTTTGCCAAAAATAAGACCGTTCTGGTAACCGGTGCCGGAGGCTCCATCGGCTCGGAAATGTGCAGGCAGCTATGCAAATTCAATCCGAAGCTGCTTCTGCTTATCGAGCAGGCTGAAAATCCATTGTTCTATATAGAACGGGAATTATGTAAGCAATTTGCCGAAGTTAATATCAAAGCGATTATCTGCAACATTACCGACAAGACTCGTGTGGATGAGGTTTTCCGAGAGTATAAACCACAGGTTGTTATTCATGCCGCCGCTCATAAGCACGTGCCCTTGATGGAGCTTAATGCCAGCGAAGCTATTAAAAACAATATTATGGGCACGCAAATTGTTGCCGACGCAGCAGACAACTACGGCGCTACTAACTTCGTGATGATCAGTACGGACAAAGCCGTTAATCCAACGAGCATAATGGGCTCATCCAAGCGAATTGCCGAGATGTATACCCAGGACCTGAGCAGGACCAGCAAGACGTACTTTGTGACCGTACGGTTCGGCAATGTACTCGGCTCCGAGGGCTCGGTTGTGCCCATCTTTAAGAAACAAATAGCCGAAGGAGGTCCCGTCACCGTTACGCATCCCGAAATGAAGCGGTACTTTATGACCATACCGGAGGCGAGCCAGCTCGTTTTACAGGCCGCGTCTATGGGAAAAGGCGGAGAGATATTTGTGCTCGAAATGGGCGAGCCCGTGAAAATTGTGGCCCTTGCCAGGGAGCTTATTACGCTCAGCGGCTTCAGGCCCGGCGAAGATATTGAAATGATTTTTACAGGCCCAAGATCCGGCGAAAAGCTCTTTGAAGAGCTTTCGATAGAAGGCGAAGATATGCAGCGAACAATGCACCCCAAAATCAGCATATGGAAGAATATTCCGATGGATCGTGACAGGCTGCGGGCCGGCATAAATGAGCTGGTTACTATTGCAAAAACTCAAACCTACAGCGAAATTGCCCGGAAAATTAAAGAGCTTGTACCGGAGTATACCGGCGGAAATAACCATACTTAGACTATCCTCATTCCTGAAGATTGTAGCTATTCAAATCCCTTCTTCAAACACCTAAATAGAAGCCATACGTGATTCTCGGAGATTTTCCTTGACAATATCGGTGGTAATTTAGTATAAATAAAGCTGTAGGCATCCGTTGGCTTTTAGTTTTGCACCAGGCGATGTTTTTTAGCTTATTTCAGCTTTAGCTTTAAATTTGGCGGCTTACATTAGGCTTTTGAAGGAAGGAGATGGCATCGAATAGTACAATCATCCGGGATAGAATAGGCAAAATATAGTAAAGATAAAGGTAAGGATTATTTTCAATCATTCTATTTTTTAAGGGAGGACTATTATGAGCAGAAAATTAACTTACTTGGTCGCCTGTTTTTTCCTGGTGCTGAGTTTTTCTAAGGGCGCCGAAAGCGCAACAATGGTTGCTCACTGGCGGTTGGATAACGATGCGACGGATTCGGCCGGTGACATTGACGGGACGCTGATGAACAATCCTGAGTTCACGACGGACGCAATTATGGGAAGCCATGCATTGGTTCTTGAAAGTTCAAGATCACAGTATGTTGATTTTGGTAATCCGCAGGAGTTGCCGGACGGTATATCCCCCCGCAGCATGTGCGGTTGGGCCATGACCGATACGATTGCCAGCGGCTGGCGATGGATCGCAGCGTATGGTTCGGAGGGAACAGGTCTGGCTATGTTCATCGGGTTGAGCGGCACCAGCTTGTACGGGGGAGGTTATGGCGATGATGTTTTTGTCAGCGGCTTTTGGGATGTTGGTGTTTGGCATCACATATGCCTGACGTATGACGGAAACATAGCACGATTGTATGCTGATGGCGACGAAGTAACCAACGCATCAAAAAACTGGAATCTCGTTTTGAGCCGTGCACATATCGGGCAACAGGTCAATAACTATTCCGAATTCTGGGACGGCATGGTCGATGACGTTCGAATCTACGACTATGCTCTTTCGCCGGCTGAGGTAAAAAGGCTTACGACTCTTCCGAAAGCTACGAAACCCAGCCCGGCCGATGGTTACACTTATCCGGATACGTGGGCGAGCCTTTCCTGGTCGCCGGGTGGTTATGCGGTTTCGCATGATGTGTACTTAGGCAAGAATTTTCTTGATGTGAACGACGGCACCGGCGGGACGTTCCAAGGCAATCAGGATACGACCTATTTTGTGGTTGGTTTTCCCGGAAATCCCTATCCGGACGGCATGATTCCGGGCACGACATACTATTGGCGAATTGACGAAGTTAATGATCTGGATCCGAACAGCCCATGGAAAGGCGATGTCTGGAGTTTTACGGTGCCCAGCAAGATTGCTTACAATCCTAATCCGCCCGATGGCGCCAAGTATGTAGATCCAGATACGATTCTGCGTTGGACGGCTGGTTTCGGCGCTAAATTAAGTACAGTATTTTTTGGTGACAATTTTGACGATGTAAACAACGCTACCGAGGGCATGCCGGTAGGAACTTCTACCTATAATCCGGGGACATTAGAATATGGTAAGTTCTACTATTGGCGGATCGACCAGTTCGACGGATCGGTTACGCACAAAGGTGATACATGGACCTTCAAGACGATACCCAATATACCAATTTCTGATCCTAACCTCGTATGCTGGTGGAAACTCGATGAGGGCCAGGGTTCTATTGCACTTGATTGGTCCGGCCATAAAAATGACGGTACGCTCATCAATGGCCCAGGTTGGGTAACCGGCTATGACGAAAACGCTCTGGAGTTCGATGGAAATGATGACTATGTTAATTTTGGTAATACGTCAAGTTGGCCTGCCGGAAACTCTGACCGCAGTATTTGCGGGTGGAGCAAGACAGATACGATTGCCAGTGGCTGGCGCTGGATCGCGACGTATGGTTCGGCTGGCACGGGCCAGGCTATGTTCATCGGCATGAACACTGATGCTCTCTACGGCGGAGGTTATGCCGATGATGTTTTCATTGACGGTTTTTGGGAAGTAGATGTTTGGCACCACATCTGCCTTACGTACAATGGAACCACGGCTAAATTGTATGCTGACGGTATCGAAGTGGCAGCAGAAGCGAAAAACTGGGATCTGGTTTTAAGCCGTGCCCACATCGGACGGCAGGTCAATGACATAGCTGAGTTCTGGGATGGCCTGATCGATGACGTTCGTATCTACGACAAGGTGCTGACTCCGGATGAGATTATGAAGGTTATGACAGGTGACCCGATGCTTGCGTGGAATCCGAGTCCGGCTAAAGGATCAACGCCGGACATCCACGATGTATTACCCCTTAGCTGGTCACCGGGAGATGAGGCTACACAGCACGATGTATACTTCGGCACCGATGCGGATGCCGTCGCGGATGCCGATACATCAACGGGCGAGGTATATCGAGGGCGCCAGAGTACTACGACTTATATTCCGCCGGAAGGCGTTGAGTGGGGTGGCGGGCCTTACTATTGGCGTGTCGATGAATATAATACCGATGGTACGACCAGCAAAGGCAAAATCTGGAACTTTACGGTAGCCGACTATCTTTCCATTGATGATTTTGAGGATTACGATGCAGGCGACAAGCAGATATGGTATGCATGGCACGATGGCCTCGGCTATGGTACGCTCGGTACTGAGCTATATTTTGCCGGTAACGGAACAGGGTCTGTTGTAGGCGATGAATCTACTGCCTCTTATACCGAAGAGAATATCGTAAACAACGGCGCCCAGGCAATGCCGTTTTCCTTTGATAACAATCAGCAAGGCTATGCCTACTATTCAGAAGTTGAGATGGTACTGACGAATCAGCGTGACTGGACGGAGCAAAGCGTTGAGGAATTGTCGTTCTGGTTCAGAGGTTATGCGGCATCCGTCGGGAGCTTCGTCGAAGGGCCGGTCGGTACCTATACTATAACCGCCTCTGGCGCAGACATCTGGGCGGTGAACGGCGTGGAAGCCGATGAGTTCCATTTTGCCTATAAGATGCTCTCCGGCCCCGGATCGATTGTTGCAAAAATTGAGAGCGTTGATAACACCAACGTGTGGGCCAAGGCCGGCGTGATGATTCGTGAGTCGCTTGACCCGGATTCGGTACACGCCTTCGCGTGTATAACTCCTGAAAGTGGAGTTGCCTCTCAGGGTCGCTATGATACGGGCGGTGCCAGTTTCAATACGGCTCAGGTCGGAATCGCCGCGCCGCACTGGGTGAAATTAGAGCGTGACATTTCCGGCAACTTTACGGTTTCTCATTCGGCGAACGGTACGAATTGGCAGCCGGTGACTGGAGCTACAGCACCGAACATCCCGATGAGTGCGAACGTTTATATTGGTTTGGCTTTAACCACCCATGATGCCGCCTTAACATGCCGGGCCGTATTCTCCAACGTCACAACTATCGGGACAGTTGGCACGCAGTGGACGCACCAGGATATCGGCATAATCAGCAACGATGCTGAGACGATGTATGTGGCGATCTCTAACATCGCCGGTTCACCTGCAGTTGTGTACCATGATAATTCTGATGCAGCAACGATTAATACATGGACTGAGTGGGTCATTCCCCTGCAGACTTTTACCGATCAGGGCATAAGCCTGACCGACATTGACAGGATTGCGATAGGCTTAGGTACCAAAGGGAATATGATGACGCCCGGCGGATCGGGTAAGATATTTATCGACGACATACGTCTGTATCGACCGAGAGATGCCGCTGCAGAGTGATTGCCGTTCTCAATGTAACAAGATCAGGGCTTATATTAATTCAGGGCCTATACCGATTGACATGGTATGGGCCCTGTTAGTTTTTATGACCTGCCGGGCACAAAAATAAAACCCCCAAAACAAAAATATTTTGGGGGTAATTGGTAAATGAATTTTTTGTTACCAGCCGACTATTATGGCTCGTCACTGTCGTGCCCGTTATTTCGTGGATGGGCGTTATCATAGACCTCTTTGATTCTTGTTGTGGTCAGGTGCGTATAAATCTGGGTCGTTGACAATGACTGATGGCCGAGCAACTCCTGAACGCTTCTCAGATCAGCGCCGTTGTTTAACATGTGAGTTGCAAAGCTGTGCCGTAGAGTATGTGGGCTGATCTCCGGATCCAATCCGGACATTTTAAGATACTTGTCCATCTTACGGCGAACACTGCGCGTGCTGAGTCTCCGGCCATGCTTGTTCACGAACAAAACCTTAGGATCAAAGTTGCCGTTGCTCTGCGCCCGTTTGTTCCTGTACTCCATGTAATGCTGGATAACCTGCAAGGCAGATGAGCCGATAGGCGAGATTCTTTCCTTTTTGCCTTTGCCTCTGACATGTACGACTTCACCGAGGAAGTCTATGTCGTCCATGTTTAATGCTACAAGTTCGCTCACCCTTATTCCGGTGCTGTAAAGAGTTTCCAGAATGGCTCTGTCTCTTGCGCCAAGCCATGTGTTTGTCGGGGGAGTGCTGAGCAGCTTTTTTACTTCATCGTATTCAAGAAATCGCGGCAGTTTTTTCTCCTGCTTTGGCGTCCTGATCGATACTACAGGGTTGGAACTGGTGTAGTTTCTTTTGACAAGAAATTTATAAAAGCTTCGCAGCGTGGCAAGCTTACGGGCTATGGTCGCTTTAGAATACTGCTTCTCATTAAGAAGGCCCAAATATGATCTGACGGAGTCTATCGTTGCCGAAAGAAGCAACTGGTCGACTTTGAGATCGACCTGAGTTGCCACCGCAGTAGCCGGTTCAGCTTCGTGATGAGATGAAGATATCAGTTCGGCGTCTGGCTGATCGCTCTCCGATGCACCCTTTAGAAACTCACCATATTGCGTTAGATCGGCGCCATAACACTTGGCTGTGTGTTCGGAGAAGCGCCTTTCATATTTCAAGTAATCTAAAAACTTGTGGATAATTGTACTTTCTTCCATAATCTACCTATCTATTTTATTTTAGTTATTTCGGAGTTTCTTTTAACCTGCTATTAAACAGTTTTACTTGCATTCGTTTTTTTGAATCTGGGCGGTAGTTTTATCACTTAATAGTTCGTCGGCCTGGCCGATAAGCGACTGAGTCAATTTGAAGCTCAGTACGGCTGCATCAAACCAATCGAAATCTGTGCGTTTATCTTTTGCCTGCTCAATCAGTACATCAAGAAGCTCATCTTCCCTGCCGTTCTCGTAACGAAAAATAAACTTCTCGGCGCCTTTGCTCAAAACCAGTTGTCGTTTCATTCTTTTCATTACGACCAAAAAATGTGCTAACGATTATTGCTTTGCCGGTTACTTCATTCTGTAACCACCTATATTACTTATCGGTCTAAATTCAACTTACTAAAGATCAAATTTCAATTTTTAAGCGAGCGTGATAAAACCGACACTTTGAAAAACGCCACAAGGCTTTTATCGGCCAATAAGACTTCAGGCTTTACAAATAGAATGTGAATATGGGGAGATTGAGGATATATTTAGAGAAAATTGTCACGGTGTTGCGGGATGAGCTTCTGCTTTTGCTCAGGGCAAAGTTTTGAAAAACACAGTTCCTTCTTTATTCTCAGACTGAATAATCCCCCGATGCTGAAGGTCACCGATATGTTTTGTTGCTTCATTACGATTGATGCCAAGGCTTGAACATATATCATTTAGTGAACAAGGCCTGCGTTTTAGCATTGATAACAGGGCTTCAGCATTGCGGTTTAATACAGAATGAGGTTTTAACATATCTTCGGATTTACTTTCATTGAGTATGCTGCTGCTGGCCGGAGAAAAATCAGCCACGACTTCGCACTTAGGCCCAAGCCGGCCGGCTATCTCTTGCAGTGTCTTGGCGCTTATTCTTGCGATATTTGGATCGGCCGTAGGTCGCACGGCTGTATTTAAATGAATCTTGTCGGGATTGATCAGCTCGATTGCCTTTTTGATTTTGGCAATTTGCTCAGCGTCTGTATTGATCCCTTCGACGAAAAATACTTCCAGCCATATCCGGCCGGAATATTCTTTTCTAAATGCGCACAATCCCGAAATCAGCTTTTCAATGCTAATAACACTGTTTGGGCGATTGATTCTTTGGAAGGTCTGTTCATCACCGGCATCCAATGAAGGCATTACGACATCAGCTTTTGCGCAATCAGCCCGCACATCCTTTCTGTTTAGGAGCGTGCCATTGGTCAATATAGCGATAGGAATATTGGTAAGCTTCTTTATGCCGTCTATCAGTTCGCCAAGCCGCGAATTAAGTGTCGGCTCACCGGAACCTGCGATCGTGATATAGTCGGCTTCCATGCCTTCCGCCAATGCCTCTTTTAGCTCGGCCAGAACCGGTTCGACATGTATATACTCTTTCCGTTCGATTGTAGTCTCGACAGTTTTTCCGAGCTGACAATAAATACAATCCAGCGTGCAGACTTTCAAAGGTGCGATGTCAATACCGCAGCTTAGCCCCAGCCTCCGTGAGGGCACCGGCCCATATAAATATTTTTTTTTATCAGTCAATTTTCTTTCCGTTGACAATCTCAAATATCTGCTTGCATACCGTCAGCAATTCTTCGAGCCAGTTTATCGGCATAATGCAGGCGGCATCCGATTTTGCCTTTTCCGGCTCGGTATGGACTTCAATAAAAAGGCCGTTGGCACCGGCGGCAATTGCTGCTTTGGCAAGTATCGGGGCCATTTCCCGCCGGCCTGCACTTGCGTTGCCGAGCCCGCCCGGCTGCTGAGTGCTGTGTGTGGCATCGAAAATGACGGGACAGCCCAGCTTTTTCATACTATCAATTGCGGTCATATCATTAACAAGATGATTATAGCCGAAAAACGTGCCGCGTTCGGTAAGCATTATTTTTTTATTCTTGCAGGCACGGATTTTCTCGACCACATTTTTCATCTCACCAGGTGAGAGAAACTGGCCCTTCTTGACATTGACAGGCTTGCCTGTTCGTGCGCAGGCACAAAGCAGGTCGGTCTGTCTGCACAAGAAAGCAGGAATCTGGAGACAATCGACGACCTCGCCAACCAAAGCAGCCTGAGACGGCTCGTGCACATCGGTCATAACGGGAAGATTAGTTAGGCGGCGCACCTCAGAAAGAATTTCCAGACCCTTCTGAAGTCCCGGTCCGCGAAAGCTGCGTAAGCTGGAGCGATTAGCTTTGTCGAAACTGGCTTTGAAGATTATTCCCACGTTGGTTCTCTGGCTTATCTCTCGAAGCCTGTTTGCAATGTTGATACAGGAGGTTTTGCTTTCGATCACGCAGGGACCGGCCATTAGGAATAAAGGTGCATCCAGGCCTATCTCAACTTCACCGATTCTGAAATTCATCCGATTATTTCCTTCAATCCAAAATCAGAGTGTCTATTCTATTCGATTGGCAATCTTGAAGAATAAGACACAATTTGCTTTCTTATCCTATTGCCCTGATAATTCTTGTTCTTATACCCGCAGGTTTAGCACCTTCTGGTACGATGCAATTAACTGCGTGCTTTATTACATTGATCTGCACCGGCAGGACCGGGCCGGGGTCGCCGTCAATTTCAGTTCTGATACGGGTACTGCTGGAACTTACTGAAATATTTTTGCCCTGGCGATAGATGACATCGCGCCTATTGGCATGGTGTTTCAGAATCGTCATCAGTGAGTGCTTGGCCAGGCGAAGATGAGAGGCACATTTGTAAATACATACATCTAATAAGCCATCAGAAAAATCGGCATAGTGCAGTATCTGCAGACCCACGGCATATCTCGAAATATTACCGACGAAGACCAGACCGGGGCCATCGAAAATCTCTTCTCCATCAACTTCTACTTTCATTGTCTCGAATTTGTATTCCCAGAATGTTCTCCAGATCGGCCAGAGGTAATCGAAGTGATCGATATGTCCGGCTCGCTGTTCGCTGACCCGTTTTACGACTTCGCCGTCGAATCCGAAGCCGGCAATAGAAGTAAAGCACTTGCCGTTTGCATTTCCCAAATCCAGAGGCCGAACGTATCCAGCTTCGAAGGTTCTTATGATGGTTTTCAGTTTTTCGTCAAAGCCCAGTTCGTTAGCAAGCAGATTTTCCGTCCCGTGAGGTATAATCAGCAGCGGCTTGTTGCTGCCTTCGAGGCCGTGAGCGATCTCTCTAAGCGTGCCGTCCCCGCCTATACCGACTACCATCGCACAGTCGTAATCGACCGCCGCATTGGTAGCCAATTCACACGCATGGTCAAGAGACCTGGTCAAACAGGTTTTGACCTTGAATCCCCTTTTGATTAGGTATTTCTCGAACTGGCGTCCCGTTCGCTTGCTGCTGGTGGCGCCGGCTTTGGGATTTAGAATATAAGTAATGTAGCCATCGTCCGGTTTCATATTTCGAATCTTTTCGCGAGTGAATCCATTTACCTGCTCTAAACTAAGCGTTACTTCGATCGCGTTCTTCCTTCGTTAACTGGGCATAACTCTTTGCGATGTGCGGCAAGTCTGCCAGTCCCAGTCTCTGTTGTACATCGGTGATTGTTTCATCATCCGGCCCTTCTATTTCCACAAAAGCGCCCAATAACGGCAACTGATCCAAAGCAACAGAGCATCCGCCAAGCTTCCAAAGGCGACGCTTTTTCTCAACGACCATGACCTTTTCATAGCCTAATGCGGAGAGCAGTTTTTTTGTGGATTCCGCTTCTATGATTTCAGTCTCGATCTCTTGTCTCTTTTTGAAGTTGCTTTTTTCTTTGGCGCCTTTGTAAGTCAAAAAAAATCTTTCGCTGCCAGCGACCGACTGCCGGCGCAATCGAAGACATCGGTCGTTTGTGATCAGCGCAGCGTTTGCATCGTCAAAAAGATAGTCCGTCTGTAACTGCTCTGCCAGAAACTCTGCACCGGCTTCTGCTAACTTCTGCTCTACTTCCGGCAGCGAGTCAACCTTGAGTTTTAATTCGATTTCGACGTACATTAATTCTATCTATTATCTGTTATTTTTTATTTTTAGATTTACGGACGGTTTGAATGAAATTCTCAGGCTGAATGACCGCGCCTACTTTTGTCTGCACGGCAGTATTTTGCAACAGTGTTACAATCGTTTTCGGTTCGACCTGGTAAGCTAAAACAGCAAGTCCCGCCAGATAAGGTGCCGCCCAGCTCATTCCTGCCTCTCGCCAATACGTATAAACGTCACTACCTGTGTGACTTGCAATATCTGCCGGACTTGACTTCGTCGGCGTGTCGGTTTCAGCGCAGATGGAGATTATAGGAGAACATAATATGAGTACTGACGCTATTGCTGTATGAGTCGGAATTCGCACAACTTTAAGCAAATTAAACAAGCGCATACACATATCTCCTTTCTCGCTACACGAAGTTATCATGTCCGATTTATGTGACTATATTCACCAATCGGGACTTTATAACGATAATTTTCCTGGGTTCTTTGCCGGCCAGCGCGGCAATGACTTTCTCACAGCTCAATGCCTTCTGTCTTATCTGATCCTCATCTGCGTCGGCTGATACGACGATTCTGTCCTTTATCTTACCCTTGACCTGCACCGCCAGTTCGATTTCCTTTTCTTTGATAAGCTCTTTGTCGTATTCGGGCCAGGGCTCATAAGCGAGGCTTTCGGTATGGCCGAGTCTCTCCCAAAGCTCTTCGGCAATATGAGGCGCGAACGGAGCAAGAATCAGAACGAGCTTCTCGACGACGGCTTTGGGCCTGACGGTTTGCCTGCCGAGATGGTTCACGAGAATCATCATCGCACTGATGGCCGTATTAAAGCCGAAACTCTCTATGTCGTCACCGACTTTTTTAATTGTCTGGTTCAGCAATCGAAGTGTCGCCTCATCCGCCCGGGCTTGTTGTACCGCCTTATCCAGTTCGCCAGTGTCCCTGTCTATAACGGCCCGCCAGAGTTTCTGCAGGAACCGGTGGACGCCTTCGACACCCTGCATGCTCCAGGGCTTGATGGCCTCAAGAGGCCCCATGAACATTTCATATAGCCGGGTAGAATCGGCCCCGTAATCGTTGATGACCTTGTCGGGATTTACGACGTTGCCGCGTGATTTGCTCATCTTCTGGCCGTCTTCGCCCAAAATCATTCCCTGATTGATGAGCTTCTTGAACGGCTCTTTCGTGCTGACGTAGCCAAGGTCATAGAGAAGCTTGTGCCAGAATCGCGAATACAGCAGGTGCAGCACGGCGTGCTCGGCCCCGCCGATATACAAATCGACAGGCATCCAGTACTTTTCCTTTTCCGGGTCCCAGCCCTGCTGATCATTTTCAGGGTCAAGATACCTAAGGTAATACCAGCAACTGCCGGCCCATTGAGGCATTGTATTTGTTTCACGTTTTGCCTTCGTGCCATCGGCCAGCGTTACATTCACCCAATCACCAACGTTGGCTAAAGGCGGTTCACCCGTCCCCGTTGGTTTATAGTCATCAACCACCGGCAGCTTAAGTGGCAAATCCTGTTCTGAAAGTGCGATTACTTGATCGTTTTGGGTATGTAGAATCGGAAACGGTTCGCCCCAATAGCGCTGCCTGCTGAAGAGCCAATCTCGTAGTTTATAGTTGACAGATTTTTTGCCCAGGCCCTGCTCTTCGAGCTGGTTTGTAATCTGCTCCTTGAAATCAGATGTGCTCAAGCCATCGAACCGCCCGCTGTTAATCGCCCTGCCGTCGCCGACAAAGCAGAACTTGCCCTGCTTAACCAACTCGGCCTGTTCGGGATTCGGCGGCTCAACAACCGGGATGATCTGCAGATTAAATTTCGTCGCAAACTCGAAGTCACGCTCATCGTGAGCCGGCACGGCCATAATCGCACCGGTTCCATAGCTTATCAAAACATAATCGCTTATCCATATCGGAATCTTCTCGCCGTTCACAGGATTGACGGCGTAAGCTCCGATGGGTTCGCCGGTTTTCTCTTTAGCCAGATCCGTACGATCCAGATCGCTTTTACGCGAGGCCTCCTCACGGTATTTTTGAACGGCGTCCTTTCTTTCCTCGCTTGCAATTTTATCTACCAACGGATGCTCGGGAGCCATGACCATATAGGTCGCGCCGAATAATGTATCGGGGCGTGTCGTGAAGACACGAATGCTTTCATCGAAATCGTCGACCTTGAAATCGACATCGGCACCGATACTCTTGCCAATCCAATCCTTCTGCAATTTTTTTATCGATTCCGTCCAGTCAACCTCGACCAAATCGTCCAGCAGTCTTTCAGCGTATTTTGTAATCCGCAGCATCCACTGGCGCATCGGCTTTCGCATGACGGGGTGCCCGCCTCGCTCGCTCAGCCCCCCTATCACTTCCTCATTGGCCAGCACCGTCCCGAGTTCCGGACACCAGTTTACTGCAACCTCCGCTTCATAAGCCAGGCGGTACTCATCTATGAATTGCTGTCTGTCTTTATCGTTCAGTCCCTCCGGGATGGGGAGCTGCTCGATGGGCCTGGCTTTCTGCTGGGCTTCGTCAAAGTAACTGTTGAAGAGTTTCAGAAATATCCACTGTGTCCATTTGTAGTACTTTGGATCGATCGTGGCAATTTCCCGCTGCCAGTCATAGCTGAATCCCAGCGATTTTGTCTGACGGCGCATGTTGTCTATATTTTTTTGTGTAGTGTCATTCGGGTTGGTGCCGGTCTTAATTGCGTGCTGCTCTGCCGGTAGACCGAACGCATCCCAGCCGAACGGATGCAGGACATTGAAGCCTTTCATCCGTTTGTACCGGGCGACAATATCGCTTGCGGTATAACCTTCCGGATGGCCGACGTGCAGGCCCTGGCCGCTCGGATAGGGAAACATGTCCAGCACGTAATATTTTTCCCTTGAATCGTCGCAGTCCTGCGCTCTGAAGATTTTAGATTCTTCCCAGAACCGCTGCCACTTCTTTTCAATCTCTTCTGATCTATAAAGTCCCTTATTAGAGCACATCTATTGCTTCTACTCCTTGTTAATGTCAAAAACCGTTATTTGTACACAATAATGTAAAAATCCGAGAAAATCCACTAAATTTCATCTTCCGTAGACGATGCTCGGCTACAGCAGGCTTTTTATATATCAGTTTGTTAACTAATAGCCGGTGCGTTGCCCCCCTATTGACTGGTACTGAAGAGAAAAATCTGAAGACTAAAAAATGTTGCCGGTGTGCGGGAAGATGAACTATCTATACTGGATAATGGGCTCTCAGAGTTTCCACATTCCGTCCGGAAGCACCTGAATCACTCCGGTGTCACGATAGAAATTCAAAGTCGCAATCGTATAATCCAAAAGGGCCAGTCCGGCATCGTTCTGGGCATTGAACAGGTCGCCCTGTGCCTGGAGCACACGGCGGCTGCTTGCCTTGCCGTGCTGGAGCAGCAGAAAGGTATTATTAAATCGCTGCTGAGCTAATTCAAGGGCTTCTAACAAGACCTTGTAGCGTTCGGCTGCTTCCGTGAGATCGCGGTGGGCCTGGCGTACTTCCAATGCTATCGTATCGGCTGCAAGCTCGTACTCTCGTTGTCGCTGGTTCAAGGTTATCAGGGCTTTGCGGTAAATGTTCTGCTCGGGCACGCGGTCCAGCGGCAGATTAAGTTCGATGCCGAGTCCGTATTCTTCTCTCATCCAGCCGAGTGTCCCCCGGTCGGCTCGGTTGGATGAAGTAACGCCGGCGGTACCAATCAGATTTGCTTCGGCACGGAAACCATCGGCAGCAACATAAACTTTACGCTGGGCATCGATAATGGCATCTGCATTGTTAACCAGGTCGAGACGCTGAAGCAATGCGGCTTCGATGACTTTGGCTTCGGTAAAATCAGGCTCGATCATTTCGACGGTCCTGATTGCTTCGAATTCATTTTCGTCTAATTGAAGCTCGGCCATTGTGGGCAAACCGAGGATTATCTTGAACTCGTCAAGCGCCTGCTTGTAATCTTTTTCCGCCTGGGAATAAATGTTCGAGGCCTGTAATTTCTCTTGTCGGATCCGGTCAAGCTCGAGCAGCGGTACCCGGCCTGCATTGGCTAATTTCTCTACACGCTCATAGAGCCATGCCAGGGTAATGTAATTGTTCCGGGCATTCTCCGTCGCATCATGCTTCTGCAGGATTCCATAGTACTGGCTAATCACTGAAACAACGAACGTTTTGCGAAACCGGTTGAAGAAACGTACCTGATAGAGAGTGTCGCGTTCGGCTTGAGTGAGGTTTTCCAGCACGACTTTTCGGTCGCTGCCTCGCAGCAAAGGCTGTGTTACAGTTGCGCTTAAGATTGAAGTTATACCGCCCCGCAGATTGCCGGTAAGCACGTCGACCCAGGCGGCGGCAAGTTCGGTGCTGATTCTGGTGCCTCCCGCCAACAGCCGGTTAAAGCCGATGTTGGATTCAACTCCTACTGCCTCATTGTTACTGTCCGCGTTATATCCGCCGCTTGCCCCGCCGAAAAACTGATATTCAAACTCGTGCCGTGTCAGTCTCAAATCCAGAGCCATGATGTAAAGGGCTTCTTTTTCCGTTTGATATTCGCGATTTTGTGCGGTCGCCAGGGCAACCGCCTGCGGAAGGGTAAGCACGCCAAAGGAAGTAATCTCTTTTTCGATTTGAATGTCGTTGGGTGATGGCACAGTGTCGCTGATCTTGTAGTTATTTTTGGTGCCAAAATCCTCGTCCCATTTCTGGTCGATGATATTATAGACCTGGTCGTCGGCTTCTTTCTTGTAGTTATGCTGAGCACACCCAAGCCAGCCGCACATGCAGGTCAGGGCACATAAAATCAAACAAACACGGTTTTTGCAAGGGTAATTGTAAAGCATATACTCTATACTTTCCCTCGATCCTCTCAAAAGTTTAGCTGTCCTTTTCAGGCTTTTACCGGCGTTGCGCATCCAACTACAATCTTCTTATTCCGATCATCTCACCTGGGATCAGCTCCAGGCCTTCAGGAATCTCTATCAATACGGGACGTCCCCATTGAGGCATGTTGGGATTTAACCACATTCGTTCCGGCATGAGTTCCATTGTGGGCCCGATCTGTGTGATATGTGACCTTGCTATCTGGGGTGGCTCTCTGTCCTTGATTAGTTCAACGGGCATATTCTCTTCCACTTGCCCCAATAGTCTGTCCCCGATGTATGCAATGATTTCACTGGGGCTTGCTGCAGCTATCGCAAGGATAGATTCGCCGGCGGTAACTACTTCGCCGGGCCGTCCCATGATCTTCTCCCCGGGTCTGCGCATCAGGGCCTCATTCGCCTGCTGCTCGACCGGGATTACCACGCCATCGATTGGAGCTTTCAGCTCTAAACTCTCACGGGCCTTCAGCGCCTCAAGCTGGGCAAGAATCCCGTCCATGAGGCGTTCCTGGACAGCTATCTGAGCACGTATGACTTTCAGAGCATCGTTTACAGAAGGATTAAAAGGATGACTCTTGGCATATTCATCACGCCGTTGCTGGGCCTGTACTAAATCGCTCTTGGCCTGCTCAAGCAAATTCTCGTTCTCCTCGACTTTTTTTGCAAGAGCGTTGTATTGAACCTGGGCCTTCTCCTGTTCGTATGGCGCGAGGGCTTTCTGCTCCACGAGGCCACTGACAATCTTTGCTTCCATAGCCAGGTCATCTAAAACAATTCGGTCGGATGCGATCTGTGAGCGCAGACTCAGGATTTGAATTCTGGCACTTTCGATATCTACGGCAAATGTTCTCATACGTGCGATGTGGTTGATTACTCGATCAGACTCCTCGGCCAGCAGGGTCTCCTGAGTAGGGACTAACTGGGCCGACAGATGTTCGATTTCCGCTAAAATCGCATCCAATTGCGTCTGTAATTCGATCCGGGGCTGCTCGTTATCGAGAACTGTATTGACGATGGCGACTGTTTGCCCCTTCGTCACGTTTTCGAACAGTTTGACGGAGACGGTTTTAAGCCTGGCTTCGCAGTTTACAGATACATGAACTACCGGGCTGCGAGCCATGCCGACAATTTCGAAACGTTGTGAGCGGCGGGTAAAAAGACCGATTACGCATGCCACTGCCCCTAACCACACGAGTATAGGAAGGAGGTGGAGACGCAAACGAAACGGATAATTTCTAAGGCTTATCCTTTTCATAAACCCTAAACCTCCAGCAGCTTTTCCTGCATTGTCAGGCTGATGTTCTCAAGGCCCTCGACTTTTTGCAGTTCGGATAACATTTGTTGGTTTCCCTCGGCGTTTCGTATCATCAACTGATAGGCATATTCAACTTCGGAGACGCCGAAGCCGCTGTCCTGCGCCGATATAAGAGTATAACTGCCGCAGAAGCGTCTGAGGATAGCGGGAATCGGGCTTTCGGGTCCTATATGGCCTCTAACAGTAAACCGTAAGAAGCCGTTGTGTGGCTGATGTGATCCGAAAGCTGTCACATACAGATATATGATGATAAGGCTCAGAATAATCGTCCCGACGATAGCGACGGCATATCGCTGAGAGCCTGACGCCATGCCAATTACCAGTGAGCAAAAAATGAAAGCTATGTCCCTCGTATCTTTAATGATGTTACGAAAACGTATAATTGCTAAAGCACCCATTAGTCCGACAGCAGTGATGATACTGGTGCCGATGACAGCCATGACCATTGCTACGACAACTGTGATTAGAATCAGCGATTGTACAAACGACCTTGAATAAGACATGCCGCTGTGAGTGAAGTAATAAACCCAGGCCAGAGCTTGTCCGAGAACAAAGGCCAGCAATAGAGACAAAAGAATTGCCTCAGGCGTAAAAATTCCCCCGGATGAGGGAGTGCCTTCCAATATTTGCCACATTCTATCCATAATTACTAAAAAGTTAACTGGGGTACATAGAACTCTAATAAACGTGAGTCTGTTATCGACGAGGCGAACTTCGAGATTGATCTCGCCTCTAAGTTGAAATACTTGACCATTTGGCTCAACCAGGCAGGATAGCTGTTCGTAAACTTGATTTCCAAAATCACTCCGCCCAACGTAAAGGGATTCCTCTGCCAGCCTCTTCCGCCAAGTCTGACTTCGGGCCGGTTCGTAACGCAATATGCCAACTGTCGATCAAAGGTTACTCTTACTCTGTTTTCTGAAGTTCCTTCGAACGCCTGCCGCATGTACCGGATAAGCACCATTGGCCTGGCTCCGATAGTTTTCATATACAACTGGAACTGGTTGATTGTGCCTATATCGGCAGTATAGTTCTGTGGAGGTAGAGATAATCCTGCAAGCAGGGTCGGTACGTCGCGATCCATAACTCGTGCCCTGCTTTTGTTAATAATAGTATTTATCCGCCGTTTGATTTCAAAAAAGCGAGGATAATCCGGCTCATCTGTATAACTGCGGATGCGCAGCTTAAAGCGGTTTTTATGTCCCCTCATACTTTCCTGGCAGAGCTGCAGAATATCAGAGTCCAGATAAAGGCTTACAATCGGATAGTCACCACTTCTCTGTAATTTACAGTACCGGTCCACTTCTAAATATGGTTTTGTAAACTCTGCGATCGCCTTGGCCATTGACTCGCTGATGTGATATTTCAGCTCATGGCGGCACGAAAGAGTACGGTCGGTCAATTCGACTGGTTTTTTTTCCTTGTCCGTTTTGCTTTTTGCCTGAAGAGAACTATTATTTTCCGTTGAAGTTTTTATCGTGATCTTCCTTCAAACTTTACAAGTATCGTTATCGCACCCTTGAGCATTAAAAGATGCTGAAATTACTGACTCAATTTCTTATCTAATTATAAGCATCTACCTTTATTATCGGACAAATCCCATGACTTGGGATTCGCAAAGCTAACGTTCAGCTCTGTTAGTCCTGCTTTTATACCATTCAACTATAATATTCTGACAAATTATCTTATCTATTCTAACATATTTGGATTGGTTAAGTCAATACTATTTTAATTCTCGATATTATGCCATTGACTTCAATTTGACGGTTTTTACTTGACTATGTGGTGTTACTCCTATTAAATCCTTATTCTGGTCGATTTTATTTTATCGAGAAGGTACTCTTGATAAGCCTGGAACTGGATATCTCGGATTCTTTTGTTGCTCCCTGCTTGTGCGAAGGCAAATTTGCCACAGATAAAAAGGACAGGAACGACAGCTTTGTGTGAGAATGACAGGAAGATATATTTATGGCTGAACAGATTGTAAAAGTTGGGATTGTTGGTTTCGGCACTATAGGCACCGGTGTTGCAAAGCTTATAACCGAAAATGCTGATGCGATAGCGGCCAGGACCGGTCTTCAATTGAAGCTTGCCTGCGTTGTCGATATAGACACGACCTCTGAACGTCCTATAAAATTGCCCGATGGTGTCCTAACCGATGATCTTAATAGATTGTTAAACGATGATACTATTCAAATAGGTGTAGAGACGATCGGCGGGACAGACATCGCAAAGGATGTCCAGCTAAAGATGCTTGAGGCGGGAAAGAATGTAGTCACCGCCAACAAGGCCCTGCTGGCTGAATACGGCAATGAGCTATACAAAGCCGCTCATAAGAACGACCGCTGTATAGCCTTTGAAGCGAGTTGTGCAGGCGGAATACCTATTGTCTCAGCCATCCGAACAGGATTGACGGCGAATAATATCACCGCGATGTATGGCATTGTCAACGGGACATGCAATTACATCCTCTCGAATATGACATTTAAGAATGAAGATTTTAGCGAGGCTTTAGCTCAAGCACAAGAAAAAGGCTATGCCGAATCAGACCCGACACTGGATATCAGCGGCGGTGATAGTGCCCACAAGCTGGCTATTTTAGGTTCTATTGCCTTCGGATGCGAAATTGCACTCGAAGACATCTATGTCGAGGGTATTGAAGGAATTTCGAGGGACGATATACGCTACGGCGGCGAAATGGGCTATCGTCTCAAATTGCTGGCGATCGGACAAAAGGATGAGCAAGGCAGGATTTCGCTATGCGTGCATCCTTCATTTATTGCCATAGACAATGCGCTGGCCCGTGTAGAGGGACCATTCAATGCCGTCAGCATATTTGGCAGTGCCGTTGGTCAGGTGACTTATTACGGCCGCGGTGCCGGGATGATGCCTACTGCCAGCGCAATTGTTGCTGATATTATTGATGTTGCCCTGGGTAATTCCGCTACTACTTTTCGTCAATTGAATTTGCGGCCCAGGAACGAATCCACCCGGTTTATAGAGAACATAGATAACAAAGTAAACAGGTTTTACATCAGAATAATGTGCAAGGACCAGCCGGGTGCCATTGCTCAGTGGAGCAGAGTGCTTGCTGACAATCAGATAAGCATATCAGGCGCCATTCAGCACGAAGGAACGGGCCCGGACAATACCGTACCGGTAGTAATCGCAACGCATTCTACAATGCAGAAAAACATCACTGCTGCGTTGGAAGATATGGAAAAACTTGATGTCATCGGTGGAAAACCGGTTTGTATCAGAATCGTAGACATTCCGGAGGACAAGGATTGACTACAAAATATGTCATAATTATTCCTGACGGAGCAGCGGATGAACCGCTCGAGCAATTCGCCGGCGAAACAGTCCTTGAGGCTGCTGAAATCCCCAATATGGATAAAATCAGCACCGCAGGCAGGCAGGGGCTTGTCCAGACAGTGCCTGAAGGTATGGAACCTGGCAGCGATGTAGCTCAGATGAGTCTGTTAGGCTACGATCCTCAGCGGTATTATTCCGGCCGGGCCCCGATCGAGGCGGTAGCACGCAATATTAAATTGTCACTGGAAGACTGGGTTTTCAGGTGCAATTTAGTGACGATTGCCGACGGCAAGATGGCGGATCATAGCGCCGGGCATATCCCAACTGTGGAGGCCGGCAATTTAATAAAAGAGCTGGCCGAGCAGCTTGGCAACGAGCAGATTACTTTCCATACGGGTGTAAGCTACAGACACTTATTGGTTTTCAAAGGTATCAATTTCGATGTTAAGACATATCCTCCTCATGATTATATCGGTAAGGCGATAGAAAAGATCTTACCTCGCGGCAAAGGTGCCGAACTTCTAATCGATTTGATGGCTCGTTCACAGCAGCTTTTCACCAATCACGATATTAACAAGGTTCGAAGAGACCTCGGAGAAAATCAGGTCAGCTCCATCTGGCTTTGGGGACAGGGCAAAAAAGCCCAGATGGAACGGTTCCAGAAGCGCTTTGGAATCAAGGGAGCGGCGATTACCGCCGTGGACCTTGTAAGAGGTCTGGCAAAGCTGATCGGCTTCGACTTAATCGATGTTCCGGGCGCCACCGGCTTCATCGATACGAACTATCAGGGCAAGGCTTCTGCCGCAATCGAGGCGCTTGAGAAGTACGACATTGTGTTTATCCATATCGAGGCGCCAGACGAGGCATCACACAGTGGCAACGCCGAGATGAAGAAAATGGCTATCGAGCAGGTCGATAAACATATCGTCGGTCCCGTGCTTGAGGCCCTGCAGAAATATGAAAGTTGGCGGATACTCGTCATGCCGGATCATCCGACTCCTGTCCGAACCTGTGGCCACTCCGCCGAGCCAGTGCCGTTTGCAATGGCGGGCGACAGTATCAGCGGCATCCTGAATACCTCCTTCGGGGAGACTAATGCCGCCAAATCGGGATTCAAAATAGACAACGGTTTTGAGCTGATGGAGTATTTCTTGAAGAGCTAAGTCTATTGACCATCCAAGCCGAATCCATTAGACTAACTAAAGGAAACATAATAACAGGTTAATTATGGAAATCATTGTACAAAAGTTTGGCGGCACCTCAGTGGCTAATGCGGAAAAAATCCGCCAGGCTGCGAAGCGAGTCATTAAAACAGTAGAGAAAGGTTTTAGTGTGGTAGTGGTAGCATCGGCCCGCGGCAAACAGACCGACCAGCTCGTAGCGGACGCTTTCGAGTTGAATCCAAATCCGCCGAAACGCGAAATGGACCAACTGCTCAGTACCGGTGAGCAGCAAACGGTTTCGCTTTTCGCGATGGCTCTCGATGCGAGGGGTTCTGATGCCATTAGTTTTACGGGCAGCCAAATCCGAATGATGACCGATAGTGTCCACACAAAGGCGCGGATTATCAGTATCGACGCCGAGCGAATTAACAGGCAGTTGGAGCTGGGTAAGGTTGTTATTGTCGCAGGCTTTCAGGGCATCGATGAGCATGAGAATATCACCACTCTCGGCCGAGGCGGCTCGGACACGACCGGAGTTGCACTGGCTGCGGCCCTGGGAGCCAAACTTTGCGAAATTTATACCGACGTGGATGGCATCTATACCGCGGATCCGAGAATATTCAAAAGTGCCGTCAAGATGAAACAAATCAGCTACGACGAGATGCTCGAGATGGCCAGTCTCGGAGCCGGCGTTATGCATCCCCGGGCCATCGAGTTCGGCAAGAAATACGATGTGACAATTCACGTAAGAAGCAGTAGCAAAGATATAGAGGGAACAATAATTACTCATGAGGTGTCACAGATGGAAGGTATAGTAGTTTCAGGCGCGACAATACAGAGAGATATGGCAAAGATCGGCCTTGTAGGCGTTAAAAACGTACCGGGCAATGCCGCAAAGGTCTTCGCTCATCTGGCTAAGGCCAGAGTGGTTGTCCATGACATCGTTCAGACGGAACTCAGTCCGGAAAAGGCGAACCTGTCTTTTCTGATTAATGTTTCGGATTTGGTCGCCGCCAAGGAAGCTGTGGAGCAAATCAAAAACGAGATTGATTGCCAGAGCGTTTTCGTTCGAGGGGACATTGCCGAGATTTCTGTCGTCGGCGTCGGGATGCGAAGCCATTACGGCGTCGCTGAAAAGATGTTCGGGGCCCTGGCGGAAGCTAAGGTCAATATCGATTCGATTACGACCAGCGAAATTCGTATCAGTTGCTCTGTGAACGAGGACCAGGCCGAGAAAGCCCTCGAGGCCGTTTGCGGAGCCTTTGAACTGAACAAACCCGCCGAGACGCGTAATGCGTGACTTGTGTCACTTGGCTCGATTCACAATTTAGTGACAGCCCAATGCAGCCTGAACAGGACAAACCCGTTTTTGCCATGAGCAGACGCCGGAAGAACGGCATCGTTTTTCTGTGCCTGCTGACGGTCATGTTCTTTATCTGGCTCGACCACACCCTGATCGGCCACAGCCGGCAGTTAACGCCCAAATCCGAAGAGCAAGCGAAAGCCTCCGACCTCGACAAGTATCACGGCAAAACCTTCACCGTCGTAAATGTTATCGACGGTGACACATTCGATATCGACATCCAGGACGGCCGATACGAACACACTCGAATCAGACTTTTAGGAATCGACACGCCTGAGACTTACAGCGAACAATCCAGCATGATATACTTCGGCCCGGAAGCCGCGGAATTCACGAAGAAATCAGCCCTCGGGAAATCCGTCACCGTTTACCTCGACGCTCCGAATCCCACGAGAGGCAAGTTCGGCAGGCTCCTGGCTTATGTCGAATTGCCGGATGGCGGATTCTTAAATGAAGCCCTGCTGACCGAAGGCTATGCCTACGCAGATTCGCGTTTTAGCCATAGTTTCTACAACAAGTACAGGCAATTACAATCCCGCGCCCGCAGCGGCAAAAAAGGCCTGTGGCAAAATGTAACCCCCGACCAACTGCCCCAATGGTTCCGGTAGGAACGACATACAAATGGGTGATTCAGGAGCGTGAAATTGGCTTTGTTTTTTCAAATCACCCCTCCGGAGAAACTCCGGATTTGCCATTCTACATTCTACATTCTCAATTCTCCATTCGCTTTGATTGGCTTTGATTGGCTTTGTTTTCTTCGACTCCGCCGGCCAGATTATTGTCATAATCTCCTTTCAAATAAGAGTTTGCGCTCTTTAGAGCCGGCACAAATTGGCTTTGTTTTTTCAAATAGCACCCATTCGTCTTATTTAGGATTTAGAGCTTAGTGCTTAGTATTTCCGGCCAAAGGCCGGCATATTGGCTTTGAATTGGCTTTGAATTGGGTTTGTTTTTTCGCCGTCTCAAAGCATGAAATTCTTCATAATCACCTTTCATATATACACTTAAGCCCATTTTGCCCTTTCGAAAATTGGCTTTGTTTTTTCAACTGAACCACGAATTAACACGAATAAACACCGGATTTCCTCTCATTTTTGCCTTTTTTTCTTAATAACCGCAGATTTCTCTGATTACGCGGAATAAAAGAAAAAATCGTAAATCGCAAGGTTTCCTGTCTCCTTTCTTCTGAATTCTGGCTTCTGACTTCTGACTTCTGACTTCTGTCTTCTATTTGTTAATCATTATACGAATCTAAACGGATAAAGGCGGGCTAATTATAAATAAATCTCCGTGAGACGGCGATCTTTACCGCGGAGAACGCCGAGAACGCTGCATAAAGATATCCAGACAGGTAGGATGGCGCAGCTTCGCTGCCCATGCGGATTCTTAAAATATCTCACCACGAAGGACGCGAAGAACCACGAAGAACAGATCAATAATCAATAGTAAATCGTAAATAGTCAATGACAAAGCCTCCTGTTATCCGGTCAAAAACAGGCTTTTTCATCTTTTTTTACTTTTTTTCCAGAATTATAGGTAACAATTTCCATCGACAAACGCTGTAATAAGTAGAAGGGCCGGATAGGCCATAAAAAAAGCTGGAAATCGGAATTTTTGATTGAAAATCCTGATAGGCTTCGGTAGGATGTGTAATGTACACCGCTGTGCTTACATTTGAATAGTCGATAGTCGTCGCCTAAGAGGCATTGTCTCAAGTAAATTACGTAGTCACCACAATAGATTTTAATAGAGGGACTCTGGTAAGATGGTAAAACTATGGTCGCTCAGCCACGCAATACGAAGAACGAGATGGTCGTAATCGATCATTGTTGGCTTTGGGATGCATATATCGGCTGGACATACGCATGATGTCCTTGGAGAGAAAATGTACCGGATACCTTTAATTCTCCCCAGCATATAAGCTTATGACGATATTCATTGGCTTTCCTGAAAATTTGTTCTCGTTATCAGGAGGAGCCCTAACGTGTAAGAACCAAAAAGACCCAAGGTATCTTGAATTTAACAAACCATATATGCAGAACGATGAATAAACTTAGCCGATTACGACTTGACAAAGATAACTTCAACATGACATAAAAGAACGACTCGGATGATGAAGAAAGATTCATATGGAGAAAATAGGGACGGCGGGGCTGTTGATCGTATGAGTGCACGAGCACGTATTCTGAGTTTAAATGGGAAATCCCGCGTTAGTGTGAGTAATATGGATAAAGGTAACTATTAAAATGCAAGTAGCGACAGGGCCACTAACAATTGAGCAGAAGTGACCTTGGATATTGGTGTCCGTGAGCAAAAGGAGTGGTACTATGATCAAGAACTTAGTAATTGCCAAATGGATTAGTGTAGCCTTCATTCTATGTACCCTTATTGGATGTGCAAGTCTGGATTGGCCCATTATCAAGGCTACAGATAAAATTGAGTACTATGAGCTGTACCTTCGAGAGTACCCTAATAGTGAATATGCACCACAAGCACAGAAAAGAATTGGGGAATTGTACGAAGAAGCGAAATCAGTAAAAGCCATCACAACCTATGAGGATTTCCTCCAGAAATATCCGAATAGTGAATATGCACCGGAAGTGAGTAATAGACTGGAATTATTGCACTTTGAAAATGCAAAATCACTAAGAACTATTGGCAACTACCGAGATTTTCTACAAAAATATCCCAGTAGTAAGTATGCAGGTGAGTTGAGTCAAAACTTACAAGAACTGGAGAAGGAAGTCTACAATATTGAGATAGCAACCAAGAAAGTGCTACCAGAAGAAGTGAATATTGAGGTAACTACCATTTCGCAGTTTCACGATGAACCTGAATTTGTGATCACCGGCCATCTTCTTAAAGGTCATTCAGCAGACGATAGCGATCCATATGTTCGCGGCGATTATGGAACTCGTGAAAAACTGACTAGTGCTCCGTAAAAATTAAATATTCTTCTTCGATGTGCCCGATAATAACTCCGTAAACTATATTTTTTTACGGAGTACGTTATGAATAAAAAGTACATTGTTCGTTTAAATGACCAAGAGCGTC
>Ga0307433_1000138_pt1 | contig 64760 bp, 42 predicted proteins | sample SalMarWE160210MG_FD_202166 | JGI IMG/M metagenome (GOLD analysis project Ga0307433, IMG submission 202166) | Salt marsh sediment microbial communities from the Plum Island Ecosystem LTER, Massachusetts, United States - WE1603-210 | ecosystem: Environmental > Aquatic > Marine > Intertidal zone >...
ACCGAAAGGCAAGAGGAACTGAGAAAACAAACATTACCTAAGTGGCACAGCCATATTACGTCTACTCGACCAATTTGCGGTAGGGCGAAAATGGCGTAAAGTCTTATAAGAAAGGTGATTATGAAGAATTTTACGCTTTGAAGGCGGCGAAAAACAAAGCCAAACTTATCGTTCAGAGTTCAGAGTTCAGCGTTATGGTTTTGTCATTCCTGTGGAAACAGGAATCCAGAGTTGCTAATGGTTTTGGATTCCGCATCAAGTGCGGAATGACAGGCTTGGTGACATGTTTCTTAGAATCCAAGTTGAAAAAACAAAGCCAATGTTAAAATGGGCAAAATGATGTTAATTCAATAATAACAAGAGTTTAAGGAGATTTTTGTGGTTTTTGGCGGTTTTGGGCGGTTAAAAACAAACCCAAACAAAGCCAATTTGCCGGCCTTTGGCCGGAAATCAGAAACAGGCCCGGCCATTCGGGCGTCGCAATGGCAATGCGTGAGGATAACGCATGAAATGGAGAATCAGACCGTTGACAGGGGTGGTTCCTGGAGGTATGGTATGGTTTAATTCGGACTGCGGTCCCTGACTTTGCTTTGTAATTTCTTGATGGTGCTATTGTTATGAAAATTTCATTGGATTGGTTGAGCGATTATATAAAGATCGATAAATCCGCCGAAGAGATTGCGGAAATATTGAGCGATTTAGGATTTCCTTGTGAGGGTATAGAACGTAAGGGTATAGAACATCCCGGTGCTAATGTTGTTATCGACGTTGAGGTTACGAGCAACCGCGGCGATTGCCTGGGTTATATCGGCGTTGCACGGGAATTAGCTGCAGCGACGGGCGAGAAATTGATAATGCCGAAAGTCGAGCTGGACGAGTCGGATAAGGATGCCACGGAACTTGCCGGCGTGCAGATAGATGAGCCGAACTTGTGCGGCCGATATACGGCTCGGATTATTGAGGGCGTCAAGGTCGGCCCATCGCCGGACTGGCTCCGCAAGCGGCTTGAGGCTATAGGGATGCGTAGCGTCAGCAACGTTGTCGACGCGACGAACTACGCGATGATGGAAACGGGCCAGCCGCCGCACGCTTTCGATTACGATAAAGTAGCCCAGGGCAAGATTATCGTCAGAAAGGCCAGGGCGGGCGAGCGTATCGTCAGTATCGACGGCACCCAGTGCGATCTCGATCCGGAGATGCTTGTCATTACCGATCCCAACGGGCCCGTGGCCGTAGCTGGGATTATGGGCGGCCTGGATACCGAAGTTGGCGAAAAGACAACGAAGATTCTTCTGGAGGACGCCCACTTCGATCCGGTGTGTGTGCGCACGACCTCACGCAAGCTCGGCCTGCCTTCGGAGGCGGCGTTTCGATTCGAGCGCGTGGTCGATATTGAGAAAGTGGACTGGGCATCAAAGCGCACTGTGCAGTTAATGATCCAGGTGGGCGGGGGTAAAGTCGCTAAAGGCGTGGTTGATGTTTATCCCGGGAAACCGGAGCAGAAAAAAGTTACGCTGCGGCTATCGCGTTTGGGCAGGTTGCTCGGTATCGAGATTCCTGCTGAGGAATGTCTTAAAATTCTCTCGGCTTTGGATTTCGAGCCTAAACTTAAGGACGGTTTGATAACCTGCACGGTGCCCTCGTGGCGCAGCGACGTTTACCGCGAGGTTGACCTTATCGAAGAAATCGCGCGCGTACACGGTTACGGCAAAGTGCCGACCGAGAGTAAGATTGAAATTGAAGTGGTGCCGGCCGATCCGCATCAAAAGCTGGCTGAATCGATTAGAACGCACCTTAACGCCTGCGGCTTCTATGAAACAATTAACGTGACATTTGTCGATAATTCTATTGCCGAGCTTTTCTCGGAGGCTGGCGTTAAGCGGCATCTATCCGTAAGGGACGAAATGAGAAAGAGTGCGAACCTGCTTCGCCAGACCCTTATCGGCTCGCTGCTCGGCGTTTTGAAAACGAACGTTAACGCCAAGAACCTGCCATGCAGAATCTATGAGATTGCGGATACTTTTGTACCGACCGAATCACAGGACGGCGGGCTGCCGATTCAGAAGACTAAACTTGCGATGGTCTGTGACGGTGACTTCAGAGACCTGCGGGGCGTGATAGAAGGCCTGATAAACAGCATTGGCAGAAATGCACAAATTGATTTTGCCCCTGTCGATCTTATCTGGGCGCAGACCGGAGCCAAAATCCTGCTCAACTCCCAGCCGATTGGGACCGCGGGGATTGTTTCGGAGGCGGTCAGGCAAACGCTCGACTTCAAAGACATCTCGCCGTGCGCTGCGGAGTTGGAATTCGAGCAGCTTATGTCTCTTGCCGGCGGCGCCGTAAAAGTCAAACCGATTCCGAGATTCCCTGCGATAGAGCGTGACCTTTCGATTATCGTAGGCGAAGAAATTCGCTGGGCTGATATTATCAAGGCGATCAAGAGCAAGGCCTCCGGCGAGCTCGAAGACATCAAGTTTGTCGGCATATACCGTGGGAAAGGAATCCCCTCCGGCAGTAAAAGCGTCACACTTTCACTTCGGTTTAGAGACGAGGACGGGACATTAACCCACGAGACTGTCGACAGTTTCGAAGCCGACATTGTTCGGAGTCTGACCGAAACCGTCGCGGCTGAATTGCGTACCGTATGATTCGCGTTGTGCTATAACGATAAAAAGGTTCAGCAACAGAGTTGGCGAATACTTTAATATTCAAATCGTTGGCTGCGTGCTTTTGTAAATTAGCAGCAAATATAAATACGGCTAATTTGTTTTTAAGCGGAAATTGACTACAGAAAAACCGCCCTGAGAGTCGAAAATCTAAATAGAGAAAATATGAAGCTTTAATAATCGCTTGGAATTTTCTGGTATTTTATTGACTTTAGTCTTTGGATTTGTTATAAATGCTGTTGCGGGCTAACCCCTGCGGTGCTCGTATAGAAAGTATGTGTTTGAAAGAACCGATACCCGTACTCAGGGAAATCAGGTCTTGATGGATCGGAAAAGCCTACTCGATAGGACTTTCGGACACAAGTAACGATTGCCCACTTGGAAGTAATGGGTTCTTTTCGAACGCTTTCTTACGGCACTCGTGGAGGAGGGCCGCGCAACTTATAAAAGGCCTGTAGTTGTATCGTCAGGCCTTTTTTATTTGTTTTTAGCAATAAAAACAGCACATCGCTATGTTGGTATGGATGTTGTGCTGAGTTTAATGTATGAACCGCTGTAACACGTAGTCTTATTTTAGGCGATATCAGAGGACTGCGGTTGCCATGCCTTTTATACTCCTATTGAATCAACAAAACGTGTTATAGGACGCACAAAACCTTCTTAAACTTACCGGTAGCTCAGATGTTTCCGGTTAAGCTGAAGAATAGATTTGTCGATTAAAATCATATAAAAGCTAAGGGGGGGCCTCTCTCTGGCTTAGGTGATTACTATTGATTAAATGATTTGTATTATGGAGGCCAGGAAATGCCTACAGTCCGAAGCTTCACAGTTTTGCCCACACTGCCGGATATCTTGAAAGACCTCGATATTATCGCCAGGAATATGTTTTGGTCGTGGAATCCTGAGTTCTTAGAGCTCTTTAAGCGTATTGACAGCAATTTATGGTCGGCCTCCGGCCATAATCCTGTCAAAATGCTGGGCAGTGTTTCGCAGGCAAAATTGGATGAATTAGCTGAAAATCAAGGTTTTTTAGGCCAATTACAGCGAGCTAATGAAAAGCTTAAATCATATTTTGAGAAACCTACATGGTATGAAAATGTATGCTCAAAATGCGACAATCCTACGATTGCATATTTTAGTGCAGAATTTGGAATCCATGAATGCCTGCCTATCTATGCCGGGGGCCTGGGAATCTTAGCGGGCGACCATTTAAAGAGCGCTTCCGACCTCGGTGTTCCGTTAGTAGGCGTTGGTCTTTTATACCAGAAAGGTTATTTCCGTCAGTATTTGAATATCGACGGCTGGCAGCAGGAGATATATGTCGAGAATGATTTCTATAACATGCCGATAGAACTTGTTCGCAAAGAAAGCGGTCGGCCTTTGACTATCAGTGTTGAATATCCCGGCAGATGCGTAATTGCTCAGATATGGTGCGTTTCTATCGGCAGGGTGAAATTATATCTGCTGGATACGAACGTGCACGCAAATTCTCCGATAGACCGTATGATTACCAGCAGTCTTTATGGCGGAGATCGGGAGTTAAGAATTCGCCAGGAGATTATGCTTGGCATTGGTGGCTTAAAAGCTCTGACGGCAATGGATATTACACCGACGGTTTGTCATATGAACGAAGGACACGCTGCTTTTATGGCATTGGAGCGAATCCGGGAATTGCGAACTTCTGAAAATATGACTTTTGACGAGGCGGTCGAAGCTACAAAATCAGGCAACGTTTTTACAATACATACCCCTGTAAAAGCAGGGCTCGACGAATTTCGTGTTGAACTGATGGACAAATATTTCGGCGGTTATTTCCCCAAGCTTGGCATAAATCGAAATCGGTTCCTGGGCTTAGGCAGAATACTTCCCGACGACGACAGCGAGCCGTTCAAGATGCCGATTCTGGCTTTACGGCTAAGCAGTTCTACAAACGGTGTAAGCAAATTGCATGGCCAGATATCACGAGGGATATGGGGCAGCCTTTGGCCGGGTATACCACGTAATGAAGTGCCCATAATTTCAATCACAAACGGTATCCATATTAAGAACTGGGTTTCGGAGGAGATTGATTCCTTATACGAGAGGTATCTTGGCCTGAACTGGGCTGATGAAGCTATGGATAAGTCGCTTTGGGAATCGATAGACCAAATTCCCGACGAGGAATTCTGGAGAATGCACCAGCGATGTAAAGAGCAGTTGATTGTTTTTACCCGTAACCGCCTTAAGGCTCAGATGCAGCGCAGAGGTACCTATCATACTGAGTTAAACCACGCCGAGGAGGTCCTCGATCCTGAGGCGCTCACCATAGGTTTTGCCAGAAGGTTTGCCAGCTATAAAAGGGGCAATCTGCTGCTCAAAGATGCTCGCCGGCTTATAAATCTTCTCACCAACCAGGATCGACCCTTGCAGATTATTTTTGCCGGTAAGGCCCATCCGAAAGATACCGAGGGCAAGGATATCATCCGCCAGATTATTCACTTTGCCAATCAAAACAACGTCAGGCGGCGTGTGGTATTCCTGGAAGATTACAATATCGATATAGCGAGATTTTTAGTCCGCGGCGTGGATGTCTGGCTTAATAATCCTCGCAGGCCGATGGAGGCCAGCGGTACAAGCGGTATGAAAGCGGCTGTGAACGGCGTATTGAACATGAGTACTTCGGATGGCTGGTGGTGTGAGGGTTATACTCAGGATGGGGGCTGGGTCATCGGGGTAGGCGAAAACTATGAGGATAACGATTATCAGGATTTGGTGGAATCGCAGGCCATCTATGATATGTTGGAAAACGAAGTGATTCCACTGTTTTACACACGCTCAGTGGATAATCTGCCCCGGGCCTGGATACGCAGGGTAAAGAATTCTATTAAGTGGATAGCGCCGCGGTTCAACACCCACAGAATGGTCGCCGAATATACACAGAGATTTTATAATCCGTCTGCTGCTAAATGGCGTTATCTGACCGAAGAATCTTGTGCCAGAGCGAAGGCGTTTTCGAACTGGAAATCCAATTTTAGAAAAGCCTGGCCTGAGTTTACTGTCAAGGACGTGGTAATGGAAGTGAGCAACGGCAACGGCAACCAAAAGCTAAATCCAAAACAGCCCCAGCTCAAAATTGGCTCGCAGTTGTACATTAAAGCATTAGTTAAGCTCGGCAAGGTAAGCCCGAATGATGTTTCGGTTGAGCTTTATCACGGCCCTGTGGATAACTGGGAAAATATAAAGAACGGCTCGGCGGTGAGGATGGATTTTGAACAAACCACGGAGCAGGAAGGCGAACATTGGTTTGTTGGTTCGATGCCATGCAAAAAGACCGGTCAGCACGGTGTGGCTGTAAGAGTTTTACCCAGACATGCCGACCTTGCCAATCCTTATGAAATGGGCCTGATCCTTTGGGAAACGACTAAGTAGTTTTATTGTTGCCGGTTCGTAGTCTTGGGGCCGGCAACGATCACCTAGCGCCTATTTATTCTCTTGATTGTTCAATAGTTCATAAACCTCATCAGAGGAAGTGACTTTTTCAAGCTGTTGCCTGAATTCTTCATTCAGCATCAATCTGCTTATTGTAGCCAGAGCCTGAATATGGGGTCCGGTTTGGTCTGCCGGCGAGACCAGCAGGATAAGAATCGTCACCGGTTTGCCGTCGATGCTGTTAAACTCGATCGGCTCGTGCGCAATTCCGATTGCTATAACAAGTTCTTTGACGGCGTTGCATTTGCCATGGGGGATGGCTATTCCGGCACCTGTTCCGGTGCTTTGCGTTCGTTCACGTGTTAAGACTGCTTCCAGGGCTTCATCCCTATCTAATAACAATCCGTTGGCATCCAGCAAATCCACGAGTTCGGTTATTACAGCCTCCTTGTCCCGGTTTTCCACCGGAACTTTGATACAATCAGGTTGTAATATTTGTGTCAGAATCATATCACTTCACATCCATTGTTATGTAGTTGTTAACAATATGTAAATAAACCTTTCCTTATATCTGACTATCCGCCACAACGCAAGCGCTTTTCAGAAAATTGGTCACGTTTTAGTGTTTTTATTCGATTTTGTGTTCTGATTGCCGACATTAGAGCTTTACATTCCTGCACCATCGGGATAAAATGCGTTTACTATGGATGAAATAAAGCTTTACGATACAACTCTTCGCGATGGAATGCAGGCGGAGGGCGTTAGTTTCTCGCTCGAAGACAAGCTTGCAATCGCCAGGTGCCTTGACGAGCTTGGGCTCGATTATATTGAAGGGGGATATGCCGCTTCCAATCCGAAGGAAATACAATTTTTCGCCGAAGCTGCCAAGCTGAATTTGAAGAATGCAAAAATTGCCGCGTTCGGCAGCACCCGCAGAGCCGATACCAGCGTCTCGGATGATATCTCGCTGAATACAATGCTCGCATGCAAGACGCAGGCAGCTACTCTTGTCGGCAAGACTTGGGATATGCACGTAACGAATGTGTTGGGCTGCTCCCTGGATGATAACCTGACGATTTGCGCCGAATCGGTCGAATATCTCAAGAAGCATGGCATAGAGACGATCTTCGACGCCGAACACTTCTACGACGGCTACAAGGAAAATCCAGAATATGCGATGAAAGTTCTCGCCGCCGCCGCTCAGGCCGGTGCCGATTCGATTGTGCTTTGTGAAACTAATGGTGGCTGCATGCCCGAGCAGGTCTACGAAATTACCAAAGCCGTCTGCGAGCAGTTCGGTAATATAGTAGTTGGAATTCATACCCACAACGATACCGACTGTGCTACGGCAAACAGCCTGGCCGCGGTCAGGGCGGGGGCACGACAAGTTCAGGGCACAATCAATGGCCTCGGCGAGCGGTGCGGCAACGCAAACTTGTGCGCAATCATACCTAACCTTGCTTTTAAAATGGGCTTTGAAGTCATTAGCCCCGAAAAAATCAAGACCCTCACCGAAGTGTCCCGCTATGTTTTCGAGATAGGCAATTTGACGCCGGTGATGAATATGCCGTATGTTGGTGACAGTGCATTTGCGCATAAGGGAGGCTTGCACGTGGACGCCCTGCGCAAAAGTAAACGTACTTACGAACATATCGCGCCGGAGCTTGTCGGAAACGCAAGGCGGTTCCTGATTTCCGAGCTGAGCGGCAGATCCACAGTCATGGCGAAGCTGGAAAAGACAAAAATTGCCGAGGATAAACAACTGGCCCGAAAGATACTGTTTCGCGTTCAGGAGCTTGAGAACGAAGGCTACCAGTTCGAGTCCGCCGATGCCAGCTTCGACTTGCTCGTCAAGAAGGTCATGGGTACGTACAAGCCGTTTTTCGAGATGATCAAATATCACGTGACGGTTGAGAAGCGCAAAACTGGTGACATTGTCACCGAGGCGACCGTCAAACTCAGGGTTGGCGACAGAACCGAGCACGTTGTCGGGGAGGGCGACGGCCCGGTCAACGCGCTTGATGCTGCCCTGCGAAAGTCGCTGGAGAGTTTCTACCTGAGTATCAAGGAAATCCATTTGATCGATTATAAGGTCCGCGTGGTAAACGCCCGGGCGGGCACCGCCGCCCGCGTGCGGGTAATAATCGAATCGCGGGACAAAAACTCGATGTGGGGCACGGTCGGTGTCTCCGAGAACATCATTGAAGCGTCCTGGCAGGCACTCGTTGACAGCGTCGAATACAAACTGCAAAAGGATGAAGCATAATTTATAGCTCCAGAATCCCTTCGAAAACTGTTGCTGCGTTTGTCCTTTAGTTTTAATGGTTGCCATCTTAATTCCCACGCCAAAAAATATATGTTTGCCCATTTTAACATTGCAGGGCCGATAACATTTCATTTTTGAATCGCCGATGCACATCTTGGATTTCATTGGTAGCGGTGGTTTCAGCGTAAAAACCAGTGTTATTATCCGGCGTATGAAAGCGAGTATCAAAATCCTCTGAAAATCTAAAAGCGGTATAAGTTTGGCAGTGTAAAAGGATCCTTTTGAAATTTCCCATATTGCCCAAATTAACTAAAGTTTTTTCTTGAGCCTCTCCGATAGGTATTTATGGTTAATAAATATTACCCATATTAACATTTGGTCGATAGTCAATAGTTTTATTTGGAAATATAGAGAACATAAACAAACTTTTATGGAGATCGAACTATGGTAAAGGAAGAAATGCTGGCACGTTATTTGGAACCACTGCTGCGAGGCGATAGAAAAGGTTGCCGTGCCGTAATTGAGGAAGCGATGCAGAGCGGTATTCCAGTAAATTCTGTTTATGTCCATATCATCTGGCCGGTTATGGTGGAAATCGAAAAACTGCTCCGAGAGGGAAAAATTACGCCAGTCGAGGAGCATTTGGCCACTCGGGTTAATCGGACGATTGTCGACCAGCTTCAAAATAAGCTGCCTCGGCGGCCCGGCAAGAGCAAAAAAGTCGTTGTATGCTGTGCACCGGAAGAGCTTCAGGAGCTGGGAGCCCAAATGATGACCGATTTGTTTGAGAGCAACGGCTGGGACGTCCGCTTCCTTGGCGGCGGCCTGACCAACGACGATATTCTTTCATTTATCAACGATTACGGCGCAGATATCCTTCTGATTTACGGCACGGCCCCAAAACAGGCCCCAAGCGTACGCCGGCTTATCGATACTGTCAAATCCGTCAACGCCTGGCCGGATATGCGAATTCTGGTCTCAGGCGGCTTATTCAATCGTGCCGAAGGCCTCTGGCAGGAGATGGAGGCCGATTTGTACGCCGAAAACGCAATAGAAGCACTCGAAGTCGCATCCAGCGACGCCCCGGTATCCAATGGTGAGCAGCGAACGATAAACCGCAGGAAGAAACGCCGCCAGGTAGTCCACGAGCCGGTAGCAGTCTCGGCGTAATCCCGCTCAGAGGTCAGTGCGATATCAAAATTGGCTTTGATTGGCTTTGTTTTCATGGCCTCTTAAACCGTGTATTATTGCCGTAATCCTTTGTTTTAACTTGGCTTGCGGCAATTTCAATGCCTGCCAAATTGGCTTTGTTTTTTCAAACCCCCAGCGCAGGTCTGGGGGCTAATAGAGATTGGGTTTGAATTGGCTTTGTTTTTAGCCGCCCAAAACTGCCAAAAAACATAAAAATACCCATAAACCTTTGCTATTACTGAACTAATACCATTTTGTCCATTTTAACATTGGGTTTGTTTTTTCAAATGAATCATGAATTAACACAAATACAAATAATCATTTTCTTATACCGCTGATAAACGCAGATTAACGCAGAATAAAATAATCAATCGTCAATAATAAATCATAAATAACAAAGTCTCCTGTATTTTGTATTCAATATTCAATTTGTTGTGTATTATACTAAATATCTGCCGAAAATCAAGCATATTCTTAAAAAATCTCAATTACACGGCGTCCTTAATATTCAAAACGAATTGCACCGAGAAACATAAAGAGATTCAAATAATCAATAGTAAACATGTCCTGAGCAACGTCGAATGGATCGTAAACTTGTGCCCGCGAAGGCGGGTATAGTAAATGGCAAAGCCTTTTTCCCTGGCCTCTCCCACATTTCCTCGTAATCAGAAGCGAACTTCAAACATACCATGCAATCTCATCGAATCCGGTAGGGATCAATACAGACCGGATAACGGGAAGCTATACGGCGCGGGCTGTAGCCCGCGTCCGACTTAAGCGGCTTGTTAGTCATTTACTGCTAATGTGAATACCTACTCGGCAGTTCTCGAAACGGCATCCGACCATGATATTCGTACCCACACTAAGGGCTGTGCCATCTGAAGAAATGAGACTCCCTGGAGCTCCATGCTCATTTGACTTCATGAAACGACCATCTGGTGTGAATAACTCTGCTTGAGTTTTGAAAGCAGCGGCATCCTTGCGGCGAATTTCGAAAATGGTTTGACCGTCAAGCTCACAAACAGTCATCTTTTCGGGGTGTCTCAGTTTGAGGTTTGACTTGGAACCATCTTCTGTCATGTAAACTTGGGAGCCTTTCACTTTCGCAATATAAATACCATCTTTATTGAAGATTTGAAATTGCGTTGTGTAGCCTGCTGCTTGTTCCTGGACGACCTCTATTAGGGGTGTGTCATCATATTCGAGAATAACTGGTACATTAAGGAAGAAGTTGCCAGCATACTCAACTTCAGGGCTTTCAAAAAAGACTAAACTATCAGGTTCATTTGCCATACGGTTCTCCCGAATAAATTTGTTGTGACTAACAACGTTTGTATGGTTTCCCCATAAGACTCCAGAACTCTTCGAGTGTCAGCATAACACCCCTTTGCCCGAAGTCCCGTAGGATGGGCAGGCTTTCCTGCCCATGCGGTTCCTTATTCTCCAATCACAATTTGTCTCTTGTTCAGCATGGGCAATCGAGTTGCCCATCCTACCGACTGTAACCGCTGGTTATGCAATTACTGAGCCAGCGCCCGCCGCTGCTTCCAGCGAGAGTATATGACACTTGCAGTCAGCGACGAAGCGATGCCAAGTACGAAGCCAAGAACGTAATTTAAAACCGTCTGTTGCCAGCTCCTGTTGCGCAACGCTGCCTTGACAGCATCAAACTGCGCCTCCGTAAGCTTCTCCAGTTCCTTTGCTTTGGCGTACTCATCCTTCATTGCCTTCACCGATCGCTCCGTATCCACCATGTCATTCTTAATGTCGGTCAGGTCCTGCTCTAGGTTCTTCAGGCTCCCGATTGCCCTCTCGACAGTTTCGATGCGCTGGTTAAGCGGAGCCTGGGTTTGTCTGTCGAAGAAGAATGACATTGACAAGCTGGCGAGGATAGATGCGAGACCGGATATTACGCCGAGCCACAGCGCATATTGCTGCCGCCGCGAGCGATTGCGAGCGGGTGGCACGATTGCTTGCTCAACGTTGGCGTGCTTAGCAAGAATCTTCAGCAGATTGTCCCGTCCAAAGATGCGCACGGAAACGCCTTTAGAAGACAGGTCGGGAATGGACGCGGACGCTATGTCCCCATTTGTGACCGCAGCGGAAGTGATGACCAGAAGCTCTTTAGCCTCGTATGCGTTGGCTTGCAGCCTGAGGACAATATCTCTTAGATTTGCGGGGGATAGTCGCCGCGCATGTTTCACTCCTACCGCGACTGGGCGTCCCTCTTTCTGAGCGATGACGTCTACACCTTCGGCTGGGCCACCAACAAGCTGAACCGACTCGAAGCCCAGCGTCTTCAGTATTTCTACACACAGCCGTTCAAACTCGGCTGGTCTGAGTTCGTATAGCGTCTCTCTGTCCAATGCCAGTTACTCCTTGTCAATGCATAACTATGTATATGTGGTTTCCGTATAGAACTCCAGACCTCTCTGAGCGTCAGTATAACACCCCTTTGCCCAAAGTCCATAAGTAATCCCTTGAAAACAACTTAGGCCAGTTCTCCTTCTTATTAGGCATCTTATATGGTTTCCGCATAACATCCCGAATTTATCGTCATTTCAGAGCAGTTCCGCGTCGCTGCCGTTCCCTTACAAAATAACAAGAGACTTTGATCTGTCAAGAGATAAAATAACAGCCAAATAGGGAAACCAAGGGCAGTGGGACCGATGAAAAAGTCACATTGTAACGGTTGAGATTACCGCGTGTGGCTGCGCCATACTCGCAATGACACGGAAATTAATGTTATGATTCCGCGTTAGTGTCTCTTTTTGGCGGTGAGGAAATCCACTGCTTTTTTGATGTTTTCGGCGGCGGATTATTTTAGTTTCATATTGATGTGTTTTATACCTGCCTCGAGGAATTCTTTGCCGAACGGTTCGAAACCCATTTTTTTATAAAATCCTACTGCGGTAACCTGGGAGGATACATGAAAGTCTGTAATTGAATTTTTCCTGCCGTGGTTCATTAGGGCCTGAATCATTTTTCGCCCGATTCCCCGCCGGCGATACTTTTTCAGGACGGCCATTCTTCCGATTTTTCCTTTGCCGTTCATTCTTGCCGTTCCGATCGGGCGGCCTTTTGTGTCCGAGGCCAGGACGTGGAAGCAGTCCGAATCTTTGCCGTCAAGCTCGATACTCTCGGGAACATTCTGTTCTTCGATGAACACGGCCCTGCGGACCGAAGTCAACTCTGCCTGCTTGTCGGACCATTTTACTATGGCTATATCGAAATCATTCATGGCATTGATCGGGCTATTTGGATTCGAGGGCTTTGAGAATACTTTTCGCGACCTGTTCGGCGAGCAATTCCGAGCCTTGCGGATTGAAGTGGACGTTACTGTCCCTCTGAATCTCTTTGAGCCGCGGCAGGGCGAATGAGTATAAATCGTCTATCGGGATTCCGTGCTGTTTCATGACCCTTTCAGCGGCGCGGTTGTATATTACGGCGTCACCTTTAGCGCGGAATCCGGTTCCGTCCGGCACGGGTGTAGTGGTTGCGAAAACCAATTTCGCCCCGGTCTTTTTTAGCCGTCCGACCATCTGGTCGAGATTTCGCTCGTATTGGTCTATTGGTATTTGCTGTTTGCCGGTTTCGACGGAAGTGTTCCGACCCCGTGCATCGATGTACTTTAGATCATGCAGGCCGTGATTGAAATGGATGACGTCCCAGCGGGTCTCACCCAGCCATTCGTCTAACTTTTTTAAGCCGTAGGCGGTGTGCTGAGCGTTGCCTTGATTGTGACTGACGACGGCGACGTCTTTAAGTCGTTTCTGGAGTGGTTCGAAATAGCCGATAGAGATGGAATCTCCGATGATAAGCACCTGCGGCAGGGGGGGCGGCTCGAATTTGCCAGTCCATGTCAGGCCGGTCAGTACGGCGTAGATTTCCTTAGCGATGCCTTGTGCCCCTTCGGCGTTCGGGTGAATCAGGTCGGGGAACAACTCCGGTTTGTCACTGAGCGGTCCGTACAGGTCGATGACCGGGATGTGCTTGCTGCGGGCGACCTGGTTGATCAGGGGGATCGCCTCGTTTTTAATTAGCGTGTCGCTGATTCCCCATCGCTCGGGATAAGCCGGGACGGGGTGACATATCCATATCCTCGGGTTGCTCGGCAACTCCGCGAAGCGGTCGATCATATCCGCGTAATCGGCGGCGAACTGGTCTTTATATTTCCAGTTCTGCGGCTTGGTATCGTTTGTGCCGAGCTTGATGACGACTACGTTGGGATTATAGGCTAGGGCATCCTTGAAGGCCTGCTGGTTCCAGTAGGGCAGGTCGCCTTTTTTGAGCAGAGTCGCGCCGCTAACGCCGAAGTTGCGGACCTGCCACTTTTCGCCAAGCATCCGGCCTAACTGGGCAGGGTAGCAGTCTCTCGTGCGGTTTTTGATCGAGGCGCCGAACGTGATGCTGTCGCCTATACACGCGACGCGAATCGTCTCGCGGTAACTTTCCACGCGGATCGGCTTGCCGCTGTCGTACCGAGTGCAACTGAGCGTCGGCAGAGAAAAGATTACTATTGCAGCGATGATTCTCAGGACATGTTTGCTCATAATGGTAACAACTCCTTTCTTTTGTTTTCAGCAGCCGTGCCGGCTTATAAAGCCGTGTTGAATTATTCCCGCTCGTTTAGCGTGACGGGTTCGGCGCCCGGAGCGGCGAGCCCGCGGCGCTGCAGCAGGGAGCCTTCGAGTCTGTAAAGGGACACCAGCGCCTTGAGGTAATTCGCGACGGCCTGTATCTCGGCGATCTGGCTGGCGACAAAGTCACGCTGGGCCTGGCCGACGAGCAGGGATGTGGATTTGCCGACGCGGAATTTTTCGGTCTCGGCACGAAGTTTTTCCTCCTGGAAATTGCGTGTGGCGGCGGTTGCGGAAATCTGCTCGCGCCCCCGTGTCACCTCGATATACGCCGAGCGCACGTCGACCTGGATGAGCTGCGAGAGGTTTTCGAGGGCCTTGCTGAGCTGCTGCTTGCCGGCGACGGCGCGGGCGTACCTGGCGCGGGCGCTTCTGTTGAAAGGCGAGCCTTCGAAGGCCAGACCCCAGGTGACATCGTAGCTGCCCTCGTCCATGTTGTTCAGCGCCCTGTTGAAGGTGTTGGCGTAGCCGCTCTTGCCGAAGGAAATGAACGTGTCCAGTTTCGGCAGGAGGCCGTTTTTGGTACGTACGACTTCGAGGTCGCCGCGTTTTATCTGCAGCCTGGTCTGGTTTAGGTCGGGACGCATTTGCAGAGCGAGACGGACGTGCTGGTCGACATCATCGAGTTGAAAGTCGGGCAGTGTTGTGTCGTACTGGAGGCTGACATCCCTGTTCCAGTCGATACCGCCGGATGAGTTCAGGAGCCGGAGCAGGCCGAGGCGTTCCTTTGCCAGGGTGCTTCGTGCGTTTATGAGGTTCTCGCGGCCGAGCGCCACCTCCGCCTGTGCCGCGGCAAGTTCGGTCTCGGCAAGGTCGCCAATTATGATTCGCTCTTCGGTTTCGGTCATTTGCTTTTCGGCGAGCTTCAGCGAGTCGGTGTAGATTTCGATCTGCCGCTGGGCAAGGGCGTAATCCCAGAACTTGGACTCGACCTGTTCGAGAACGATTTCGGTGAAGCCCCGCAGCTCGTATTCCGAGATTAGCGTGTCGAGCCGGGCCTGATTTACGCGGGCCATATTGGCCCGGACGTCCAAGCCGCGCAAAAGCGCCTGGGTGACGGTAAGTCCGAGGCGGTTGGAGGTGAAAGTGTCGCTGTACAGGGACGAGTCGGTGTAGCTCGAGCCGGCCTGGAGGTCGAGTGCCGTGCCGGTGGGAAAGAGCTTTCCCAGTGAAATAGAGCCGGAGACGGAATCCACTATTTGGCTTTCGGTACTGAAGCCGGCGCGTGAAAGTCTGTCGCCAACGGACCTTCTGCTGGATACTTCGGGGCTGATGAGCGGATCGAAGATGGCGAGTTCCTCCTGCTCGAATGTTCGCTGTATTTCCGGGTTCATTCTTTCGACAATCAGCGACTGGTTGTTCTCCATAGCCAGCAGAATCGCCTCGTGAATTCCGATTTTCAGCGGGTCTTTAGCAGCGTCGGTATTGTTTGCGTCGGCGGGCCCGCCGGTCGGTGACTCAGGCGGCTGCTTCGTCGCAGTGACTTTGGGCGAAGGCTCGAAGATATTGGAATAATTTTCCTGATATTGTGATGCGCACGAGCAGAGCAACATGATGCTGCAGAATATCACGACCGGTTTTTTCAATGATGCAGGCATTTTTCGATATTATTTAACTTGTGCTATTTTCCGTTTCAATTTTGCCGGTGGACGTAGCTCCGGGCCTGAGGCGTTCGAAAATCGAGTAGACCACGGGGACAAACACGAGCGTAATCAGGGTCGAGCTGAGCAGTCCGCCGATGACGGCCCGTGCCATCGGAGCCTGAGCCTCGCCGCCTTCGCCGAGCCCGAGCGCCAGCGGTATCAGGCCGATGATGGTGGTGGTGGCCGTCATGAGTATCGGGCGAAGCCGCCTTCGGCCTGCTTCTTCTATGGCCTCGCGAAGGCCCATGCCGGCCCTGCGGCGAAGCAAGTTCGTGTGGTCCACGAGAAGAATCGCGTTATTGACGACGATACCTTCCAGCATGATGCAGCCGATGAATGACTGGACGTTGAAAGTCGTCCGTGTCAGGAAGAGCATCACAATTACTCCTATTCCGGCTAACGGCACCGAAAACATCACGACGAACGGGTCGCGCAGTGACTCGTACTGGCAGGCCATGACCATATACACCAGGATAATCGCCAGGATGCAACTCATCAGGAGCTCGTGAAACGATTTTTGCTGCTCTTCGTAGTCGCCGCCGAAGGTGATACTGAAATCGGGCGGTACGGGGACATTTCGAAGCAAGCCGCTCAGCTCGTCCAGAACCGAGCCCATATCCCTTCCGCTAATATCGGCCGAGACGTTGACAAGGCGTTCCTGGTCTTTTCGCTCGATCAGCACGGGGCCTTTTCGGGGCCCGACGTTTATGACGTTTCTGAGAACGACGGGCTCGCCGTCCGAGTTAGTTATTGTCAGATCGAGAATGTCCCTGAGGTCCATCTTCTCGGCGTCACGGAGTTTTACGAGGATACCGAATTCGTCTCCGGAGTCGCGGTAGTAGCCCGCCCTGGTTCCGGAGATAATGGTTTGAAGGGCGTTGGCTATCTTCGAGACGGTCAGCTTCATGTCGGCGGCTTTCTGGCGGTCTATAAGAATAAGCTCTTCCGGGCTGCCCGACTCCCGGCTGATTCTGGCGTCGGTAATGCCCTCGACCGATTCGACAATCTCTTTGACCTGGGCGGCCAGGCCGTCGGCCATCTCCATGTCGTGACCCCGAACTTCGACCTGGACCTTATCGGAACCCGAAGTGCCCATGCGAAGCAGGAACAATCCCTGGCCTGCGCGGGTTCGGACGATCATTCCCGGTATTGCGCTTAGCTTTACCCGCAGGTCGTCGGCGATCTGCTCGCTTGACCTTGTCCGCTGGGACTGTGGCTTGAGTGATATGCGGACGTTGCCAGTATGGCCGCCCGAACCGCGCCATCGTGAGCCGCCGACTGATGTTACCGTATTGCTTATTTCAGGCACGGATTCATAAACGATTTTCTCAATGAGCTTGATTTTTTCATCCAGCAGGTTCAACCTGGTGCCGACCTGCATTTCGGCCTCGACCCGGACCTCGCCCTCATCCGTGCTCGGCATGAGTTCGACGCCGATGTAGGGAGTGAGCATCAGGCTTGCAGTCAGCAGCAGTACGGCAATAACCACTACAAAGGCGCGATTTGCCAGGGCCAGATGTAGGATTTTTTTGTAACCGTTCTCGAGGGCTTTGAAGAATCGCCCGCTCATTTCGAATATCCTGCCGCGAAAAGTGTGCCTGAACTTATCGTCGGTCGCCGCGGCGGGCAGGATTCTCGCCGAAAGCATCGGGACCAAAGTAAGTGCCACAGCGAGCGAGCACAGCAGCGCAAAACTGACTACGATTGAGAGCTGTTTGAACATCACGCCTGACATTCCTCTTACGAATATCAGCGGTAGAAAAACCACCATGGTCGTCAGCGTGCTGGCGAAAACCGCGGCGGTGACTTCCTCGACGCCGTTTACAGCGGCTTTTTCCAGCGGATCGCCTGATTCCCGCATGCGAAAGATGTTTTCGAGCACGACGATAGCGTTATCGACGAGCATTCCGATACCGAGGGCCAGCCCGCCGAGTGTCATGATGTTGAGGGTAAAGTTGCCGAAATATAAAAGAGCGAAAGTAGCGATTATCGAAACAGGTATGGCGGTGGCGATAACGATAGTGCTGCGAAAATTGCGCAGAAACAGAAGCAGCACAAAGATAGCGAGAATTCCGCCGTAGATCGCGGAAGAGCCGACGTTGGTAATGGATCGCTGGATATAATTGGAAGTGTCGATAATCGGTATGATTTTTATCTGCGGGATATCGCGGTTGATGCGTTCGAGTTCGGCGAGTGCTCCGCGGGCGACTTCGACCGTATTTTCGCCGGACTGCTTGTTGATCGACATCCACATTCCAGGTATGCCGTCGACGCGGACAATCCTGGTAATCTTCGTCCAGGAATCTTCTACAAGGGCAATTTCCCTCAATTGAATTGGCGCGCCCTGTCTGACTGCTATAACGGTATCCTGGAGTTGCTTGAGGTTGGTGAATTCGCCCGGCGTTCTGATGGTGATCTCGAAATTGCCTTTTTCGATCGTACCGGCGGGAATATTTACGTTTCCCTCGCGTATGCGTGCGATAATGGATTCGAGCGGTATGGCCAGCGCGTTTATCTTTGTCGGGTCGAGAGCCACGTGTATCTCTCGTTCGAGACCACCGCGAACGTTGACGGCGGCCACGCCCGGGACGCGTTCGAGCCGGTATTGCACCTGGTCTTCGATAATCCGCCGGGTCTTGACGGGATCCAGGTTGCTCGAAGCGCCAAGAATCAAGATCGGGAAGCTTGCGAGATCAAATTTTCGAAGGGTGGGCCGTTCGGAGTCTTCCGGCAGGTGGTCGATGATGCGGTCCAGGCGGTCGCGGATATCGTTCGCGGCGGCGTCCAGATCAGCTCCCCAGGAGAATGTCACTCTGACCGTGCCCTGTCCCTCGACCGAGACCGATGTCAACTCTTCTACTCCCGGCACGGCGCTGACAGCCTGTTCGATAGGGCGGGTTATAAGCTCCTCGATTTCCTCGGGCCCGGCGTTTTCGTAGGAGCAGGAGATGCTGAGGGTCGGGTAAGAAATATCGGGCATAAGGTCAATGGGAAGCCGCAGCAGCGAAATTGTGCCGAGCAGAAGGACCATCAAAACCACCATGATCGTGAAGATGGGCCGGTGGACCGCGAAGCGTGAGATTCTCATCGGGAATCCCTTTCACTACGAATGTGAAAATCAAAGTGCAAAATGTAAAATTGAGGAAGTTGCGCATCGGCCTCGGGCTGCCGGGCCGGGTTATTTTGATATTTGATATTCGATTTTTGATTTTTCATTTGGGCAGCGTAATATCGGAACCGTCTTCGAGAAGATGATTGCCCATTGTTATGACCAGGCCTGAAATCTCCGGCTCCGTGATTTCGACAAGCTCACCGTTAATAATGCCCGTTGTTACGGGAACGAAACGGGCCTTGAGATTTTGCGTATCGGCGATAAAAATCCCTTCTTTTTCGTCCCTTCTAACCAGGGCGGGAAGCGGAACCAGTGTGGAATTTTCGTGCCTTGCGAACTCGACCCTGGTCCTGACGAACATTCCCGGCTTTAGCGTAAGATCGGAATTGGGCACTTCTATTTCCAGTCTTGCCTGTCGGCTGCTTTCCTTCAGCAACGGAGCTATCCGGGTAATATTCCCGGCAAAAGTCCTGCCGGGATAGGCATCGGTAGTGATTTCGGCCTGCTGGCCTATCGTGACTTTCGGATAGTCCCTCTCAATGACGTAAACGACGGCCGTCAGCGGATTGTTTTCGAGGATCGAGACAATGGATTGATTGACTCCAAGCAGCTCGCCTTCATCGACGAATCTCTCGCCCACGACGCGGGTCTGGTCGCCTTCTTCCCAAAAGGCCCGGACTTTCGTATACGAAAGCCGGACAAGGGCCGTTTTCAAAGCCGATTCTTTCTGGGTCACCTGGGCGAGCGAGACCTTGTGTCTGGTCTGGCTGGCGTTGAACGCCGCTTCCGATACATCCAGTTCCGAAGCCGATGCGATCTGCTTTTCGCGGAGCGCCTTTGCCCTTTCGTATTCGCGCTTGGCTATGTCGAGGTCGCTGGCGTAGTTTGCCGCGTTCGCCGCTGCAACCTGCAGTTCTGCACGGGCCTGTTCGACCTCCTGTGCGAATTCCTCGTCGTCCAGAACTGCAATGATCTGGTTGCGGTCAACCCTATCGCCGACATCGACGAGCAATTCCTTAAGCCAGCCGGCCACTTTTGGCGCGACAGCGAACTGTGACTTGGGTTCCAGAGAGCCTGTAAATACCCCGATATCTCGAATTGAATCTTTGTCGATCGATTTAGTCTCGACGGCCACCGCGACCGCGGGGCGACTCGGTTTCTCCTCGACATCCGAGGCAGTGACCCGACTGTATAGCTGCCAACCGGCCATTACGATGATTGCCAGGACAAACAGGACTAATAAGAACTTTTTCATTTACCTTTTCCGAATAACCCGGTAATAGCATGAGGTTAAATTTAAACAACACATTATAACAGAATGTATGGGAAAGTTCAAATCCATCTTCGGGTAGTTTGATGTAATTAATTTTGTTTAAGTTCGATTGAAGCGTTAGGGGGCGATGTGAAGCTCCCTAAATCGGCCGGCAGGGGGGCTCGGCAGTGAATCTGTGGGAATTATGCTGCCGGTTATGTTAACGGCGGGCCTGGCGGCGCCTGTCGGCTTCTTTGAGAAGTTGTTTACGGATTCGAATCGAACCGGGGCAAATCTCGACAAGCTCGTCCTCCTGGATGTATTCCAGGGCCACCTCAAGACTCATTTTTCTTGCCGGCCTGACTTTGGCGGCGTCGTCCTTGCCTGAGGAGCGTATGTTGGTAAGCTGCTTGCCTTTTGCCACGTTTACCGGGATATCTTTTTCCTTGCAGTGCTCTCCGACGATCTGACCCTCGTAAATTTTTTCGCCGGGCTCGACGAAAAAGAAGCCCCGGTCGTATAAACCATCCAAAGCATAGGCTGTTACTTGCCCGGTATTGGTCGCGATCATGACGCCGGCTTTTCGCTGAGGTATCGCTCCCCGCATCAGCTCGTATCTTTCGAACGTATGGTGCATAATCGCTCTGCCGCGAGTGGCGTTCAACACCCGGGCGTGAAGACCGAAGAGGCCCCGCGACGGTATCATAAATTCCATATGAATAAAATCGCTTGCTCCGCTCTTGGCGTCCATTTTGATTATTTCGCTTCGCCGGTCGCCCAGAAGGCTCATTACCGAGCTCTGGCAATCCAGCGGGCAATCCACGGCGAGCAATTCTATCGGCTCGTGGCGTCTGCCCTCGACTAATCTCAGGATGACGTTCGGCTTGCCCACGCAAATCTCATAGCCTTCACGCCGCATGTTCTCCAGCAGAATCCCGAGATGCATCAGCCCTCTTCCCGAGACGTTGAATTCTTCGGGCGTCTGGCCGGGTTCGACTCTCAGGGCAACGTTATGCTGGAGTTCCTTTTCGAGTCTTTCACCGATTTGCCTGCTCGTCAGGTATTTGCCGTCTATGCCGGCAAAGGGGCCGTCGTTTATCCGGAATGTCATTGTCATCGTCGGCTCGTCAACGGGGATAACGGCAAGCCTCGTTGGTTTATCCGCACAGGCGATAGTGTCGCCGATCTCAACCGGATCGAGCCCGGATATCGTACATATATCACCGGCCTGAACGCTCGAAGACCGCTTTCGGCTGAGGCCGTAGAACTGATGAATGTGCATGACTTTTTGCTGTGTGTGCAGGCCATCCTTGTCGATTACGGTGACTCTCTGGCCTTCGTTTACCTGGCCGGCAAAAACTCTGCCTATGGCTATTCGGCCGACGTAATCCGAATATTCCTGGCTTGTCACCAGCATTTGCAGCGGAGCTTCATGCTCGGCCCGCGGCGAAGGAATTTTGTTTATGATGGTATCGAATATTATCTGCATATTGTCGGTTTTCGTATCGAGATCCGCCGAAGCCCATCCGTCCTTGGCCGAGGCGTATATCAGAGGAAAATCGAGCGATTCACTGTTGGCGTTGAGCTGGACGAGCAAATCGAATACTTCGTTGACGACGTCATCCGGCCGGCTGTTTTCCCGGTCCACCTTGTTGACAACGACAATAAGCCGCAGCTTGTGCTCGAGAGCCTTGGTCAACACGAATCTCGTCTGGGGCATGGGCCCTTCGAACGCGTCGACCAGGAGCAATACACCGTCCGCCATTTTCAGCACGCGTTCGACCTCGCCGCCGAAATCTGCGTGCCCCGGTGTGTCAATTATGTTGATTTTGTATTCTCTGCCCTGGGAATCCGCATGGTAAATCGCACAGTTTTTACTCAAGATTGTGATACCTCGCTCCCGTTCGAGGGGATTCGAATCCATAATCAATTTATGCTCACTTCCCGCCAGCTTGTCGAGATCCTCGGACCGAAACATCCCGGATTGATATAAAAGCTGGTCAAGCAGCGTTGTTTTGCCGTGATCTACGTGGGCAATTATCGCTACGTTACGAATATAATTCGAATGCATAATGAACTCTTAAAATAGTTGCTCGATTAAATGCTCGAAGATACTGCACGAGCAGGATAAACACAAGGCTGGATAGGCTGATGATAAGGGCGGTCAAAGTGGCTGTATAATTTCCTCTATCCTTTGTGTGTCACGTGTTCCGGATGCGATTGGTTCTTTGTTCTGCTCGGCCATATATTCGGCGACCAAAGTCTCGATAAGCTCTTTGACGCTGATGATTTGCTCTACCCGGTAGGCGTTGGCCCCGGCAAACGCAAATCCTTGGTCAAGATTGCCGTTCTTGGCATTGGTCAAGGCACTGGCGATACAATACGGCACTTTCATGAAATTACAGCTTTTCAGACACTTCCAGTTGCACTTGAATGTTTCTTTGGCCCCGGCGGCCAGCCGGTCGAAAAACTTGCCCCCAATGGCTCTTCCCGGCAGCCCGACGGGGCTGTCGATGATGATGATATCTTCCCTGCTGCAATCGATATACGCCTGCTTGAACTTCGGGGATGCATCGCACTCATGAGTTGCGACAAACCTGGTTCCCATCTGCACGGCCTGAGCGCCCAGTTTCATGAATCTATGAATATCTGCGCCCGTATATATACCCCCGGCTGCGATTACGGGAATGCTTCTGCCGAATCGCTGCTCGTATGCTTTTGCCACGGCGATGACTTCCGGCAGAATCTTTTCCAGCGTGTAGTCGGGATTATCGATATGCTCTTTTCTAAAGCCGAGGTGTCCCCCGGCCAGTGGACCCTCCACGACCACCGCGTCGGGAACATGAGAGTATCGTTTTTGCCAGGCCCTAAATACAAGTTCCGCTGCCCGGGCGGAAGATACTATGGGCACAAACCTTGTGGCCAGTTCGCTGAGCTTGTCGAACGGCAGCGTTTTTGGCAGGCTTATCGGAAGGCCCGCGCCCATAAAGAGAATGTCGGCCTCTTCGTCAACGGCACATTGCACGAGATCGTCGAAATTGGAAAGAGCCACCATGATATTTACACCGATGATTCCGTCTGTCCCTGCTTTTGCCTTTTGTATCTCTTTCCGCAGGGCTCTTGTGTCCGCCGCTTTGGGGTTCGTATCCCAGTCGGCTTCGGTGTGGCCGATTCCGGCCGTGGCTATAACGCCGACGCCGCCCTCATTGGCCACGGCACATGCCAGGCCCGAAAGAGAGATGCCAATTCCCATTCCTCCCTGGATTATAGGCAGGCTGTTTTGCAGGTTCCCGATTTTCAGGGCCTGAAATTTACTTATATGCATAAACCCATTACTTTCAAAAGCGCAAGTATAACAATCCAAACGATTCGGAAGATAGGTCTTGAGGCGAGTACTAAATTATACCGTGTGCTTTTGCTTCAAGGCTTCGCTACGCGATCATTACAATTCTAAATATTTCTCACCGTTATTATATTGCTTTTTACTGCTGGAGCAAGAATATTATTCAGTATTGAAGTAATTTTCGTCTTTTCCGATCTCATTTATGCTTTATTAAGATCCCAGCCTGAGTGGTTTTAATACATTAGAGAAATTTTCGGCTCCTTGCTATAAATTCTTTAGTAACTATACCATACGATTTTAAGTTTCCGGTGTTCGTAAGTCAAGGAGATAATCAGCCCGTAATTGTCCGGCGACCGATAGAACGTGGGGTTTACGAAAGAATCACCTTATTACTCAAACTGACCGTTTTCATGTCGAATGCTACAGCAAATCATTCAATGATAATAACATAACACAATCTGTCATTCCCGCGAAAGCGGGAATCCACTTAAACCGTTACGTTCATGGATCCCTGCTTTCGCAGGAATGACAGCGCGAATCGGTCAGTTTGAGTTATTAATTGGGGTGATTGTTGCTGGAAGTGGGTATTGACAAGACTATCCTGGTGGTATATACTAAAGCCTTTTATTTGATGCAATGAATCCGGACCATACAAAGTTCGATTTATGGAGCCGAGTGAATTATGAAAACATACGAACAAATCAACGACCGCATCGAATCGGGCAAGGCTGTCGTTCTGACTGCGGACGAAATCATCGACTACGTTGATAAGAAGGGGCTTGCAGCGGCCGCGAAAGAAGTCGATGTCGTGACTACCGCGACGTTCGGACCAATGTGCTCCTCGGGATGCTTTCTCAACTTCGGGCATTCCAAGCCCAAAATCAGAATGTCGGAAGCCTGGGTCGAGGATGTTCTCGTCTACACGGGCATTGCCGCTGTCGATGTTTTCCTTGGCGCGACACAATTGCGGCACGGCGACCCGGCTAATATGTACCATCCGGGAGAGTTCCGCTACGGCGGCGGACACGTGATCGAGGACCTCGTCGCGGGCAGGAAACTTCAGCTATTCGCGCTTTCTTACGGAACCGACTGCTACCCGCTGCGAGAGATACGCACGTACTTCACTATTAACGATCTGAATCAGGCCATCATGGTAAATCCCCGGAACTGCTACCAGAACTATAACGTGGGGATAAATGATTCGGACCGGCCGATATATACCTACATGGGAACTCTCGAGCCTGAAAGAAAAAACGCAAATTACTGCTCCGCCGGCCAATTGTCACCGCTGCTTAACGACCCTTATTACGATGTGATCGGCGTGGGAACCAAAGTCTGGATGGCCGGGGCCCAGGGACACGTTTACGCCGAGGGAACTCAGCACGCCGGCGCATGCGAGAGAACGCCCGGCGGGGTCCCCAAAGGCGGGGCGGGGACCCTGGCACTGACCTGCGATATGAAGAAGATGCGCCCGGATTTCGTGCGGGGAGTTACTTTCCGCGGGTACGGCGTGTCGCTGGCGCTCGGAATCGGAGTGCCTATACCCGTTTTGAACGAAGATGTGCTGAAGCGAACCTGTGTCCGCGACCGTGACATTATGGCGCCCGTGATTGACTACAGCCATGACTATCCGCAGAATAACGGCAAAGTCATATGCTCCGTCAACTACGAACAATTGCGAAGCGGCCAGATCAAGGTGGAAGGCAAAAAGGTGGCGGTTGGCTCGCTGTCCTCCTATTACAAGGCCCTGGAGATCGCTAATCTGCTGGCTGACGAGATAAGGCGGGGCGATTTCAGGCTTGCCGAACCGATTACGCCTCTTCCGAAAGATACGAAAATGAAACCCCTTGTGACAAGGAAGAAACCGTCATGAGCCAAACCGTAACGAAGAAATTGATGCTGTTTTTTCCGCGATGCGAATGCGAGAAGCCGATAATTTACCATTTGGTGAAAGATTACAATCTCGTGGTAAACGTGTTTCGTGCGAAGGTCACTCCGGAGGAGGAAGGTTATCTCGTGCTGGATGTCACTGGTATAGAAGAGGATATCGAACGGGCCATGGCCTTCTTAAGAACTTTTAACGTCTCCATCAATTACAGCGGCAAGGGGGTGACACGCGACGAAAATATTTGTACGCACTGTGGCCTCTGTATTACCCACTGTCCCACGGGCGCCCTGCGTATAGATGACAAGACGACGCGAGAGGTCATTTACAGCGAGGCTGACTGTATCGAGTGCATGGCATGCATTCGTGTCTGCCCGTTCGGCGCGTTGGCCTCGGCGTTTTGAAAAGCCTTTGCCGTGCCGGTTAACATACGTTCATGAGTCGCAAACGAACTTACAGAACTTTTACTTATCGGGAAGCGGTTTTCCGCATCTGTTGCGAGAAGTTCGATGCCGTCACAGCCGAGGTCGTGCGGCAGCGGCGGATACTGGAGGAGTATATCGGCCGTCATCCGGATTTTCGCCAATCCCTTGAGCCGCTTGAACTACTCGCCGGAGCGCCTGAGGTGGCGCGAAGCATGGCCCTGGCCGCGAAGCTTGTGGGTGTCGGGCCGATGGCCGCCGTCGCTGGCGCCATGGCACAGTGTGCGGGCCTGGCGGCTCTTGATGCCGGGGCCGGCGAGGTCATTGTGGACAACGGAGGGGACATTTATATTTGTGCCGTCGAACCGGTAATCATCGGCCTCAAGACCGGCACGGCCGAACTGGCCGATCGGCTTGCATTCTCGCTGGAAGCCGACGACACACCAATTTCGATATGCTCTTCGTCGGGAAAAATGGGGCACTCGATGAGTCTGGGCGATTGTGATCTTGCTACAGTTGTGGCTAAAGATGCCGCACTGGCGGATGCGGCCGCTACTAAGGCTGCGAATCTTGTCAGAACTGTAGATGATATTGACCCGACACTGGAAAATATTGCCGCCATCGAAGGCGTCGATGGTGTGATGATTGTCAAGGGTGCCCGGGTAGGGCTCGCCGGAAAGCTGCCGCCGTTGGTCAAGCTAAAGTGATGCTCAGACTCTAAGAACAGTAAATAACAAATACCTCTTTATGAAAGGGCCTGTCCGATGAAAAAAGTCAGATTGTTGTTGGGAATTTTAATTTTACTTGCAGTCTTCTTCATCAGTGGCACTCTGATTCATGCTGTCGAAGACAAGGCGGAACTCACAGATGAACAGGCAAATAAAATAAACAAGCGAGAGGAGATTAAAGAGTTTCTGAACTGCTTGGTTGTACCGCAATTGGGCAATTTATGGGACTATACTTTCGAGCCGGGCAAGTTCCCGGAACTCGATTGGGACCGGCCGTACTTTGTCGAGAAGGTCATGGGAAAGTTTCCTCTCAAAGCACGATGGTTCAATAGCGAACTCGATGAAGTAAACGCTCCCGAAGAACCTGGTCGCTATGCTTTTTATGTGGAAGCCAAAACGCCGGAAGGCAAAATAATCCGAAGAGCTTCCACCGTTTACTGTCGTCCCATGAACTGGTTCGGCTGGAGCGAGAGACCCAGGGCGTTTTTGGACTTTATCCCTGTTGATGGTATCGATAAAGCCGTATGGAAAGAACATGATGATGCAATCTCTACATTTGCGGGAAGAATGGTGCTGCTCTCGATGTTGCGTCAACAGGAGGGAGCGATATTATTGTCCTATTTGCATGAGATGAAAACATCGGATGACAAGCCGGCATTGACCGATACACCGATAATTCGCGATCACGACTATCATCTTGCTCTCAAGCGAAAAATATTAAGCGTGGAGAACAAATATCCACCGTTGAAAATGTCGCGAAGGATAGAAAAAAAGAAAGCAACGGTCCTTCGTGAAGGTACGGAAGAAGAAGCGGGCTTTAAGCAGGGGACCGCGGAGAAAATACGTAAGGTTTGTCAGGCGTGGTTTGAGGAAAGTGAGGAGCCTTTTATAGCGCTTGTTGCCCGGCATGGAGTTGTAATTGTCCATGAACCGTTTGGCGAATGGACATGGGGGCAATTAACACGTAACAGCCCGACGGAGATGGCCTCTTTGACGAAGTTGGTAACGGGGCTAATGTTTGCACAATTCGTGGATCAGGGATTGATAGAAATTGATGATCCTGTCGGCAAGTTTCTGCCCGATTATCCTGTTGCCGGCGACAAGATGATTACGCTGCGGCATTGCTTCACGCATACGACAGGGTTGTACGGACATGAAGAATTCGGCGGAATGCACAATCCCTGGCTTGATAATGTCATAGCGAACGGACTTGAGAATCTTACGCCCGGGAAAGTGCATGAATATAACGGGATGGGGTATGACCTTGCCGGCAAAGTTATGGAAATTGTTAGCGGTAAAAGCATTTTCAGGCTGATGCGGGAGAACTTATTCGATCCGCTCGAAATGAAGAACACAACATTGGAAGAGGACCTGGGTTTCAGTTGTTTCAGTACTGCGGGAGATTTCGCAAAGTTCGGCCAGCTTCTTTTGAACAAAGGTTCTTACGGTGAGCTTCAATTCTTTTCGCCCCGGACTTTCGAGAAGATTTTGCCCAAGCCTCTAAGCGAATATTATCCGGACATAGAAAAAGACTGGGGGATCGGTCTTACGTGGATGCGTCAGGCACATCCCGATGCCGGAAAGAACGATATACCAAAAGACGCCACGGTTTTAAGCAGGAATGTCATCGGGCACGGTTCGGCGACTTCCGCGATATTAAGAGTCGACCTGGACAATGATCTTGTTATCGCGCAATCGCGCAGAAGAGGCGGCAAAGCTTTTGGCAAGTATCTTGTGAAGTTCCTGATGGCAATCGAGGATGGCTTGGATTAATATGTGCCCTGGTTAAATGCTTAAAGAAAGGTAATTGCAATGAAAGAATCGCATACAACAACCAATCGCAGAGAGTTTATTAAGACACTGGGCCTGGCAACGGCGGCTCTGCCGATAGCTGTCGAATCTGCTTTCGCACAGCCGGCATCCAATGCGGGCAGAAAACCACGAAACGTTATCTTTATCCTCAGCGATGACCACCGCTACGATTTCATGGGTTTTCTCAATAAACCTAAATTCCTCGAAACCCCGAACATGGATCGTATGGCTCGCGAAGGCGCTTATATCAAAAACGCAACCGTTTCGACAGCTTTGTGCTCGCCCAGCCGAGCCAGCATCCTGACCGGCCAATACGCTCACAAGCATGGAGTCGTCGACAATAACACACGCGTTCCGGAAGGCACCCGCTTCTTCCCACAGGACTTGCAGAAAGCGGGCTGGCAGACTGCCTTCATGGGCAAATGGCACATGGGCGGCTCCAGCGACGAACCTCGCCCCGGCTTCGACAAGTGGGTCAGCTTCAGAGGGCAGGGCGTCTATTTCGATCCCGCCTTCAACATCGACGGCAAGAGAGTAAAACGCGAGGGCCATGTCTCCGATCTGCTCACCGACTACGCGCTGGACTGGATGAAAAACGATTGCGATTCCGGCAAGCCTTTCATGTTGTACCTTTCTCATAAAGCCGTTCACGCCATGTTCGAGCCGGCCAAACGACACCTCGGCAAATACGAAAACGTCAAACTCGAATATCCAAAGAGCATGGCTTACACCGAGGAAAACTACAAGGGCAAACCTGACTGGGTCAAGGAGCAGCGCAATAGCTGGCATGGCGTGGACCACATGTATCACGGCCAGATGGACTTCGACACATTTTACCGCCGATACTGCGAAACCCTGCTCAGCGTCGACGAGAGCATCGGCCGGGTCATCAAGTATCTCGAAGATAATAATCTCGCTGAAGACACCCTCGTGATGTACATGGGCGACAACGGCTTTGTGTTCGGCGAGCACGGACTTATCGACAAACGTCACATGTACGAAGAATCCATGCGCGTGCCGTTTCTGGCGTGGTGCCCCGGCATGATAAAACCCGCTTCGGTTATCAAAGAGCTTATCCAGAACATCGACATTGCCCCGACCATCCTGGATGTTGCCGGTCTCGAAGCACCCGATCGTATGGATGGGAAATCCTTCCTGCCTATCCTGCAGGGTAAAAAGATTCCATGGCGCGACGCAGCTTTTTACGAATACTACTGGGAGCGTAATTTTCCCCACACTCCGACCACCCACGGCGTACGCACCGACCGCTACAAGTACATCCATTATCACGGCATCTGGGACATTGACGAGCTGTACGATCTAAAAAATGATCCCGAGGAAATGAAAAACCTCATCGACAGCCCCAAGCATCAGAAGTTGATTAAGCAGCTCAACAAACGCATGTTCGACTGGCTGGAAAAAACCGATGGCATGCTGATTCCGCTGAGGCGTGACAGTGGCGGCCGGGCCGTCGAGCGCAATCCCGACAAGATCAGAAAATAACTGTCTTGGTCAAAGTCGTAGCGTTTGCATGCCTCGTCTCCGCTCGGCATGAAGGTTTTCTTCACCCTGAGCGGAGTCGAAGGGTGCAAACGTAGAACCTTACGTAGAAACACGTGTGCAATAAATTACACACCCTACGTGCAGTGCTAAGAACGACTTGTTCCTAATTGCTATCGACAACGGGTGCGGTTTGCTCGGAACTAGTTACACCCGGCGGCAATTCCATGATCTTTATATTTCGGAAGTGAATCTCGGCGCCTTCTGATTCCAGGCAGATGTAGCCTTTCTTGACCGTGGCCTTGCTGATGCCGTTGACAAACTTGCCATTGATCGCCAGTTTGATTGTGCCGTCAACTGCGACGAGATCGTAGGTGTTCCATTCGCCCTTGCCTTTGCAACGCAGCTCGACCGACTTGCTCCGCTCGCCGCGGGGATTGTCTGGAGTTGTCTTGAGACCCCCCACGCCCCATACTTCACCGCTCACGTAGGCGATGTCGCGGGGTTTACCGTCTTTGTCCCTGTTCAGGTTTGGCCATTCGAGCTCCAACATCTGGACCTCGACGCCACGCGGGAGGCGCCTGCCCTCGGGCACTGTTCCGTCGGCCCATAGGAACGTGCCGGAATTGCCGCCCGATTCCATGTGCCTCCATTCTATATGCATGATGAAGTTCTCGTACTGCTTATCTGTACGCATGACTCCGATGGGGTGTCCGGTGCATACGAGCAGACCGTCCCGCACGGACCACGTGTCCTTGTCGGTATTGACATTGACCCAGCCTGAGAGGTCTTTGCCGTTGAAGAGTTCGCGAAACTCCAGCGGATCGGCGGCTCGCGCCGGACTTTGTCCGCACAGCAGGACGACTGCAATAAGAATCAGTACCATTACAAGTGTTCTCATGATCTTTTCTCCAATTTCATTTCCGGTTGCGATTGAAACTCTGTTTCCTTTTATTCATTTTCTTTACACGTTGCATAAAGCGACCGCTTCGCTCAGGCCCTCAAGCGGATCCCGGGTGGGGATAAATTCATGCCCAACATATCCGGTAAAGCCCGTCTCGGCGATGGCCTGCATAACCGGCCTGTAATTGATTTCCTGTGTATCATCGAGTTCGTGACGTCCGGGATTTCCGGCTGTGTGATAGTGGCCGATATAGTCCTTGTACTGCCGGATGCGAGAGATAATATCACCGTCCATGATCTGGACGTGGAAGATGTCAAAAAGCAGTTTCATCCGGGGCGAACCCACCTGCCTGACAATCTCCATGCAATAGTCCGTGTGGTCGCCCTGATAGCCGGGGACACCGACCATATCGACGGGCACGCGGCTGTTTAGAATTTCCAGGCAGAGGTTGACCTTTTTCTTTTCGGCATAACCGATAATCTTCTTATACCCGGCGACACAATTCCTTATGCCCTCATCGAGCGGGATGTCTTCCGCGAGTCCCGTAAATGTAATTACGTTCGGAAAGCCGAAGTCTGCGCAGGCGTCGATGCCCTCGCGGATCTTGCCCAGGCACATCTCGTGGTACTTCGGATTGTTCATTCCCTTTTCGAACCAGTGACTGTTCGCCAGGGCACAGACAAGGCCGTGTTTTTTAAGCGTCGGCCAGTCTTTCGGCTCGACCAGTTCGACGCTCTTGCAACCCAACTGCCGGGCGATTCGGCAGGTTTTTTCGATCTCCCAGTACTTCGAAAAACACCAGTACGCGATCGACTGGTTGAGGCGTCCTTTCGTGTTGTTGGCAGCACTTACACTCATGGGTAAAACGGAAGTTCCGGCTAATGCAGTTCCTGCCATAGCTGCACAACGAAGCACATCTCGTCGGTTTAGATTGATTTTATTAGCACGAATCTTATGTGTCTTATCCATTAGAGTTTCCTTATGATCGAAGGCTGTTAAGCAGGCCAGTTTACTCCTTTGAGTTTTTTGGTTTTCTCGGGAAGGTTGAATATCCTGCGGGCGTTGTCGTGCATAATCATATCCGCAAGTTCATCCGCACGATCGAGGCTGAGCCAGCCTTCTTCTACCAGTTCGGACAGGGCCAGTGCGATGCCCCGACGCGCGACGATGGCATGGCCCAGAACCGGTTCGACGGGAATATAGTCGCCTCCGAAAGTCAGGATCTTGTTGGCCGGTGCCGTGACGAGGTATTTCTTGAGAAAGTCTTTAGCGGCGATGGGATTTATAATCCACGACCAGCACATATCGATGTAGGCGTTCGTGTAATGCTTGGCGACCGAGAGTATCTCTTCGTAGTACGGATAGCAGATGTGCATAAAGACGAATCTCGCCTCGGGCGCCGTTTTGCACAGGCGTGCCGCGGAATCCGGATTATTAATTAACCTCGACAATGGCATTCCGTTCTGGCCGGCGTAGTAGCCGGTGTGTAGCTTAACGGGCAGATTCGCCTTCGTCGCGGCCTTGACCGAATACCAGAAAAGATGATCTTCGAGCAGTTTCCGCTCGCGGGAATTCAGATTTTCGCCGGAAATTCTTTTTTTGAAAACAGGCTCGGCTTGCTCAATAGGCACGTTCTCGTAGTCGATGTCCCGACTGTAGGCGTTTTGCGATTTTACCGCCACGGCATACGGGCCATACGTCTCAATCCACCAATCAATGACACGATACCAGTCGGCGAGAGTTTTCACGTCGATGCCGGCCGGTTTCGCGTACGCCTCGATATTGGGGCCCGCGAACATGCCCACGATGCTGATATCCTGCATTAGAAGTGTGGGCATGGCGGTCTTGCGAAAGGGCTGCTCAAGAGCGTTGACCTGGCAGGATTCTATGCCGCCTTTTTCGCAGAGGATTTCGTTGTAAAATCCTTTGCGGCAGACCTTTTCGTAGCCGGAGACGACCTTTCCAATTGTCTCGCCGGAAAGTTCAGGGACATCGTAGAGCTGCTGCATTGCGATTTCCACGGCCATGCCGTAACCGGTGTTTCGCACGGCGGGCCAATAGGGAGCGAGAATTTTCCACTTGTCCAGGGGAGCGGTATCGCGGGAAAAGAATCTGTCGTACTCGGCACGCGGCATGCCGCATGTGAGCATGTCCGAGTTGATGTAATGGCTCAGCAGAAATGACCAGTCATTACTCTGAATCCGGCGGTTAGAGGCATTTAGCCTGTCACGCTCTTCGATAAGATGTTCGTGCGTATCTATCAGTGGCGTGGAAAAGACCTTGGCGAAGATAGTCTTGCGTATGTCGGTTTGGCCGTCAATTTCTTTGTCGGATATGCCGGCGAATTGCTCGCCGTAAGCCCGGTTGGCAAAAAACGCCATAGCCCCGATTGTGCCGATACCCTTCAATGTTGTTCTGCGGGAAATACTATTTTTCTTTTTCAATTCAGAAACCTCCAAACTATTAGGGCTTGCGGATTAGTGTTATTTTTTGTCCTGCCAAAGTTGGTAATATCAAGTAATTTCCGATTTGCCTAAAGACATTCCTTGCAATACCTTTGAATTCGTAATCATTATTTCCAAACGGATTTTCAAGTTTGCAAAAGCCATCCTTTTCTGAGATTATTGTAACAGTCTGTGTCTTGCCGTCTTTGAGTTCGGCACTGACAAGAAAAGCGCCTTCGGCACGGAGCGATTTGAAGGATATATCTTTCCAGTCTGCCGGTACCGCTGGGAAGATGCGGATTCTGCCGCTGTAGCTTTGCAGCAGCATTTCCTGTAAGCCTGCCGCCGCGGCGAAATTTCCTTCCAGCGTGAAAGGCCTGTAGCGGAAGTTCGAGTATCCTTTATCGGTTTGATCGCCGTTGCAGTGGAAGCTGTTGCGAAGGCAAAATGCAGTCGAGAAAATCTCAAGCGCCTTTTCGGCTTTTTCGCCGTCTCTTGCCCGGGATGCAAGGCTTGCAAGCCAGCTAAAGCTGTATCCGCACCACTGAGATGTTCCGCTTTTTTCGAGATCGGCCATGGAAGCTTTGATAATTGCCTGGTCTTGTGGCCCATTTTCCCAGTAGATTAAACCCAGGGGATGTATTGCCATCAGGTGTGAAAAATGCCGATGTGATGCGGCAAGTGGATAATCCTTTGCGACGAGTATCTTTTTGCTCTTCGCATCGAGTGCCAAATCGGGCATTTCGGCTAAAACTTCCCGCCAGTGCCGAGCCTCATGGGCGTTGCCTGTCTCGTCGGCCAATTCCGCGGTCTTCTCGAACGCCCAGCGAATAAGGGCGAGGTCGTAATTTGTTATTGTGGAAAACCACGCTTCAAGCCGGTTATCGTTTATTTCCGGCGACGAACTCAAAGTGAGGGTGCGCTTGCCGTCAGGGCCTTTTTCAGTTACAGCTTCCAAAAAAACGGATGTCTCGCGAAGCCACGGGTATGCCCGATTCGCAAGAAAATCCCGATCCATGCTGTATCGCCAGTGCAGATAGAAATGATGTGCCAGCCAGGCGGCGGTCGTTGCCGAATGTGTGTACTGGTGCCAGCCGCCGATCTGCTCCTGGTTGAGGTCCGCCGTCATTGGAACGTTCAGACCCGGCATGTCGAAAAACCGCTGAGTCCAGGCCCGGGCATTATCCTTTGTTTCCCACAACCAGTTTACAAATCCGGACTCTTCGTCGAGGTGGTTGCCGCTGTAAGCCGGCCAGTAGCATAGCTCGGTATTCAGGTCGTGATGGTAGTCTCCCTTCCACGGCGGGATTTTCATATTATCCGCAGTCCATGGGCCTTGCAGGGCTATGGGCGGCGTGTCGGGCCTCGCTGCGGCTCCGAATTTGTACATCTCAAGGTACCACTGCCGTTCGATGATTTTGTTGGGAATCCGGACCGAGGATTTGTCCCAGTATGAATCCCACCATTGACGATGCGTTGAGATGGCGTTCGAAAATCCTGATTGCAGTGCCTTTTCGCAGTTGCGGCGGGCGGTCTTCAAAGGATCTTCAGATTCGTTCGAAGTGGCAATCGACCATGCCCCAACCCAGGCCGATTGAGACTTGCGCCAACAAACTACTACAGCGAACTTGAATCCGCCCCAACCTTGCTGCAGATAGCCGGTCCAGTTGTCGCCGCTCGATTCGACCGGAGCTTCGTATCTTAGGCTCGCAAGGTCGCCGGCGCTGATTTTGCCGGGCCCGGCATCGTCTGTGATCTTACCTGCGAAAGGCGGCGCCAGCAGCTTGATGCTTACGGGTTGGGCCGAATTGATACGAATCATCCCGAACGGCTCGGATGCGTGGACAAAAATCTCTGCTCTGCTATTGTCCCCGAATTCGACCGTGGCCGCGGCACTGGCAAGGTCCAGCGAGGCATTCTCGAAAACAGCTTCGTCGCCGAGTGTCAGCTCGATGCGTCCGGCGGGTATTTTTGTCGGGCCGGGATTGCCGTACGGTTTGTCATAAAGACGATGGAGGTCTGCTAATCGGCCTTCTTTCACCCACTGCCGCATGGTTCGATACGAATAATCTTTCCCTTGAAATTCCGGAACGGGCCGGAGGTCCCAAAGGTCGGTTCGGTCGAGCGATATTCGCAAAGGCCTGCCGTCGCCCCAGACCAATGCCCCGAGCAATCCGTTGCCTAAGGGCATAGCTTCGTCCCAGACCATGGCGGGTGTTTTGTAATTAAGGCCGTGTTCGGCTTCGGGCTGTCCATAAGCAAAAGCAGCTATTGCAAGGCCAACCAGAATTGAACTGAGATACGTTTTAACCAGTTTTGAGATATACATTTATGATTCTCCGTATATGTCCATAGGTTTCATGATTTTCTAATTATATTGCTCTATATGGAAAAAGTCTCGTGAAATATATTGAAGCTCCGGGCCTGTCGCAATACAATTGCCTTGTCAGGCACTGGAAATCTTAAAGCTTATAACTTAGAGAAAGGGTTTTTCAATGAACACACAGCATAATACTCAAAAGCCAACTACTTCCCGCCGGGATTTTTTGAAGGCAACCTCCGGCGCGTTAGCCGGCGCGGCGATGGCCGGCGCTATTGGCACGCGGGCCTATGCAGGCGAAAGCAACACGATTAAAATCGCACTGGTCGGCTGCGGCGGACGCGGCACGGGGGCGGCGGCTAATGCACTCTCGACCAAGGGGCCGACCAAACTTGTCGCTATGGCCGATGTCTTTGGGCAGCGTCTTGAGAGCAGTCTCAGTAATCTGGACAAATCGTCCGCCAAACAGATCGACGTATCCTCCGGCCGAAAGTTCCTCGGAATGGACGGCTACAAAAAGGCCATCGATGCTATCGCTCCGGGAGGGCTTGTCATACTGGCGACGCCTCCGGCATTCCGCCCGATCCATCTCGAATACGCCGTGGAAAAAGGCTGCAACGTGTTCATGGAGAAATCCTTCGCCGTCGATGCTCCGGGAATTCGCCGCGTGCTCAAGGCTGGCAAGGCGGCCCAGGCAAAGAACCTCAAGATTGCCGGCGGCCTGATGAGCCGTCATTATATACCGCTCGAACAGGCCGTCGAAAAACTGCATAACGGCCTTATCGGCGAGGTCATTACCTGCTGGGCCTACCGCGAGCACGCCCGGGTCGGATTTTCTCCGAGGGCCGCCGGGATGAACGAGCTGGCCCACCAGATCCGCAACTATTCCAACTTCACATGGCTTAACGGCAGCTTTATCCTCGACTGGCTCATCCACAACCTCGACGTTTGCTGCTGGTGCAAGGACGCATGGCCCGTATCGGCCCAGGGCCAGGGAGGCCGGCAGGTCCGCACCGAGCCCGACCAGTTGTTCGACCACTACTCGGTCGAATATACGTTCGGTGACGGGACCCGGCTGCTGGCACAAGGCCGGCATATGGATAACTGCTGGGGCTTCTTCGGCGACGTTATCCACGGAGCAAAAGGCTCGGCAGTTCTCGGCGAGGGGATTTCCGATCCCCGTATTTTCAAAGGCCACCAGCAGACATCCGCGAATGTAATCTGGAAGTACGAAGGCCCGCGATGCGATGCCTATCAGCACGAGCACGATATGCTTTTCGATGCTATCCGCAATGACAAGCCCTACAACGAGGCCGAGCGCAGCGCCTACGGCGCCATGACGGGTATTCTCGGGCGTATGGCCGCTGAGTCCGGCAAGTTGATTACATGGGAGCAGGCTTTGGCTTCGAACATAGAGCTGGCTCCGGGTTTAGATAACTATACGATGGACTCCGATGCGCCGGTCAAGCCGGATGCTCAGGGCGGCTATCCTGTTGCTATGCCGGGAATAACGAAAGTGCTCTAAAAGGAGTTTTTAGTTTTTAGTTATGTGCCGGGTCGTTGGCGTTTTTAACACAGCGAAAGCCGTAGATGTCGTATCCGAAGCAGACGTCCGCGTAGCCGGGATTTTCATTATAGCGATAGGCAGAACTGCAGCTCTCGGCGCTGAATTTCCATGCCCCGCCTCGCAGGACTTTGGTCTCGCCTGTTTCGGGGCCTCTCGGATTTTCCCCGGGGCTTTCCTGGTAGTAGTCCACTTTATAAAAATCGTTGCACCATTCCCAGACGTTGCCGTGCATGTCATACAATCCCCACGGATTCGCTGGCTTGCCGCCGACCGGCCGGGGTTTGCCGCCCGAGTTGTCCTCGAACCAGGCATAAGCCTTCAGCTTTGATGCATCGTCCCCGAAGAAATACGCTGTTGTTGTTCCCGCCCGGCAGGCGTATTCCCATTCTGCTTCCGTCGGCAGCCTATAGCCGTTTGCAGCGAAATTACATTTCCATGTATTCAAATCGTAGCAGGGCTCAAGTTCCTCAGACTCGGAGCGGGCGTTGCAGTATCTAACTCCGTCGGACCAGCGCATCTGCTCGACCGGATTTGTATTTGCCTTCCAGCGTGAAGGATTGTCTCCCATCAGTTTTTCGTATTGCTCCTGTGTCACCAGATTCGTGTCGATATAGAACGCGCTGACGGTAACCTCGTGCGGCGTCGCGTCTATCTCATTCTCATCTCCCATCGTAAATGTCCCGCCCGGGAGTAGGACCATCTGAGTTTCGGATTCGGTCTTGGTTTCGCTCGATGTCTCGTCCGGGGCTTTGCGGCTGCAGCCTCCATGCAGGGTGATGATTCCGGGTAATAAAAGTGCTGCTAAAAAATAATGTCTCATCATGTTCGATTTCCTGAATTTGTGCTGTCGTTCTTAAAAATTACAGTTTTAATAGTCCGCCCATATTTCATAGCCGTCGGCATATCTAAGGCATTTCCTGCAGCGTGCTCTGACCTGTTGGGCTATTGCAACGGCCTTCGGTGAACTTGTGCAGCCGTAGCCCGCTTCCTGAAACAATTTCCTGGCTATCCTGTGACACTGGGCGACAAGATCGTCCTGTGCCCCGCCCATCCTCCTCCATTTCATGCTGAGTTCCTCGTAGGCTGGCAGATTTCCCGGCTGCTTCTTTCGAGTCAGGGCTTTGGTCTGCTGGGTCAGTTCGTCGGTGTATTGCAGGCTCATGATAACTTCCTGCTTACTCTGATATTCCTGTGGTATCTCCTGCACGATAGCCTCCATCCGGTCGAGCAGCGGTTTCAAATCACCGGCGGTTCGTCGCGTCTTATTCAAAAACTCCATCATGTCACGGGCAAGGTCCTGATATTCACCGATTCTATTCATGTGCTGCGTAACGAAATAGACCATGTCACCAAGCGCCCCCTCGACGTACTCTTTCTTCTGCACTTCCTGACCGGCGTCGAAGACGACCTGTATCGCTTCGGTGCATCCGCACGTGCAGGCTCGGCGAACGCCCTGGCCGCCTCTTCGGTGGTGTGTTCTCAGCTTGCGGCCCGGCAGGTCGAGTATCGCATCACATGTTTGCCTGCCCAGCGTTGCCTTCATGATATCGACGGGAGCGAGAACCGACGCGGGACTATTTTTCCTCTCTAAAAAGTAGATGATCGATTGCCCCCTGGGCGGTATTTTCTTGCTTAGACGATAGGAGGCATTGTCACTGCTGAACCAGACGGGATAGGTATAGTGACCTATTACGCCGCGCCAAATATTGCCTTTGGTTTCTCTGAAGGTATAAGTGGTCTGCACTCGTCCTTCGGAAAGCTGTGTAATCCATTTTGCATGAAAGGGCCTTTTCCAGTTGATTGTGACATCTTTTTCCAGGTAAGCGGGCTTTAACTCTTCCTTGTGCCAGATACCAGGCGCGCTTAGCACCGCCAGATACAGACTTTTGCCGTCGTTGTCAAAGTCAACAGACTCGACTAAACGTGGCCCTTGCTGATTATCGCCCAGTACAAGTTTCATTTGCTGCTTGCCCTCCGGCCAGGTGACAACCAGCATATCGTTTTGGCCTTCGAGCAATCCCACGAAAAGATTCTCCGAAGGAACGCAAAGTGTATTGGTCGAAGCGTATTGGCTGGGACTGAATATCAGGTCATCGCCAATAAAGCTCGGCACGACGCCGTGCTCGATGGGGCTGATGAGGCTTATCCCCTTCATGTTCCCGTCCGGCTTGATATCGACAATCCCGGCCCTGTCGAACGCTATGGCGGCCGATAGATTCTTTCCTTCGCCGGAGAAAGTCACCTCCAGAGCCGCGTCCTGGCCCGTATTCTGCAAAATCGAGCAGTGTGTGATTTTTGCCGGCCTGCCTTTGAGCTCAAGAGGTACGAACTGAAGCTTTTTGCTTTTCGAATCTGCTTTCGAGTAGATAACCACGCAACCTTTTTTCGACTGGAACGCCGCGGTTAAGTGCTCGTTTTCTACCACCGCATCCCCGTTGAACGCGTATTCCCGGCCGTAATAACCCGGATCCGAAGATGCAGTTGCCGGGTCACGTTCGAGCATAAGAAGGTCGGTAGGGACAAGCTTCCAGTTCGTTCTATTCTGCAAACCGGCCGTATCGCTCAAAGGCGAAATAGTATCCCATATCAGCGTGTTCGCCGTCTTTCTATCACTGCCGGCTGCCGAGATGCCCGTGCCAGTTATAAGCAAAACAATCAGCGTCGTCTTCCGTAAAAACAATCCATAGCTGCCAATGCCTCGATCAGACTTCATTACGCGTGTCCCTTTCAAATTTGTTGTCCCCTGGCCAAGATGCTCATCTCCCGAGTGAAAGTTCAACAGTAATTATATTGAGCTTAGCTTGTCGCGGTTTTCGTAGACTTTGATTATGGCGTCGGCAATATTGTCCATGTCTTCTTTGTCTGCGAGCAGCGGGCCCGACGCCCAGATCATCGCCATCTCCCGGCAGACCTGGTCGCAGTTGGGACAGAGGTTCTGCTCGCGGTATTCCTGCAGTCTCTTTCTTGAAAACATCTTCTTATAGACCTTTGAGCTCAATATGTGCTCTACCCACGGTTCCTTGTGCAATCCCTGGGCTATATATGGGCCGAGACTGATACCTTCGGCCCGGAGGGCATTTAGAAACTTGCTGCGGTCGGCATTGTTGAAGTATTCCTTGTGATATGTCATCATGTAGAGATAGAAAGAGCCGTTGGGGGTACCTTCGTATAGCTTTTGAGGAGTGATTCCCGGGAAATCTTTGAGTCTGCGGGTCAGATGAGCGGCATTAGCATTACGGCGAGCGAAGCGTTCATGCACGCCGGGCCACTGTCCAAGGAGCACGGCTGCTTCAAACTCGTTCATGCGGTATTTCGGCCCGATGACTTCAGTGCGTCCCCGGCGGGATGTGCCGTGGTTGTGGACGGTATAACATTTGTCCATAAGCTCTTCATCGTTTCCTAAAATTGCACCGCCTTCTCCGCAGGCGATGGTCTTGCTGGACTGAAAGCTGAAACAGCCGAGGTCGCCAATGGTTCCTAACCTTTTACCTTTATACTCAGCCAGGTGTGCCTGACAGGAATCTTCAATCACTTTGAGATTATGTTTTTTAGCGATCTCCATAATCCTGCCCATATCGCATGCTTGGCCACCAATATCCACGGGCATAATCGCCTTAGTGTTTTCGGTTACTCTTCTCTCTACGTCATCAGGGTCAAGCTGATAAGATTCGCGGTCCAAATCGGCCAGGACCGGCAGTGCTCTGGCAGCCAAAATGGAAGCGATGGTTCCCGGGTCGGTATAGGGCGATGTGATGACCTCGTCTCCAGGGCCGATTCCGAGCGCCTCGACGCATGTGTGCAGCGCTTGTGTTCCGGAGCCGGTCGCTACGCAGAACTTCGCCCCTATCAGGTCAGCGAATTTCTTCTCAAGTGTTGGCACCGTGCCTGTCTTAGACTGGATCCTGCACCAGATCCTGCTCTTGGTCGTTTTTACGACTGATTCGACTACTCCGTCATCACAGTACGGCCAGCTCGGCCAGCTTTTGTTTTTCCTGACCGGTTCGCCGCCGAGGATCGCCAGTTTGCCCGCTTTGTTCGTGATGTTTGCATAGCTCGGAATGGTTCCTGAGACGACTCCGGCGAGCGAGCTTGCCGACGCCGCAGCGATGAATTGCCGTCTTGTTAAATGATTCTTATTCATTTTCCAAACCCTTTCATTTGGCGTTCTCTCCAAACCTGATATTTAGCTGAAGATTTCATTATAATCTCAAGCCGGGCTCGATGTTAGCGGAAAAAACGCTGTGAACGAGTAATTGTGCTTTATCCGGCACTCCATTTCTTCCTTCTACCCCTTTTATGGTAGGTGGGATGTTGAAATTGGCTTTGTTTGGCTTTGTTTTTTCCATGGCCTCGGCCCGCCAAAATCTCCATAAACCACTGTTAATGTTGATTATACGTCATTTTGACCCTCCGGCAAATTGGCTTTGTTTTTTCAAAACTTATCCTTTGAAATCTGCTTCGGGTTCTGTCATTTGGTTCTCTGTGTATTGTTTAGGATTTCCGGCAAATTGGCTTTGTTTGGCTTTATTTGGCTTTGTTTTTTCGCCGCTTGAAAGCGTATAATTCTTCATAATCCCCTTTTATATAGATACTTAAGCTCATTCTGCCCTTTTAAAATTGGCTTTGTTTTTTCAAATAGCCCCTCCGGAGAAATTCCGGAGATACTTTTATATTTTGCCTTTTTACTTCTATTTTTCTCAATCCTTCTGAATTCCGTCTCCTGTGTTCTGTATTCTATATTCTATTTGTTAAGTATTATACGAATCGTTATGTCAAAGATCAAGAGAATTCCAGAAAAATCTCCTTGAGACGCAGTTTGATGCCGGTGTTTGGATTATGAACTCGCAGGCTGCGATATTTCACACCAATTGTATATTCCCACCTAATCGGTGCGATTTCATCGCATCCTGTTGCTACCTGGTGCGGCTGATATCGCATGTCAACCAGATTTCTCGACTCCGCTTCGCTGCGCTCGAAATGACATTGGGGGTTGTGCGCTCAGAATGACGTATGGTCGAATCTATGCTTGAAATGGCATTGGGGGCAGAACCCTGTATACAAAGTGACATTTGGGATTGCCCGTTGCTCCAAGTGACAAGGCATCCTAATTGTCATTCCGACCGGAGTGATGCGCAGCATCGCGCAGTGGAGGAATCTGGGTTCGAGCAGCAGGTCTATACGGATTGAGGTAATTTAAGGGGTTAGGAGCAATTTTGTTTGGAAGGATTAGCTGGGCAGGAGGTGTTGAATAGATTTTCGACGCGCGAGGAAGTTGCCGGAGGGTAACAAAGTTCTTTTATCACGAGGCTAACGAAGGGGGCACGAAGTTTTAGACATAACAAAAAATGGTGGGACAAGCAGCCACCCTGCAATTTCGAATTCGCCAATTCTCTAATTCGCTAATACACTCCTGCTTTTCGAGTAATCCTGCGTGTTTTTGAAATATCTTTGAATTCGCTACGACTATCCTTATGTCGTCAGTTTTTGTGAATAGATAAGATTTACTGTAGCGGGATGAATTAGAGATAAAGGAGCGTTCAAATGAATTATTGTGCGTTGTTATTAATTGGAATCAGTTCATTGGCGGCATCCGCTCAATCCGGCAAAGAAATGGATAGCTATCTACAGGCATGGACAGATATGGATATGTTTAGCGGCACCGTATTGGTAGCTAAAGACGGCAATATAATTATTCATAAGGCCTATGGCAAGGCGAATGTCGGCCAGAATATCGAGAACACATGCGAAACAAGATTTCGTATCGGCTCGTTGACAAAGTCGTTTACCGCGATGGCCGTGCTTCAACTTCAGTAGCAGGGCAAGCTCAGCACAACAGACCGCCTCAGCAAGTATGTTCCGGACCATATACGGGCTGATGAGATTACTTTGGATATGTTGCTGAATCATCGTTCGGGAATTGTCGATCATACCACGTTGCCTGATTTTCAGACTCATCGCCGGACGGATCTATGCCCGGTCGAAGAGACGATCGCCACTTTCAAAGACCTTCCGCTGGAATTCCCACCGGGTGCGCGCTTTGAATACAGCAATTCCAACTACATCCTGCTCGGTTTCATCATTGAAAAAGTCACCGGACAACCGTATGCAGAAGTGGTCCGGCAAAATGTATTAGAGCCATTAAATATGGACCGCACGGGTTTCGAATACGAGCTGCAACCTGTCGCGGATATGGCTGCAGGATATCGGATGGATGACGACCGTGTCGTGCCGGCCCCTTCTCGCGTGATGCAAAATGCCCATGCCTCGGGAGCGCTTTATTCGACGGCATCCGACCTGTATGCATGGGAAAAGGTATTCAATTCCGACGATCAGGCAACCAAGGCTATTTTGGCAAAGATTCTTGATCCGGCTGCCGAGGCCTACTCTTACGGATGGGCCATCGATACGATGCACGGCAGGAGAATCCTCGCCCACATGGGCGATACCGAAGGCTTCAAGACCTGCATATTGCGATTCCCAGCGGACAACGCCTGCGTAATTGTGTTAAGCAATTTCGACCACTGTCTCGTTATGCGTATAGGTCACGATTTGTCGGCCATTCTATTAGGTCAGCCGTACCGTATGCCCAAACGGGCCCTGGCGGCACGCGAGGCGGCTGCCCATTACGGCGACTATGTGGGTCAGTATCAGCTAAAGCCCGGATTCGTATTCACGATTAGTCGCGAGGATACCCGCCTTTATTGCCAGGCAACGGGCCAGGGCCGGCTGCAGTTACATCCCGAAAGCCGGAACACCTTCTTCATTAGAGAGGCCGATGCCAACTTTGCATTCGTTCGAGATGAGAAAGGCCGCGTTACAAAACTCGTCCTGAATCAGAACGGAAAGCAGATCCCCCTGAAGAGACTATAATCTCTATTCTTCTGATTGATGCCCCACCATTCGTATCTAATTGGCCGAAGCTCTCTGTGCTAAAGTTCGTGATTTGTTAGAATCGTGGGATCGGTCGTTAAATCCACCTTTTACTTGCATCACCCCAACTGTTTGTGTTATAATCTGGCTAAAGAAGCGTATCGAAAAAACTAAATCTCTCTCAAAAAGGAGGGACAAATGCTATGCGTAAGCGAAACGGATTTACATTGATAGAACTGCTGGTTGTTATTGCCATCATTGCCATTCTCATGGCGATTCTGATGCCGGCCCTTAACCGGGTCAAAGAGCAGGGATCGCGTGCCGCGTGCCTGAGCAATGTCAAGCAGTTGACCCTCGCGTGGATAATGTACGCGTATGAGAATGATGATAAGATCGTCAACGGGAGCACCTTCTTCCCGCGGGATGGCGAGCCGGCATGGATAGGCGCGCAGTGGAATTTTGACGGGACCGCTGAAGAGCAGCGTGAAAACCTTAAAGACGGGATTCTCTACAAATACTGTGAAGATGTCGATATTTTCAAATGTCCTACCGGGATTCGCGGAGAAGTGCTGACATACGCAATCGTCGATGCGATGAATGGCGCGACGAGCATACCGGGAACAACGGACTTGATGATTAAGCGGTTAAGCCAGATCCGCGGGCCTGGAGAGCGGTTCGTGTTTATTGACGAAGGCAAGATATCGCCGGATAGCTGGACCGTGTTCTACGACCAGGAAAGCTGGTGGGACCTGCCGACGGTTCGGCATGGGGACGGTACGAATTTCTCATTCGCCGACGGTCACAGCGACTACTGGAAATGGAAAGATTCACGCACAGTGAAACTCGCTGAAGGGACAATCTCTGAGAGTGTCCAGCCGGGGAATCCGGATTTGCACGCAGTCCAGAAAGCGGCCTGGGGCGAGTTCGGCTACGTGCCCCAGGGATTGTAGGCTGGGCGGCTCGATTGCCCATGCTGAAGAACTATTGTTAGTGATTTGTTCGAAATCATTCACAAGGCCGTGGAATCCTAATTGTCAACAGGCGATTGGACTGGCATCCGGGCGGAACCTGCGTTAGAATACACCGATGTAACTATGTACGAGGACCAATCGCTATGAGAAAGAATATTGCTGTCAAATCACTGACGTGGGTTTTGGTTGTTTTTTTAAGCCTCTATATTTTCTGCCCCGGCGCTCAGGCGGAACTCAAAGGAGGTTGTGCGAAGGTAAATATTACGCCGCCGCTCGGGATTCCGCTGATCGGATCCTACGGCAAGCCGAGCGACGATATCCTTGATGAGCTTTATGCAAAAGCGCTGGTGTTTAACGATGGGAATAATACCCTGGTTATCGTTTCGTGTGATTTGCTTTATACGCCTTTGGAAGAGATTGCCGGGCCGGTGCGGAAAATTATCACCGAAAAGACTGGTATCCCCGAACGGAATATCCTTGTCTGCGCCACGCATACCCATTCGGGGCCGGAAGTATTCACCAAATCCAAGTTCAGGACCGCAGGCGATGCACCCCCTCCGGCCATCGACCGGTACTACCTCGATACACTCGTAAAAAAAATCGCAGGCTCGGCGCTGATTGCTCACAAAGAAATGCGGCAAGTGAAGATCGGAGCGGCAAAAGGTCAGGCTCCCGAAATCGTTTATAATCGGAGGCCTAAAAACAATGATGGCCTTGTGAAAATGGCTTTTACACTGCCGCCGGAAGTAAGGGCCACAAGGAAAGTCGTGGTCGAGCCGGGTGGTGACGTGAGAACGACATTTGTTCTGCCTGATGATAAGACTGAATGGAAATTCGGGCCCATCGATCCGGAGGTTTGCGTGCTGAGGGTCGAGAATACAGCCGGTGAAATCCTCGCCTCGCTGGTCAATTTCGGCTGTCACCCGGTTTCGATATATCCTTACCTGAGTACCTCGGTATCGGCCGATTATCCCGCGTTTGTTACAAGCGTTGTCGAACGGGCGGAAGGGGGGCTGTGCCTGTTTACTCTCGGGCTGGCGGGCGACGCCGTGCCGTTCGACAGGGGAATTCTGCCCAGGCGGCAGATAGGCAGGGCTGTCGGCGGCGAGGCCCTCAGGCGGCTTCAGTTCGTCACGACCACCGATGATGTCACTCTGAGCGGCCTTAAAACGGAGGTTGAGTTTCCGTCAAAACCGCAGACGGCGGAAAATGCCGCCAGTGATGACAAAATCTCCGAGCCGGTGACCAGCGAGATTCAGGTTCTGCGGCTTGGTGATATTTATATCCTGGGACTGCCCGGCGAGGTTCTTGTGGAAGTAGGGCTGGCTATAAAGAAACGGGCGGGACTGGAGAATCTTTTTATTGTAACGCTCAGCAACGACGCCATCGGATACGTTTGCCACAGCGCCGCTTACGACGAGGGAGGATACGAACCAGCCGGTGCGACAAACCTCGCCAAAGGAGCGGGCGAGATAATGATAGAGCAAGCGCTGGAGTTGATCGACAAGATCAAACAAGAGCGATAGTCGCGTGACAATACTTGCTATGTCGCTTACGTTAGCTTGCTTCGATTTTCATAGATTTTCAGTATCGCGTCTGCGATGTCGTCCATATCCCTTTTCGTACCGAGCAGGAGGCTGTGGAAGAGCCACACGGCTTCATCGCACAGACGGTCGCCGTCGGGGCAATGATTGAGTTGACGGCATCGATCCAACCTTTGCTTGGAATAGGCCTGACGGAAATTCTTGGTCTGCAGGGCGTTTTCGAAGAAGGCGTTCTTATTCACCCGGTTATATCCGCTGGAACAAGGAATGCCTTCGGCCTTCAGGGCGGCGAGGAATTTGCTGCGGGGGACATTGCCGAAGTGCTGTTTCTCATAACGGAATGGATAAAGATGGTAAGCCGCCCGGGTGACGCCGTCATACAATTTGTGGGGAACGATGCCTGGGATGTCCTTGATGCGGGACGTCAGATACCGGGCATTTTCATTGCGGGTCTGGGTTTGCTCTTCGAGGCGCTTCATCTGGGCCAGGAGGATGGCTGCCTGGTACTCGGCCATGCGGCATTTATTGCCGAGGATGCGGAATCCCGTGCCCTCGACTTGTCCTACGGTGCCATATCCTCTTCCGAAATCGTGGTACGAATAGCATTTGTCCATCAGCTTATCGTCGTCACCCACGATGGCGCCGCCTTCGCCGCACGGCAGATTCTTCGAGTTCTGGAAACTAAAGCAACCCAGGTCGCCAAGCGTACCGCACTTTTTCCCCTTCCATTCCGCCATCCAGGCCTGACACGCATCCTCCACGACGACCAAGTTGTGTTTTTGGGCGATGGCATTGATCTTGTCCATGTGCGCCGGCAGGCCCAGAATGTGGACCGGCAGGATCGCCTTGGTATGCTCGCCGATCTTGGCTTCCATCTTATCGGGATTGATCTGGAAAGTATCCGGATCGGGATCAACCATGATCGGCAGCGCTCCGACCAGAAAGATGACCTGTATCGAGGCGATAAAGGTATAGGGCGTCACCAGGACTTCATCGCCGATACCGACGTCCAGACAGTGCAGCGCAGTAAGAAGCGCGTTGGTGCCATTGGTCGTGCCGATACATCGCCTTGCCCCCATGAGTTCGGCATATTTCTTCTCGAATTCCGCTACGACCTTGTTCCTCGACCATACTCCGCTGCGAAGCACGGACAGGACCAGTTCTTCGTCGGCGTTTTTATCCCATATCGGCCAGTGAGAGAAATGTTTTGTCCTGACGGGCCGGCCGCCGAGAATAGCGAGTTTGCCTGCTTTACTGCTGACGTTTGCATAGGCAGGCACCGCGCTCGAGGCCACGGCAGCAAAAGAACCGGCTGACGCCGCGGCAAGAAATTGTCGTCTGGTTAAATCGTTCGTATTCATTTTCTTAACTCCTCTTGTGAACAAATCGTTCTGTAATATTGAAGTTACTTTTAACGAAGAATCTCCGGTGTTTTTGTGCGGAAGAACTCCAACCATTCCTTCATGATGCCAGCCGCAATATCGTCTTTCCGCCGGGCGTACTCGTCGATGGTCGTGCCCCAGTAGAAGCCGATCCAGCCGTCGGTGATCTCGCGCGAACCGTCGAAAAAGCGCATGAAATCTTCCTGGCCGCACCAGAGCCCAGAAGTTTCCTCGATCACTAACGGTTTGCCGACGTCGTAAACCGCAAGTGCTTTAAGTGCCTTTTCGACTTCGCCTTTCTTCGGGTAGAAATGAACGCTGGCGAAATCCAGATTTTCACCGACTTCTTTAGAGTAAAAGAACGGTTTGGCGTTCGGCCAGACATGGGCCCAGGGAATCACGCCGATAGTTATCATGTGCCTCTGATCGTGCTTTCGAATCACCGCGACGAGCTTGTCCACCCAGGCCTTTGCGACCTGCTCTCTCGTTCGCCCGGCAAGGTCGAGCGTGATTCGCTGCACAAAGTTTTTTCCCCCGAACTCGCCGGCCGGCCACTCGGTCTCGGCCTTGTCGGCGCCGGCCAGAATGGGTTCGTTCATCAAGTCGTAGCAGAAGATCGCATCGCTCCTGGCACAGGTTTTCGCGACCGCCTCCCAGAATCGCGCCTGAACGTCCCAGCGATCGGCTTCATCCATCGCGTCGTACCATTCCGGCACATCATTCTTATGGTAGCAGCCCAAACCCGTGATATCGAGATAGAGCCTGGTTTGCTCGGCCAGTTCCACGAGGCGGGCAAGCTGATCGAGTGACGCTTTGTTCGGTTCGGTCGGTGTCTGCATGAATTTTTCAGTCTGCAGGTGAATCCGAACCGTGTTGGCGCCGAGCGCCTTGATCTCCTTGAAATCTTCCACAACGGTCGGCCACTCTTGGTGCCAGTAGTTCTCCAGCAATCGCCCCGGATCATCGTGGTCATAATTGAAGCCCCAGGCGAGAAATTTTGCGCCCGATCCGGTACGGACAAAGCCGCTCCCATCCTCACTTGGGCGAATCAACTCCAGTTTGCTTTCGGACTGCGAGTTCTGCACCAGCTCATGGACCTTAGCGACAATCAACTCCTCGACCGACGGGGCAAACGGGCCGGGCAGGTCCGTATACCGCATGGCGTCGCCTGCTTCGTAGCCGCCTTCCCGCAGAACACGGGCCGAAGGGACATAACCGAAAACGTCATTCGAGTAGCCGGCCACCCAAACCGCGAGGCCGGGCAGCTCCGACTTCAAACGCAGCGAATAGTCCACCACGACCTCCCCGGCCAGTGCGACCATCGTAAGGTCGTCGCCGAACCGGACGACCTGCACTAAATACGGGTAGGTGGTCCGGATGGCCCCGTTTTGCTCAAGCTCCTCCAGCAGCACTTCGGCGTGCCTGCGATTATACTTGTCGGTCGACTTGGCCTGCTGCTGAAGCTTCTCCCGGCTGGGCACTTCGGCAAAATCCAGCGTCACCGTGTCCAGCGCGGCTCGAATCGGCCCTGCGACTGGGCGTGCCCGCGGGGCCAGCGCCGATTCGACGCCGTTGGCCAATGCTCGGCCGTGCTGCATACAATAATCAAGAGTCCGACGAGGGTACGGATTCTGGTCTCCGCCGCAGCCGGCCATAAACATCGCGGTTGTTCCGGGATGGGCCTGCTCTATATACTCCTGGGCGAAGCCGGCGTAGTCGCCGCAGTACTGATAGAAACTAAGGGTTGTGCAGTGGCAGGCATATCCGAACAGCACAGCTCGCAATTTGCCTTCGGAATCGTCGATTCGCAGGACGGGGACATCGTGGTCGACCGGGCCGTCCGGATTCGGACTGTTGCGAACACCGGTCTCGGTCTTCAGACGCCGGTTCATGGCAAAGCCAGCGCGGGCGTGCGTGTAGCTTAGTTTTGCCGGGGCAAGGTTTTGTATCGCCCGGCCGATCAGTTCCAGCAGTTTTTCCTGAAGATCGTCCACGTACTTATTGCTTTGCTGAATCTGCTCCGGCGACAGGCCGTACAGGGTGTTGCCGTAGATAGAATATCTCGTTTCACGAATCACCGGGCCGGAATGAGTGTGCGATGCGTTAAGCAACAAAGCCTCCGGTTCGAGCTTGTAGGACTCTCTTGCGTGCTCGGCCAGCCAGTCACGCATCGGGCGCGGAATGCCGATCAGATCGACCGTGACGATTATGAACCTCGTGCCATGCTCATCTTCCAGCGCCAGAGCTTTGGCGTGCAAATCGTGAACCTTGCCTTCCGAAGGTTTGTTTCTCGCCGCGTACCCGGCCATCCACATCGACTCATCCGGCGTAATGACAATCGAGGCCACTCCCGCCTTGAAGCTTAACTGTTGACCCGCCCGGGCACATAATGGCAAAACAATCAGGAACAGCAGCCAAAATGTCAGTGCCGGCCTTAATTTCGAAATGCTAATAGTATATCGGTTCATCTCGGTACTCTCCATATTCATTTACCTCATTTACTTGTCACAATAGTACCTTTATTGTCAGCCGAGTTCCAGCGGTCTTTTTCGTAAATCTCATTTTTCATTCTTGCCGAGTCTTCCGCTGGTTCCTATAATGGCCGTCCAATCGCGATATTTTAGAAAAGGGATGCTAATTGAGACGCTGGAATGCAAATACGAATATCTTCATTCCCAAAACTACATTGAAAATTGAAATGCCGGAGGTTTATGGATGTTAGGCCTTAAACTCTTTGACTGGATTGTCATTGTAGTCTATCTGTTTGGTATCACGCTCATCGGCTTCTGGGCGGTCAGGAAAGTTCGCAGCTCCGCCAGTTTTTTCATCGGCGACCGCAAGTTCGGTAAAGTCATGATGGCGTTCTTCATGTTCGGCTCGGGAACTCATTCCGACCAGGCCGTCAGCGTTGCGGCAAAAACTTATAGTACGGGAGTTTCGGGCATCTGGTACCAGTGGCTGTGGCTCTTTGTCACGCCGTTCTTCTGGCTCATCGCGCCGTTTTTCCGCCGGATGCGGGCGGTGACCACCGGCGATTACTTTGAAATCCGTTACGGCCGAAGCGTCAGCGGGCTTTATGCCTTGATGGGTATCCTGCAGCTCCTGGTGGCAATCGGCGTGATGCTGAAAGGCTCCGGGGCCATGGTCGAGGCCGTCTCGGGCGGAGCTATAAGCTCCGAGTTTGCGATTATCGCGATGACCGTTATTTTTCTCATCTACGGTATTGCCGGCGGGCTCAGTGCCGCGATAGCGACGAATTTCGTCCAGGGCCTGCTGACGGTTGTGCTGTCTTTTATCATCCTGCCGTTCGCTCTGGCGAAAGTCGGCTGGATGAGCGGCCTGCGCGAGGCCATCGCGGATCCCGCCATGCTCTCTCTCGTGGCGCCGCACGAAATCACGTTCTTTTTTATCGCTATAATCGCCTTTAACGCACTGGTCGGCTGGGTGACAATGCCAGAGACCATGGCCAATTGTGCCGCGGGAAAAACGGAGATGGAAGGCCGCATGGGTGTCACCGTCGGAATCTTTGGCAAGCGAATCTGCACCGTGGCCTGGATGCTGACGGGCCTGTGTGCCGTGGCGATGTACGCCGGGGGCAAACTTGAGAATGTTGACCTCGTGTACGGCCTGATGGCTCGCGAGTTGCTGCCCGGAATTGCACCGGGTCTGATCGGGCTGTTTATCGCTTCCATGCTGGCATCGGTCATGAGCACATGCGATTCGCTTATGGTCGTCGCCTCGGCATTATTCACCGAGAATATTTACAAGAAGTTCCTGTGCCCTGACAGGGCGGACCGGCACTATACGCTTGTCGGCAGGATCGTCTCGGCCCTGGTCGTCGTTCTTGGAATACTTTTTGCGTTTAACCTGGAGAGCGTCGTCAGCGGGCTGGAAATATTCTGGCAGGTATCCGCGATGATGGGAATCGCCTTCTGGATAGGTCTTTTCTGGCGGCGCGCCACGGTGGCGGGCGCCTGGGCCGCGACACTGACGAGTTTCAGTGTCCTTCTATTCACCAGTAAAATCGCCTTTGGCGGCTATGTGTTTTGGAACTTCAACGAGCACATTGCCGGCAAGCTTCCGGCTTTAATGCTCTTTGATGGCGGGCTTTCTCTTCCGTGGCAGATGATATTTTATCTGACGGCCGGATTTGTCGTGCTGATTGTTGTGAGCCTGTTCACGCGGAGGGCTCCGAAGGACAGATTGGACAGGCTCTATGATTGTATTCGCACGCCGATAGGCGCCGACGAGCCTGAGGCAGAACCGTTTACACTGCCGGCCGGTGTGCAGCCGGGCCCGCGGAACGTGCTGATACAGCATCCGGATTTCGAAATACCAAGACCAACCCTCATCGGCATTGGAGGATTTCTTGCCGCCTGGCTGGGTGTGGGTTTGCTGATCGGTGCGGTTTATTGGATAATCCAATAGTTGGTTATGTGTAAGGAGCCGAACTATGTTGAGAGTTTTTGTTTTGTCAACGTTAGGCCTGTGCCTGCTGACTGCTTCCTGTTTGGAAACCGGGCAAATGACGGCAAAAGATAATCCGCCGGATAAAATCAAGCTCGTGACACTTGACCCCGGGCACTATCACGCTGCCCTGGTTCAGAAGAGCATGTACGAGCAGATAGATCCCGTCGTTAAAGTCTATGCTCCGGATGGGCCTGATGTGCGGAACCACCTGGCACAGATTCAAAGGTTCAACGAGCGTGCCGACGATCCTACTGGCTGGCGGCAGGAAGTCTATAAAGGCGATGATTTTCTTGAAAAAATGCTCGCCGAAAAAAGCGGTGACATAGTTGTTCTCTCCGGCAACAATCGCAGAAAAGCCGAATACATCAAGGCCTCCATCGACGCTGGCTTCAATGTTTTCTGTGATAAGCCGATGTGCATCGACTCGAAGGGCTTTGTGCTGCTGGAGCAGGCGTTTGCCTCGGCCGAAAAAAACGATCTGCTGCTTTACGATATCATGACCGAGCGATTCAACACCACCTGCATCCTGCAAAAACTTCTCGTTCTCAATAAAGACCTCTTCGGCCAGATGGAAGCCGGCTCGCCGGAAAATCCCGCCGTCGTTAAGCAGAGCGTACATCATTTCTTCAAATACGTTGCCGGAGCGCCGCTCAAGCGGCCCGCCTGGTATTTCGATACGACCCAGCAGGGCGAGGGCCTGGTGGACGTCACAACGCACCTGATAGATCTGATGATGTGGACGTGTTTCCCGGAGCAGGCAATCGATTACCGCCAGGACATTGAAATAAATAAGGCCAGACGCTGGCCTACTACGTTTACGCGCGCGCAATACGTGAAAGTAACAGGAGTGTCCGACTTCCCCGATTATCTCAAAGACAAGCTCAACGATGACGGAGTTCTGCCCTGCTATTCCAACGGCGAGATGATTTACACGATGAAGGGTGTCTGCGTAAAACTCTCGGTGACGTGGAATTTCCAGGCGCCGCAGGGCGGTGCGGACACACATACTTCGCTTTTTCGAGGCAGCAGGGCTAACGTGATTATTCGCCAGGGCAAAGAGCAAAACTATCGACCGGAGGTCTATGTCGAACCCGCCCCGGGAGCAGACGCCGCTAAAGTGGCCGCCTCTCTGAAAAGAGCTGTCGCTGGCTTGCAGAGAAAATTCCCCGGCTTGAAAGCCGAGAAGGTTTCAGACGGCTGGCATATCGCCATACCCGACAAATGCCGGAGCGGACACGAAGCTCATTTTCGAAACGTCATGGAAGCGTATCTACAGTACCTGGCCGAGGGCCGGCTGCCGGAATGGGAGGTCCCCAACATGATCGCCAAGTACTACATCACGACGAGGTCTCTCGAATTAGCCCGACAGTGACGATAAAAAAGGAGAGCAAGATGGCCCATGAGCAATTAGCACTGTTAGGCGGTGAGGTATCGGTTAAGTCGGAGGCGTCAGATATTTTTGCCTGGCCTATTGTCACCGAGCGGCACGAACAGGCCGTCCTCGACGTGCTTCGTGCCCGGAAGATGTCCGGCATCGAAATCACCAAAGAGTTCGAGAAAAAGTACGCCGAATCGCTCGGCAGAAAATACGGCCTGGCGTATAACAACGGCACGGCGGCCATCCTGGGCGCCATGTACGCTCTGGGCATCGGACTCGGCGACGAAGTGATCTGCCCAAGTATTACCTACTGGGCCTCGGTCGCGCAGGCGTACAGTCTCGGCGCAACGCCGGTTTTCGCTGATATCGATCCCGAGACACTCTGCATCGACCCGAATGACATCGAGCATCGCATCACGCCGAGAACCAAAGCGATTATCGTCGTGCATTACGCCGGTATGCCGGCCGAGATGGACGCGATTATGAAAATTGCTGCCGAGCACAATCTGAAAATCCTCGAAGACGCATCCCACGCTCACGGAGCGCTCTACAAGGGCAGGCAAATCGGTACCTTCGGCGAGGCGGCGGCATTTTCCCTGATGACCGGCAAGGCCCTGGCCATTGGCGAGGGCGGAATCCTTTTTACCGATGATCGAAGAGTTTACGAGAGGGCGCTTTTATTCGGGCATTACATCCGACACGATGAAATCACGCTGGATGAACTTAAGCCATTTGCGGGGCTGCCCAGTGGCGGAGCCAAGCACCGGATTCATCAGCTCAGCTCGGCCTTCGGACTTGTCCAGTTGGAGCTGTATCCGAAGCAGATGGCCGAGATTGACAAAGCGATGAATTATTTCTGCGACCTGCTCGAAGATACCGCCGGGATCAGGCCGATCCGACCGCCCAGGGACACGAACACAACAAAAGGCGGCTGGTACTATCCGCATTTCAGGTACATTGCCGAGGAACTGGGTGGGCTTTCACTGTCACGCTTTAGCCAGGCTATTCTTGCCGAAGGCTCGATCTGCAATCCGGGCTGCAATAAGCCGCTGCATCTGCATCCGCTGTTTACCAGTCAGGACGTTTACGGCCATGGCAGGCCGACGCGAATTGCTTTTCTCGATGAGTCCGCAAAGATCGAGCAATACGTCGAAACGCTGCCGGTCGCCGAGGGCATCACCCGCCGCGTTTTCGAGGTTCCGTGGTTCAAACACTACGAGCCTGAGGCAATCGAACAGCACGCCGGCGCTTATAAAAAGGTAATCGAGAATTATCAGGTGCTGTTGCCCGGTGACACCGACAAAGACGCTGAGACGGGCGGTTACAGCAGCTTTTTCAGCAGCCGGAAGAATACGTAATAAGAAATTGCCCGCTTCGCTGATTTGGCGTGTACGTTAGAGTTTTTCCGGATTCGTATTACAGGCTGGCGATGTTCGGATATTTTGCCGCGGCGGTTTCGTTCGGCCTTGAAACGGGCGTCGTTATCGGCGCGTTCTTGAGCGTATCCGGTTCTGTTTTGGCCTGCTCGGCGATCTCGATCATTGCCTCTATGAAAGCATCCAGCGTTTCTTTGCTCTCGGTCTCGGTCGGCTCGATCATCATCGCCTCTTTTACATTCGTCGGGAAATAAACAGTAGGGGGGTGGAACCCTCTGTCTATGAGAGCTTTGGCAATGTCAATCGCGTGGACGCCGCCGGCCAGCATGCTTTCCGGGACGCTGAAAACGCATTCATGCTTGCAAATTGTGTCGAACGGAAGTTTGAAGTGTTTTTTGAGCTTCTCCTTGACGTAGTTTGCGTTGAGCACCGCATTTTCTGCAACTCTCGCCAGACCATTCTTGCCGAGCATCAACATGTAGACATACGCGCGTAGAATAATCCCGAAGTTGCCGTAAAAAGGTGCTACGTAGCCGATTGATTTCGGCCTGTCATATTCCAGTGCGTAGGTTCCATCGTCCCTCTTGACAACGATAGAGACCGGCAGGAAATCAAGGAGCTTTTCTTTGACTCCGACCGGCCCGGCCCCGGGACCGCCGCCGCCGTGAGGGGTGGCAAAAGTCTTGTGCAGGTTGACGTGCATGATATCGAATCCGAAGTCGCCGGGACGCGCCTTGCCGACAATGGCGTTGAGGTTGGCTCCATCGTAGTATGCCAGGCCGTCAACACTGTGGATAAGATCGCAGATTTCTCTGATGTGAGGATTGAACAAGCCGAGCGTGTTGGGGCAGGTCAGCATTACCCCGGCGACGTCATCGTCTAATACCTTCTCGACGTCTTTCAATTCCATGAAGCCGTTCTTGGTTGTCACTATGGTCCGAACCTTATACCCGGCGATCGCGGCGCTGGCGGGATTGGTGCCGTGAGCACTGTCCGGGATAAGAACGGTGTTTTTTTTGTTGCCTTTGTCGCGGTGATAAGCGGCCATTATCATCATGCCGGTCAGCTCGCCGTGCGCGCCGGCCAGCGGCTGCATCGTAAATCCCGCCATCCCCATGATTTCGCGGAGGAACAAGTCCGTCTCATAGAGCACGCGCAGCGCTCCCTGTGTGAGCATGCCACCCATTCTCAACTGGGGCAGCAAAGGGTGCAGGTGTGCAAAGCCCGGGTAGGCGGCAATGCGCTCTGTCACTTTGGGATTGTACTTCATTGTGCAGGAGCCGAGCGGGTAGAAGTTTGTGTCGACACCGAAATTCCTGCGGGACAGCTCCGTGAAATGCCTGATGACATCAAGCTCACTAAGCTCAGGCAACTCCGCCGGTTTCTCACGCAGCAGGGCCTTCTTGATATTTATCGACGCGGGCACGCCACTTGGTCCCGGCTGAACCGCCCGCCGGTCCGGAGCACTCTTTTCAAATATCAGCTTCATAGCACACTCTCCAGAGCTTCTGCCAGCATCCCGATTTGCTGCTTGGTACGCTTCTCGGTGACACAAATCAGGATGGAATTTTCCATTTTGTCGTAGTATCGGCTTAGCGGAAATCCCGCAGCAAAGCCTTTTTCGATCAGTTTTGCGATTACATCCGCCGCTTCGCAGGGCAGGTCTAAAACAAATTCGTTGAAGAACCACTTCGCCTTGAAGTGCGGCTCGACACAGGGTATTGCAGTCAGGCGTTTGTATGCGTAGCTGGCCTTGTCCGCACATATCTGGGCCGTTTCTCTCAATCCCTGTTTGCCGAGCAGGGACAGGTAAACCAGCGCCGTCAGGGCACAAAGTGCCTCATTCGAGCAGATGTTCGAAGTAGCCTTGTCGCGACGGATGTGCTGTTCTCGCGCCTGTAGTGTCAGGACGTAGCTTCGCCGATCCATCCTGTCGGTGGTCTGTCCGACAATTCGGCCGGGCATCTTGCGAACGTACTTCATCCGCGAAGACATGAATCCGAGGTACGGCCCGCCAAAAGACATCGGCATTCCCAGACTCTGGCCTTCTCCTGTCACGATATCGGCCCCCATCTGGCCCGGGGTTTTGAGTATCCCCAGCGATATCGGGTAGCAGGAGACAATCAAAAGGGCGCCTTTCTCGTGGGCGGCCTCGGCGATGTCGCTGAAATCGTCTATGCAGCCAAAGAAATTCGGATTCTGCAGGATAACCGCGGCGGTCTTGTCGTCGATTTTCTTGAATATCCGTTTGCGGTTTGCCAGGCCGTCGGCGCAATGTGTTTTTTCGAGATCGATTTGCAGGTTCTGCGTGTATGAGTCAATCATGACGCGATTAATGGGATTGACGCTGTTGTCGATAATGACTTTGTTGCGCCCGGTGATTCGCAGGGCCATCATCATCGCCTCGTACATCGCTGTCCCGCCGTCGTACAAAGAAGCGTTGGCGACCTCCATTCCGGTTAAGCGGCAAATGGCCGACTGGTATTCGTAGATTGCCTGGAGCATCCCCTGCGACAGTTCCGGTTGATAGGGCGTATAGGTGGTGTAGAACTCGCTGCGCGAAACGACCGAGTAAACCGCCGACGGAATGAAATGGTCGTAGAATCCCCCGCCCAGAAAACAAGTCAGATTAATCGAGTTCTTATCGGCAAGCTCCGCCAGCTTATTTCGGACGTTCTGCTCGTTGATACCGTCGGGCAGGTTCAGTGGTTTGTCCAGGAACTCCGATGGGATGTCGGAAAACAGATCATCCATCCCAAGCCCGATTTCAGCAAGCATTTTTTTCTGCTGCTCTGTCGTATTCGATATGAAAGGCATTTGTTAAATCCTCAGCGCCGGTGCCGGACCGCTCTCAGGCTGCCCGGCCGCGGCCGAATGGCGGTTTCTATAATCCCGCTACGTATTGCTTGTATTGTTCGGTGTTCATCAGGTCCTCGTGGGACTTAGGATCGGTGAGCTGTAATTTAGCTATCCAGCCGCCCTTGTAGCAGTCCTCGTTTATAAGCTCGGGTCGGGTCTCAAGCTCCTGGTTGACTTCGATTACCTTTCCCGTTACCGGCGAATAAACGTCACTGGCGGCTTTCGAACTCTCCACGATAGCAATCTCGTCGTGAGCATTGACTTCCTTACCAATCACGGGCAACTCGACAAAGACAAGCTCACCCAACTGCTCCTGAGCGTAATCTGTGATACCCACCGTTGCGGCGGCACCTTCAATGCTGACCCACTCGTGGTCTTTTGTAAAAAGTAAACCTTTGACTGCCATTTAATACTCCTTAATCAGAATTTTTCGAACCGGCTCAGAACGATGCCGGCAAGATCCGGGCTAACATGCTCGGCCTTCTCTACACGGTCTTTCCTGCCCTGTTCAAGCTGCCCACGGCTTCTCGCGAGGTAGTAGAGACCGACAGGATTGCCTTGTTCAGTGCGCTCTCTGCTGATATAAACCAGAGCAATTTGTTTTTCTTCTATTTTTGCGCAGCTCAGCACCCATCCAGTACACACACCTTTGCTGTTGAGAACTGCATCGTTCTGCCTGACGGGCCGGATGCCTTTTTCGCCGGGCAATTCAACTCTGGCCACTTTCATGTCATAGTTTTTCGCAATTTGCTCCATGGGTTTCTTGCCGATGAAGAACTCTTTGCCCAGTTTTACAGCCCATCCGTACCCGGCCTCAAAAGGCGAAATATTGAACTGCCCGGCCAGCTCATGACCGTAAAGCGGCAGGCCCGCTTCGATTCTGAGACTATCCCGAGCACCAAGCCCGCATGGCACGAGCCCCTGGCCTTCAAACTTCTGCAGTATCGTTTCCCATAGCTTTGAAGCATCATCAGGGTGAACGAATAACTCGAATCCGACTTTCGAGCCGGTGTAACCTGTTCGCGCGATAATGCAATCAAACTCGCCGAGGGTTGCCTGCACGAAATGAAACGGCCGCATTGCGGCAATCTGCTCGGCGGTTTGAGCATTGGCGAGAGCCGAGACTATATCGAGCGACCGGGGTCCCTGAAGAGCGATATCGACCCTGCAATCCCGGCTCTGACTCGTATCTCTTATGTCAACGATGTCGGGCTTGTACGGCAGTTTGCGCTCGATGTCTTCGGCGTCGACCGAAACCTCATCGTTTAGCAGTGCCTTGAAATATGCCTTGATCTTAGGTTCGTTTGCGGCGTTAACGACCACCATGAACCGCTCGCCGGCCCGGCGATAGATAATTATGTCGTCGAGAATGTTGCCGGCGGCATCCAGGATATACGAGTAGCGAGCGCTGCCGACACCGAGGTTCGTGATTTTGTTTGTCGTCACGTAATCGAGAAAGTCCGAGGCCTCGGGGCCTGAAACATCGAGTGTGCCCATGTGGGTACAGTCGAACAATCCCGCCGCCCGGCGAACCGCACTATGCTCGGCAGCTATCGCCGAATACCACAGGGGCATGATATAACCGCAAAACGGGTTCATGTGCAGCCGGCTTGGCAGCTTCAAATGCTGCTCGTAGAGAACGCTTCCCACGGCAGGTGTGTCCACCTGATCAAAGATAAAATGACCTGCGCGAGTCCTTTCTTGCATCGTATTGCTCCTTTTCTAAGACATCTGCGCAACATTAGTGGAAAATCTTTGATTAGTCAAGGCCATTTCATTTCAAACTTAGGGCTTTTGTGTTGATCTTTTCGCAGCCGGTCCTTGTCGTGCCGGAAACAGGGTGTTTTTTGCTACCGTAAGGCCGTTTAAAACGATAAGGAATAAAGTCAGGATAATCCGGCAACGGCGGGCCCAGGTGGACTAACCGGCCAAAGATATGCGGATGGACCTCGACGGGCCGATCTTCGAACATAACATGTCCATTGCAAATCCAATCGATGAGAAGCAATGCGGCCTTTAAGCCTGTCACGCATGACATGAAAGAGATCATCGCAGCGGCCTATGCTGACAGGATCGCTTAGAAAAAAATGTGAATGATTTTATCGGTACTGAGCCGATAAAAGATTGTGGCCGGCTTCGATTGTCACTCGTATCACGTTGGTTGAACGTGTGTTCTATTTAGCTGTGAAAAGAAGCTTCAGTACAATCGTCTGGCAGAAAACCGAATTGAACGACACCCGGGATGCTAACGCTTAAAGATTTGCAGATCGTGACACTCTGACAGCTTTGATCCCGGCCTGAGGCAGAAAGATGATTTATTCAATTCCACCTGTACAGATTTAATGCTGTTGGCAGTAAAGGTATATGTGTTTTTATTGGAACGTATAGCGAATTTACTGTTTCAGTATTTATGTGATGATGTACAAACAAAGAGAAAATACTTCGGTATAATATCGTTTATAATAAATACAACTGGAAGTATGTAACGCTATTGTCCGATAAAATAGATACTGAAAGTGTTATTACTAATGTTCGACCACAAATGTGAATTAAACTGCTTTTTCTTTACTTTTTACACCTACATTTAGTATAATATTGCCTTTGGTAAAAACGCCCAGAAGCTGTTTTTTGGCGGGAACTTTTTATGATTCATCATATCCGGTTTTAATAATCGCTGGTCGAAAAGTATTATTGGAAATAATACTTGGTTCTTCTGTGGGCGAGAAAAAGTACCTACGACCATGGAAGTGTTTTTATATCAACCGAATTTAAGGAAGAAGGAAGGCATATATGGACTTGTCGAAACAAATAAAAATTTTGGTGCCGATTTCTTTGCTTTGTTTGATAGCTGTTGCTTTCGCAGGAGAACAAAGTGACGTCAGGAAAGAACAATTAGATAAGGAATTGGGAGAATCGCAGAAAGTCACTGAGAGTGCAGCTTTATCGGATGAAATAACTTTTCCTGAGGACACGACTCAGCGTTTTTCAGCCAAGGAGTTAAAAATAAGCGGCAACACTCTGCTATCGACAGAAGAGTTGTTGGAAAATCTGCCGGAGGCTTATATTGTTTCCTCGAAAATGGAGGGTGATTCGGATGAGGAAATATATGATTTCCGAGTATTACTTGACTTGATTCGTGACCCCGGCGTGGATCGTGAAGTGTCTCTGAAGACTATTCAAGGATTGACGAAGTATATTTTGTCTGTATATCAGGATAAAGGTTATGCCGGCATCTACGTGTATGTTCCGGCTGAAGCGGTCAAGGATGAGTCCAGGTTGGCCGATGAGATTCTGCCGATACAGATTCTTGAGGGTAAGATAGCACAGATTTCGATAGAAAGATACGATTTTGACCGAAATCGGCTGGAAGAGGGTTTCTTGAAAAATTCAGTCCTTGAATCCTGGTCGCCGGTAAAAGAAGGTGACGTGATCCAAAAGGGAAAACTGGATAATTTTGTGAGGCTGCTCAATCTTAATCCCGACCGTTATATTTCTCCGGTAATATCACGCAGCATAGAACCGAACGCACTAAATTTGAGTTATGACGTTTATGAAACGAATCCCTGGCACTGGTACATACAGGTAGATAATGCCGGTACGAGAGACAGACAATGGAATCCAAGAGTGGGTTTCGTCAATACCAACCTTTTAGGTATAGACGATAGATTCTCAGTCATGTATCAGGCTCCCTGGGAAAAAGGTTTTGAGGAGGAATACTCTGTATATGGAAATTACGACTTTCCCGTTTTTACGCCTCGGTTGCGTTTCAATCTTTATGGCGGTTACAGCAAATTTGATATACCCGAATCCGGAATCAGTTTTATCGGCAATGGATCATTCTACGGCGGCGTGCTGAGTTACAACGTTCTCCAGTTAAATGGCTGGTTTTTTGATCTGACAGGCTCGCTTAGTAACGAAAAAAGTAAAGTCACACCTTCGCTCGGTATAGCAAGCGATGTTGATATGGAGCTATGGGGTATAGGAGCGAATGTCCATCATTCAGGTGATATGTCGAACACCTCGCTCACGTTTACCATGAATGAGAATATAGGCGGCTCCAAAAAAAGTGAATTTGAGGAGGCACGTATAGACACAGGTCCTGATTTTACTATTTACAACTTCGGAGTTTCTCACAGCCAATATCTGGACATCGCCAAGGTTAATCGAATTAGCGGTTCTTTCCGGTCGATAGCCTCGGACGAAAGACTGGTTCCGGCAAAGATGACCACATTTGGTGGTTTGTACTCCGTCAGGGGTTATGAAGAAGATGAAATTGTTGCTGATGGTGGGATACTCATATCCGGTCAATATGAGTTTGACCTCGTTAAGGCCGGCAAAGCCAACCGTGATCGACAGGAAAGCGCCGAGCGGAATGAGACTAAGAAACCGCTGCTTCGGAAATTTGCTCCATTGGCTTTTATTGATTTCGGCCGCGCTAAGATAAAAGATTCTACTCCCGGTGAGTTGGCAGTCCAGGAGCTTAGCTCGGTAGGAACCGGCCTGATTATTGAGACAGAGATTAATTTTAGTGCCGGTATATATTACGGATGGGCGCTTCGTGGAACCGAAGAGACTGATAAGGGAGATGGCCAGTTGAATGTGAGCTTAATGATGCGATTTTAGGCTTTTAGAAATTCGTGCCGGGTAGTTATTGGGTGGGATAATTATGATTTCAATTGTAAGCAATGGAGAAAATATGGAACTCTCAACAAAATTATTCAGAAATCGTTACTGTCGGTGGGGTGTCGTATGCTTCTTGATCTGTTTTCTGATCTTCAACGGCCTGATCTCGGACGTTATTGCTGGGCCGGAAGGAGCACAGGTCGTCAACGGCCAGGTTTCAATCCAGCAAAGCGGCAGCAACACAGCCATAACCGCTTCCGATAAAGCAATCATTAATTACAGCAGTTTCAACATTGCGCAGCCGGAAACAGTACAGTTTATCCAACCCGGCAGCAGTGCGTCTGTGCTCAACAGGATACTCTCGGCGAATCCGACAAATATCAATGGAACACTGTTGGCTAACGGCAGGGTTTTCTTCGTTAATCCGGCTGGCGTCTATATTGGTGCAGGGGCAAGAATCAATGTCAACCAGTTGGTCGCTTCGGGACTCAATATATCCAACGCCGATTTCATAAACGGACGCTATAACTTTGCCGGTGGCAATGGAGCCGTAATTAATAACGGCGATATTTCCGCCCAGCAGGTTTACCTCATTGGTAAACAAGTGACTAACTCCGGCAACATTAGCTGTCCGGCCGGATATGTCGTTATGGCTTCCGGAGACAGGGTATTCCTCGGCGAACCGGGAAGTGATATCGTCCTCGACGTTGAGGGGACATCTCTGTCCGAGTCGGCCAATGCGGCGGCCCCGGAAGTGGCTGTTCTCAACGAAGGTACAATCGACGCGGCCGGCGGGATAATAGCTCTCGCCGCCGCAGGCGATATTTACTCCCAGGCCATCTCGAATGTCGGGGCCCTTTCAGCTTCGGTTGACACAGGTGATGCCGGACAAATAAAACTCGCCGCCGCTGATGGAACCGTCATTAACAGCGGCACAATCGAGGCGAAAAGCAGTTCCGGAACCGGCGGCACGGTGCAGATGCTTGGCGATAAAGTCGGGCTATTCGATGCCGGCCGGATCGATGTCTCCGGCTCTGACGGCGGTGGAACGGTTCTTGTCGGGGGTGATTTTCAGGGCAAAGGCGATGTTCTGACCGCCTCACGAACTTACGTCGGCCCGGATGCATCTATTATTGCAGACGCCACAGAAAACGGCGACGGCGGAAAAGTAATCGTATGGGCGGATGAGATTACTGCTTTTTATGGCGATATCAGTGCCCGTGGCGGGGCTGAGGGCGGCGATGGCGGCTTTGTTGAGGTTTCTGGGAAGCATACGCTCACCTTCGATGGCAGAGTCGTCACTTTGGCACCGAATGGGGATACCGGTATGCTGCTTCTCGATCCGACCAACATCGTTATCGAGGACCAAGCCGGTAGCCCGTCTGCAGACGATGCTCAGATGGGTGCTGCAGATGGGTTATATGATTTTGCAGATACTTCAGTGGATACCGGTGATGCTCTTGGAACAGGTTTTATTAACGAATTAGTTGTTGAGGGTGTGGGAGCGGGAACCGATATCAGCCTTAATGCGAAGAACAGCATCACAATCAATGACCTTGCTGACAACGCCCTGACTCTTGATCAGTCGGGAAGTGTAACATTTAATGCTGGAGCTGGTGGATTTAGTATGAACGCTGGCGATACCATCGACCTAACAGGAACGGCTTCACTGACAATAGATACGATCGGAACCTCAAGTGGTGGTACTGGTGATGGAACTATTGATGTAGGAATTTTATCGACTTCAGGCGGCCAAATTACATTAAATGGAACAAGCGTAACTATGAGTGGAGATATTACAACTGCCGGTGGAAAGGTTGATCTTGATGCGACGACGCTTGTTGACCTTGCTACGACCAAATCGATTACCACCACGGCGGCGGCAGACAGCGGCACCGCATCCGGAGCGATTGAGATAGATGTATCCGGCACAGGCACGGTTGCCATTGCAGGTAACCTTGTAACGACAGGTGCAGACAATAGTGCGGGTGCCGGCTCCGCCGGTGGAGCAGTTAATATTGATACAGTAGATGGTGTGATAGCAGTTGACGCTATTACCACCTCTGGTGGAGCTGGAAGTGGTGCGAATGCCGGTGGGCTGGCAGGTCTTGTCACCCTTAATACGACTGCTGATATCATAACCCTAAATGATAATATTACCGCTATTGGTGGAACATCAGC